>Ga0315289_10004172_pt1 | contig 21617 bp, 25 predicted proteins | sample YL17G11_40_MG_FD_203452 | JGI IMG/M metagenome (GOLD analysis project Ga0315289, IMG submission 203452) | Sediment microbial communities from Yellowstone Lake, YNP, Wyoming, USA - YL17G11_40 | ecosystem: Environmental > Aquatic > Freshwater > Lake > Sediment | place: USA: Wyoming | collected... | reverse complement strand
CAGCTATCTGACCAGCTTGATTGGGTTCGCCAATGACCACAATATTATCATCAACTTTTAAATCAGTGGCTTTAATTGTGTCTCTCATGCTTTTAATGACCGTGCTTTCATTTAGCAAAATAGCTTTTTCAGTGCTTTGCCTGTCTTTGATAGTTATAACATTACCTTCAATTTTTATAATCTGGCCAAAGGTGCCATTAGCTTCCATAAAATTACGGTCATCGAACCCGCCCCAAAAGCCGCCTTTGGGACCGCCGAAATTGCGGTGATAATTATCGCTCCAGCGGCAGGAAAAATCAGCTTTTTTAATGCCCACCATCATGCCGGCTTTAAAAATAAGCAGCAAAATTATTAGGCTGACAACGCCCAATAAAATACCCTTAAATAATTTTGATTGAAAAAAATTATTAAAATCCATAAATTTAAAATTAATTATGTATTAATTGTTTAGAAATAAAAATATTTTTAAGATCTTTAACTAATAATTTAAGCAGTTCTAAAATAGCCAAAACAGTCGCTAAAAGTAAGATTAAACTCACCACAGGCAAGGTTTCCAATAAGGAAAGGGCATAATTTTGCCAATAGGCCAGGACAATTTCTGCGTCAGAAAAAAGCAAGGAAAAATATTGGGTAAAGCCAGATTCAGCAAAGCCAGCCATAACTCCCTTTAAAGCTGGGATAAAAAGAATTATGGCGCCAATTAAGCCAGCAGAAAAAATAGCCAGGCGGCGTTTAAGCGTTAAAAGCCTTTTTTCTTGATTAATGCGCTCCATGATTTTAGCCAAAAGGCCAGCTGGCGGTTCAGGCGCATTATAATATGTAAAGAGTTTTTCCCAATCTTTAGTCATAATTTTATTTTTTAGTCATTATTAATTAATACGAAAAAAGAATGCTTTTTGGTGCCCCGCACCGTGTCATCCTGAGTGAAGCGAAGGATCTCTTTGAAATGGCAGTACAAAGAGATCCCTCACTTTGTTCGGGATGACAGACACGGTGCGGGGCAGGCATTTTAAGGTTTTGAAACAAAAAATCGCTTCTTTACGAGGCGATTTTTTTATTGGCTAAGTATTTCTTTGAGGACGATTAAAGCTCGGCGATGGCGGCTTTTAACAGTATCTATCGGCTCATTCAAGGTTTCTGCGATTTCCTGAAAAGTGAACTGGTTATTATAGTGTAAATGCAGGACTTGGCGATATTTTTCTGACAATTTATCAATTGCCGCAGTCAGTTTTTCTGCCAAATTTTGCTGGTCAAAAATTTCCGTGGGCAAGGGATTTTGGTCAATCAGTGTATTCGCTAATGGATTTTCGCCTTCATCAGTTTCAAAAGCTGAAAAAGGAATGTTTTTTTTCTGGCGCAAAAAGTCAATGGCCGTGTTTTTGGCAATCTGGAAAATCCAGGTTTTAAAACTTTTATTTTGATCAAATTTTTTTAAATTGCGCCAGACCTTAACAAAAACTTCCTGGGTAATGTCTTCTGCCTCATTAAGCAAGTTTGTGTATTTGTAAACAAAGCCATAAATTGGCTTTAAATAGCGACCAATTAAAATTTCCAAAGATTTTTCATCTTTATGCTTTAAATAATCATGGACTAATTGTTCGTCAGAGAGATTATTCATAGTGGGTGGCTAGAGGGAATTGTCCCGCACCATGCAAGGTGCGGGATCACTTCGTGAAACCCTTTCTTGGGCGAGTAAAGGGAATTGAACCCTTATCACTGGTGCCACAGACCAGTGCTCTAACCATTGAGCTATACCCGCCATAATTATTTTTGCACTTTTAAAATTTTTTGATCAATTATAAATTTTTTCCCTTTTATGTTCTGCGACAAATAATTGATGATTTCGTCTCTGTGGGCTTTATATTCTTCTGGATACATGTCAAAAGATATCTTTAGCGTTTCAAATAAATCATTATAATTTTTAAAATTTATTGTTGAAGGTACCGTATATTCAATAAACTCTTTTCCTTTAATAATTTCTAATAATTCATCGTATGTAAATTTATATTCATCTTTAATTATATTTGCAAAGGCTAATTTTAGTGACCCATAATCAGCTGTTTTTCCATTGACTACAAAAAAGATAATGCCTCTTTCATTCAGATGTTCAAACATTTTAGCTATTGCAGCTTGCTTATCATTAAAATAATAAATAACATGGGAGGCAATAATAATATCAAATTTTTGGTCTAGTTTGACATCTTCCCAGTCAGTATTTATCAAGTCTACGCCCTTTGGCATTTTCGCCTCAACCAACCTTTTTTCAATAATTGTATATTTTTTAAATAAACCACTCAAACTTTTCGCAAAATAGGGAGATATTCCTAAGCCTATTTCAAGGCCAGAGGAAAAATCTTTTCCTACCAATAGATCTTTAATTTTATTTGTTAGAATATCTTTTTCGTCTGTGTTTTTTAAAAAAATTTTATACCATTCTTCAATAAAGTCTACTTTTTTTAGTGGCATATTTAAATACATTAATCCAAAACTTTTAACTCGCCTGCGCCCCGCAAGGATATGTGTATGGGTGTGAGTAATGAGTAATTTGGATGGGAAAATTTTAAAAAATTTTTTTTCCAAAACCTCAATACTCATTACTAATTACTCAATACTAAAATTTTGCTGCGCAAAATTTTATGACCCCGCTAGGAATCGGACCTAGATCTAAAGCTTAGAAGGCTTTCGTTCTATCCATTGAACTACGGGGCCAAAATTAAAATTTTTATATCCATTGCCACGAAGTGGTCCGCCTTTGGCGGAAACTACGGGGCCTTAATTTTTGGCTGTCGCGGCACTTGTCCCGCACCCGAAGCAAAGCAAGTGGTGCGGGATCCAGTTGAGCTACGGGACCTTGGATAATTTACAATGATCAATGATCAATTTTCAATTTTGGAAAATTTTTTTAATTAACAAATACCAAATTACCTAATAAACCAATATACCAATAAACACCTAAATATTTTAGCAAAAAATGAGCTTTTTGTCAATTTACTCGTGCCTCCTCTTTCTCCCATGAAAACTTTTATAAACCTCTCTCAATTGTTTGTCAGTAATATGAGTATAAATTTGGGTGGTTGTAATGCTAGAATGGCCGAGCATAGCTTGGACAGAGCGGATATCTGCCCCGTTTTGCAGTAAGTCAGTAGCAAAGGAATGGCGCAAAACATGAGGCGTGATTTTTTTGGTAATGCCCGCGATTTTGGCATATTTTTCCACGATTCTTTGCACACTGCGCGGAGTTAAACCCTTGTCATCTTTCTTTTTACTGCGTTTTAAACTGGCTTTGTCATGGTTGGTAAATAAATAGGCTGACATGTCTTTTCTGGCCTCCAAATATTTTTTCAGCCAGTGTTTGGCTTGGTTGGAAAGAAAAACTACGCGCAGTTTTGAACCTTTGCCGCGCACAGTGAATTCATCTTTGTTTAAATTAATATCATTTTTTTTTAAATTAGCTAATTCAGACACACGTAGGCCAGTAGAAAATAAAGTTTCTAAAATAGCTTTGTCGCGGAATTTTATAATTTCTGGCTGTTCAATTTTAAACGGCGCTTCTAAAAAATTTTCCAAATCAGTACCTTCCATAAATTCAATCTGGCGGTCCGGCATTTTGGCCAGTTCAATTTTTTCCGGCGCCAAAGTTTTAATATCACGTTTGGCCAGATACTTTAAAAATGTGCGCAAAGCAATTAAATGGTAATTTTGTGTATTTTTTTTCAATGGTTGCCCTGCTTGATCTTTTAGACGGTTTAACCATAAACGGTAATTGCGCACTAAGTCCTGCTCAATCTGGTTTGGCTCTTTAATTTTTGCCCAGCTAAAAAAGCGTTTGAGATAAAAATGGTAATTCTCAACTGTTTTGGCAGAACGACCTTTTTCGATCTCAAGATGCTCAAGGAATTCTTTTGTGAGTTGTTGGAGTTTGGTTGGCATATTGTGTTGATGAACCACTAAAGTTATTCCTGCCTTCGCTAAAGCTACAGCAGGCAGGCACAAAAAGTGTTAAAACTAATTTCGTGTATTTAGTGATAGTAGTTTAGTGGTTCGGCATTCTTATATAATCATTTTACGACACAAATAAACTTTTTACAAATAAAAAAGCTCTGATATAAGAGAGCCGTTTTATTTAATCTAAATTATTTTTTAACGTGAATGCCAAATTCTAATAATACCTTTTCAATTTCTGTTTTATCCGTTTCCCTGTCATCATAATAAACAAATATTTTATCTTGGGACTTGCCTTCCATACCAATGAAGATTATGGTCGCTGGAAATTTGCCTTGACCATAATTTTCTTCCAAATACCAATGTGAATCATTGTGATAATCTTTTAATATACCCGGGTCAATACTTTCCACAAAAAAGTAAAGTTTTTTCCCATGTTTAATATTGCCTAGCCATTCTTTGATAACTTTAAAAAATGACATGGTTTTATCTTTAGCTATTTAATGTATTTAATGATAGGGAGAAAAATTATTCTAGTCAAATTTTACAAATAAAAAACCCGCCATTGAAATAATGACAGGCTTTATTTTTTGCAAGGCTATTTAACTTTTTTTAGTCAGCCCTGTGATTTTTGGAATCGCTGTAAAAATTTTTTTTGTCTTTTTTGAACCACATTTCGGGCACATGGGGTTCTTTTGGCTATTCAGCTCAACAACCTCAATGAATTTGTGACCACATTTTGTACATTCATAATCAAAGATTGGCATTTGTCCCTCCTTTAATTTAGAATCTCTTCCTTTTTAGGTTCAGATGTCTTCAAGATTATTTGATTGACCATGGCCTTTTCATCCTGGCCATTTGGGTGATGTAAAGTCGCTGGAATTTGTTTTATTTCCAGAGCCGGTGTTTGACAGCCAGGACAAGCCGCTTCTGAAGCTTGACCTGATAAATGGTTGGGAGCTGACATAAGTTTGGTAAAACTTTTTGAATCGCACTGGGGGCATTTTAAGTTAAATTCATCATTTTCATTAGTAATTAATTCTTCAAATTCTTTGCCGCATTCGTTGCAGCGATATTCATAAATCGGCATTTTGCCCTCCTTTCTTGTTTAAAGGACAATAATATTTGACCTTAGCAGAAAATATATTTTTTGTCAATTATTTAATATTTTGCCAAAGATACTTAATCAATTCTTTTTGGGAATCAGCAATATTCTGGTCTTCAATGATCACGCCAGCCAAGGATTTAAAAGAAATCATGGCGACTTTATTGCCAGAAACCAATTGATCAATTGAGACTTTAAAATCTGCTGGTAAAAATTTAACTTTGGTAATCCCTTTTCTGTAAATTTCTTCCTTAACTGATTTTTTAGCCAAAGGCGTGGGTTTAATTAAATCATAAAGCACGCCGCCAGCATTTCTAATAATATTAAAAAATTCTTCATTTTCCTTTTCAGTAAAAACAGTCAAAAAATCATCAAAAGAAAAAATCGTATAAACTTTTTTTGAAGTATTTAACATTTCTTCATAAATATTTTTCAATCCTTCCTTGCCTTCAAAAAACCTGACTTTGGGTTGGCTGGGTTTGGCATAGAATAAAGCTTCTAAATCTGGCAGAATTTTACTAATGTTCTGCTTTTTCTTTTCTAAAAGATTAAGAATGTTTTTAGGCGGAATTGCTTGATAAAAAACTCTTTTGCCACTGGGTACTTTTAAAACAAAACCCTTTTTTATTAATTCTTCAATTAAATAATAAGCAGTCGGCCTTTTTACTTTGGCGCGCTTGGCAATGTCTGAAATAGAAGCTGGCCCAATTTCCAAAACAGCCAGAAAGGTTTTGGCTTCACTTGGTTTTAAATCCAGATTTTGTAATTGGTCTAAAATTTCCATATTTTTTACTTGATTCCTTCGAGACTAAAGTCTCGAAGCGAGATGGGAGGCACTTTCGCTTGAATAATTCCCATTGCCTCGCTCGAACACTTTAGTGTTCGAGGGCGGCTTTGATACTAAAGTATCAAAACGAGAGAGTGGAATATCTCGCTCTGACACCTCCCTCTCCTCGCAAGCACACTTTAGTGTGCGTTTAACCCTCCCAATTTAAATTTGAAACTTTACTTATCAACTCAATCGCTCCTTGCTCACTATATTTTTCCGCAACATCCTTAAAACTGCAAAATTTATAATTGACCAATTCATCAAAATTCTTAACCAATTTATGTTTTAAGGGATTTCCTATAATATAACCAATAATTTTATAATATGATTTTTCGGATTTTATCATTCTATCGTGATATTTATCCCATAGGCTGTAATTTAAATCTAAATTTAATTCTTTAGATATATTCCCGTTGATTAATTGCATTATTTTGCCTAAATCCTTGCCTAATTTCAAATAGGTTAAGAAATGATAATGATTATTTAAAATAGAATAAATAAATTCTTCTAAATTAAATTCCTTTCTTATCTTTATAAAGCTATCTAGAATAATTTGTTTTACGGGATCAGATCTAAAATATTCCTTTTTGTCCAGGGTGCGACAGGTAATAAAATAATATTTTTCATCTAGATAAATGTGCATGATTTTTTAACTTAGTTACTTCGAGACTAAAGTCTCGAAGCGAGGTGGGAGCACTTTTGCCTGGATAATTCCCATTACCTCGCTCGAACACTTTAGTGTTCGACTAACCCCATCTTATCACTCTTCCCAAAAAATGTCAAGAATTTTATCAACTTTTTAACTAGCAAAATGACAATTTGTGCGTATTTTAGCAAAAATAGTATTTATTTTCGTCATATTAATTGACATAATTTAGGATTTTAATTATAGTAAAGGATCGAAATGTTCTTTGAAAGGAGAAGAAAAATGGAAAAGAAAGAAAAATTCAATCAGAAAGAATGGTTATTATTAGCAGTGCTAATGCCTATCTTGACATATTTCGCCTTCGGGAGTTTAAAGTATGCTCTTGTTGCAATCAGCTTTGAACTAGCTGGATTTCTTGGTAGCTACTTAGCAGAAAATATTTCTAAAGGAGGAGAAAAATGAATGAATTAGAATTAGACAAGAGAGAAAAAGATTATAAGATTAGAAGGCAACATGAAATCAGGATTGGTATCTTTTTTTTAATATCTGGGGTGGTATATTTCATTTTTCTACTAATAATACTGCAACCATGGAAACCGTCATTTGCTTGCAATATCTTGGGTGGGCTTGCAATGCTTTTTTTATGTTTAGGTCTTATGTTCCTATTCAATCCAATCAATAATATCCCCGAGGAAATTAAATTGTGGAGACAATTACTCAAAACTAATGAGTTTGAGGAAGTAATTATAATTTGGCAGAAAATTTGGGATGATATGTCTCAAAAAATTAGGCATGAAACACTTGAAAAAGGATTGCAATTAGCTAAAACACCTCAAGAAATAGCTTTTATCTACAAAATTTCTCCAACCAGTAGCGAAGTTGAAACAAAAGCATTAGAAACATTGCTTATCAAAATAAAGGAGAAGAAAAATGAAATTAGAAATTAAAATTCTAGTTATTTGGTACTGCACGAGTGCGATTGGGTTGCCGCTCTTATGTATTTTTGACAAGGTAAGTTTAAATTTTAGTTTATTTTATTTCGGACTTGAGTTGTGGACACTTTTCATACTGGCGACAATAGGCGATGATGAAAAGTTAGGTCTCAAGAAAGAAATTAAAAGTAACTTGGTAAAAATTCTAATAAGCATGGCCTTGATTCTTGAAGGAGGAACATTCACCTTTCTGTTAACCGAGTGTTCCTGGGTCCGTGAAACGGATTGGGGCTTATTCGCTGTTGCAATTTCAATAAGTGCGGCTGAAGTGCTCTATATCAGCAGAAGAATTTTTTCGTTTCCATAGTAATGAAAAAAGCCCTAAACCGCGTAGGATTCGAGGCAAGGAGGAGAAAAATGAAACATCCGTCAATTATATTTTTAATAGCTTTGGTGGTTTTTTCTTTGTTGGCTGATCTGCCATTTATATTTTTCCCGAAATTAACTGAAAATCAAATAGTTGTAAATTTAACTAATCCGCTGGCTTTGCCATTCGTCTTAGCAATAATTCTATACATGGCTATAATAACAGCGAAAATAAAAAACGAATAAAGGAAGAGAAAAATGAAAATTTGGAAAAAAACCTTTAAAGCTAAAATTAACCGTTGGATCAAACTCATTGTCTTTGTTGTTTTGTGCTTAACTTTACTTTTCTGTATGTTTTTTACCCTTACCCTAGGCATGGAAGTCAAAGATATTCCCTTAGGAATAGGATTTTCATGTGAAGTTGCATTAATCATAGGAGGGGGGTTAATAATGTTAAAATTTTTTTTCAGAAGTCCACAAAAAAGTTTAAAATCAATCAGCTCAAACAAGGGAGGAGAAAAAATGAAATTCCCTAATTGGTTTGGACATTCAATGGGTTTTGATGATGCAGGAATTGTGGTAAAGGAATGCCGCAAAATCAATAATTGTGTCCCGCCAGAACCGCCTGAAGTAAAAGAAAATCATTGTCTTGTATTAGTAACTGAAGGGGCGGAAAACAAATTAATTGGTTTAGCTTTTTGTGGACCAAAAGCGTTTGAAGCATATCACGGCGCAGTCTTATCAATCTTTGAAGGTAATGTCTGGCTTTATGAGGCTTCAAAAGAATTTTTGGAACAACATGGTCAAAAGAGTAAATTTTGATCATGCAAAATGGTTGAATAAAATAAGAGGTTGAATAAATCAACCTCTTTTTAAATTTCACTTTCTGCCAATAATGGCAATCTGCCGGCCTTCTTTGTCTTTGTCTTTTGGCAAAGCGCGAAAGTGCGAGAAAAATAAGTGCTCATCTTCATAGGTGCAGTGTTTGTCAATTTCAATATTTCTTTCTTGAACTTGAGCCATGAGCAATTGGCCTTTGATGGCGCTGGCAATGTTATAGCTTTGACCATCAATTTTATAATGTTTAGCGCAAATATTAGGGCCAATAAAGCAGCGCAAATCTCGCGTATCAACTCTACCCCATTTTTTCAGGCAAAAAACAGTTTTAGCCACAATCAAATCTTTGGTGCCAACTGCGCCAGCATGGACTAAGGCATAATAACCAGTAATTGGATCAAAAAGCATAACTGGCGCGCAATCAGCTGGCAAAATGGCCAAAAAAGTTTTTTCTGCTTTACTGATACAGGCATCAAAGCCGTGTTTGGCGCCGATTTTAAAAACTTCTTTAACTTCTGGGCTTTTTTCATGCAAAACGATCCTGCCCTTTTTCTCGCCTGGCTGGACTAGGGCAATATTGGAAGTATTGTTAGTTGGCAATTTCAATAAGCTGATTTCTGCCAAATTTAAGTCAAATCTGGCCAAAAATCTTTGCAGGTTTTCTTCAGCCTCGCCTTTCTGATCACGATCATAAGACATATTGCCATACTTTTTGGTAGAAACACCGTGAATTATGGATTGGGGTTTTAAAAGTTCACTTTGAATAATCATTTTTCCCTCCTATGTTTTTGTTGAATGCTAATTAAATATAATAACAGATTTTTAGAAAAAGTAAAGGGAGAGCCACGTTTGGCTCTCCCGAAAATAAAGCGCAGAACTCCCAAGGCCGTGCAGAAGATAGCCGTCCAGACCGTACCAGCCGCTACACGGGGTCAGCTTGCCCAGGATGGTATTTCACTTCGGAATTTTTCAATTCCGCAGGAAAATCGGCAAGATAGATCCCTAACGACCCACGCCCGATTTCCCTTTGCGACTCCACCCTAACTAGCGCCAGGGTTTCAGCGTCTCCCACCTATTCTACACTAAGGTTTGCCCCTTGATAGAGCCAGCTCGAGGGAATCGAACCCTCCCTGCTAAGGCAAACGGCGGATTTTCCACCTCCTGAAGTAGAAGGTGAAAGTTCCACACGTGGCCTTTTTGTGCAGTGAACCACACTGTTTCTGCGCCATGATTCTATTTAAGCACTAGCTTGTAAATTAGTCAAGAGCTTGACGTAATTGATACGAATTTACTAATTCATACTAATGATACTAATATTTTACTGCTCCATTCGTATAATTAGTAATTTATTAGTACATTAGTATCCCTATTTTGCCTTGACATAATTCGTTTACATTGATACTATATTATTAATTAACAAAATAAAACGTTATTCTTGGTTAACTTTGGCAAGAGTTAACTCGGATAAGCGCACAAGAAAGCCAAACAACTATGCCACTTTCCAAAGGACAAAAAGACCGGATTATTAAAAAATTCCGCATCCATGCCACAGACACTGGTTCAGCTGAAGTGCAGATTGCGATTTTGACTGAAGAAATCAAACAACTAACCACCCACATGAAACAGCACAAGCATGATTATTCTTCCCGTTTAGGCTTGATCAAAAAAGTGCAGGAAAGAAAAAAACTGCTTAACCACTTAAAAAGAGAGAATCTAGAAAGTTACGAAAAATTAACCAAAGCTTTGAAATTAAAAACAACTACTACCTAAATATCCCCCGTTTAAGGGGGTTTTGATTTTATAATGATTGATGAACCACGAAAATAAACCACTAAAACACACGAAAATTTCGTGTTGTTTCGTGAATAAATTTCGTGGTTGAGTCCCATGATAAAGCACAAAGACCAAAGAGTTGGCATTTTCGTGGACGTGCAAAATATGTACCACTCTGCCAAAAATTTATACAAGGCCAATGTTAATTTTCAGGAAATTTTAAAAACAGCAGTGGCTGGCCGCAAATTAATTCGAGCCGTGGCTTATGGCATTATAACCATTGCTGGCGAAGAAAAAAAATTCTTGGAAATTTTAGGCAAGCAGGGCTTTGAAGTAAAAACCAAAGAACTGCAGATTTTTCCTGGCGGCGCCAAAAAAGGTGATTGGGATGTGGGTTTGGCAGTTGATGCCATTAAAATGGCTGATAAATTAGATGTGGTTGTTTTAGTTACTGGCGACGGAGATTTTATTCCCTTAATTCATTATTTAAGGGAGAATAAAGGCTGTTTAGTGGAATTAATTTCTTTTGCCAAAAGCACATCAGGCAAATTGCTAGAAGTGGTTGATGATTATGTTGATCTGGGCGAAAATCCTGGTAAATATCTTTTGAAATCAAGTTTGAAGAGAAGAAGATAGGATTTAAATGTCTAATTTTTAATGACTAATGGCTAATCAATTTCTAAAGGAAAAATTATGCCAGATGCTGAAAAAATAAAACCACCAACAATAGAATCATTAGCTGCTGTAAAAAAATGGCAAACTTCTAAATTAAGAGAAGGACAAAGGAAAGGACATTTTGATCAAGATCTGCAATCTAATATAATTGATACAGAAAAGAAAATACGTCTAGAGCAGATTCGAGAAAAAGCAAAAAAAATTGATGTAACTTATGATTTAAATCGCTGGTTTGGGGATAGAATGAGACAGAATGATCCAGGGCTTTTGGAAATCCAAAAAGAGGGATTTATCTCCATGGCTGCGGAATGGTTAAAGTCTACCAATCCGGAACAAATGAAATTCGGGACTGCTACAAAAGAGCAACGTATAGAAGAGGCACAAAAGTATGCAAAATTAGCTGAAATGCCACTTGAAGAGATAGCTAAAAAATATAATTTAAAAATTCCAGAATAAAATAAGAAATTTTTTTTAATTTTAATTAATAAATAAGGTTGGTCGATAAACATACTGTTGCTTGTTTATTCAACAAGTTCAGGAGTTTGTCGGTCAGCTACCCGCCTTCGCTAAAGCTACGGCGGGTTGCAGATCGAAAAATTAATAATTTAAGTGCTGATCCTCAAACAATCTGGGCTAGGTTAATAAACCAGTTCAGCAGCTTGTGGGTCAGCAAAAAGGAAAACTTTTATGGAAAGTTTACGTTTTGAGAAAGAAATCGCTGGCCGCAAACTCATAATTGAGACAGGTAAATTAGCTTTGCAAGCTAATGGCAGCGTAACTGTGTCCTATGGCGACACAGTTGTTTTAGCTACGGCAGTAATTTCCAATGAAATCCGTGAGGGAATTGATTTTTTCCCGCTCACCGTGGAATTTGAGGAAAGATTTTATGCAGCCGGCAGAATCAAGGGTTCTCGTTTTATCAAAAGAGAAGGCAGGCCCAGTGACGGCGCGATTTTAAACGGCCGCTTAATTGACCGTGCAATCAGACCGTTATTCCCTGAAGATATCAGAAATGAAGTCCAAGTCATTATTACTGCTCTATCTTATGACAGTGAAAATGAATCAAAAATGGTTGGCCTGATCGCTGCTTCTGCGGCTTTGACAATTTCCAATATCCCTTGGAACGGCCCAATTGCTGGTTTAACTGTTGGCGCTAAAGACGGTCAGTTTATTCTAAATCCAACCGTAGCGCAACTTGCAGAAGGAGAACTGGAATTAAACCTGGCTGGCACGCGGGAAAAAATCATTATGGTTGAAGCTGAAGCTAAGGAAATTCCCGAAGAAACAATTTTAGAAGCATTTAAATTCGGAGGGGATGCACTGGAAGAAATTTTAGATTTAATTAAAAAATTGCAAAAAGAAGTTGGTAAAGAAAAACTTGATGTTTTGGCTTTAATGCCCAAAGAATCAGAAGAAACTTTAAAAGCTAAAGCTGAAGTCCTAAAAAGAGTTGAGGCTTTTGTGGCTGAAAAAGTAGATCCTTATATTTTAAGTGAAAAAAAACCAACCAAGGCCTTGCGCAAGCACGGACTTAATGAATTAGTCGCAGAATTGGAAAGAAATTTAACTTCTGAAGGTATAAGCGAAGATCTAATCAATTATGCAGTTGAAAAAGTATCCAAATTAGCCGAAGTTAAAATTTCAGCAGCGATTATGGAACGAGAAGTGAGGATTGACGGCAGAAAACTTGATGAGATCAGACCTCTTTCATTTGAAGTTGGTTTATTAAAAAGAATTCACGGCACTGGCTTATTTTCCAGGGGCGAAACCCAGGTGATGTCTTTTGTCACTTTGGGTTCTCCTGGCGATGTCCAGTCATTGGACACAATGGAACTAGTTGGCGAAAAAAGATATATACATTATTATAATTTCCCGCCTTATTCTGTGGGCGAAGTTAAAAGGATGGGCGGCATGAGTAGACGCGATATTGGCCATGGCGCTCTGGCGGAAAAAGCTTTAAACCCAGTTATTCCTGCCAAAGAGGATTTCCCTTATACAATTCTTGTTGTTTCAGAAACACTGGGCTCAAATGGTTCAAGCTCCATGGCTTCAACCTGCGGTTCAACTTTGGCTTTAATGGATGCTGGAGTGCCCATTAAAAATCCAGTGGCTGGCATTGCCATGGGCTTAGCAGTTGATGGCAAAGGCGGTTATAAAATCGTTACTGATATTCAGGATTTTGAAGACGGACCTGGCGGTATGGATTTTAAAATTACTGGCACGCAAAATGGTTTGACTGCCATTCAGATGGATACCAAGACAGATGGTTTGACTCTGGAAATGATAGAAAAAACATTAAAGCAGGGACGAAAAGCCTTGGATCAGATTTTAGCAGGCATTAAAAAATGTATCAGCGAGCCAAGGCCAGACCTTTCGCCTTTTGCGCCCAGAATTACCTCTTTTGCTATTCCACCAGATATGATTAAAGATGTGATTGGCCCAGGCGGCAAAATGATTCATAAAATTATTGATGAAACTGGCGTGGATATTGATATTGATGACAGCGGCTTAGTAATGATTACTTCTAATAACCCTGAAATGTCTCAACGAGCAGTTTTGTGGATTAAAAATATTGTTAAAGTGCCTGAAGTGGGTGAAATTTATAAAGGCAAGGTGGTGCGCATCATGGACTTTGGCGCTTTTGTGGAAATTCTGCCAGGCAAAGACGGCATGGTTCATATTTCTAAATTAGCCGCAACTCGCGTTAACAAAGTGACTGATGTAGTTCAAGAAGGCATGGAAGTCACTGTTAAAGTGATTGAAATTGACAGCCAGGGCAGAATTAATTTGTCATTAATGGAAGGCGGCATGACACCACCGCCCTTTACTGGTGAATTTGGCTCGCCTCGCGGAGCGGGAGGCAGAAGAGATTCTGACCGACGCGGTGGTTCTGGCGGTCACGGCGGTTTTGGCGGTCGAGATAATAAGAGAGGATTTTTCAAACGCGATAGATAATTTTAAATAACATTATATAACGAAGAAGCGATTCGCGAATCGCTTCTTTGTTTGTTTTGCCCCGAGCTGTCATGGTGAGCCTTCGACAAGCTCAGGCTATAGCCTAACAGTTTACAGTGAGCGTAGTCGAACTGAACCATCAGCGAGGGATGTCACCCTTCGACTATGCTCAGGGCGACAAAGAAAAAGAGGCAATCGTTAGATTGCCCCTTGGTTTTATTCCCATTTCCATTCTGTAATGGTGTGCTTATCGCCTTGCCATTCTTTGGCTAAAATTGTGACTTTTACATTTTTACCGCCGGTCAACTCAATCAGTTTCTCTATTGAGCCCATTACTTGCCAAGTAAATGCTTCATTACCTGCATGCTTGGACTCAACTGATTTGGACTTTATTTTAATATGTGTCGTCCCAATTTCTTCAATTTCCATCTCAAACATATTGAAATTAGTAAAAGTCGTGCGGATGGCAATATATTTTTTAATGGCAGAAATTGGATCTGGTGACTCCCCCAGGCTTTTATAAGTTACTGTAAAAAGCTCTTCTGCCCGGAGTTTACCCCATAATTTTGCTACTTCCACATTGCTCTTAGCAATGATTTTAAAGATTGCCACGCCACAGCGCTGAAAAGTATCAAAAGGATACCAGACCGAAGGCAAAATTCGGCCTTCAATAATTTTCCAATCTTCTGGTTTTAAGTAATCCTTCCAATTCAGCCGAGGATTAGCCTTAATCATTCTGGCATAATCAACCATTAAAGTACCCTTAACACGTCTCTCGTCCATTGGTACCTCCTTTCAAAATAAATTTGATTACTTCCAACTTAACCTAAAAGAATAAAAATGTCAAGTGTTTGCGAGAAAATTATAATTTGCTATACTTTTTATATGACAATCTGGCACAAGCGTTTATTAATTTTTCTTGGTAAAATTTTCGGGGTAATTATTTTAATCTTAGCAATTGCCCTGTTTTTTTATTACCATTATTATTTTAAAAAAGATAATCTGATAAAATATGTGCCACAAAATGCTGTTTTATATTCAACTTTTAGATTGGATAATAAACTTAAAGATAACCAAATTATAAAAAACTTTCTAGCTCAATTAAAACAAGATTGTAATTTGCCTGATTTTGATTTGGACAGTTTAAACTATATGTTGGCTTATAATTCTGCTTTGGCCATAATTCCCAATCAAAAAAATAATGAATTGAGCTTTGATTATCTTGTTATTTTAGATTTTAATGGCCGGCCAGATTATGCCCAACCTTTTATAAAATATTTTCAAAGCCAAAACTGGTCAGCTGAACTTTTAACTAATCAAGCTCTTAATAAAAATGTTCTGCTGGCTAGTAATTCCAAGAAGGTTATTGCCCGAGTCAAAAAAATTGCAGTTTTTCAAGAGCCATCATTGGCAGATAAAATTAATGTCTTTTTAAATTTAAAAGATTTTAATTTAAGTTATTTGGGCAAACTTTATCTGAATCTGGATAGTATAATTGAAAATTTAAATCTAATTAAAGATCCTCGGTCTAAACTTTTACTCCTGGCTTTAAAATCAGAAAATATTAAGGAAATATATTTGGGTTTAATTGAAAAAGATTCAAAATTAATTTTAGAAAATATAGCGAATGAATTCAATGTTGATTTAAATCAACCTCTTTTAACCAACGTTCCAATTAATACTGGTTTAATTTTAAATTTTAATAATGGCCAAGAACAATTTAAAAAAATGTATAAATTCTTAGCCCAAGACGATCCAGAATATTTTTATCAATTAGAAAAAAATAAAATAATGCTTGAAAGTTTATACAAATTTAATTTAGAAAATGATGTCTTAAGTTTTTTTACTGGGCCAGCGCAATTAATGGCTGATTCTCAAAATCATTACCTTTTAGCCGTTGAAGCGACGCAAATTACTGATTTGGACAGCAAACTGAATAAACTTGAGGAGATTGCCAAGCAATATTTGGCTAGCCAAAATCCAGTTGAAACACAAAAAAATTTACCAGATTATACGACTATTACCCAAATAGTTAAACAGCCTGAAAAATATAAATTTATAATTAATGAAATAAATGGCATTAAAATACATTCTATTCGCAATAATGGTCTTGAATTTGCATATTTGCTTAAAGATAATGTTTTGATTTTGGCTAATTCTGGCCAAAAATTAGAAGATTTAGTTAAAAATGTTAATTTAGAGGATATTAATGATTATGTTACTTATCTTAATGAAAATAACGCTAATTTAAGCCAAAATTTGCTAATCAAAGCTAATTATTTGCAAAAATTAGTGCCTTTTCTTAGTTTTACCAATGATTTAATTATGACTGAAGATTTAAGTGGAAATGGCAAATTTTGGCTATCTTTAGATTAAAAACACATGATTGTGGAAAATTTGGGGAAAACACTCCATAATCTCCAAGTTTTGCCTAAAACCAATTTAATTTATACAAACTTTATTCCTTATTTTTAATGCTTATATTTAGCTAATTATAGCTAAATTTTTTTGTTTATTAACAATTTAAACTTGACAAATTAGGGCTATGTTGATATAATGACTATATAAAGTTCTTTTAATTTATGGGGAAATTGAGCGAAAATTAGCGATTTTGGCTAAATCTCCCTGCCTTCTACTGTTTTTAAGGGCTCACTTGGGAGTGTCTCAAAAACAAAAATAAAATTTCTTTTCCTTTCTTGTCTTTATTTAAACTATGGCTTGGTTTCAAGCCAAAAATGGTAGAAGGTCGCACTTTCACATTGTCCCAAGGAAAGTCGTAACCGACTTTATTGAATTTTTAACGGCTCGCGTTAGGCGGGCGCTAAACTAATAAAGCCGAAGGCCTCGTCTGGCCACCAATTAATTTTATTTGGGCCATCAGTACGAGGCCTTTTCATTTACAAAAATTTTTCAGATACTTGCTTTTTTTTAATATCTTATTTATACTATTAGATACAATTTGCTATAATTAAATTAAGCAAATTTTTTAGTTAACAAAAATAAACTTATGAAGGAAAAAACCTTAGAAAAAATTAAAAAAGATCTTTTAACCAGAAAAGAACAAATTGAAAAAGAATTAGCCGGTTTTACCAAAAAAGATGAATTTGTCAAAGACAATTATCGTTCTGAATTTCCTGATTTTGGCGATAAAGAAGATGAAAATGCTGAAGAAATCGCCCAATATACTGATAATTTATCAATAGAATTTTCCTTGGAAAAAACTTTGCGTGATATTAACAAAGCTTTAGAACGCATTAAAAATGGTTCTTATGGCAAATGCGCTTATTGCAGTGAGGAAATTCCAGAAGAAAGGCTTTTAGCACGGCCCACTTCCAATGCCTGCGTTAAATGCAAAGAAAAATTAACTGGCGAATAAAATGGCCTGGAAATTTTACCAGAAATTGATTTTAATTATTACTTTAGGCTTTGCCTTGTTTGCCTTCGAAGCTTTTATCAAATATTATCTAATCTTAAATAAAGTCCCCAAACAGGGATTTTATTTTTTTGACCAGTCTAGGCCTTGGCCTGGTAATTTTTTGCAGATTATTTATACGCCCAACCAAAATGTGGCTTTTAGCTTACCCTTACCCCAAATACTCATTATCATCATGGTTATTGTCATTCTTATGGTTTTAAGCTATCTTTGGTGGCTAAGTTTGTTTAATAAAAATCTTTGGCAATTAACTGCTTTTACTCTGATTATTTTAGGCGCTTTAAGTAATTTAATTGATCGCATAATTTTTGGTTACGTGATTGATTATATAAATCTTTTCATCTGGCCGGTTTTTAATCTAGCAGATTGTATGATTGTGGCGGGAATGATAATTTATATTTTAAGTGAATTTAAAAGAAAAAATAATGAAACAAAAAAGATTTAAAAGTAAGATTGGACAAGAATATAACTTAGTAATTTTAACGATTCCTTATTTTGAAAAATTTCAGGCAAAAATTGGCCAAACAATTAAAAATTATTTTAAAAATTCTCCTCTTAAAGAAATTAAGATTCTAGAAATCGGCTGTGGGCCTGGCAATACTACTGAAATTGTTTTAAACGCTGACAAAAGGATTAAAGCTGTTACTATAGATAATGAACCAATTATGCTTAAACAAGCCAAGAAAAATCTGGCAAGATATCTGACTGAAAAAAGAGTTAAAGTAATTAAAGATGATGCTTTGAATTTTATATCAGGCTTACCTGATAATTCTTTTACTGTTTTTGCATCAGGTTTAACAATTCATAATTTTAATAAAAATTATAGGGAAAAATTACTACAAGAAATTTATAGGATTTTAAAACCTAAGGGTTTATTTATTAATGCAGATCGCTATGCCTTTGATGACCAGAAAAAATTTCAGCAAGTTTTAAATTGGCAAATTCGTCAGTATAAAAAGGTTTTTTCTAATCTTAATAAACCCGATTTGCTTAAAGAATGGATGGCCCATGAGGAAGATGACAAAAAGCCAGAAATTATCATGAAAGAAAAGGTGGCTATCAATCAAATGAAAAAAATCGGTTTTAAAAATATTAAAATTATTTTCAGGCAAAAAATACACGCTGTTTTAGTTGCCTTTAAATAATTTAAACTTTGACAATTTGAAAGTCTAATGTTAAGCTGAAAAAACTAAGATTTCGCTAAAGGAGGTGCCTGAAGGATGGAGCAAAGGATTTTGACTTTTAATGAATTGATGGTTATGGGAGCAATTAAAGGAGGACATTTAAATCCTTATCAACCGCAAACCTGGGATAAAGAGCCAGATTTTTATCGAGGGCTGGCTAGGCTCGCAGCCATAATCATGAGAGCAAAAGGGGGATTTAATACAGCAGACAGCGAGCAGTTTGAATTTTGGCAAAAAAATAATGAGATAGATGCCTGCAAACAGAAAATTCAAGAAACCATTGAATCATTACAAGCCAAAAAGATATTGGGAGTTGCCCAATAGAGGGCTGAAGCAAAATGCTTTAGTCCTTTTTAATTAATTTTTATTTAAAATCAAAAAAACCGTCCACGAGTGGGCGTTTTTTAAATTTGAAAAAGTCAAGGCTTTAAGTTAAGATAAAATAACCAATCACTAATAAACCAATTAACCAATAAACTAATCACCCCCATGCTCACCAAACTAAATTCAGTCGCTGTCATTGGCTTAAACCCGCAATTAGTAGAAGCTGAAGTGGATGTTTCAGCTGGCCATCCTGATTTTTTTATAGTTGGCTTGGGCGATGCTGCTGTCCAGGAAGCCAAGGTCAGGATTCATTTGGCTATTAAAAATTGCGATTTCTTTTTTCCCTGGAGCAAAAGAATTGTCATTAATTTAGCGCCAGCTGATTTTAAAAAAGAAGGCGCGGCTTATGATCTGGCCATGGCAGTTGGCATTTTGCTTAATGTTTTGGAAATAACTCCCAATTTAAAAGATTGCTTATTTATCGGCGAACTTTCTTTGGAAGGCAATTTGCGGCATACTAATGGCATTTTGCCAGCCGTGATTTTTGCCCAAGAACAGGGTTTTAAAAATGTCTTTGTGCCTTATATCAATGCCCGGGAAGCCAGTTTAATTAAAAGCATTAAAATTTTTCCAGTTAGAACTTTGCCAGAGATAATGGACCATTTAACTGGCAAAAACTTAATTGAGCCAATCCAAAGTACTGGAGATTATAATTTTGAAGTTGAGGAAGAATTTGAAGTTGATATGGCTTATATTGCTGGCCAAGAGCATGTTAAGCGCGCTTTGGAAATTGCCTCAAGCGGTGCCCACAATGTTTTAATGAGCGGCCCGCCTGGCGCTGGCAAAACATTACTGGCCAAAGCGACTGCTTCAATTATGCCTAAAATGACTTTTGAGGAAATTTTAGAGGTCACAAAAATTTATAGTGTAGCCGGGCTTTTACCGCATAATAATCCTTTAATCACCAAACGGCCTTTTCGCTCCCCGCATCATTCAGCTTCAGGCGTTTCCTTGGTTGGCGGCGGCCGGATTCCTAAACCAGGGGAAATCAGTTTGGCGCATCGGGGTGTTTTATTCTTAGATGAATTTACAGAATTTCCGCGCAAGGTTTTGGAAAATTTAAGGCAGCCGCTGGAAGATGGCCTGGTTTCAATTGCCCGGGCTTTAGGTACTTTAACTTACCCAGCGCGTTTTATTTTAATTGCGGCGCAAAATCCCTGTCCTTGCGGCTTTGCCAGTGATTTGCAGCAACAATGCACTTGCTCACCCAGCCAGATTATAAAATACCAGCAAAGAGTTTCGGGTCCGATTATTGACCGCATTGATTTGCAAATTGAGGTACCGCGTTTAAGTTTTGAAAAATTAACTTCTGAAAAAGTGGCTGAAAGTTCAAGACAAATCCGCCAAAGGGTGGAGCTGGCTAGAGAAATCCAGCAAAGAAGATTTGCCAGCTTGCCCTTTATGTATAATGCTGAAATGCGGCCCCAGGATATTAAAGAATTTTGTCAGATTGATGACCAGGGTTTAGCTTTACTAAAAAATGCGGTTAATCAATTTCATTTATCAGGCCGCGCTTATCACCGGACTTTAAAATTAGCCAGAACCATTGCTGATTTAGAAAACTCTGAAAATATAAAAACTTGCCATTTGGCTGAAGCCTTGCAGTATAGATTTAATCGGTAACTGAACCACTAAAATTTATCACTAAAAAACACGAAAAGATTCCGTGTTTTTTGTGTGTTTCGTGATCAAAATTTCGCTTGCCCCGCATTTGCGAAGCATAGTGCGGGGTGGTTCATCTACCTAATATAACTCAACGGATTATATCTTTTGCCACCAAATCTGACTTCAAAATGCAAATGCGAGCCAGTTGAGCGGCCAGTTGAGCCTTCTTCGCCTAAAACATCGCCCCGCACCACTTTTTGACCTTCCTTGACATAGATTTTCTGAAAATGGCCATACAAAGTTGTCTTGCCGCCGCCATGATCTAAAATCACATGGCAGCCATAGCCTGTTTTCAGGCAAACAGCTTTAATTACAACTCCGTCATCAGCTGCCCAGACTGGGTCGCCAAAATCACCGTCAATATCCAAACCAATATGGCGCCAACTAAAATACTGAGATATGCGGCGGGCAGTAGTTGGCCAAGCCATTTTTTCACCAGCTGGCACCTCAACATGAGATGGATTGAGAATCTGACTAATGGCTGCTAACCTTGGCTTGACAGGCACGGGTGCATAATAAGGCTGGCCTTCAGGAATAATTAAAATCTGCCCTACTTGAATATCATTTTCACTGGCCAGTTTATTAAATTCAATAATTTTTTCTTTATCAGACTTATATTTTTTGGCGATTTGGGCCAAGGTTTCCCCTTTAACAATTTTATGCTTAATACCATTGGTTGGCAGAATTACAAGGCTTTGGCCTGGCCTTATTAAACTCTGGCTAGTCAAATTGTTTTCCCATAAAACTGTATCAATAGAAATGCCAAAATTTGCAGCAATCAGGCCTAATGAATCGCCTTCTTTAACAACATATTCTATTGGCTGATCTCTCTGGATTTTGGATGCCTCAATTGAAGAAAATTCTGGCTTGATCACAGCTGAACCCTCGCCA
>Ga0315289_10004171_pt1 | contig 21618 bp, 17 predicted proteins | sample YL17G11_40_MG_FD_203452 | JGI IMG/M metagenome (GOLD analysis project Ga0315289, IMG submission 203452) | Sediment microbial communities from Yellowstone Lake, YNP, Wyoming, USA - YL17G11_40 | ecosystem: Environmental > Aquatic > Freshwater > Lake > Sediment | place: USA: Wyoming | collected... | reverse complement strand
GCCCGCGCCGCCCGCAACAGCAGCTCCGCGCTGCGGTCGTGCCCGCTGGGGTCGGAAGGCCCGTGGATGATCTCCTGGAGCACCAGCCGCCAGGGGCCCGCCTGCTGTCCGCAGAAGGCCAGGATCCGCGCCAGTGCCTGGCGGTAACCGTGGATGTCGCCGGTGACGATGACGCGCATCCCAGGCTCCAGCTCCACCAGGTTGCCCCGACGGCGGGGGTCCTGGCGATTGAGCTGGGCTGCCTGGCGGAAGATTTCAGCGGCTGGGGAACCCATGACAGCGCCTACGACTCCCGCCGGGTCTGGCTGTCGGCCTCGACGCCGGCTGGGCCGGACAACGTCAGGCTGATCAGGCTCAGGCGGTTAGCCACGTCGTCGAGGTTGGCCGGCCGATGGGCGGGATTCGTGCGGATGCAGTCGGTCACCAGTTTGCTCAGCGAGGCAGGCACCTGGGGGTTGTGCTCCTCGGGCGGCACAATGGCCTGGTCCGTCATGATGTTGATGCCCCCCTGCTTGGGCAGGACGGTGGGGATGGCCTTGTCGGTCAGCGTCCAGTAGAGCGAGGCGCCGAGGTTAAACACGTCGGTGCGGGCATCCAGGGGGCGGCGGTGCACTTGCTCGGGGGCGATGAAGTCCGGGGTGCCCTGGATGCGGACCTTGACGGTGCCGATCGGGCAGCTTTGGCCCAGGTCGATGATCTTCACCGTCCCATCAGGGCCTACCAGGATGTTGTTGGGCTTCGTGTCGGCGTGGACGAATCCCCGAGCGTTCATGTACGCCAGCGCCTTGGCGACCTCGGCGAAGACCCGCATCACCTCCGTCACCGACTTCGGGCGGCTGCTCTGGACGGTGACCCCCTCGCACATCTCCATCACCAGGTGCACCTCGCGGAGGCTCAGCCAGCGTTTGATCCGCCGCAGGCGGTAGATCTTCCGGATCACGGGGTGATCCAGCCCGGAGGCGACCTTGTACTCGTTGATGGCCTGCTCCAGGAAGCGCAGGTCAGAGATGTGGCGCTTGACGACGCGCTTGAGCGCAAAGGACTGGTTGGTCTGGCGATCGCGAATCTGCCAGATGGTGCTCCGGGCGCCGCTGCCCAGAAACTGCACCACCTGGAAGCCCGGGATCTCCAATGACTGCACTGTACTCATCGGATGCCGGTGTTCTGGTTGTGGGCCGACGTCAGACCCCAACGCATGTCCGATTGTAGCGGCCGCTTCAGGCCCTGGTAAGCCCAAATGCCCCTCAAGCCGCTGTGGCCCACATCCCCAGCCACGTCCAACGGTTCCACCGCTTAACCCGCGGCAGTATAATCCCGCTTGGTCCGCGAGTCACGCCTTAATCATGATGAAACATCATAGGAAACTGCTGCTGGCTGGCAAGATCATCCTGGCGGCCGGCTTGCTTACGTGGGTGCTGTCCAGGGTTCACTACCACGACTATGTCGTGGATCGCCAGGGGCGGAGCTGGGCGGTGCTGGAGACGGTTGGCGATCAGCCGGAGGCTCCCACGGTGGTCGTCAGGACCGGTTGGGGCTGGTGGGCCCAGCGACAGATGCGCCCCTTGAACGAGTTTGAGCCGGCCCAGGGCAGCCGGCAGGTCATCCGCCCGGGGCTGGCCTCCAACCTCCGCGGGCTGCACCCGGTGGTGCTCGCGGCCTCCGTCGGCGCCTATATCCTGTCGCTGCCGGTGCTGGCGGTGCGGTGGCTGGTGCTGCTGAACATTCAGCAGGTGCGCATCGGACTGCGGGAGGCCCTGCGGTTGACGCTGCTGGGGCAGTTCTTCAACGCCGTGGCCCCCGGGACGGTGGGCGGGGACTTGGCGAAGGCGTACTACGTCGCCCGCTCGACGCATCGTCGGGCCGCGGCCCTGCTGAGCATCCTCGTGGACCGCCTGCTGGGGCTGAGCGAGCTGGCGCTGCTGGCGGCGGTGATGGTGGGCCTGATGCTAGCAGCCGGCCTGGCAGACTGGCCGGAACTGCGCCTGCCCGCGGCGCTGGCGGGCGTGGCCGTGGCGGCCGTGGCGGCCGCCTTGGCGGTGGTGCTGTCGCCCAGGCTCAGAGCCGCCCTGCGTCTGCAACGGCTGCTGGAGCGCCTACCCCTGGCCCGTCAACTAGCCTCGCTTAGCGAGGCCGCCCGGGCGTTTGCCCGCCGGCCGGGACGGCTTGTGCTGGCGGTCGCGATTACCAGCCTGGCGCACCTGTGCTGGATCAGCTCGATCTGGCTGGCCGGCCTGGCCCTCAACCTGCCGGCGGCGTGGTACCAGTATTTCCTTTACATCCCTCTGATCTACATCATCGGGGCCGTCCCGCTGACCCCGGGCGGCATCGGGCTGATCGAGCAGTTCTATCTGCTGTTTTTCGTCTCGGCCGCCACCACGCCCAGCATGGTCCTGGCGCTGGCGCTGCTGGCCCGGCTGGTGCCAATTGTATGCGGCCTGCCGGGGGTGCTCGTGCTGGTGAGCGGCCCCCGTCCGCCCAGCGAGCGACTGATGGAGCAGGAACTGGGCGTCGAACGGGCCTGACCGTCCGGCTCACCCTGCTTAAGACCCGTCCCCATTGCGCCGATTCTCCTGGAGGCGACCCTGTATGTGTTCTTGCCGAAAGGTGACCCACCATGCCGACGCTACAGGAGCTCAACAGCCGTCAGACTGAACAAGCCCTCAGCGGGGCGATGGAAGGGCACATACCCATCACCGCGACGTTCAACCTTCAGCAGTCCTGGCACGTGCTTCATGGCCGGCTGATTCCGCCCGACGGGCGGTTCCTGGTACTGGAGCTGGAGCAACCCGCTACGCTGGCGCTTCCAACTGACCTGAGGATGGGCGTAAGCTTTAAGCTCAAGCATTACAAGCACTTGTGCACAGCGACGCTCCTGGCCTGTCAGCAACTCACCCGCCCTGACGCCAGTATGGCTGATGCGCTGAAACTCTCCTGGCCGGGGCGGATGCAGCGGCTCCAGCGGCGGGCCTACACCCGCGTGGACGTGCCGGATAACCGCATCGTCCGCGCCGCCTGCTGGCTGGGCAGCAGCCGAGAGGAACCCGCAGCCGGCTCGCCGACCTCTCCCGTCTGGTCAGGCCGGGTGTCCAATATCTCCGCCGGCGGCCTGCAACTGGTGACCGATGCCTCCGCCAGCCGCGATTTGGACGTGGGCGACGACTTAGGCATGCGGCTGACGTTCGGTCTGGGAGAACAGGCCGTGTATGTGGACGCCCAGGTGCGCTACCTGGAGCTGGCCGGTCAGCAGGTGGTGGTCGGCCTGCAATTCGTGGGCCTGGATCACACCGCCGAAGGGCGCGAGACCCTCTCGATCATCAGCGCCCGCATCGCCGAGTACCAGCATCTGGCCGAACAGGCCCAGCGCCACCGCACAGCCTAAGCTCTGTCTGACAAGTCAATCTGGGTTCTGTGCGGGCCCGGAGCCACTCGAGATTTGACCCAGCTACGACCATCGCGCTGCACGGTCCCCCCAGTCTAGGACCCCCCCACGCAGAGGTCCAACCCCAACAACTACCGCAATGCATGAAACGCCTTACTTGACCGGCTACATGTGACTGCGCTGGGGGTGGCTTTTCCATTGCGTCCGGGAACAATGGGGGGTAACGTACTGGTCTTTGGGCCTTTGGCCGGCCTAGCAGTGCGCCGGCTCGCGGGAATCATACGAACGTCTGGAGGCACCCATGGCAGAGTACAAGGACCTGGATCGCAAGGTCATCAGGCTGGCTAGGCAGATCGTGCGAATGTGCACCCAGGCCGGAAGCGGGCATCCGTCCAGCGGCTTGTCACTGCTGCACCTGACCACCGCCCTGATGTACCGCGTGATGCACTACGATCCCAAGGACCCTTGGAACACCGGCTCGGACCGCCTGGTGCTCTCTGAAGGCCATGCCGTGCCGGTGATCTATGCCGCCTACTGCGATCTGGGCGGCGTGGCGGGCGCCCCCGGCCAGCCGATCGAGCTGACGTTTGACGACGCCCTGGCCTTGCGCGAGGGCGACAGCGTCCTGGACGGGCACCCCAACCCTGCCCGGGGCATGCCGTTTTTTGACGCGGCCACCGGTTCGCTGGGCCAAGGACTCAGCGTGTCGGCGGGGCTGGCGCTGGCAGCTCGACTGGATGCCTGCGACAAGCGCATCTTCTGCCTGATCGGCGACGGCGAGAGCCGCGAGGGGCAGGTCTGGGAGGCGGTCGATTTCATCGCGGAGCAGAAGTTGACGGCGGTCCGGCCGCTCTTCAACTGCAACGGCCAGGGACAGAGCGATTACGTCTCGCCCCAGCAGACGCCCGAGGCCCTGGCGGCCAAACTCAACGCCTATGGCTGGGAAGTCCGCCTGATCGACGGGCATAGCTGGGATCAGATCTTCCAGGCCCTTGGCGCGCAGCCGTCGGGCAAGCCTATCGCGATCGTGGCCAAGACGGTCAAGGGCTGGGGCGTGACGGAGCTTCAGAAGCACACCTACCACGGCAAACCGCTGGCCCCAAGCCAGGTGGATCAGGCGATGAAGGACTTGGACGAGCTGGCGGCCAAGCTGGGGGTGGCGGACGCACCCGACGAGCCGGCCATCCACGTGAGCAAGCCCCAGCCGGCGGCCCGGCCGGCGGGCGGGCCCGTGTCGGCCGGGAGCTTCGCGGAGGCGATGAAGAAGTTCGGGATGGAGAAGGCGCTGAACGACCGCAAGCTGGCGACCCGCCGGGCCTACGGCGCGGCCCTGGCGGCCATGGGCGGCGATCCGCGGATCGTCGCCACCGACGGGGACGTCAAGAACTCCACCTTCGCCGAGATATTCGCCAAGGCGTATCCCGAGCGATTCTTCGAGGGCCGCATTGCCGAGCAGAACATGATCTCGGCCGCGGTGGGGCTGGCGGCCGGCGGGCGCATTCCGTTCGTCTCCAGCTTCGCCAAGTTCCTGGTCCGCGGCTACGACCAGCTCGAGATGGCCGTGATCTCCGATGCCAACATCAAGCTGTGCGGCTCGCACGCGGGGGTGTCGCTGGCGGCTGACGGGCCCAGCCAGATGGGTCTGGTGGACCTGGCGTACACCCGCTGCTTCGCGCACTCGCAGCGGCCGGGCGGGGGGCCGGCCGTCAGCGTGCTGCTGCCCTCCGACGCCATCAGCGCCTTCAAGCTCACCGAGCTGATGGCCAACACCCCGGGCCTCTGCTACATGCGGACCCATCGCCCGGACGTGGATTTCCTCTATGACGAGAACGAGCCGTTCACCATCGGGGGCTTTAAGCACCTGGTGGACGGGCAGGACTTGGCCATCGTGGCCAGCGGGTATATGGTGCACGTCGCCCGCCAGGCGCTGACGATCCTGGAGGAGGCCAACGGCATCTCGGCCAGTCTGATCGACGCCTACTCAATGCCCCTGGCCACCGAGGAGATCCTCCGGATCGGCGACGACTGCAACGGACAGATCCTGGTGGTGGAGGACAATTACATCGGCGGGATCGGCGACGAGATCGCCGCGGCCGCCGCGGCCAGCGACTTGGGCGTGCGGGTCGGCACGATGTACGTCCGGAGCGTGCCCAAGAGCGCCAAGACGCCCGAGGCCATCCTCCAGCAACTAGGCCTGACCGCCCAGGACATCGCCAACGCCGCCCAGAAGATGTTCGACCAGGCGGGGTAGCCGCGCCCGGTCTGGCGGTAGGTGGCTCCCAGGCTGGCTGGAATTCCCCAACTCCGCCGGCCGTAAGGTCCAGCTCCGCCCGTTCGCACAGCATCTTGCACGTCTGACGCATCGGAGGACCGTGGGACTTGTTGGATGCCATCGCCGACCGGCCCAGAGGTGAGCCGGCGATCCGGTGGCGTCGGGCGTCCGCAGGGGATGACGAGAGCAGACTCCGCCACCATGCCCAGGCTACGCTCGGTGAGCTTCTGGGCGGCCAACGTCGGGCCGAAACCCATCAACTCCGCCCGATGTGCCGACATTACCTTGTGGCGATGCTCCGGGTTAACCCGGCGGCTGGTAAACCGCCCCGGAACTTGTGCACAATCGCCCCATCGGCCTCGGCCGGCTCATCGCGGACGTTCCCGCTGAGTCGATCCACCCGCTTGATGGCCTGCTTGGCGGCAAGGCCCGTGTCCGGGGCCAGCCACCGGCCCAACTCGCCGATCCCGGCCCGACGGCAACGCAATTTTGCCCAGCAGCCTTCGCTAAGGGTTTGGGCCTGAGATAGTCGACCAGTGGCGCAGAACGAAAGCATCCAAGCGATCGCGTCCTTGCGATCCATGGCGGTCCTGCCTTCCCAAGTTGTTCCTGGAGTGTATACGCTCTGCTAATCCACAGAACTTGCCGGGCGGGACCGCCCTTCTCATAAAGCCAAGACAAACTGGGGATGAGTCAGGGCGCCGTTCTCTTGACGGCAACCAAGTTTTCTCCTATAAGTGCCGGGCCATAAGGAGCTCAGGTTGCGGCGGTTCTCAGCCAAGCGGCCGGCTTTGCCCGGGCGCCGGTTCCCCGTGCGGTCGAGGTTCCCTGGAGAGGTGCATGAACGTCCAATACGCCCAACTGTTCAGACAGAAGCTCGATCCGGTCAGCCTCCAAAACTTGGAGTCCTTGGACAACGACAAGCTTCACGCCTTCGTTGCCGACGCGATCCAACTGTGCCAGCCCGAGTCGGTGAAGGTCTGCTCCGACGACCCGGCCGACGTGGCATGGGTCCGTTCGCAGTCCATCGCCAGTGGCGAAGAGACGCCCCTCACGGTCGAGGGCCACACGGTGCACTTCGACGGCCCGGCCGACCAAGGCCGCGACCGGGAAGTCACCCGCTATCTGGTGCCCGCCGACCAGCCCCTGTCCAAGAACCTCAACCAGACCGAGCGGGAGGCGGGCCTGGCGGAGATTCGGGGCTTCCTGGACGGCGCGATGCGCGGCAGGACCATGCTGGTGCGCCTATTCTGCCTGGGCCCGGTGGATTCGCCGTTCAGCATCTCTTGTGTACAGATCACCGACTCAGCCTACGTGGCCCACAGCGAGGACATGCTCTACCGCCAGGGCTACGAGCAGTTCAAGCGGCTGGGCAGCCGCGAGGATTTCTTCTGCTTCTTGCACTCAGCCGGCAAGCGGGTCAACAACGTCAGCGCTGAACCCGGCAAGAAGCGCATTTACATCGACTACACCCGCGACACCATCTACAGCGTCAACACGCAATACGCCGGCAACACCGTGGGCTTCAAGAAGCTGGCGCTGCGCCTGGCGATCCGCAAGGCCGACCGCGAGGGCTGGCTGGCGGAGCACATGTTCCTGATGGGCGTGCACGGACCCCACGGCCGCGTGACGTACTTCGCCGGGGCTTACCCCAGCGGCTGCGCCAAGACGTCCACCGCCATGATCCCGGGGGAGACCATCCTGGGCGACGACCTGGCCTACTTCCGAAAAGTCAACGGCAAGGCCCGCGCGGTCAACGTCGAGGCGGGCATCTTCGGCATCATCCAGGATGTCAACCCCGAGGGGGACCCGGTGATCCACAAGGTGTTGACCACCCCCGGCGAGGTGATCTTCTCCAACGTGCTGGTCAAGGATGGGGCGCCGTACTGGCTGGGAATGGGCCGCGAGCTGCCCAAGGAAGGCGTCAACTTCAGCGGTCCCTGGCACCTGGGCAGGATCGACCAGCAGGGCAACGAGATTCCGCCGGCCCACTGGAACGCCCGCTACACGGTGAGCCTGCGGGCGCTGGCGAACCTGGATCCCCAACTGGACGACCCCGAGGGCGTGGTCATCGGGGGCATCATCTACGGCGGGCGCGACAGTGACACCTCCGTGCCGGTCCAGCAGAGCTTCGACTGGACGCACGGGATCATCGCCTACGGCGCCTCGCTGGAGAGCGAGACCACGGCCACGATCATCGGCGCCTCCGGCGTGCGGACGTTCAACCTGATGAGCAACCTGGACTTCCTGGCCATCCCGCTGGGCAAGTACATCCTCAACAACCTTAACTTCGCCAAGGGCCTCAATCGCGTGCCGCTGGTGTTCGCCGCCAACTACTTCCAGCGCGGCAAGGACGGCAAGTTTCTCACCGGCATGCGGGACAAGGCCGTGTGGGTCAAGTGGATGGAGCGGCGGGTGCACGCGGAACTGCCGGCCATCCAGGCCCCCACCGGCCTGCTGCCCCGCTACGAGGACCTGGCGCCGCTGTTTAGGCAGGTGCTGGGCAAGGACTACACGCCCCAGCAGTACGTCGAGCAGTTCACCATCCGCATCCCCGAGAGCCTGGCCAAGCTGGACCGCGTCGAGCGGATCTACCGCCACGACGTGACCGACCCCCCGCCGATCGTGCTGGAAACGCTGGCGGCCCAACGCAATCGCCTGGAGGACCTGCGCCGCGCCAAGGGCGACTACGTCAGCCCGCTGGAGCTGTAACGCCGAGCGCCCACCTGGGGCCGCAGGATCGCGCCAATGGCCGCCGTTGGCATCGGCCTGGGTACGTCGCACGGCAAGCACATGCGACCTCGCCTGCACACTCTCAATCACCCGTACCCAGGAGCTTTCAGGTCGCCGACTTGAGGCGTAGAATACCTGGCACGGCGTTTGAGGAAATCACGATGGGCATGAAAAAGTTTCCCAGCGGCGATGCATCTCAATGGAAGCAATTCTTCGGGCCGGGACAGGTTGACCAGATGATTCGGCAGGCCATCCAGATGTGCTGGATGATGCTTCCTGAGGACAAGCGATCCGTGGACGGAGTTGAAAACCAGATGCGCCGTATTGTGGACAGGGCGATCAAGAATCTTCGTGAAGATGGCGACGTATTCAGGAAGCCCCCGCAGTCGTAACGCGAGCAGGCTTGCCTGCGCGATGCAGATAGGGTATTTCGCACAATGTGTGCTCGCGGTGGGGAGCCACGGGGTATTCCATGAGCCGCGATCCGATGGAGACGGCGCAGGTCATTCAGGTGGCCGAGGGATTCTTCGTCCGCAACGCGGTCGATAACATGGCCTGGATCGACCTGGGCGGCCAGGCCGTGGTGGTGGACGCCCTGGAAGAGGCTCACCTGGAGGAAGAGGTCTTCGCCGCCATCCGCCGGACGCTGGGCGACCTGCCGATCCGCTACGTCCTCAACACGCACACCCACCACGACCACGTGGCCCTCAACCGCGCCTTCGTGCGCCGCGGCGGGGCACAGATCGTCAATCAGGATACCCGCACCTTGCCTCCCGAAGGCCGATGGTTCGAAGGCCCGCGGCGTCGGCTGCTGATGCTGCCCCTGGGCGGCACGCATACCTCGCAGGATTGCGTGGTATGGGCTCCCGTGGACCGGGTGCTGCTGATCGGCGACATCTTCGGCTATGGCCTGATCCCGCTGATCGGGTCGGTGGACCGCGACTCGGCGCAGCTTGTGCGGGACACGTACCGCCGGCTGATCGACTTCGACGCCCGCGTGGTGGTTCCCGGGCACGGGCCCGTGTGCGCCACGGCCGAACTGCGCCGGTGGCTGGAGTACTTCGACTGGCTGATCGACCAGGTCCGCCGCGCGGTCAACGAGGGCCTGGACGACGCCCAGATCACCCGGCGTCTGCCCCCGCCGCAGGATATGCGGGCCTGGTGGCGCTTCGTGCAGTGGAAGCACCAGGACAGCCTCTGCCGGGTGCTCCAGGCCGTGCGCCGCGGTCACTTGGATTGACCTCGCCCCGGCAGCGGATGCTCCGTGCGGGGCGGTTCAAGGCGAACTGGAACCCCGTCGTCGTCCACGACGGCAGACCCGGCCAAGCAGCTCAACAACCGAACGCGCGGAAGTCGGAACGTCTCGGCCGTCTGACGCTACCTTCCGGCAGGGAACACACAACGGGCGGTTCGTCCCGCCCCTCGTCGAGGGGGGGGACGAACCGCCCGTTGATTACCCGGATGTCAATAATCTATCAGGCCTTGCGGCGTGGCCTCAGCAACCCTAGACCGCCCAGGCCAAGCAGAATCAAGCTGGCCGGCTCGGGAACGTTGCCGGGGGCCGACGGAGGCCGTGTCCAGCCCCAGTTGCCCGCCAGCACGCCCAGGTCGCCCACGTTCACGGTGCGATCTCCGGTGAAGTCGGCCTCGCCCCAGAGCTTGCCGCTCTGGTTCCAGTTGCCGGCCAGGATGCCCAGGTCGCCGACATTGACGGCGCCGTCATCATTGGCGTCGCCCATGTGCGCGACGTACAGCACGAGCTTGTTGCCGTCAGCTACCTTGGCGCCCCATCCCAGGCCCGCGGAGAGCGGGTCCGTGATGATCGCGCTGAACGGCTCAGTCGTCATGGTCGTGCCGGCCGTGACGATCACGAACTCGTCGCTCTCGACCGGGGCGTAGCCCACCAGGCCGATCTTCAGCTTGCACGACACATCGTGCGGGATGTCCGTGCTCCATATGCCTCCAATGATGACAGGCCCGCTACAGGCCAGGCTCGAGAAGTCCGCCGAGCCGCCGATCTCGATCTGAAGCTCGGTATTGGGGTTGTCGTACAGGGTAAAGGACTCAGCCGTCACGTCGGCATCCTTGCCGATCTTCAACTCGGCGTCGCCATACCGCCAGATGGTGGAAGTCCCGCCGGCCTCGTTGAGGTACGTCCGCATGTCGGCGTTGCCCACCTGGAGGAATCCCAGCCTGACCACGCTGTTATTGAGGAACTGCACGTAGCCGTCGCCGCCGGTGAAGCCGATGAACAAGTTGTTGCCGATATTGGCCGTATCGTTCAGCAACGAGCCGCCGGTCATGGTGAAATGGCCGACGCAGTGGCCGGTGGGATCCCAGGCCGTGGTGTTCATCGGATCGGGATCGTTGTAGCAGTTGTAGGCCCCGACCCGCGCGCTGCTTTGCAGGATCATCGTGCCGGCCTCGAGCGCCACGTACGCCTCCGCGAAGCCTTCATTCTTCCGGGGGAAGCCGCCGCTGGTCGCGGGGGCGCCCATCATGGTCTCCTTGCCATTGTTGTTGTCGCCCAGATTCAGCACGCCGCCGGTCTAGATCAACGTGCCGGTGCCGTTGCTCACGCCGATCTGCGTGGCGTTGCCGATCACCCGTGCGTCCAGGTCGCCGCCCTGCATCAGCATCGTGCCGTAGCCGCGGACGATCTGAAGGGTCGTCGAGTTGACGAAGCCCTTGCCCACGACCGTGTTCTGCGAGCCCGCGGCCGTGCTCATGGAACCGCTGACGTACGTCGCGGTGCCCACGTTGCCCGTGACGTTGGCGTTGCCAACCCGCCAGACGTTGTCCACGTCGTTGCCGTCGCTACTGTCATTAATCGTGAATCGGCCCGTAGCCGTCCAGACGGCCGGGTCGGCAGCCGCCGGGCTTACAAAAACAGCCACAGCCCATAGCATCAGTAGAACCTTCAAAGTCCTCATGGATTCTTTCCTCGCCTTTCTACCTCTTGCGCAGAGGCAACCGTACGCCTCACCACGCTCATTTCTCTTGGAGCAGGAGCATCCTGCGGTTTGTGCCGACCGGGCCTTCGGTGGACTCGACAAAGGTAGCGCCGTTAACCCGAGCGGCACGGAGTAAGCAGGGTCTTGCCTCCAAGCACTTGAGCTGAAGTGTCTAGCGTCCAGAACAGCCGCTTTTCCTAGATCAAATCATATTCAGGATTCCCGAATCGGTCAAACGCGAGATTACAATGGCACCTATCCCAAGAATCATGGACAGTCCCAAGGGCACAATCCCTTGGGGTCACAATAGCAGCCCTACCCAAAATATTGGGCCAAGACGCCAGGTTTTTGGTTACGGGAAGCGACAGGGCCGCGACAAACAGCGTCGCCCCCAGAACGCCCCGCTCGCCCCAGGCGGCGCGGCAGCACGGCGCCCGCCGCCTACAGCATGGCGTGGGCGTGCGTGACGTTAGGGAACACTCGGTATTCGCGGCATCCGCCGCCGGTGTCGGCGGGGCGACGGACGGCCACGGCCGGCAGGGGGCCACCGCCGCGGCAGGTCAACTCCATCTCCAGCCCGCCGTCACGGCGCCGGAGGGTCAGGCCGATCCGCGCCAGGCCGTCCCCCTCTTGGCCGGTTGTCTGCACGGGCCAGTTGAGAGCCTGCGCGACCTCCCAGCCGTCCGGCAGGTGCGGGACGATCCGCAGCTCTGCCGGCGATGAGTCGTCGATGCCCAGGATCAACCTGGCGGCCTTGAGCGGCTCGGCGACGTTCACGAGGTTCAGCGCCCCAGCGCCCTGTTTGAGCTTAAGTTGCCCGGCGGCCTCGGGGGCGAACATCGCCTCGTAGAAGTGGTAGGGACTGTCGCGGTCCAGGTGGTAGCCCTCCAGCGGGCGATAGGTCTGCTCGGCCAGCCAGTTGAGGGCCTTGGCGGCCAGGTCCAGGCGGTCCATCAGCAGCATGGTCTGGATGGCGTAGGCGTGGCCGTAGGAGGGCGAGGTGGCCAGGCCCTTGGCGTACACGTCGAATTGCGTCCAGATGCCGTGTTGGTCCAGAAGCCGGCGGCGCAGCGGGGTGTTCAGGAGCTTTTCGAAGGTCTTGCGGCAGGCCTCTTGGCCGTCCGGCCAGCCCCATCGCGCCGCGTCGGGTCCCAGCACGTCGGCCTGCATGCAGAACACCCCGTTGATCCCCCCGAAGCCGCGATTGATCTCGTGGTTCAGGACGGCTGCGTCCGGCTGGAGCGTCCGCGGCACGACGCACCACAGCCAAGCGCCGTCAGGCCCGACCAAGTGGCGCAGCATGTTGGTCGCGAGCTTGTCGGCGGCCTGGCGATACACCTGCGCGTCGTCAGCCTGGCCGGCCTGGTCCTCGAACCTCGCCGCCGCCAGCAAGGCCAGGCGGGCCAAGCCGTTCTGCACCACGTTGCAGTAGTCGCCCTCGATGAAGCACCCCCCGCCGAACTCCCCGCTGCCGGCGATCAGAGGCCCGGCGGCCACGCGATGAGCCATGTATCGCACGGGCGAATCGGCCGCGTGCAGGAACTCGTAGAGCCGCGCCCGCAGGGGGTGGTCGCCGGCCAGGTGCTCCCACAGTAGCACCAGGGCGATGACGATGGCGCCGGTCCCATCCAGCTCGGCGCCCCAGGCATGCTGATGATACTTGAAGTAGCGGGGGTACGAGAGATAGCCCTCGTCGTTGTGCTCGACCATCTCCATCAGGCAGGCGGCGCTCAGGCAGGCGTGCCGGAGGTAACCGAAGTGCACCAGCTCGCGGAGGAACGTTCCGGCGTCGCGGGTCCACATCGTCTCCCACCAGTAGCGCGGCTCCACCGAGGCCTGGACGAAGCCCACCGGGAACCGCCCTCCCGGCTGGGACGTGAACGTGGTGGTCAACACGCCTTCAAGCGAGTGGCGGACTTCCTGCGCAAAAAGTCGCGCCGGCTCGCAGCCGTCGAACACCAACTGGCCGGGGTGCTCGGCTCTCAAGAGGCCCTGGCTCCCCGGCAAGGACGTCTGGCTGGCCATGTGCTGGTTCCTCCTTCTTCCGCGCCAGGCGGACAAGGCACGGCTGCACTCGCCCAGGGGCGCGGGGCCAGGCCCGAAGGGTCCCCGGCAAGGATGCCTGTGCCGCGCCCGGGGCCCGCAAGGCTCTGCGGACCTTGTGCCGGCGTTCACATTCCGTGCGGCAAATGTCCGATAGTATAATCAACTGTTCTGTGCGCGAGGCGTGGATGATTGTTGTACACGTAACTCATGAAGCCGTCGACAAGATAGGTGGTATCGGGGCGGTCGTTGCCGGGTTGGTGACCTCGGAGGCCTACCAGAAGCAGGTCAGCCGCACGATCCTGCTGGGCCCGCTGCTCCAGACCGACCGGCCGGTCAACCGCCGCTTGGGGGATGGCGGGCGGATCATCTACAGCTCGCTGGACGCGGTGACGCCGCCGCCGTGGAACGAGAGGTTCGGTCCCATCGAGAAGACCTACGACGTGGGCGTGATCTACGGCGCGCGCAAGATTGAGGACCCCTGCGACGGACGCAGCGTCAATGTCGAGGTCCTGCTGATGGATGTCTTCCACGCCAACAAGGACCGGCTGAACCTCTTTAAGGGCGAGTTGTTCAAGAAGTTCGCGGTGCCCTCGCAGGACTTCGAGAAGATCTGGGAGTACGAGGAGTACGTCCGCCTGGCCGAGCCGGGCTTCGAGGCCCTCAAGGCCGTCGGGGTCAACGGCGACGAGCAGGTCGTGGTGCTGGCGCATGAGTACATGGGCATGCCCACGGCGCTGAAGTTCATCCTCTCGGGCTCGCCCAACACGCGGACGGTGTTCTACGCGCACGAGGTGGCGTCGGTGCGGCCGATCGTCGAGCACCACCAAGGCCACGACACCATGTTCTACAACGTGCTCTGCCAGGCCGAGGCCCGCCGCCAGACGCTTGAGGAGATCTTCCCCGCCGTCCACGCCAACTACAAGCACCCGCTGGTCAAGGCCGCCCGCTACTGCGACCACGTGTTCGCGGTGGGCGACTACGTGCAGGCGGAGCTTCGGTTCCTGGAACCGCACTTCCGCACGATGGACGTGGACCTGGTCTACAACGGCATCCCATCGCGCCCGCTGAAGCTCCAGCAAAAGCTCCACTCGCGGGGCCTGCTACGGACCTATGCCGCCACGCTGTTCGGGGGCCAGCCGACGTGGGTGTTCTCGCACGTGGCCCGCCCGGTGCTGAGCAAGGGCATCTGGCGCGACATCGGCGTGCTGAGCGAACTGGAGCCCCTGCTGCGACAGCGCGAGGAGACGGCGGTGTACTTCATGCTGGGCACGCTGGGAGGGCAGCGCCGGGGACAGGACGTGCGGCAGATGGAGCGCGTGTACGGCTGGCCGGTGCGCCACGAGGTGGGCTACCCGGACTTGTGCGGCGGCGAGGAAGTGGTGGGAGAGATGTTCGACCAGTTCAACCGCGCTCACCAGTCGGTGCGGGCGGTGCTGGTCAACCAATGGGACTGGAACCGCCAGGTGTGCGGGGATCGCATGCCCGCCGAGATGAGCTTTGCGGACCTGCGGTGGGGCACCGACGTGGAATTCGGCCTGAGCATCTACGAGCCTTTCGGCATCAGCCAGTTCGAGCCGCTGTGCTTCGGAGCCCTGTGCGTGGTGTCAAACGTCTGCGGGTGCATGGGTTACGCCCAGCAGGTCGCCAAGACCATGCCGATTGACGACAACGTGATCGAGGCCAGCTATCTGGATGTGGACAACCAGATGGAGTTGGAGCAGTTGCTGGAGATGACCATCGCCCAGCGGGACGTGGTGGAGGCCCGGGAGAACGCGCGGTTGGCGACCTTGCTCGATGCGCGGCTGCCGCGGGACGAGCAGACGCTGCTCCGGCGGATCCAGACGGGGGCCGCCCTGGCGGAGAGGATGAGCTGGGACCACGTGGTGACGGACTACTTCATGCCCACCCTCCGGAAGGTGGCCCAGGAAGGCAGGCTGGTGACGGTCTGACGTGTGCCGGATCCGTCGCGGGTTCCGCTGCCAGGGGTGCTCTTCCTGATAGGCGCAGCCTATGATGTGGAGGGCCGGGGCCCCCGCCGGAGAAGGCTGACTCGACGGCGCCCCGGGGGACGGCCAGGGCAGCGCCCGTTCCGGATCGTACAGAGGATTGCATGAGACTGTCGCCCGCGGCGGAACTGGCTATACGAGGCACGCTGGTGCTGGCCGAGCAGTATGGCAACGGGCCGGTGAATCTCGACAGCATCTGCGCGCGCCGCAACCTGCCCAAGCAGTATCTGGTCAAGCTCTTCGCCTCGCTGACGCGGGCGGGGCTGATCTCCCCGGTCCGCGGCAAGCACGGGGGATACCTCCTGATGCGCGAGCCGAGGCAGATCAGCATCCTGGAGATCATCGAGGCCGTAGAGGGGCCTATCGTTCTCAACTATTGCCTGCACGACCCGCCTCAGTGCGATGAAATCGGCTGCCCGATGCGCGAGGTTTGGGCCCAGCTTCAGGAAACCATCCGTCAGAGGCTTGGCGCCATGACCCTGGCCGACTGCCTCCAGCGCAACGCGCAGCCTCGCAGCAGGTGAGATCATTTGACTGTACGCCGGGTTGCCGCGCACCCCCAGGTATGGAAGAGGGATGCCACGTTGCCTTGTGCCCTTGAGGGGGGGATCGACCTTTGAAAACGGAGGGGGCCTGGGCCGGCTAGGCATGAGGGAAGGCCTTTTGGCCATCCCCCATTCAAAGGCTTTTGCCTGGCGGGGGGGGCGGTTATCATGAATGGCGACTTGGCCTTTCCGGACGAGGTGGCCCATGCTCTTAGGAGATCGGCTCGCGGCGCTTCAGAAGAACGTCGAATCGGTGCTGCTGGGCAAGAGCGACGTGGTGCGCAAGGTACTGGTGGCCCTGCTGGCCCGAGGCCATGTCCTGCTGGAGGACGTGCCCGGGGTGGGCAAGACCATCCTCTCCCGGGCCATCGCCCGGAGCATCGATTGCTCGTTTAGCCGCATCCAGTTGACCCCCGATCTGCTGCCCAGCGACATCTTGGGCGTGAGCGTCTACGATACCGCCACGGGGCAGTTCCAGTTCAAGCAAGGCCCGATCTTCGCCCACATCGTGCTGGTGGATGAGATCAACCGCACCACCCCCCGCACCCAGAGCGCCCTGCTGGAGGCGATGAACGAGGCCCAAGTCACGGCCGACGGAAAGACCTACGATCTGGGGCCTCTGTTCATGGTGCTGGCCACGCAGAACCCTTATGAGTTCGAGGGCACCTATTTCCTGCCGGAAAACCAGCTCGACCGCTTCATGCTCCGGCTGCGGATCGGCTATCCCGATCCGCGGGCCGAGAAGGACATCCTGCGAATCCGCCCCGCCCAGACGCGACTAGGCAACCTGGCGCCGGTCATGAGCGTCGCGGAGTTGATGCAGGTGCAGGACCAGGTTTCAACCGTGCGGGCCGATGAGGCGATTCTGGACTATGTGCTGGCCATCGCGGAGGCGACGCGACGTTCCGAGGAGTTGACCGTGGGCCTGTCGCCCCGCGGTTCGCTGGCGCTGCTCCAGGCGGCGCGGGCCTGGGCCGTGGTGAGCGGGAGGGAGTACGTCGTGCCCGACGACGTCAAGGACCTGGCCGTTGCGGTCTGCGCCCATCGGCTCATGACCCGCTCGATGGCCCAGGATAGCGCCAGCTCGGCCGGAGAGCAGATCTTCGAGCAGATCCTCAAGACTGTGCCGGTGCCGGAGTGAGTCCATGTCCGCGGGCCGCCGCATCAAGTGGTCTGGCACGCGCACCCGGTTGACCTGGGCCGGGTGGGTGTACTCGGTCATGACCACCCTGCTGGCCGTGGGCGCCCTGAAGGTCCAGGTACCCCTCTTATACCTGCTGGTGGGCGGGATGATGGGGGCGTTGCTGATCTCCGCGCTGCTGGCCCGCCGGATGGTCAGGTATCTCCGGCTCGAACGGGACGCCCCTTCGCGCGTCTGGCAGAACCAGATCGTCCACGTGGGCTACTACCTCCGCAACACCCAGTGGGGCACGTGTCTAAGCCTGACGCTGCGCGAACGCGGGGATGGGGCCCTGCACGCGGCGAGGGCCTACCTGGCCTGCCTAGGCTCGCGAGGGACTGCCCGGGCCGGGGGCCGCTTCGTGGCCCGCCGCCGAGGGCCCATGACGTTGGGGGCGGTGGACGTCTCCAGCGACTTTCCCTTCTCGCTGGTGCGGGCCAGCCGCCGGTTGGACTGCCCGGTGGAGCTGCTGGTCTGGCCGGGCCGGGGCCGTCTCAAGCGCCCGCTGCTGCATCGCGGGGCGGTGGAAGTCTCGACGGCCGCGCCCAGCCCGGTGAGCGGGGGCGCGGATGACTTCTTTGGCCTGAGGGACTATCGCGGAGGCGACAACCCCCGGTGGATTCACTGGCGCCGCTCGGCCGGGCGCACCGTGCCGGTGTTGCGCGAGATGAGTCGTCCCGTGCCGGACCTATTGTACGTCCTGTTGGACACACAAGCGGACCCGGCCGACACCCGGCAACTCCAACAACTGGAGCGGATGATCCGCTTCTGCGCCACGCTGGTGCACTATGCCATCTGGCGCGATTACCAGGTGGGGTTAGGCCTGGCATATCCGGAAGAGCCTCGCGTCGTCCCCGCTGCGCCCGGGCGCGGACAGTTGCACAAACTGCTGGACTGCCTGGCCTTGGTGGGCGTGAACCCTCAGCGGGGCCTGGAGGAGGTCGCCGAGCGGCTGACCCGCGCGCAGCTTCGGTATGCGCAGGTGGTGCTTCTGGCAGGCCGCCGGGACCACCTGGGGCCGGGCGTCTGGGGGCCGCTGCGCCAGGGCTGCCGGCACCTGACGGTCCTGACGCCCGCCCAGTTAGACGCGTTTTACGAAGACGAACCGCTATCGGCCGCGCCGGCCGCGGCCGGTGGCCAGTAAGAGGTGACACGGTCGTGCCCTCGCAACAGTACACCGAGATGCAGGTCGCGCTACAGGCCCGCCAACGGCTGGAACTGCCCTTGCTGGGGATGATGTGGCTGGGCATGCTGGTGTTGGCGGGGGTCGACCACAACTGGTTCTACCTGGGAGCCGGCAGCTTCGCCGTCGGGGCCAATCTTTGGGCGGTGCGGCGGCGCCGAGAGGTGTACGCTCACAGCCTGTTCGTCAAGGCGGGCGTGGTGCTGTCGGTGGTGGTAATGGGCCTGGAGATGGCCAGTCTGCGGGTGCCGCCGGTACTGGCGGCGGCCCACGGCCTGGTCCTGATCCAGATCTGCAAGTTGCTGGACCACAAGACCAACCGTGATTACGTCCAGATGGTTGTGATCAGCGGGATGACGGTGATTCCGGCGGCTATCTTCTGCACCAGCCCCTGGGGCGCGCTGCTGATCCCGGTCTACGTGGTGCTGCTGATTCACGTGGGGATGGTGCTGACGGTCAAGCGCGGCCTGGAAGCATCGCTGTCGGCGCAGTTGCCGGGGGACAGCGCGACCGCCAATCCGCGGCAGGCGCTGTGGAACTCGATGCGGGCCTGGCCCGGCGGGTCGATGGGCCTGAGGGTGCCGCTGGTGGCGCTGGCGTTCTTTGCGGCCGGCACGGCATTCTTCCTGATCGCCCCGCGGGAGTCCCGGTCCTTCACGATGGAGGCCATGCTGGAGGGTCCGTCCAGGTTGGCCGTCGCGGCGCACCGGCCTCAGGTGGTGCTGGGCCAGGCTCGGCGGATTCACCAGTCCGATGAGGTGGTCATGCGAGTGCAGACGCCCCGGCACAGCCCGTCGATCCGGTACCTGCGCGGGGCAACTTACGATTCATACCGCCAAGCACGATGGTACAGCAAGGGCAGCGCCGGCAGCTACCTGCCCCCCCTGCCCTTGCCGCCCGAGTTGCGGCAAGCGTTGGTGACGGTCAACATCTCCATGGACCGCTCGCTGCTTCCGTGGCTCTTCACCCCCTACCCCACGCTGTGGGTCGCGCGCGAAGGCGAAGTTCAACGCGGGGACCGCGAGCTCAGCTATTTCTGGCAGGAGGAGAGGCTGGAAGACCGGCCCATAGTCTATCAGGCCAACGTCTGGCCGCAGCCGCTGGCGGCTCCGCAGCGGGAGGCGCTAGCCGAGCAGCGCCGGCTCTACGAAGCTCACACCGGCAAGCAGGAAGCGCAGATGGACGTTCCCCCCCTGGTGGAGGCGACGGCTCGCCAATGGTGCCGCGACCTGCTGGAGCAGCGTCGCTTCGGCACGGGGGATCCCGACGCCCTGGACATGGCGATTGCGCAGCATCTGGCCCGGCAATTGGGGCAGCACTGCGGGTACACCCTGGACCTGACCGGCGTTGATCCCGACAGGGAACCCCTGGAGGATTTCCTGTTCCACACCCGCCGGGGCAATTGCGAGTACTTCGCCTCCGCCCTGGCGGTGATGGCCAGCAGCCTGGGGGTCAAGGCCCGCCTAGCCAGCGGGTACCTGATGCACGAGTTCAACCCGGTCACTAGGCAGTACGTGGTGCGCCAGCGGGACGCCCACGCCTGGGTGGAGGTGTTCACGCCCAGCGGCGATTGGCAGATCGTGGACGCCACGCCCCTGGCCTGCCAGGCGCCTCCCAGGGAGGGCCTACCGGCCCTCCTGGGCCAGTACGTCGATGCGGTTCAAGCATTCTGGTACGGCCGGATTCTGGGCTACAACGGCTACCTGCGGGAGAGGCTGGGCCTGCGGATCTGGGAGGCTTCCCTGGTGCTCTGGCACGCTGGGCGTTTGCGGGTCCAGCAGGCGGGGCGATGGGCCTGGGAGGCGCTGGTGAGCGGCGAAACGGAACTGATCCTGGCGCGCCTGTCGGGGCTTTTGGGCGTGCTGGCGCTGGGGGTGTTTGCCTTGTTGCTGTGGCGGACCAGTGCCCGTGCGCGCCACCGCCGCGCCCGCGCCAAGGGGCAGTGCTGGGCCAACCTGCTGTTGGTGCCCGAACTGGTGGACCGCCTGGGGGACTCCAGCCACGGCGAGGCGGACTTTGCCACGCTGCGAGAGCGGGCGTTGGGAGGCGCTGCGTCGCTGGGCCTGGATTCGGCCGTCATTGGCCGGCTCGTGGACCTTTACTACCGCGCCCGTTGGGGCGGCTGGTCGGCCGACGAGCAGACCGTCCAGCAGGCCCGCCGGCAGGCCCGTCAGTTGGCCCTAAGCGGCGGGATTCGCCTGGGGCGGCAGATTTGATTTACGCCCCCCGCCGGGGTAAACAAGACCGGCCATCGCCGCCGCCTCGACGCCTAGACAAGGAGTACTGATGCGCGTTGCACTGATCGGACCGCCCAGCAGCGGCAAGAGCACCTTGTTCGCCGCCATTGCGCAGGCCGGAGGCTCTCACGTGGACCTCTCCCGCCCTGACCAGCCGCACTTGGCGATGGTGAAGGCGCCCGATGACCGTCTGGATTGGCTGGCCCAGCATTACCAGCCCAAGAAGGTGACCCACGCGGAGATGGGCCTGCTGGACCTGCCCGGGCTGGACCTGTCCGACCCGGCGGGGCGCACCCGGGCCCGCGTCCACTGGGCCGCCATGCGCCAAAGCGACATGCTGCTGCCGGTCGTGCGGGCCTTCGAGAACCCAGCCGTGCCGGCCTACCGCAATCGCATCGACCCGCAGGCCGACGTGCAGGAGCTGCGCGAGGAGATGCTTTTCGCGGACTTGGACCAGGTGACCGCCCGGATCGAGAAGCTCGAGTCGGCCGTCAAGAAACCGACGCCCCACCGCGATGAGCAACTCCACGAGCTAGACCTGATGAATCGCCTGGGGGCCGCGCTGGAACAAGGCCGCCCGATCGCCCAGGCGGTCAGCCAGCCGGCCGAGGACAAGCTGCTGCGAAGCTTCGCGTTCCTGTCGCACAAGCCCGCGCTGGCGGTGCTTAACGTGGAGGAGTCCCAGGCGGCCCAGGACGGCCCCGACACGCTGGGGGAGTGGCCGTGCCTCCGGGTGTCGGCACGGATCGAGCAGGAGTTGTCGCAACTGGCGCCGCCGGAGCGGGCGGAATTCCTGGCCGATCTGGGCCTTCAGGCCCCGGCCCACGACCGCCTAGTCCGCGCCTGCTACCGCGGCCTGAACCTGGTAAGCTTCCTGACGATGGTCCAGGACGAGTTCCGGGCTTGGACCATCCCCGCCGGCACGCAGGCGGTCGAGGCCGCGGGGGAAATTCACTCCGACATGACTCGGGGGTTCATCCGAGCTGAAACGGTGGCGTTCGAGGACCTGCGGGCCTGCGGCGACATGAAGAGGGCCAAGGCCGCGGGAAAGGTCCGCCTGGAAGGCAAGACCTACGTCGTCCA
>Ga0315289_10004170_pt1 | contig 21620 bp, 28 predicted proteins | sample YL17G11_40_MG_FD_203452 | JGI IMG/M metagenome (GOLD analysis project Ga0315289, IMG submission 203452) | Sediment microbial communities from Yellowstone Lake, YNP, Wyoming, USA - YL17G11_40 | ecosystem: Environmental > Aquatic > Freshwater > Lake > Sediment | place: USA: Wyoming | collected... | reverse complement strand
AGAGAGCGACCCGCAGAAGCATGCGCAGCTCTCGAGTTGGCTGAGGCTTTTGGATCAACCGGTTCCGCCTATGCGTTCAAACGTCTTGGGCGTAGAACAAGCTGAGCCTGAAAGCGTCTACATGACATGGATACTTTCTAGGATAGCCAACTTGCCATTCAGCCAAGCCTTCGAGAGCCATCACGTTAGCATATGGTGGAAATCCATGATCTACACGTATCTGAGAAGGAACAATATCCTCATTCCCACGGCTCAAGAGCTGACGAAGGGTAAACCTACACACCGTGTCACGGGAGCCTTGACTGTAGCGCCGAAGGCAGGAGCCTACTTCAACACCGTTGTCTGCGATTTTGAAAGCCTCTACGCAGGTTGTATCGACAGCTTCAATCTCTCCTATGAAACCGTCGATTGCGGACACGTTGAATGTGAAGGAAACCGAATTCCAGACTTTGATGGGCATGTTTGCATCCGTAGAAGGGGGTTCTACGCCGTTCTCGTCGGAGCCTTGAAGGAGCTTCGCATCAGAATCTTCAAGCCTGCTTCGAAGAATCTCGCATTATCTGATGAGAAAAGGAGGATGGCAAGTTCCACGGCGAAGCTGTTGAAGTTGATCTTGGTCTCCAGCTACGGCGTGACAGTTAGAATTCGCGGGTTGGCCTGCCCGCCGCTGGCTGAATCCATAACTGGCTATGGTCGGTATGTTTTGAAGGAGAGTTTGCGAATGTCTGAAGAAGAAGGCCTGAGACCGCTCTACGGGGACACTGATTCCTTGTTCTTGGATAATCCTTCAAACGATCAGATTGAGTGGCTCACCAGAACGGTTAAAGAACGGTTCTGGCTGGATCTGGCCGTGGATAAGCGCTACAGCCTGTGCGTCTTGCCCAAAGCGAAGAAGGCTTACTTTGGAATACTGTCTGATGGAACGGCTGACTTGAAAGGCGTGACGGCAATTAAATCGAATTCTCCTGGATACATCAACAACGTGTTCAAGCAGTGCGTTAAGGAGCTATCGAACGTTAGGGATACTGAAGAATATGCCCAAGCCAGCAACAGGATCAAAGAGGACGTGCAGAAAGGCATAGCGGATCTGAAGAGAAGAGCCGTCAAGCTGGAAGATCTCGCATATTCTGTGCGACTTTGTTTTGACCCGAACGAGAAAGCCGTGGGCACAAAAAGCCTGCATCAGTCCTATCAGTGTGCGGTGCAACTCATCGGTAAGGGCGGGGCGTTGAAAAGAGGGGATGTTGTCTCCTTCGTCAAGGTTAAGCCCTTTAGCTACAAGGGAAGGACGTTCACTGTGAAGCCCGTTGAGGCCGTGGCAAGTTTGGCGGAGATAAACGTGGAGGATTATGTTCGCAATTTGTTTACTGCGTTGAACCAGGTTTTTGAGCCGATGGGCATCAGTCTCGACATGGAAAAAGAGGCTGGAATCTTCCGTTGGATCAGAAACTGAAGATGAGGATCGTTGATCGAAAAATCTTTATGTGCAGGATAGAAGTTAATGGCTTCTAAACCGTTGGTGTGCGCTTTGGTTGAGGCATATGTTGAGGACAAGAGGATAACGTTGAAAGAGGCTGTGAAGCTTGTTCCTGATGGTGCTCATCTTTTCTGGGGTGGCTTCGGTTTTCAACGGCCGCCTATGGCGTTTGCTCATGAGCTGATCAGGCAGAAGAAACGCAATTTGACGATTTACACTTGCGGTTCGGAGATGGACCTCGACATTCTCTCCGGCGCGCGTGTGGTCTCACGGGTTGAGCTGGCATTCTACGCGATAGAAGGCATCGGTCTGGCGCCCAACATTCAGAGACGAGTTCGTGACGGCACGATTGAGATTGAGGATTATTCCAATTTAGCCATGGCGTTGCGGTTCATGGGAGGAGCTTTGGGTGTGCCCTTTATGCCTTTGAAAAGTATGTTGGGAACGGATTTGCTTGCCAAAACGAAGTTCAGGACGAAGAAGGCAGAAGTAATTGCTTGTCCATTCACCGGCGAGAAAGTCGTGCTCGTGCCTTCGGTTCGTCCAGATTTTAGCATAGTGCATGCTTCGCGGGTGGACATGGAGGGGAACGCTCAGATCGATGGCATCAAGGGTGAAGACGTAGAAGGCGCCAGAGCGGGCAAGAAAGTCATCGTGCTGGCCGAGGAGATCGTGAATTCGGAGTTCATACGCGGCCAACCGGACCAGACGGTCATACCGGACATTTACGTCAGCCACGTTGTTGAGTGTCCCTGGGGCTCTCATCCCATGATGGTGTACAATTATTACGATTATGATATGCAGCATGTGCGAAAGTACTATGACCAGTGCAAGACAGAAGAGGGCTGGCAAGAATACTGCCAAGAATACATAACAAGCGTGGCCAGTCATGCGGAATTCCTGCAGAAGGTGGGAATCGAGCGCCTGATGAAGCTGAGGGCCAAAAGGCCGCTGGCCTACTGAAACTGGGGGAAGCAGAGTATGAGCAAAAAATACGCCAAAGCGGGTGAATTCTCAACGTTGGAGCTCATGGCTGTCTGTGGTTCACGGCAGATTAGAAATGGGGAAGTGGTCTTCATAGGCACAGGGTTACCCCTTATAGCGGCGATGTTGGCCAAGAAGACGCATGCTCCGAAGGCCAAGATAGTTTATGAAGCCGGTTTCATCGATTCGAACGCGAAGGACATCGCATTATCTATCGCGGATTCGAGGCTTGGGTACCAGGCGGCTGCGGCCATTGGTTTGATAGAAACGCTGGGTCTTATGCTCCAGGGTGGGCATGTGGATGTGGGGTTCGTGGGTGCGGCCCAGATAGATGAGTATGGGAACATAAACACGACGTACATTGGAAGTTTTGACAGGCCGACTGTGAGGCTTCCTGGAAGCGGCGGTGGGAACGACATAATCAGTTCTGCCAAGCGCATCGTGGTAATCATGACTCATGAGAAGAGGAAGATGGTTAAGAAGCTGGACTATCTCACGAGCCCAGGTTTCCTCGATGGGCCGGGTGCCCGGGAAAAGGCAGGCTTGTTAGGCGGGGGGCCTTCGCTTGTGGTCACAAACTTGTGCCAGATGGATTTTGACCCTAAGACAAACCGCATGAGGCTGGCCACGATTCATCCGGGAGTCACGGCGCAGCAGATCGTGGAGAACTCGGGTTTTGATTTGATCGTTCCTAGCAGTGTGCCTGAGACGGAGTTGCCTACTCATGAGGAGCTGAGGCTCTTGAGAGAGATTGATCCTACCGGAATTTATATTCCTAGGGCTAAGTAGGCGGTTGCGGTTCCTGCGTCTTTAGTTTGGGTTTTTGTCTTGTGATCTGTTCGACCACGGTCCAGAATTCTTCTTCGGTCATCGGCTTCCGCAGGTCTCTCATGAGCTTCTTGATTTGGTAGAAGGTCATTTGTGCTTCGCCCTTGTCGACGCCTTCGTATAGTCTCTTCATTCTTCTCGTTATTTCCTCAACCTGGGTTGGCGAGGCTTTGATTCCTGCTTGGGTTAATCGGCTTTGGATGAACTGCTTCTCTGACTGTTGCCCAAAGTAATACTGTGTTTCTCTGCCGACGATCTCGGGTGGGAAGGGTTCGTGGATGAGTGGTTCGGCTAACGCGTCTTCCATTGGTGTGTCGAGCTCTTGCGAGAAGGCGTTGTCTCCGATTATGGGTTTGTGGAACTGTATTGGCAGCGCGAACGTTTTTTCTGCGAGCTGCGAGAGTCTGTAGAGTTTGCCCATGTCTACTCCCGTGTCTATATCGTAGAGCAGCTCGAGTGCCGTGACCACCTCTTCAAGTGGCGCGGTTCCTGATCTTTCGCCGAAGCCTGCGATGCACGTGTGCACGTATGATGCTCCTTCTTCTGTGGCCGCAAGGGTGTTCGCGGTTGCCAGGCCGAAGTCGTTGTGGCAGTGGACGCCCAGCGGGGTCTTGATGCCTAGTTGAGAGAGGTCGTCTCTGACGTGTGAGATCAGATAGCGCATCGACAGGGGTCTTAGGAAGCCAACCGTGTCTGCGATTACTAGACGGTACGCGCCGGCTTTGGCTGCTTCTTGGAAGGCTTGAACGATGTCCTCAAGCGGGGTTCTGGTGCCGTCTTCGAGGATGAAGGTTACTCTGGCGCCGTGTTTCCTTGCATATTCGATGCTTTCGATTGTTTTCTTGAGGGCTTCTTCTTTCTTCATTTTGAGCCTGTATTTGAGGTTGATTCCGTTGATGGGCGTGAGTATGGAGATTTCTCTTATGCCGCATTCCAAGCACGTGTCAACGTCGCTCCTGACCGGGCGTGCGGTGGCGACGAGGCTTGTTTGTTGGAAGCCTTCGTTTGCGATTCGTCTCACGTTGTTCTTTTCTTCTTCTGAGAATGCTGGATAACCGACTGTGACGGCTGAAACGCCGAGTTCGTCCATCATTTTTGCGAGTTTGACTCGTTCCACGTACGTGAGGAATACGATGGGAGACTGAACGCCTTCCCTGAGGGTTTCGTCGCATACGAAGACTCTGTCTGGGAGTCTAGGCGGCAGGTTCTTCCGCAGTCGATTGTAGTTTGCTATGAGTCCCTGTGCCTCAAGCTTCTTGAATATGGTCTTTCTCAACTTGACCCGCCTTCTTACGAACTGGCCCGAAAGTGTACACTGATATCTTTCGGTGGTTAATATAAGACTAACCAATTTTTATGGTTGGTTTATGTTTTTGGATTAAGCGTGAAAAAAATGGAACTTGGGCGTTTCTCTTCTTGACGATTAGAGTGCCGTCTTCCGTATGCGACTTTTGATTTATTACGGTAGAGAGTGTGCTCGAAGGTTACTCCTTTAGCTTATCGATTATGGATCGACTGCGCCGAAATTCCTAGATATTATGATTCCATCTCTTCCGTCTACTTTCTTATCTATGTTGACGTCTGCTCTTGGATCCCACCCCTGAGTTGGTGGTGAGCCTGGATAGTAGTAACCGGGACCATACGACCCAAAAGCCCTTGAATAGATTATCAAATCTGCTCCAGTACAATTGCCGTCTTGGTTTATGTCACCGATTGGGCGCTGAGTGGGTAACCAAGCGTTTATCAAGCCCCACCCCGTATCATTGTTCCTCGGAGAACCCCACGCCGTAGTATTCCACATCTTCTCCCACACTCCGCCATTAGTCCAATAACTACCAAAATAACGATCCGGTTTTGATGCCCAAATCATAGCGGCTGCAGCGGAAACAAGAGGCACAGCAAAAGAAGTGCCGCTCACCAACGGGTTAGTGTAAGTTCCACCTACATCTGTCGTATTGACGTCTACGCCAGGCGCCACAAAATAGATTTCGGGGCCAAAGTTAGAAAATGATGCTCTTGTGTCATTCTGATTAGTAGCACCAACTACGAGGACATTATTGCACAGCGCTGGATATTTATTTACGGTCGTATTTTCATTTCCCGCGGCTACTATGACGAGTGGCCCTTGGCGATAATAGTAGTAATCATAGTAGGCATAATTGACTGCATTTTGCAGATCCGAATTATTCTCTGGACCTTGAATGCTTATCTCCACCACGCGCGCGTGGAGATAATCTACTGAATAGTTTATCGCCGCGGCTATTTCCTCTTCCATGGCATGACCACCATCATTAACATCTATCGAATTGACTTTAAGCGAATATATTGCTACTTTCGGGGCTGCACCGATGATGCCCATTCCATTAATTGCCGCAGCGATGACCCCTGCAACCTGAGTTCCATGGCCGCGGAACGGGTAATTATCATAGATATATGGGTTGGGTTGCCCCGGTGGATCAGCGGGCTGATCATATACATCCACGCCTTTGCCATTATAATTGAATCCTCTCATCCCTCCAAGTTGCAGGCTGGCGTTCAAGTCAGGATGATAAATAACCTCATGCGTCAACGGGTCAATAGAATAGTCCATTCCTGTATCGATTATTGAAACAACTATGCCTTGCCCTGCATTGGTTCCTGTGGTGTTATCGACATCCCATCCAGTAGTATTCCAGTTAGTCATGTTCCAGTTGTCATGGTCATTATCCCAAGCGCAGTAGAACCGGATACGCTCAACGTTCCAAAGAAGCTGATCATCTCCATGAACTGGCGACAACAAGAGAGCAGGCAGAAAAACAACAACCAACAAGAACACTATGAATTCTGACCGGTTTGTCATCCTTTCCATCAATCCTGCTATTGCCCGAGGGTGAACGTAATCGACGGGGTCTCCAACGCAAATGTTTGTGTGAGATTATGGATATCGCCCATATAGGCGCTGAATGTACCTCTTATTTGGTATGTCCCTCTAAGGAGGGGATGCCCTATTGGAGCAGTATAGCTCTCCCTATATTTATTGAGGTTTACGTATAGTGTCTGGTTCAGTGATGCCTCAGGCTGGAAGAAAATGCTTATTAGTGTAGCAATACCACCCTCCCATGGGAATTTATCGACTACAGTTCCGTTGCTTGAAAATAGCGTGAAGCTAAAAGGGAATTCCGCACCCAAGGGATTATCTCCAGAAATGTTGTAAGACGTATTAACTCCTTCACTCACAGTAGCAAGCGTGACGGCAGGGTCGTTAGGGTCTACAACTACTATGTCGGGTTCTGTTACAGTTATCGTTTCGTTGCTTATATTCCTCAGGTAGAAGCTAATCGTCATGTTATCATCAAGCGAGTATGTCGTCTTATCCAACGCCAAAGAAAGCTCAAAGGGTGGTGATGTCAAAGTTACCATTGGCCCCATCTGTGAAGGTAGCGATCTCCAATAAGCATATGCGATTACAGATAATGCCATGGCGATAACCAATATTCCAACAATGGTTCTCCTTGTCCGTGAACCAAGCAAATCTTTCAAGGTTTTTTCCACAAAAGTCCCCACAAGACAATATGGTTGCACTATCTATTTAAGGTTTTGTTGTAAACAAAAAGAGATGAAAGCTTTTAAGCCTTCTTCTTGACGACGAGAGCGCCGTCTTGCACGTCTAGTGTTACGTGAGTTCTTTCGCCCTTGCCAGCTTTCCAACTCCAGCCGAGCTTATCGAGAATAGCTTTTTTGAGTTTCAAGAACCCATAGCCGTTTACGAAGCCGTCCACCGGGAACTTTGCTTCTTTCTCGGCTTTCTTGTGTTATCTGTATTTTGGGATGTTGTAACATCCGAACATTTGACCTCCCCCCTTTTTAGGTAGGTTTTTTGGGTTTCCACCATGAAACCTTTTGTGGGCTGGTTGCGAAGCATGTTGAACCTACCCAAATGTTGGGTTGAAAACACGCGAACATTTGATACCCCCTCTCTTAGGTAGGTTTTTGGGTTCTTGGTCTTTTTTCATGAGCTTTGGAATGTTGCTGGCTTACTTGCTTTGTGTGAATTTGTGCTTGCTTTCGTGGTCACCTGTGGAATTGATCTTTCTCTTGCCGATTCGGCGGTCTAGTACTCTTCTTTTCGGTCTATTAGGCCGTCTTTTCGGGCCTTGTGTTCGGCGAATCTGAATACGAGGAAGCCTAGGATAATTGTTCCTATCATGGTCAGAACCAAGTAGAGCAAGTCGGTTTGAACTGTGGTGGGCGATTGCTGGAGGAATGAGGATCTGACGCTTCTGAGGAAATAGGTGATGGGCAGGATGCTCGAGAAGGCTTGGCCCCACGTTGGAAGCACCTGGGGCAGGAATACAACTCCGCCGAACAGGTAGAGAATGCCTGACACGTATTCGGAGAGCATGAATTGAACCTTGGATGTCATGATGTTCACTGCGCACAGGATGAATCCCATGCCGATGAAGCAGAGCACGCCGAGCAGCAGTGTCAGGGCCAGCAATGGAGCGTTGACGGCCAGCCAGTTGATCGGTATCTGGACTCCCATCAGGTTTTGAAAGATGAGTACTCCGAACCCCAGGGTCATTGCGAGCGAGATCGACGCGTTCATGACTCCGTTGAGGCTTCTTCCGATGATGTACCAGGCCAGCGAACCCGGAGCCAGGTAAATGTGCTTCAACACTTCATAATGTGACCTGTCGTCGTGTATCAGCATGCTCATCGTCAGCATGATCTGCGTGACGTATATGAAGAAACTGTTTCCGATGAACATGAAAGCAAAATACTCGGGCGTGAAGCTGCTGCCGACAGCGCGTCCGACGAGAAAGACGAAGCCTACTATGAGCAAGCCTGCAAGAGGCCGAACGAGATAGTAGATTGAAAAGACCACGGGGTCGGCCCAGTTGGTTTCAACTTTCCATCCGACCCAGATGGCCTGCTTTATCGTTCTGAGAATCGTGTTCACTGCCACCTGAGCGTGAGCCTCCCTTCTTTCTTGCCTAGGTTTTCCATGTAGTCCAGCGCAAGCTTGGCAAGCGGTAGCAGAATCAGACTGAAGACGATGAGCATGAGGATGTCAAGCCATATGCTTCCGATCCCTTGGCCCAGGACGGTTACTCTTCTTATGCCGTCCAGGCCGAACGTTAACGGTAGAAGCGACGCGGCAAGCTGAACGATGAAGGGCAGATACGTAACGGGGAAATAGGATCCGGAAAGGAAATAGACCGGCTCCTGAAGCAGGTTGGCCGTGTGCCATGCTTCCCTCCCGTATAGCATGAACAGCGACGCGAACAACATGCCCAACGCGTACAGGGCCACGATGGTCAAAAAGAAAACCAGCAGGGCCGTCAGGGGTTCGCTGATCACCACTGGAGCTTGGAAGATCAGGATTCCGGCGATGACGATCGCTATGGCCCTTAGACACGTGTTGACGAACCCTCCCAGTGCCATCCCCAGCAGGATTGCCATCCTTGATATTGGGGCAACGAGGTAGATTTCCAAGTTTCCTGTTTCTTTCTCCCAGTAGAACTGGGCGGACATGTTCCAGAGCACGTTCACCCAGAACGCGATCATCGTTCCGCCGACTATGACGAAGCTTGTGAACGTGGCCGGCGCACCCAGCGCCTTGTACATGTAAACGTAGGCGCTCAGGGTTATGACTGGGATTATCATCTCGGCAATTAGCCATTCTGGTTCACGGTTGCCGCCCTTGAATCTGACCCACAGCCTCGCGTAGGCCACCCTCAAGTCGCGGATTATCTGCTCACGCACCGGTCTTGGCCTCTGTTTCTTCCTCAAAACCTCTTCCGACGAGGCAGATGTAAACGTCCTCAAGAGTAGGTTCAACCTCACTGGCAGATAGCACTCTGAGCTTCTGCTGCTCTAGCCGCTTCGTGACGTTGGACAGTATGGCCTCGTCCCTGACCATGATCCTCAACGTGGTCGTGTCAGTTTGAATGTTGCGAGTCTGGGAATAGCCAACCACTCCTGGGGCCTTCTCGAGGAAGCTTAGGTCAGCCTGCATCGAGGATACGTCTAGCCTCATGATCTTGTTTTCTTTAAGCTTCTCCTTCAGCACGTACGGTCTGTCACAGGCCAGTATCCTTCCACGGTCGATGATGGCTACTCTGTCACACATTTCGTCAGCCTCGGCCATGTAATGCGTCGTCAACAGAATAGTACCCTTCAAGCCTCTCTTGGCCCAGTCCGCAATGTAGGTTCTCAGTTTTTTCGCAGTTAAAACGTCTAGACCTAGTGTAGGCTCGTCTAAGAAGAGAATCTTGGGATCACTGATCAGTCCCCTCGCGAAGTTGAGCCTCTGCTTGTAGCCTGTTGAGAGCTTTGCCATCCTTGTGTTCGCGTACTCGTCAAGACCCAGATCAGTCACCAACTGCTTGATCTTGGCCTTCGCGGCCGACGATGACAATCCGTAGAGCTGGGAAAAGAACCACAAATTCTCCTTGACCGAGAGTATTCCATAACCCGGTGTTTCCCCACCCGAGACTAAGGCTATGATCTTTCTGACCTTTTGAGGCTCTTTAGCCACGTTGAATCCGCCTACCAGAGCATCGCCAGTCGTCGGAAGCAGAAGAGTGGCCAAAATCTTGATCAACGTAGTTTTACCTGCACCGTTCGGACCGAGCAGCCCAAAGACCTCGCCTTCCTCTATCGAGATCGAGACTTTGTCCAGAGCTTTCACTGGTTTATCCTGTCCCTTGAACGTTCGAACCAAGTCTCGAGTCTCAACACTGAAAGGCAACAGCACTCACGGGTTCACAACCATAGTAGAACAACATAATTAAGAATTTCTGAAACCCATCCTGCCAACTCCTAGCACGCGCTAGGGGTAAAGTTTAATCCTAATGCACGCGCGCACACGCTCTCACTACTACTACCACTTCTACTAACTCCTACCTGTACCGACGTCGGTACACTTCCTTCTTCTTCTTCTTCTTCTTACCTATACCATATCGCACACATATATCGCACACATAGATATCGAACACACACACTAACACACACACAAACACAAACAAACAAAGGGAGAGCGCACACATGAGCAAAGAAAAAGAAGCAAGAAGACAAACAAACGAATGAATACGGGGAAAAGGAAATGGAAAAACAAAAAGAAGGGAACTACTTGGAGTAGTCCCGTTGTTTATTGCACGATTCATCGCAGACCGTGCAATGGCTCACGTATTAAAGTTGAGGCGTAGGTTTTTGCCGCAACGTTTACAGTATTGAGGGCGAGCAGAAGTATAAAAATCCTCATTGACTTCATTAGAACACCCACAATATGTACAGTCTTCCGTGGGCTTATGAAAGTCCTTAGGGTCGCCACTTACGACAAAATCTCCGCTTATTGCAATTGAACCAGTAGGTGCTGAAGTCAGAAAAGTTGAAGGGGTTATCGGTATAGACTTGCCTTTTTCCACTTTTGTGAAAGGAACATCGTTCGGGATGGCGCTACCAGTCGTTTTTCCTGCTTTCACAATTTCATCATGTCCTTCTCTGAAGCCCCTTTCGGATATGTTATTGGCGAAATAGTATCCTTGCGTAACACCTTGCTTGCCTGAAGCATAGTCCACTTGTCCGCCAATTGGGCCAACAAACCCTTTTGCACCGATTTTCTGTGCTTCTTTTTCACGAGTATGAGTGAAGAGTGCAACGGGTTTTTCTCCCTCCTTCGTAAACACTTGGTCAATCTTCAATTCTTCTGTGTCCAATATTCGATTAGCCTTGAATGGTCCTTCCGCTTTGGTCTTCTTTCTTGACCACCGCAAACAGAATCCCTTGGGATTCAATAATGCAAACCCAATCTTAAGGATTATGCGCTTGAATAATTGAATAATTGAGAATCCAGCATGCGCAATTAGTTCTTAGCGTGCTACGTGGACTTCAGAAAGAGAAAATAGTAAGATATGCCATTTGGGGATTAGAGAAACACGAACATGGTTGTTGCAGAAAAAAACAGATTGGATCCCAACAAAGACTTCGAAAAATTGATGACAAGTTTCGACAATCGTGAAATCAGCGAGTTCGATATTTATATCGAAGGCTTTGGAGGGATTTCAGCAAAGAGAGTAAAAGATGGCATGGTTATGTTCTATACCGACAAGAACAGGAGATTTGGGCCTGAAGACCACGTAACATTTCTATTCGGCAAAGACGGAAGCTATGGCATTCACAGGAGAGTTTCTGATGCTCAGACTAACGTTTACATGAAGTATGACATTGATTATCTCAGGTCTCCCGAAGGAATCACAAAATTAGTTCAAGATATGCAAAAGAGAACAGATATGCCTGCTATTGTAAAACCAATGTTTGTCGCTCTGTACACATACATAAGATCAGTCGTTAAAACCGACTTCAAAAGCTCCAAGATTCTTGCGGATTCAGAAGCACAGAGATTAGGTATGCACTCACCGTGCATTTATGTGAAACCTAGATTTGCCGAAAGGCTCGTGCTTCCAATCATTGGCAAAAACATTCTTATGGTAAACTTTTTCCATCAATCCAGATTTAAGGAAAATCCGACCGAGGGATTTAGAGAGACGAGAGTATTGGGAACTACTATAACAAAAAAAGTCAAAGGAAAGAAAAAGAAATTGACGCAGTGACGGCTCATGTCTGTTTTGAGCGCACCGTTTTTCAGACGACGCGAGTTTCAGAAAAAGTAGAGACAGGTACGTAAACTAATAGTATTAGTAACACATTTTTTGAACTAGTAGTAGTAGTTTACCTAAGTACCTCTACTTTTTTCCACGAACAATCCTCTTTTTTGAGGTTCTTTCCATTTTTTGCCAAGCTTTGCGTATATCTCCTCTTCCGTTTGTCCGCCAATCATTTTGCCATCTTTGAACAGCCCTTTTTGGCTCAACTTCATACCTTTGAACTTGGCGTATGTTCTCATAAGAATGTTGTACTGATTAGATCCAGTCGCATACATCAACATTGCACCCCAATTCTGTTCTGTTGCGAAGTAAAGCTCAACCTCTACTCCGTTCTTCCTGTAGCTTGCCCGGCTGTTTCCGCGTCCGATATTGCCTTCAGAGTGGCGGCTGACATAGTCCATTATCTTTCTTCTGTCTGCAGGGATCAGTACGATATCCACGTCGTTTGGTTCTGTTTTATTGCGTCTTATCGAACCGGCGAGTTCCATTCTTTTGGACAGCGGTGAGAGTTCTGCCAATTCTTGATACGCCGTTTCTATTACGCTCACTTGAGTCACCTCAAATGATTCTATACCAGAACAGGATTACCCAACCCCGGCTTGTCTCGCATATCTGGACGCCATCTATGAAAGCCTTGGCATATTCTTCCATTTTTTCGTTTGTTTCCATTTTGAGTTCGTTCAGGTCAGTTGATGGCCCGACTATTTCTATTCCATGCGTCACTGCTGGCATTCTGCTCATTTCATTCTCACCTCGGTTAATTTGCGAACGTCAAAAGGCTTCTCGCGTACGTATTCTCCGTTGACTTTCTTGTATTCGAATAATCTGTTTGCAAGCTCTTCGTGACCCAGTTCTATAAAGACCATGTCGTGTTCTATGCGCTTGGGGTCGTCGCCTATCAACTTGCGGATTCTGCATATCTCAAGGGGGTCTCTGATGTCGCTATGTATTCTCAGGTGGTATCCTTTTGTCGTTTCAGTCACTCTTGTTCTTCCGTATCTCAGGGCTTTGCCGTATGCTGCCGAAAGGTTTGGCATGCTTTTAGTATCCAAGTCGACGGTGATCATGTCCCTCGTAGAACTCCCCAGCCGCCTTCTGCCGGACTGCACCACTTGGTCTTTTTGTTTATAACGCAGTATCTCGGCTTGTAGGCATTCGTCCTGCCTGTGTATCTAAATCCAGTGACGCCCTCGTCCCAGTGATGACCTGAAATGCGTATGCCCATGGACTCCATTTTTACCGCAGCCATAAATTCCCAATACAGTTCGTCTTTCTCACTGTTTTTCTTGGTCATCGGAATTCTCATCGTAAATTCAAAATTTCTCTCTTGGCTTTCATTGTCTGAGATGTAGTCGAAGTACACTGTTATCTCCAGAACGCGGAATCTGCCTTCCCTTTTACCAATCGGGGGTCCGATTTTACCGCCGGCTGGTAGCGCTATTTTCCATGGCGGGATTTCTTGTGTTGTCATTCCTTATACCCCAGTTTCTCTAGATTTCGCTTTATTATTTCGCCGCGCTCTTTGTGGATGGCATCCATGAAAGGTGTTTCAGACTTTTCATGTTCTGGCCCTTTATTTCCGACCCATTGCACGTACAGCTCTCCGTCGTTTTTGAACAGTCTTATCTTGCCTACAGATTGTATAGCCTCCATGTATTGCATTGTTTTCCTTGGCTCGTGTCCTGTCTCATACTGGAAGGTTTGCAAAATATGACTCACAAGTTGTGCCTCTTCGCAGTTCTTCTTCAAGAACTCTTCAAGTTCTTTGATTGCCGCCCTTGACCGTGTTGGCCCGGAAAGCCTGTCGCTTTTAGAGTCGCTCATTCCTTCAATGCCTCCCTTAGTTCTTTTCTTAGCCTCTCAATTTCATCGGCATTTTTCCTTTTTCTCCAGCTCCAGCCCAGGCCGTAAGTTGGATTCCACTTATCTCTACCAGAAAGCCTCCACGCTTGGACATACTTGTTGCGTGCAATTCTATATGCCTCGGTGCCAGGCCTGACGCCTACCAAATAGCCTTTCAACAAAACTGGCTTTTTTGGCGGATCTGGAGGTACTTCGGCCAGCGGCTCCGCTGACCTTCTTTTAATTTTGTTCATAACAAAATCCTCGAAACCGACCCTACACATTATTCGCGTTTATAAATGTTCTCTCGCGCTTTTTTTTACCACTGAAATTCCGGTTTAGATTCATTTCCCGTTTTATGTTCGGTTGATGTTTCACAAACCGTTTAAAGAACCTAACAACGAAAAATTTTCCGATGGTTAAACGGTTGTAGATTTACAAATCGTTTAGCAGCGTAAGTTAGACGAGTTAGACCAAGTTTAAATAGCTCTTTCTTAGGTCGACCGCGCCGAGGTTAGACTTAGATGGTCTACAAAAGTAGAAAAATGCAGCGAAAATATCAACGCGACTACAAATGGGCAAAGAGACACGGCAAGAAGTTCAAAAACCCATTCAAAGGCATGGAGAAAATAGGCACAGAGAAGACGAAGAGAAAGGCAAGCATGGTCCCAGAGAAGAAGTGGACGCACGCAAGCCGAAAGAGAGGCAACAAAATCCGGGGCGCGTTCTAATGAGACCTACAGTAAAACACCGCTGGTCTTCCAGTCGTGCAAAGTCTTCAATTGAGCAAAGAAGGGCTTCGCATTTTAAATTCATGACCGGAATGGATTGGAAAACTCGCACGCATGGTTCAGACTCGCAGATAGGCCAGCATTTTGCCATGCTTCCTTCAGGTTCAAGCAAGCTTCCGAGACCGAAATACGGCAAAAGGACAAGAATGAAGGCTGCAATGAGTCCTCTCGAAATAGACGCCATGAAATACGAGAAAGCTCTTGAAGAAAGCGGATTTGAAGGCTACACTATTGCCCTGAAGTTCAAGGACGGCGAAGTAAAAGAGTTCCCTCTCATTGCAGAAAATTGGTCTCAGGCTTTTAGAGTTGCGCACAACTACCTACAGCAATATAATCCAGAGGACATTGAAGAACTGGTAATTTGCGACCCGACGATTTCGGAAATTGCCCATGCGGTAAGCGGCGCGGCTCATAAAGCTGGAGCCTGGATAAAGAAAGGCGTAACGCAAACAATACCGGGCTATGCAAGAAGAGGACTTGCAATCGCTAGAAAAGCAAAAGCAGAAGGCATGAAAGCCGCACACTTGGCCGGAAGAATTGTAGCAACTCCGGGCGAGATTACAGAATCATACAGAGCTGGAGCCGAAGGCAGACCAGTAGCGGAAGAACCAATGCCAATCTATGCAAAACCGTCAGCCGGCGAATTGACTTCTAGAATGAGAGCAAACATTGCAAAGGACAGATTGGCCCAGGCACGAGCAGAAGAAGAACTTGCAAAAATTCAAGAAAGGAGAAGGCTTCTAAGATGAGAAGAAAAGTAAGTCATGGCCTATGGAAAAGTCGTCATGATGACGGACGCCATTTCAAAGTTCAATACCAAAAAGCCTCTATGCCGCCAATGAGGTTCAAAGGCACTGCATTTGCTTCAGGACATCCGCATGAAAAAGAAGGCTTCAAAGACAGAGCACTCAACAGACTTCATATGATTATCGCCAGCGCAAAGATTCAAGCAGCCTCAGGGACTCCAAGCGGGCTCGACAGGGCTCTGAAATATTTGGAGAGAGAATTCAAAGTAGGCGCTCATGGTGCACAAGCAGCATTCGGCAGTTACGGAATTGCGGCCATTGAAAACGAACAATTCTACCGAGACGCAAAGCAAACTGTAATCAATGCAAGGTTCATGTTCAACGAAGCCCTGCAAACAAATGACGAAAACAGAAGAACAACTCTGTTCGAAGAAGCGGCTGCAACAATTTTGAACCTTGATGCAAACATTCCGTTCGTCCCGAAACCAATAGCACCTAAAGAAGAGAAACCGTCAGTCAGCGTAAAAGTCACGCCAAAAATATATACTCAGAGACCAAGAAGACGCGGAAAACCCACAGCATCAGAAAAAGCTACTCCGACAATTGAGAAAATCAAAGAGAAACTGAAAGGAGCACCAAAGACGGCACAAGAAGCCGCGCAAAGAATGAAACTCCCTGAAGCGAGCTGGAGAATACGCAGGCGCAAAGAAGAAGAAAAGCCTGACAAAGAATATGAACCTCTAGAAAAGTCTGCTGCCGCAACAAGGGAATCAGTAAGGCGCATGCTAAGCGGTGAATAACTATGAAGCAAAAGCTGAAATGGCTTTCGAGACATTCCGACGGCCAACACTTTCCTGTTGGAGAAAAGGCGCATATGCTCCCGAAGAAGTTCAAAAAACCAATTCCAGGCGTCCTCAAAAGGGTAATAGACATACCGCTTGAAAAGCTCGTGCCGAGAGAAGCAAAGCCCGTGGATCTTGAAAGCAGGACAAACCCATACATTGAAAGATACAAAGCCGGTATTCCATTACCCCCGATTTGGGTCGAACCGCTTGGCCATGGCAGGTTTAGAATCTGGGACGGGCATGCCCGTTTTTACGCAGCGAGATTTCTCAATCTAAAAAGCCTGCAGGCAACCGTAATGTCGAAAGGCCAGCTTGAAACCATGAAAAAGCACAGGATACCGAAAGTGCTCAATAACCCCACAGAACGTCCACAGTTAGCTTGAATCGAGGTGAGAACAATGCCAAAACGAGGCAAGAGCAAGATATACGGAACCTTAAAGCTTCAGCCGCTGAGTCGAAGCAAAAGGCGTAAATGGTAGTCAAGTCCAAGAGTTTTGAGAGGTCTTTAACATATTTCTTCCTCTCTTAGGTCTTCTCTTGGCAAACCAAAAGGCGAAATGGTCGGCCTGGCGCTTCGACCAGGCCGACCTCTTTCAAAGTCATGTAGTTGAGCAGACATGTTTTTCGGTTGGCGCGACAAAACGCTGAGAGCAAAGTTACATCTTGAACTGTATAAAAAGCACTGGTCAAAAAACAACCGTCGCGGCAAATATAAATACAGAAGCCAATATTTAGGGACAATCGACTCATGCCCAAAATGCGGTGAAAAAGGGTATTTCTCAATAAGCTCTTATTCGACACCCAGCGGCAGTTTCCATTCCTACATTATTGTAACGCACAGAAATGGCAATAACGTCTATTCAAAAAGCTGCTATATTTGCGCATACCCGAATTGCGAAATGGTGAAAGCATGAGAAAGCAAATGAGATTCTTTAGACGAAGTTCTATAGGCTATATGCTCTGCCCAGACTGCAACAGTCAAAGAGTAATAAAGAATGGATTTGCAAGAGGCAAGCAAAGATTCAGGTGCCTGCGTTGTAGGTCCACTTTCTATGACGCGAAGACCAGAAGAGAAATAGCACTCAAGAAATTGGACAGAGTCATAGCTGCAATAGCGTTAGAAGAAGAAGTAGAAACATGGTTTGATTAAGGTGAGAAAAATGAAAAAGAAGTCTGTGAGTCAAGCGAAGCCAAAGGGAGATAAATATTCCGGCTTCGAGTCAGTCATGAATTCACTTCAATCGGGCCATCACGACATCCGCACACACTCAGGAATATTTGCCGCCATGGGCTCGAGAAAAAAAAGGAAGAAAGAGCAAATCTGGTGACTAAGCCTCTTTCTTCTCGTTTTCTTGCTTCTCTCTCTTCTTTGCAAAATATCGGTTTAGCAATTCCTTGTATTTTTCCGGATTAGCCGCGCGCCAGATGTAAGAGCTTACGACTCTTTCGCTGATCTTCATTTTCTCTGCTATTTCTTTGACGCTGACGCCTTTTTGGTGCATCTCGTAGACCCTTCTGATCTTGCCTTTTTTCTTCTTCTGTTTAGGCTTCGGTTCTTCAACCTTGGCCGGCGCATTTTCTTTTTCCAATTATATCACCTCTGCTTTTTGAAGCGCGGGCCTCCATGCAAACGAATATTTAAAGCTCAGCTTCTGCTGCACATTATATCCTTAAATGACATGCAACACTATTCCCCTCTCAGGGGGTAAAACCATGAAAACACTCACTCAGATATTTGTGTCTCATAGTTCGCAAGATAATAAGCTAATTGAGCTGACTACACTAGCGTTCAAAGGGCGTGATTTAGTTCCTTATTTTGCAAGGCAAGTGATGGTTGGAGAAAATCCAGTGGACAAGATTATTAGCGCGCTGGACAATTCATTGGCTTTGTTCGCGTTGATAACCTCAAATGTCGTCTATTATCCCGATACCAGAGATTGGGTTGTTTTTGAGATTGCCGTAGCAAAATACAAGAAGCTTCCGATTTTCTGCTGGTTGGACAAAGCAGTTGCAGATGTAAAAGCCTTTCCCAAGTTGATTGAGAACATAACTGATTATGACACCTTTCAAAGCTTCCTGGACGCGGAATGTTACCGCGTAGTTACCGCCATGGTGGAAAAGGCATATGGGCTTGCCGGAATTACTGCAAAAATCCAAGAGCCGACGAAAGAGGAGTTTGAGACGGGTTTGATTCAAATGGAAGAAGCGAAGAGGATCGCCGTCGAGTTTGTTGAAAGAGAAAAGAAGGGGACACGCATCGAAATAGCTTCAATTGAGCCTAGCGGTGCGAGATGGATAGTTAAGGGTTCTGCTTCGGAAAGTTTCAAGGAAGGGTTTAGTTCAGAGCGGTGGACAGTGGAGATTAGAGGAAAAGAGGTCATTTCCTATAAGTTTGAGCCAGGCGCTTTTTTCGCAGTAATGTGAGAGAAAGACAAAACTCTTCTTTGTTTGTCCAATTCGGGCTGAAGACAGATGGCTTGAGGCGAGTAGCAAGCTTTTTAAAGCGCCTTGCTGGGGCAGGCCCGCGGTCTTAGAAAATGAAAACCAGAACTGCCAAGATATTCCTGACCGATTACGGCTCTTTCTTGGGCCGGGCTGACGGCTGCCTGACGGTAAGACATAGAGACAAAAAGACAGAGAAATATCCCCTGTTTGAAAACGAGGTTGGAGAAATTCAATTAAGCATGGGCAACTCCGCATCTGTTACTGCTTTGACTACGGCTGCAATGTGGGGCATTGATTGTGTTTTCCTTACTTCTCGAGGAAACCCCGTTTGTTATTTGAAGACGCTCGACGATGACTCCCACGTGAAAACCCGAATCAGGCAATATGAGTCTTTAAAGAACGGAAAAGGTACAGAGATTGCCAGGCAAATAGTTCTTAGCAAGATTGAAGGCCAAAATTGCATTCTCAGAAAATACGGGTTCAGACAGCACGACCTTATGAAGGTTAAAGAAAAAATAGCCTGCGCTGTATCCAGAAACAGTTTGATTACGATTGAAGGACATGCAACCGAGAAATATTTTCAACAGATATTCCGACTGATTCCAGAAGCTCTGAGAATTGAAAGAAGAAGGACTTTCAAGGCTTACGACGGAATGAACAACATCTTCAATCTCGCCTATACAGTTCTGAAATGGAAAGTTTATCGTGCTATAATCAGCGCCAAACTTGAACCTTTTCTTGGCTTCTTACATTCTGAGCAATTCAGCAAACCATCTTTGGTCTGCGATCTAATGGAGCTGTACAGGTATCTTGTAGACGATTTTGTTATACAATATTGCAAGACCCTGAAGAAGAAAGATTTTGCTATGAACCAAGAAGAATACTCTTCTGGCAAAAAAGGGCAGAGACAGTATTTGAAAAAGGCAAGCGCACAAGATATGATGAAAAAGCTGAACGCATTCTTTGAGACAATAGTCGAAGTTCCAAGAATCAGGCACGGAAGCAAACAGACATTGGAAACTTTGATTACCGAAGAAGTCATGCTACTTGCGCAGTATTTGAGAAATGAAAGACCCGAATGGACTCCGCGGCTACCGGAAATTTAGAGATATATATGGAAACTACTAGTAGTAGTTCAGAAATAGGTTACTACTAGTACTAGTTTACGTATACCTCAGTATTTTCTAGCCAATCTCGCTCGCCTAGGGTCTGTTGGTGCCCGCCATTCCCGTCTTCTTCGATCAATTGTTCTTCCCCAAGAATTTAACCTACTATCGGTTTTCCATGGTTGTTTATTCTCTTGTGGCTTTTGAGGCTGAAGCTGCGTTTCGAATTCATTTGGAAACATTACAGGTTCAATTTCGACTTTTTTCGGAAACCATTCATGTTTTCTTATTTCTTCAGGGCTCATGGTTTTCTTAAGTGGATTTAAAATGCTTTCAATTTCAGTCATTAAGAGGCTAAGAGCCTCGCGAACTACATAGCTGTTATTGACCCCTTTTCTCTTTGTCATATGTCTGTGCTTACCTCTCCCTGTATATTGGTAAGCTTTTCCGTTCATCGCTTTATCTTGAAGATCATCGAAAAATTCCCTCATTTTCTTTAACTCTTCCGTTTGGCGTTCATTGAGCCAAACCTGGATATTCGACACATCCTGCACCTGCCAGCCATACCGTTTCAACGATTTTAAGAGATATAGCAAATGGCGCGTACCATAAAAAATTTTCTTCGCGCTTATATATCCACTATCTTCAGAAGCTTGAAAAACAAACCATTTTAAAAACAGAGCTTGTTTTGAGGTTATTGTTTAACCATTTTTCTGTTAAAGATTGATTGACGAATCAGTTTGCCCCCGTTAGGCATGAAAGTGCTTATCCTAACTCGTGCGCTGAAGCGGGCTCACTTGTGCGCTAATCCATGTACGACATTCTGCGCGTTACTAAACCATTAGTTTCTGTACATATCTCTACTTTTTCTGAAGCTCGAGTCGTCTGGACGCGGGCGGTGTTTCTTGTTTATTTTTTCCCTACCCCAACGCCTTAGCGCAAGCTCTGTCTGAACAAAGCATTAAATAGCTGACACGATTCCATTCAATTATGAGTGTATTCTGTTGAACCTCTACTTGAAAAGACTGTTCGTTACACGATTGAGAAAGATCCTCGTTGCAACATTGATAATCATCGTGGCATTGTCTGTAGTCACATATGCTTATTGGAGATCAATTCCTTCACAGACAGGGGCAATTGTAACCTTAACATCACCGCCTATTGAGCTTTCTATATCGTTAGACAAAACTGATCAAGTGATAAGTAGCAACATGAGCGTGCACTTTTCCCTGAGAAACATAAACAACATGACTATATCTCTGACTTGGCCCAATTGGCCATGGAGACCTTCGTCCAACCTTGAGGGCGAAGGGAGATTCTGGCTTACTACCACCGCTGGAGGAGTTACAAGCTACGACGATACCTTGTTATATTTCGGCTATATTCTAACTTCCAGCAACGGAACAATAATCGAGGATAACCCTAGCGATTACATAATCATTCCATCGACTTATAGTATTGACTTTGAGCCGAACGCTTCGATAAACCAGACGCTCACAATAGACCTTTTACAATATCGCGATCAAACGCATCATCCCATTCAACAAGGAACCTACCAAATAAGTGCAACACTTCACGCTTATCTGAATGATAAAGGACCATACACTTGGGAGACCCCGTCTATTGTGTTCACCATTAGGTAACAGCCTCATCCAAACATCATTTGTGTTTGTGTAGTATGGTTTCGACACAACTTTCCATTTTCCCCTTTGTTTTTTCCCCGTGCAATCCCTGTGTGTGCGTTTTTTTTAGTCATTCTGTTTGTTTGTGTGTGTTCGATGTATCTATGTGTGTGATATATGTGTGCGATATGGTATAGGTAAGAAGAAGAAGAAGAAGAAGGAAGTGTACCGACGTCGGTACAGGTAGGAGTTAGTAGAAGTGGTAGTAGTAGTGAGAGCGTGTGCG
>Ga0315289_10004166_pt1 | contig 21637 bp, 20 predicted proteins | sample YL17G11_40_MG_FD_203452 | JGI IMG/M metagenome (GOLD analysis project Ga0315289, IMG submission 203452) | Sediment microbial communities from Yellowstone Lake, YNP, Wyoming, USA - YL17G11_40 | ecosystem: Environmental > Aquatic > Freshwater > Lake > Sediment | place: USA: Wyoming | collected... | reverse complement strand
CGGGGGGAGGCATTCGACTACATAATAGGAGAGAAAACAGCCGAGCAGGCGAAAAAAGCCGTGGAGGTGGCGGCCGCGATGCTGCTCTCGGCGAAGCGTCCCGTTATCTCCGTAAATGGTAATGTCGTGGCTCTCGTTTCAGATGAAGTAGTAAAGCTTGCAGATGCGACAGGCGCAAAACTTGAAGTGAATTTGTTTCATGGGTCTGCAGAACGCGAAGTGAAGATAGCGGAATATCTGCGCAAGCACGGCGCAAAGGAAGTTTTTGGCACAGACAAAAAATTTCTCATGAAGATAAAAGAAATTCACAGCGATAGGAGAAAGGTGGACACACGGGGCATCGCTACAGCCGATGTCGTGCTGGTGCCGTTGGAGGATGGAGATCGGACGGAGGCTTTGAAAAAAATAGGAAAAAAAGTGATAGCCATTGACATGAATCCGATGTCGAGGACAGCTCGAGCGGCGGACATAACGATAGTAGACAACATCGTCAGGGTACTTCCACACTTGGTCAGGGCGGTGAAAAAACTTTCACGATCGAGCCGAGTTCGACTTCATAAAATGGCGAACGATTTTGATAATACAAAAAATCTGAAGGCGATGGTCAAGTTGATATCAAAACGATTAAAAAATATCTCTCGTTAAGTTATCGCTTGTAGCTCTTCCCTATTTCAACCAAAATTCTTTGGACAGTTTCCTTCGGGTTCGGTGAGTTGTAGATTGCGCTTCCAACTATGCAGACATCCGCGCCAGCGCCAGCAACATCCTTTGCGACGCCCTCTTTTATCCCACCAGCCACGAACAACGGGAAGCGCCCAGCCTTCTTCTTGGCCTCAGCGATGAGCTGTTTTTGATCGTATATGCCACGCCCTTTGAGACGTTGCTCGCTTATGCCGCGGTGCAGACAGAACACGACGTGCTCCTCTTTGCCCTTGAACTCTTTCGCTAGATTTTCTAACATCGTGAGTGGGTCATCGCAGCCGATCAAGTCTATCAATACTGCCTTGTCAGATCGCACAGCCTCGTCGATGGCCTCCCTTATCTTCGCGATGCCGCCGACCGCAAGCACAGCAGTGACGTCCGCCCCAGCCCTGAAAGCTATCATCGCCTCCAAGTCTCCGACGTCCATCGTTTTCAGGTCCGCTATCAGCAGGGCATCCGGAGCGACCGCTCGCAGGGCAGGCAGCAGCAAGTCCACGCCATGTCGTTTGATGGCGGGGGTCCCAGCTTCAATTATTCTAGCTCCACCAGCGTACGCTTGCTCCGCGATGTGGCACAATTTTTTGATATCAGCGTCCATGTCCAGCGCAACTTGTAGTTGTGGGAACTTGGCCAATTTGAGTTGCATTTTGAACCACAGATTAACTGCACATTTTTATTAAATACACTTTGCCCAAGGTTCTTTATTAACAAAAAACGATTTATCGATGACAACTTCGTAGGGATAATCATGGAAAAAGTCACGACCACAACCTTGCGCTACATGATGGAGAAGGGCGAGAAGATAACCGTGCTGTCCGCCTACGACCATCCAACCGCGCGCATGATAGACGAGGCGGGCATCGACGTGGTCCTCGTCGGCGATTCCCTCGGCAACGTCATTTTGGGCTACAAGGACACGCTGGCCGTCACCATGGACGAGATGATCCATCACACAAAAGCCGTAGCTAGGGCGGCGAAGCGCGCCTTGGTCGTCGGGGATATGCCGTTCATGTCTTACCAGGCGAGCGTCTCCGATGCCATACGCAACGCTGGCCGCTTCGTGAAGGAGGGCCACGCAGAGGCGGTCAAAGTTGAGGGTGGCCGCGGTGTGTTGGAAAAGGTGGAGGCGATAGTGCAATCTGGCATCCCCGTGATGGGGCATCTGGGGCTAACGCCGCAGTGGATCCATCAGTTCGGCGGGTTCAAGGTTAGGGGTAAGACGGAGGCTTCGGCGCGCGCGATCGTCGAGGACGCAAAGAAGCTCGAGGAGGCCGGCGTCTTTAGCATAGTCCTCGAGTGCGTTCCGTGGCAGCTTGCAAAGTTGATCACAGAAAGGAGCAGCGTTCCTACAATAGGTTGCGGTGCTGGTCCGTACTGCGACGGCCAAGTCCTAGTTTTGCACGATTTACTTGGGCTCGCTGGGCCGCATGTTCCGAAGTTCGTGAAGCGCTACGCCCAACTTGAAGGCGTGATAAACAAGGCGCTCGTTGAGTTCAGACAGGAGGTCAAGGCGGGCAAGTTTCCCGCGCTGGAGCACAGCTACGAGATGCCGAGCGACGAGCTGAAAAAGCTCGTGAAACGTAGGGCGAGAAAAAGTTCTCGATGATAGAATCAAGGGCAAGACGATCGCCAAGCTCGTAGATGAGCTCGGGCGGCCGTACTACGAGCTGCTTGGCATAAATTTGAGGAGCAGCAAATTTGATGTGGCCCTATCGCGTCTAGGCAGGCTCTATTGCAATAAATCAAAATGCGAGGAATGTCCCGTTTACAGGGGTTGTAAACGCTTTTAAGCCATACAGAACCCTTTTATTTAGTGATTAATTCGTTAAAATAAGGGAGGTGACAAAATGGCTTATGTCGTAAAGTCTGCGGTCAGGGGTTTGATCAAGGGAATGCGAGTGAGCGCAGATTTCTTCAAGGAATTGGACGCGTTGGTAGCACGAAGATGCAAGAGAGCTATAGAGAGAGCGAAGGGAAACGGCAGAAAGACTCTAAGAGGAGTCGACGTTTAAAACCCTTTTATGATGTTGGCAGACGACTCAAGGTGTTAGTGCCTGAAGTCTCTGCCATCTTTTAATTTTTAGAAAATAGAGAATTTATTTTACTCTTTCAATTTTTCTTCTACTGAGCGCCTGCATGTACTCCACGTCAACGCCTTCCTTCATCTCACCGCGCAGATTCATGGGAATTGGTAGCTCGAAGGTTTCGTAAGTGGATAGGTCCATAAGCTGAGCATTGTTTGCCGTGATCGCGAGCACTTGAGCGTTTCCCCGTTCGATGATGGGCACCTCGATTTTTGCGCTCGTCGGTTTCAATATCGTTCGCTTCTGATGATCGAAAAGTCCGACTGCGTCGACCTTGGCCTTCGCGTGCCCGTGTTTGCCGGGAGCGGAAGTTGTGAACCCCACTATGCGGCAGGGCTCCCCATCGACAACGATAAATCGCCCCTCTTTGAGTTTGCCGACTTCTGTCATTTCCATTTTTGCGCCCCTCTTCTATTTTCGCTGGAGCTTTAAAAACTTGGCGCCACAAAGTTAAAACTCTCATCCGTAGAAAAAACTGTGGTGTGAACATGAGAGTAGGCATAGTCGCGCGTCCTGATTTGCCGGGGGGAGTCAAGCTCGCGAGGATATTGTTAAAGGCCCTATCAAAAGAGGATGTCGTGCTCGAAAAGAAGCTGGCGGCCAAACTGAGGAAACGGGGGGTTCCAATCGGTGCGATGCGCGTGGATGCGATAGTCACGATAGGCGGGGACGGGACGGTCCTTTTCACCCATCGGCAGATGCCAGATGTCCCGATCCTCGGCATAAACATGGGCGGGACGGGATTTTTGGCGGACGTGGCACCAGCAGATGCCGTCAAAGCAATCAGAAAAATGGCTGCTGGACAGTTGCCGATGAAGGGGCGGGAGAGGCTCGCGATAAAAGCCGCTGGTGAGCGCCTCTCAGACGCTTTAAATGAAGTGGTGATTTCTTCAGCGACGATGGGTAAAAGCTTGGCATTCAAGGTCCTCGTGGATGGTAAACCAGCTATGCGCACGCAAGGTGACGGAGTTATAGTTGCGACGCCGACGGGGAGCACAGCGTACGCGCTGGCGGCCGGCGGACCAGTGGTAGACCCGCACCTCGATGTTTTTGTCATAGTGCCGGTGTGCGCATCCCACCCGCGCGTCTCGCCTCTCGTGGTTCCGACGGCGAGCAAAATTAAAATTGAGCTGATACGGCCGGATAGAAAGGCGTTCGTGTTCGTAGATGGTCAGCGCGTGGCAGAAGTTGGATCAAATGACGAAATCATACTGTATCGTTCAGAGAAGCTGGCGAAATTTTTTAAATGGCGCGGAGAGTTCTACCAAAAAGTCAGGGAGAAGTTGTAGGTGTCACGCGGGGTCTACGTTTTGGACACCTCAGCTGTGATTGCAGGTTTTGTCCCAGGCATCATCGATGTCAGGCAAGTGACTGTGCAAAATGTACTGGACGAGGCCAAGGATTTGTGTTCGAAGCTAGAGCTTGAGACCGCCGTAGATGCAGGTAAAATTTCGGTGATGGAGCCTTCCAAGGAGACATTGGTGGAAGTCAGGAAAAAAATGGGCCAAACTGGAGACCGCGTCTCCGATACCGACGTGAAACTTCTAGCGTTATCGTTGGACATCCTTCGCGATGGAGATACACCAGAACTCGTCACGGATGATTACGCGATACAAAACTTGGCGAGAATTTTAAACATACCTTTCAAAAAAATGATGATGCCCGGAATCACAAAAATTTTCACGTGGCGAATGGTCTGCCCGGCGTGCAAACGGAAGTACCCAACAGACGTTTCAAATTGTGATTTCTGCGGTTCTGAACTCGTGAGGCGGCCAAAGAGCGGCTCAGAATAGTCCGATTATTTTGAACGCCCCGAACGCGATTAATGCGGCGACAATTGGCGTCAAGATCCAAGTCAGAAAGATATTGCGTGCGAGCTTCATGTTCACTGCGCTGGTACCTTTCACAAATCCAACACCCATGACCGCACCAACTATTGCATGCGATGCAGAGGTGGGCATCCCAACTATTGAGCAGAGGAATAACAAGATAGCAATTGATAGCTGGGCTGCAAAGGCCATTGCAGGGTCGATTTCCGTCATGTTTTTCCCAACCGTTTCAATCACCTTACCGCCCCATGTCACAACACCAATCAGTATCGCTATCCCCCCGATAATTACCGCCACAGCGGGCGCGATTATGTTAGCAAAATTGTTTACTGTTATCAACCCAACGGCGTTGCCGATGTTGTTGGCACCCAGGCTATACGCGGCATAACATCCACTGGCTATCACCGCGATTTTTAAAATAAGGTTGGCCGTGGCGGGTTTTTTCACGCGCCGCATGGCTTTTTTAAAGTATTTGTAAATAACAAAACCCAAAAGTAGCGCAAATGTGGGAGTAGTCACCCATACTATCCCCATCTCTCCAATTGTGCCCCAATTTATTTGTACGCCCATAGCAAATCCGAGCCCGATCATTGCCCCTACTACCGCGTGGGTGGTCGATACAGGCAATTTTAAATAAGTAGAGACCATGACAAAAACTCCAGCTGAGATATAGGCGATGAGTACGACCAGTGGGGTGATGGAGTTTTCGGGTATCACATTCGTCTTATAAGTATTGATTACCTGTCCGCCACCGATGATTGCACCAAGTAGAGCAAAAACGCCTACTAAGATTAGCGCACGCCGCAAAGTTATGATGCCGCCGCCCACCGCGGTGCCAATACAGTTTGCGGCATCATTGCTCCCTATGTTCCAGCCCATGTAAATAGCGGCGGCTATCGCAAAGAGGGCGATCAGCTCAATCAACTGTATCGCCAGTGTCCTAAGCCCAGTGCTTCATTGCGAGCATTGTTATTATATCGCCAGCATCCTCGGCCCAGTTGGCAATCCGGCTGGTCCACATCGCGATGTCCCGAAGTTGCATCACCGTAATCGGATCCAGAGAGCGCTCGAGGTCATACACGCTTCTTATCAGCTGGTCCTCGATTGCGTCTACTCCCTCTTCCAGCTTGTCCGTGCACTCGGCGGTAGTCGCTGCCTTCTCCACGTCATCTTCGAGCGCTTTTATGGCATTCGTGAGACATTCGACTGTCTCGATCACCTTTGCAGCCAAGTTCTTGAATCCGTTGATTACCACCGAAATTTTTTTATCCTTTTTTGTGGCTTGTTTCAACACAGTACATAGTTTTTCTCTTCGAGCAACGGCTTGACCAACATGTTTGACCTCATCAGCTACCGCATCGGTTCGCTCTGCCAAGTTGAACAAATCAGATCTAAAGAGGGGCAAGAAAGCGCCCTCGTAGAGCCCGCTTTCGAACTTTCTCCTGAGTTTGTCTGCCTCGTATTCTTGAGCGCTGATTTTCGCGGAAACATTTTCGATCATAGCATGGTCGTATTTGGAGAGCCCCACGAAAAGCTCGCTTAGCATTTCAGTGGTTTTGAGAACTGCTCCAGCGTGTGTTGCCAAGGCCTTGAAAGCCTCTTCCTCTTTCTTTGCTCCGAAGAACGGCATCAAATCCCCCCTTGTTTCTGTTTAAACACGGTCTTGACGCATTAAAACGTTTTTGAGAGGGCTAGACATATACTAATAACTGGCTCAGTCTTCGTTCTCGGTTTTATCTAATCTTTTACTTTTTTTCTTTACAAAAGATAAGACTTCAACGGCGATCATGCCAACCCAAATTAAGACGACCCCAACTAACGCATTGTTGAAAATCCACCCGACAAACAAGCCAAGAATGGCTATTGCAATAAAAATGAATCCCCAAGATTCCATGCTAAAACCCCATGAAGATAGTTGTGAGCAATAAGGAAATTGCTATAGTCACAAAAGGTGTAAGAATCCAAATCAGCGGGATCCGGCCCAATTGTTTACCACCGACTAAAGAACCCTTGACGAGACCAGCGCCCACGACGCCACCGACCACAGCGTGGCTCGTTGAAACTGGCATACTCAACCACACGAAAACGTGGACAGTCATTGCCGCGGCGAGCTGTGCAGAGAATGCTGTGACGGGAGCGAGAACGGTGATTTTTTTACCTATAGTTTCGATCATCCTTGAACTGTACATGGCCGCTCCGCATATCATCGCTACAGCGCCAAAAAGTGCGAGGAGCGGTATGTTTAGTGCAGGATTTGCTGCCAAAACCAATCCAACCCCATGGCTGACGTCGTTCGCTCCAAACGTGTACGCCATGTAACATGCGGTTGCGATTGTGATAATTGAGTATATCCTGTTCAGTGTCAAGATATTTTTGATTCGATTAAGAGCTCGGCTAGCAATGTGATAAAACAAAAAGGCGAATCCTATTGCAACAAGAGGGGTCATCACCCAACTAACCAAAATCTGAAGAAATGTGTTAACGTTAACACTCACACCTGCCGTCGCAATGGCTGCTGAACCGAACATACCGATTGCGAGTCCGGCTCCGGTTATAGCACCTACAAGTGAATGCCCAGTAGAAGCGGGCAGACCAAGATATGTACACGCCAGTATCCAGATTGAGGCAGATAAAATCGCCGCGACAGCTGCAATTGGGACTATAGTGAATGGCGTCGGGGTCACGCTGGGAGAAAGATTCATATTTTCTGCCAACACAACCGCCGCGTTCTCGTTTTCGAATTGGACAATTCCTTTGCTGATGGTTCCCATAACGTAATGTCCCTCGAGCACTGCACCCAGCACGACAAAGAGCGCCAACAGAAATACCGCTCGTCTTACTGTGAGTATACGTGAGCCGACAGATATGCCCATTGAATTTGCGGCATCGTGTGATCCGATGTTCCAACTGCAGAAAAAGCCGACCGCGAGCGTTACGAAGAGAATCAGTGTAATCACGGTTTCACCTGTATGCTAAACTAACGGACGCTTTAAAAAGACTTTTCAAAGCTCAACGATTTCGCCAGTGAGCTTAGTCAAGTCTAACAAACCAACCGTGGATCGACCAGTAAGATATCCGCATGTTTCTCCGGGATTCGCGAGAAGTGTATCGCCCTTCTTAATCTCTGCTCGGTGGTTGTGCCCGCGGACGACCACATCGAAAGTACCAGACCTCAAAAGCGCTCCAACGATTTCTTCGTGCGTACCGTGGAGCAGCGCAATTTTCTTGCCATCTAATTCAAGCGTGGCGAAGTTTCCCAACGGCGTTATCCCAATTTCGCCGAATTTCACACGTATGAACTCCTTGTCGCCATCATTGTTTCCCCAGACGATGTACAGCTTCGCCTTAAGCTTCGCAAACTTCGGCGCGACGAACGGCGAGACCAAGTCGCCGGCGTGCAGCACGTGTTCTACTTTCTCACGGTTGAAGAGATCTATCGCCTTCTCGACGGCGTCAAGCCTGTCGTGAGTATCTGACATTATGCCAATTTTCATGATCTCCACCTAAATACAGACAAGCGCTCAGAAATTAAACTGTTTTGATGAGTTCGAGCACAACTTTCCCAGCCAGCTCGATGTTCGCAAGCTCTATCTTCTCCGGCATGTCCTCCATGGTGTGGATATAGCGGTAGCCCCGCCCCCTCGTGTTGGATAGCCCAAAGATTTTACCCAAGCGGGGTTCGAGTTTGTCGGTGCCGAGAGAATCTAAAGTGAAGGTAGTCGCTGGTAGCTTGGCGCGGAGAAATGGGATGTGGTCGTGTCCAGCCAATGCAGCCCACCACAACTTTGGTTTCAGGCCAACGTGCTCGCAACATTTTATCAACATTTCATTGAGCTTTTTAGATGTGCGGTGTTTTCGGACCAAGCCGTTTCCCTCGACGACGAAAACCTGCTTGCCAGCCCCGACCATATCCAAATTAAGGACCAAGTTTTCTCCCTCAAACTTTTGTTTTTCGACAAAGGCTCGAGATCCAGCCAGACCTTGTTCTTCGGCACCAAACGCCACGAATGTGACTTCCGAGGATGGCTGTAGTTCGCGGGTGACGCGCGCAACCTCCAGCATGACGGACAATCCAGAGGCGTTGTCGTTGGCTCCTGACGAAACTTGTTTGCCACGTGCGGCCCAGAACATGCTGCCGCATACGGGCAGAAAGATGAATGCCGAGATGAGCCAAATCGACCACCAAGATATCGGAAGCACGCCCGCAGCTCTGACGAGCAGGAAAACTAACACGATGGAGATGAATGGAATCAGAGCCAATTTCGCGAAGACCTGCAACCTGTAATTGACGACGCACCGCGCCGAGTCGTAGTGGGCTGTGATCATGAGGCGTTTATTCGGATTTTCCCGTCCTAAAGTGGTGACGATATTTTTACTTTTTTGTTTCGGCATGAGCTTGGGCAGCGATGAAAACATGGCGAGAGCGATCAAGAACACGGCGAGGGCTATGAGATCTGGAAGGAATAGTGTTACAATAAAAGCTGCTACGAGGAGACATGCGCCAGTTTTCATGCGTGCAGCCCTATCGACGAAATCGAACTCCTGCGCCTCGACTTTGTAGCCGTAGCTCTCGAGCTGCTTCTGGATGTAATCAGCCGCCTGCTGTTCACCTCGAGTTCCAGCTAGGCGCGGCCCAATTTCGTAGGCGAGCTTGTCTATGTGCTCGAATGCTTGGCGTGGCTCAAATTCCGCCATTTGCTCCCCGCTCTATTAGGTACAAACGATTAATAACTTCGGCTTTAGATTTTTATCTGCGGGGGTAGCCAAGCCAGGTTAAAGGCGTCAGACTCAAGATCTGATCCCGTAGGGGTCCGAGGGTTCGAATCCCTTCCCCCGCACTACGAACAATCCTAAATACAAACAGCTTACAATTTTCTATTGTGGCCAAGGTGGTGCAGTGGTTAGCATTCGGGACTGTGGATCCCGCGACTCGGGTTCAAATCCCGGCCTTGGCCCCTCTTAACGTCTGCGTTTTAAAATGACAGCAGCAATCGCGATTGGAACGATAATTGCTAAAAGTGTCGCTACAATTAGCAATGTGTATGAAGATGGCGGCACATATTTGTAAGAAACGTCGGCGAGCGGCTGACCAGCAGCGATGTCCATTATCAAACTGGCGCCATTGTCGTTTTTCCAAGTATAGCTTGACCCCTCCTGTGTGAAGCCAGGCATTGTGTCTTCTATGTTTGCACCTTCAGGTACGATCAGCGTCACAGTGGTATCTGTCCCTTCTAATAGATCGCCTATGTTGAAAGGTAGATTAGTCCCGATACTAGTTTCCACGTTTTCTCCTATCATGCTCAACGGCGATGAGATAAATCCGTCTATCGTCAGCGTGTCGAGGGCGGCGACGATTTCTACCCATCCATTATAATTTCGGCTGTTGCCATCCAACCTCAGGCTGACTGTGGTCGAGGAAACATTGATATCTCCTCTGAGAGTAATTGGCAGCTCATCGCGCAGTTGTTGATTATCAAATATGGTGCCGCTGAATGTCATGCTCACGCCGGCACTGAGAGTTGGGCTTTGCCAATTGAAACTGGTAACGGATGCATTTTCTAGCTGGAGGTCAGCTAATCCTAAGAATTCATCGCCCAAATTTTCCATGAAAGATACTAAAATTTGTTGCAAATTAGAATTGACCACGCTAGGCATCATCGAGTATGTCAGAGCTATCTGAGCTAGTTGCACGTCTAAATCTTGACTTACGGGCTGGGTGAGCGTAACGCTGGCATTACCCGTCATCTGCAACGATCTAGAATCAGGGGACGAAATATCGACTTGAATGTTTGCGCTGCTTAAAAGCCCAATATCTTCGCTGACACCTGTTATCGGTATCTCTGCATGCACAGTTATCTCACGTCGCGCATCTGGCGTAAGTCTGATTGTGACATTGACGGTAGAATTCTCTAGGAACCCTGCGTTTGCAAAATTTTCTGAAACGCTTGTAGACACAACTAGTGCAAAGAGCACAAAGATCACTGAACAGATGAAAATTTTTTTCATTATTATCTCCAGCCTTTGTTTGTTGTAACATCTTAAATAGTTAAAGAAAGTTTTAAGTAGCACAACTTCCAAAGAATAAGTAGTCCACACTGCAATGAATGGACGGCGTCGATCTGAGTATGGGATGTGTATCCCGCAATGAAAGATCGTGCTCTTTAGTGTGGATTCAATAATGTGGACCAGAACAAGCCGGGTAACCGGAGAGCTCGGGTCCGAGATAGGTTCGGTACTCCAAAGTGAAGCTTTGTGGCATATGTGAACTCCGGTCGATTCTGCCGGAGGCCACTGCTATTGGGGTTCGGCTAAGCCATGCGAGCGGAGGGCGCGGTCGCAAGATCGTGGCCCCACACACGGCTCAGTAACACGTAGTCAATCTACCCTCGAGTCTGGGACAACCTCGGGAAACTGAGGACAATCCCGGATAGGCGATGGACGCTGGAATGCCTCATCGCCCAAAGCTCCGGCGCTCGAGGATGAGACTGCGGCCTATCAGGCTGTTGGTGGTGTAACGGACCACCAAACCTACGACGGGTATGGGCAATGAGAGTTGGAGCCCAGAGATGGGGACTGAGACAAGGCCCCAGGCCCTACGGGGCGCAGCAGGCGCGAAAACTCCGCAATGCGCGAAAGCGTGACGGGGGAACCCCAAGTGCCGTTGGTCTTTTGATCGACGGCTTTTAGGAAGTCTAAGAAGCTTCCGGAATAAGGGCTGGGCAAGTCTGGTGCCAGCCGCCGCGGTAATACCAGCAGCCCAAGTGGTGGTCACGTTTATTGGGCCTAAAGCGCTCGTAGCCGGGTCTGTAAGTCCCTTGTGAAATCGGACGGCTCAACCGTTCGGCTTGCAAGGGAGACTGCTAGCCTTGGAACCGGGAGAGGTCGGGGGTACTTCGGGGGTAGCGGTGAAATGCTGTAATCCCTGGGGGACCACCAGTGGCGAAGGCGCCCGACCAGAACGGATTCGACGGTGAGGGGCGAAGGCTGGGGGAGCGAACGGGATTAGATACCCCGGTAGTCCCAGCTGTAAAGGATGCGGGCTGGGTGTCAGGTGCCCTTCGAGAGCACTTGGTGCCGTAGGGAAGCCGTTAAGCCCGCCGCCTGGGAAGTACGGTCGCAAGGCTGAAACTTAAAGAAATTGGCGGGGGAGCACCACAAGGGGTGGGACCTGCGGTTTAATTGGATTCAACGCCGGACAACTCACCAGGGGCGACAGTTGGTTGAAGGCCAGGTTGATGACCTTGCCAGACTAGCTGAGAGGTGGTGCATGGCCGTCGTCAGCTCGTACCGTGAGGCGTCCTGTCAAGTCAGGTAACGAGCGAGACCCTTGCCCTTAGTTGCCATCGATGGGAAGTCGGGCACTCTAAGGGGACCGCTGGTGCTAAACCAGAGGAAGGAGAGGGCGACGATAGGTCCGTATGCCCCGAATCTCCTGGGCTACACGCGGGTCACAATGCGCAGGACAATGGGATGCAATGCCGTAAGGCAAAGCCAAGCCCTTAAACCTGCGCTTAGTTCGAATCGAGGGCTGAAACTCGCCCTCGTGAAGCTGGAATCCCTAGTAATCGCGAGCCACTATCTCGCGGTGAATACGTCCCTGCTCCTTGCACACACCGCCCGTCAAGCCACTCGAGTGGGGTCTGGATGAGGCTTACTCAGAATTGGGTAGATCGAATCCAGGTTCTGCAAGAGGGGCTAAGTCGTAACAAGGTAGCCGTAGGGGAACCTGCGGCTCGATCACCTCCTTTGACATACAAGGGGTACCGAACCTTCGTAGGGCCCGTAGCTCAGTGGTAGAGCGTCGGCTTTGCAAGCCGAAGGTCCCGGGTTCGAGTCCCGGCGGGTCCACCATCGTGCAGCTCGCGAGTAACTTCGCGAGCGAAGGGCAATATTGCGGTCATCGTAAGATGATTGCCATGCATAGGTCTGGTCCTAGCGCAAGCTGGGTTCAGAGATCCTGAGGAATCAAACATAAGAAGCCACTTAGAGGATGGCTCGGCTCGAGTGCCGAAGAAGGTCGTGGCAAGCTGCGAAAAGCCCGGGCGAGGTGCACGCTGCCCTTGAACCCGGGATGGCCGAATGGGACTTCTCGGCGTAGGGCAACCTACGTCGCTCCCGGCAGGGAGCGGGAACCCCGGGAACTGAAACATCTTAGTACCGGGAGGAAAAGAAAGCAACCGCGATGCCCTTAGTAACGGCGAGTGAAGAGGGCATAGGGCAAACCGAACCTGGTGGTGAAAATCACCGGGGATGTGGGGTTGTAGGACTTTCTCCAACGCCTCGCGCGGAAAGCCGAAGTTGCCTGGAATGGCATGCCTTAGAGGGTGATAGCCCCGTATGCGTAACTGCGCAGGTTATGAGAGGGAGTATCCTGAGTACCGTGCCTTGGAATTGGTGCGGGAAGCTGGGAGGCATCAACTCCCAACCCTAAATACAACTCGAGACCGATAGTGGACGCAGTACCGCGAGGGAAAGATGAAAAGCACCCCGGAAGGGGGGTTAAAAGAGCCTGAAACTAGGTGGTGATAGTAGGGCACGGCTCCAAAGGTTTGAAGTTCTCCGAAGGAAGTCGTCGCGAGGCGATTGTACGAGGGGAACGGACCAGAGTTGTGCCGTCCGTCTTGAATCACGGGCCAGGGAGTTCACTGTCGTGGCGAGACTAAGGGTAAACCCCGGAGTCGAAGCGAAAGCAACAGGTCCGCGACCCGCAAGGGCGAGGGACGAGGTGTGAAATCGCCTGGAGTCACGGCATTGAGACCCGAAACCGAGCGATCTATAGCGGGGTAGGACGAAGTCTCTCCTCGGAGAGATGGAGGTCCGAACCGGTCTTGACGTGCAATTCGGTCGGATGACCCTGCAATAGTGGTGAAAGGCCAATCAAGCTTGGTGATAGCTGGTTCCTCCCGAAGCTGGCCGCAGTCAGGTCTGACGCGAGGTGGCCGGCGGGGTAGAGCACCGATTTGTGGAGTCTGGAGGGAAACCTCCAGCCCGCTTGTCGAACTCCAAATCTGCCGGCGCTGTAGACCGTCGGAAACGGGATGTAGGGGGTAAGCTCCTGCTCCGAGAGGGAAACAACCCTGACCAAGGTTAAGGCCCCAAAATGCCGGCTAAGTGCAGAAATCCAAAGGGCGTCTTCGGCCTCAGACAGCGGGAAGGTAGGCTCAGAAGCAGCCATCCTTTAAACAACGCGTAACAGCGGACCCGTCGAGGTCGGTGGCCCCGAAGATGAACGGGGCTCAAGCCGGCTGCCGAGACCCTGGGGCGGCCGAAGTAACAGTAGGCCGATCCGGTAGGGAGGCGTCCGGCGCGGGCAGAAGCTCGGGCGTGAGCTCGGGTGGACCGCGTTGGAACGAGGATCCTGGTGGTAGTAACAGCAAAGTGGGGTGAGAATCCCCACCGCCGAAAGGGCTCGGGTTCCTCGACAATGATCATCAGTCGAGGGTTAGTCGGTCCTAAGGTGGCCCTCAACCAGAGGCCATCGAAAGGGAATCCGGTTAAAATTCCGGAACCGCTCAGGTACCCGCGGTAACGCAAGCTTAGCTTCCGACGCTTTGGGACAAGTCGAGTGAGGTCGTCGCCTCATTTAACCATGCAAACCCAGGGAGTTCCGTAATGGAGAGAACTGGGTGAACGTGGGAATAGCCTGCCGTTAGGTGGGTTCGGCTGATTCCTGGAGCCCGTGAAAAGGAAGCTGAGAAATGGAATCCTGGGTGTCCGTACCTAGATCCGACACAGGTGCCCCTAGGTGAGAAGCCTCAGGCGTGTCGAGTTACGGCAGTCTAGGGAATTCGGCAAAATAGCCGCGTGACTTCGGAAGAAGCGGTGCCTGTCTTGTGAAAGGCAGGTCGCAGTGACGAGGGAGGGCCGACTGTTTAATAAAAACATAGCTAACTGCAAGCCCGAAAGGGTGTGTACAGTTGGTGAATTCTGCCCAGTGGCGGTACGTTAAGCAGGGGTTCAACTCTGTGAAGCGCCGCTAAACGGCGGGGGTAACTATAACCCTCTTAAGGTAGCGTAATACCTTGCCGCTTAATTGGCGGCTTGCATGAAGGAATCAACGAGCCCTCTACTGTCCCGGGCTGCCACTCGGTGAACCCGCTTGCCGGCGCACATGCCGGGGACCCCCGAAGGGAAACGAAGACCCCATGGACCTTTACTGCAGCCTGTCGTTGTGACACGGTTGTGGGTGCAGAGCGTAGGCGGGAGCCATCGAAGCCTGGCCTCCGGGTCAGGTGGAGGCGACAATGTAACACCGCCCTCTTGCGACTGTGTTTCTAACCTGCAAGGGGACCGCGATAGGTAGGCAGTTTCGCTGGGGCGGCAGGCCCTCAAAAAGATATCAAGGGCGCCCAATGGTCGGCTCAGGCGGGTCAGAAATCCGCCGTTGAGGGCAAGGCCAAAAGCCGGCCTGACTGTGAGCTCAATACCAAGGCTCGCAGAGAGGAAACTCGGGCCTAGCGAACCTCGATGTCCCTCCTGATGAGGGCTCGAGATGACAGAAAAGGTACCCTGGGGATAACAGAGTTGTCGCGGGCGAGAGCCCCTATCGACCCCGCGGTTTGCTACCTCGATGTCGGTTCTTCCTATCCTGGCTCTGCAGCAGGAGCCAAGGGTGGGGTTGTTCGCCCATTAAAAGGGAACGTGAGCTGGGTTTAGACCGTCGCGAGACAGGTCGGATGCTATCTTTCGGGGGTGTAGGGTGTCTGAGGGGAAGGTGACCTCAGTACGAGAGGAACAGGTTGCCGGCGCCTCTAGTTTACCGGTTGTCTGACAAGGCATAGCCGGGCAGCCACGCGCCAGCCGATAAGGCCTGAAAGCATCTAAGGCCGAAGCGGCTCCCGAAAATAGGCACCCATTTCTGGCGGCGTTCGAAAGGACGTTGCTAGAAGGAGAGCTGGAGATAGAAGACTCCGTTGATAGGCCGGGGGTGTAAGCACCAAGCTTCGGCGAGGTGTTCAGCCTGCCGGTACTAATCGCTCAATTGTTTGGTTCCGAGGGGTCTCTGAACAAGGTGAAGATAGGGCCAGATCTTATGCATGGCAAGTTTTTTATTAATTTGATTGGAGTTACAAGCGTGAAAAAGTACATTACAATTAGCGCCTGTGGGCTTTCTTGCGAATTGTGTCCGAGGTATTATACAGAGGGAACGTCGAGATGTCCAGGATGTGGTAGTGAATACCGCATTTGCGTCGGTTGTCCGATCATCACTTGTTGTGTTAAGGGGAAAGGTCTTGAAACATGTGCTGAATGCACCGATTTTCCATGCCAAAAATACACGCACGTGTTGCGAGGAGAAGAGTACGATTCCTTCGTGACTCATAGAAAAGCTCTCCCCAATTTGTATTTCATCAAAAAACACGGCATCGTGGCCCATGCGCGTAAAATCAAAGAGCGAGCGAAACTGCTCAAACAGATGTTGAAAAAATTCAACGATAGGAGATCAAGGAGTTTTTACTGCGTCGCTACGACTCTGCTCCCAATCGAAGCGCTAGAGCGATCACTGAACGACGCGAAGAAAAAAGTAGGCGAGGAAAGAATTGGTTCCAAAGACCTCAAAAGTTGCGCTAAAATTCTCAAGGAGGTCATCGATGAAGTTGCTAAGAAAGAGAAGGTTGATCTAAAGCTGAGAAAACCTCCCCATTGGAAGAAATGAAAATGCGAAATTAACCCGATTATAAACTCATGCTGGAGCTATAGGTTCAGCCGTCTCTTTTCTCTGCTTTTGTTTCATCAACGTCGCGAGATAGCCAGCGATCTTGTTTCTCATGGAATGGCTCCCGATGTCTGCAACTTCTTTGAGCACTTTGTTGTTCTGCGTGTAGTCAGGAGAAAATCTATCTGGGTACCGCTCAAGCAGCTGCCTAGCAGCGCGTTTCACATAATTAGGGCAAATTCTACCCATTTAATATCTCCTTAAATATATCGGCCGGAGTTGAATAAAGAGTACCTTATTCAAAAGATATGGCGCCATGCGGGCATGCGGTCTCACATGCTCGGCACTCTATGCAGTCGCTTGGACGAACGACGGCAACTTTTTTGCCCTTCATTTCAAGCACGTTCGCCGGGCAAATCGCGACGCATTCTCCAGCACCTTGGCACTTTTTCAGATCTATTTTCGGTGGCAAAGTTTTACCTCCTTGACTTTTTTAAAGTGGGTGATTTAAATAACTATGTATCTATAAAAATTTTGATATTTTCAACGCGCGCTTGGCCACTTCCGTCGCCGACTTGCCGAGCAACCTAATCATAGCTTCTTTACCTCTAGCGCCTCGATCAAAAATCACATCTGGTACTTCGCCGGCCTTTTTGATTGCCTGCCGCGTCCCCCATACCATCGTCTTCGCGCCCAGCGGCCCACTGCCTCTGCTAAACTCCGAGACGCGAAGTCCAAGCCTTCCGCACGCGCGTAGAGCTTCTTCCGAAAATCTGATGTTGAGGCCAGCTCGGATTTTTGGATCATAATGCATCGCTGTGAGGACGATGTTTGCAACGTGCTCCGAACCGCCCAAGATAGGGAAGCCTGTGATGTGCGCTCGGTCGCCAACCCGAACTATGCGACCGGAGAGGCCGGCGATGTCATTTCTCGTCATCGCGCCAGGTAGAGCCATCGCTATATTCGATCCGACCTCTGGTAAGAGCTTGTGGAATTTCCTATCATTCGCGAGGAGTTGCGCAGCCGTCCAGACTTCTTCCGTAATGCGATTTTTTTCTGCTTCCTTGAAGAGTGCCGTAAATTGGCCGACTGGCTTGACACCCTTGCCCACATCCAATCTACCTTCGATGGCTTCAGCGATGAAATCTCTGGCTTTGCTCACGGCCTCTTCGATGTTTGAGCCCTTCGCGAGTTCCGCGGTTATCGCCGACGCCAGGGAGCAGCCAGTGCCGTGCATCTGCTCTGCAGTTATTCTGGGTCCTTTAAATTCTATGAATTTTTTTCCAATGTAGAGAAGATCCACGATTTCCCGTCCCTTCATATGGCCGCCCTTTATGAGAACTGCGCGAGGACCGAGCTTCGCTATCGCACGTGCAGCTCTTCGCATGTCAGCCTTTGATTTAATTTTTATGCCAGAGAGCAACTCGGCCTCAGGTACATTTGGAGTGACGAGTTCGGCACATCCAAGTAGCGCGATGAGTGCTTCGATAGCATTTTTTTGGATCAATGGCGCGCCAGTGGCGGAGGTCATGACAGGGTCGATGACTACGCGAAGCTTGTAGCGCTTGATGTCAGCTTCGACAGCTCGGATTATGTCGGCGCTGCCCAGCATGCCGGTTTTGGCCCACTTGACCTTGAAATCGCGCATGATGGTGTCGAGCTGTTTGGTCACGAATTCTGGCGGTAGCTCGAAGGTCGCATCCACGCCCTGAGTGTTTTGGGCGGTAACGGCGGTCAGCACGCATAACCCATGGACTCCGAGCGCAGCGAAAGTTTTGATATCGGCTTGAATCCCAGCACCTCCGCCGGAATCCGAGCCAGCTATCGTGAGGGCGCATTGATATTTCATATGTTCACCTAACGATGTTTCCGATGAGATATATTGATTTGGCCTCGGTGATATTGATTTTGGCGAATTCTCCGATCGCAGCATTTTCTACTATCGCTGGTTTGTAATTTTTTAATCTAGCTGTATAATTTCCGCGCTTTCCTTTTTCGACCACTAGGCATTCCGCTGTTCGCCCGATGTAATTTCTATTTATCTCGTATCCGATCGAATGGCATATTTCGTTCAACAACCTCGATCTCCTCTTGACCTCGCGCTCGTCGACCTGTTTCATCTTTGCGGCGTCGGTGCCGAGCATCGGCGAAAAACGCGTCAGATTCACTTTATCTGGCCCGATTTTTTCGATCAATTCACAGCTGTTCATGAATTCTTTTTCACCTTCGGTCGGAAAACCAACAATGATGTCAGTAGCCAAATATAGGTCATCAAACTTCTTCCTGAACCCGTCAACAATTTTTAAAAAGTCGTCCATCGTGTATCCTCTGCGCATTGCTTGCAATACATCATCATCGCCACTTTGGACTGGCAAGTGAACGAATTTGTAAATTTTTTCACTTTCGTAGACATCGAGCAGTTTTGGGAGTATGTGTTTTGTTGTCTTTGGATTCATCATGCCAACGCGGACCATAAATTTTCCATCGATATCTACAATTTTATTCAAAAGTTCTGGGAGAGTCTTGCCCGAGTCGATGCCGTAGGCCGCAGTGTCTTGCGCCGTAAGCAAAATTTCACGGCCACCGTTATCCAGCGCTTTTTTGATTTCAAGGAGTATCGCTTTTTCATCGAAACTTCTCAACTTGCCGCGCGCCATGCGCACGGAGCAGTAGCTGCAGTTCGAGGTGCAACCCTCGGCGATGGCGACTATCGCGCTGATGTTGCTGGAGCGCAATTTTGGCAGGCACGGTTTTTCGAGCGCTTGGTAGGTGAGTTCTCTCACGTTTGTTTCCCCTTTCGCGATTTTTTCAACGACAGTCGAGATGGACCCGAGCGAGTGACAAGATACAAGGCCAGCGAACGTGCCGAGGCGCTCTATCGATCCAAGATCTATCAGCGGAAGGCAACCTGCGACGACTATCGGCTTCCCGTCGAGTTCCCGAAGCTCGCGCAATCGCCTGAGCACCCTACGCTGTGTCGGCCCCTTGACAGCGCAGGTGTTGACGACGATGATGTCCGCTTCTGACAAATTTGAAGTAGGCTCGTGCCCGGCCTCCTTCAGGCAACCGAGCATCAGCTCGGTGTCCCCACGGTTCATGGTGCAGCCGAATGTTTCGCAGTACACGCGCATGGTTTCAAAACTTTATTTAGCTCCTTGGCATAAATCAGAGGGATAGGTGGGGCAATGAAGAAGATACAGCTGACGTTGATCCAGATAGACAACTACGGCCCATGGACGGTCACGCCCGAGCTGCGCCACGAGTCGGAGCTCCAGGTGCTGCAGGCCGGATTGTTTGCGGAGCTCGAGCGTTCGTTTGCTTCGCGCGGTGGGCTTGTGTTTCAGACCAGAGTGGACAACATGTTGGCGATCACCAATTGCATGGATCTGGATGCGCACCGTCGTATCCAGAAGGCAATCAACAAGAAATTTCCTGTGAGCGTGAGCATGAGCATCGGCACGGCGGCCACGTCATACGAGGCCCAGATGGCGTCGACCATCGCGTTGCAACACGCTGGCAGTAGCAGGTCGGCTAAGAGGAAGGCCGCGCTCGTCGGTTCTTGTGTTGGCGGGCAGGACGAAGATTGGGTGCAGATAGCGCACATAGATGTGAACCATTCTACGTTGCTCACGGACAGCGAGCCGATATACAACACGCATGTGCTTCTCCAGAAAATTCACATGTCGCTCATGTCTGCTCTTTTGAAAAGGAACGCGCTCGTCTTCTACACAGGTGGGGACAATTTCATGGCGCCATCAAATGGTCTAGATACAAATGATCTCTCGACAGTTTTTTCCGAGGTGAAGAAAGAGTTGGGAGTTGGGCTGAAGGCTGGCGTTGGAGGCGCTTCGAACGCTGACGCCGCGGCGCGCTTGGCGACCGAAGGTTTGCATGAGATAAGAAAGCGCCAAGCTAAAAGTCCAATCGTCTTTAAATCTTGATGATTTTCTTACAAATGCATTGAAGAAAATTTCATATCACCTTAGGGACAAAAACCCAAATTTATGTGCAGAAATTAGTTTATGCACAAAGCCGGTACGAGTCAATTATTTTTAACCTCACAGAGGAAAGATGGGTTTTTTGTAAATTTCGTTCAATATTTCAGCACACGCGACATATATCGCGCTGGCCCCGCAAAAGATACCCTCAAGACCCGCGATGGTTTTTATAACGTCAATTCCGGTAAGCTCAGCTGTGGCCAAGAGGAAGAAAAGGACAACCAAACTGAGGAACACCACCTGGAGCCCCCTTTTCAGCTTCAGGCTGGCGATGAATATGCAAGTGGTAAGTATCCCCCACATGACAAAGTAGGCCCCCATAGATCTTGAGTCCACCGCCCCGGCCCACCCCAACGCTGGAAACACCCGCAACGCCACCAGAGACAACCAAAACGAACCGTACGAGAGGAAAGCAAAAGTTCCAAACGTGTTCCCGTTTTTGAACTCAAGTATGCCAACGATTATCTGCGCCATCCCACCGTAGAAGATCCCCATTGCAAATATTATTCCCCACCCGCTTGATGGGATTATCCCAGCGTTGATCAAATTGAGCAGTACCGTAGTCATCCCAAATCCCATCAGCCCTATCGAGGCGGGGTTTACACGGCTGGTCTGTTCTTTAGAATTACTTCGAGATGATGGCAAAATTTCACCCTCTTTATCAAGAGCCTTATTTAATCAAGTTCATAAATAGTCTACTCCTTTTGCTTTTTCCCAGATTGTCATATTACAATTTTTAAGTAAACAATTATTGTGCAGAGAATAAATTTCTTAGGCAAAAAGCGAATTAATGTGCAAAGCCGATTGACGATTCAAGCGGTGAGTTATAGGGTCCAACGCTTTTAGTCTGCCTGCATTCTCGGCACAAGATTCTAGGGAAAAAAGAAAAAAAGGGCTAATAAAGGACCTTCAATCTAGCCCCATCGTACATCCGCTTCAATCGCTAGGACTAAAATCCGTGTAATGCCTCGCGAGCACGACCTCGGAATTCGACGGCAAAATGCGCCAAAGACCAAGCGGACTAGCAAGGTTTTTTCTTTTCCTCTTTTTACTTCTTCTTCGGCTTTTTCTTCTTTCTGAACACAGGTTTCACCTTCAATGCTATGTCACATTCTGAGAGTAAAAGACTTGCTAAGTAAACGGCACGTACTCGTTATCGAGAATTTATGTGCAAGCGAGGGAATTTATGTGCAAACAGCCAAATTAATATGCAGACTATAATTAATGTGCAGAGCCGGCCCATGGCCCATTCGAAAGTTATAAATACCCACAGTAAAATGCTACTTTGCAGGTATGTAGGTGGAGGCTGGCAGGTGGCACAAAAAAAAGCGGAAATTCGTGTCTTCGTCGATGGTGTTCCATTGAAGATTG
>Ga0315289_10004165_pt1 | contig 21640 bp, 18 predicted proteins | sample YL17G11_40_MG_FD_203452 | JGI IMG/M metagenome (GOLD analysis project Ga0315289, IMG submission 203452) | Sediment microbial communities from Yellowstone Lake, YNP, Wyoming, USA - YL17G11_40 | ecosystem: Environmental > Aquatic > Freshwater > Lake > Sediment | place: USA: Wyoming | collected... | reverse complement strand
CCCCCGTCGACGCCGAGATAGTACGTCACAGCCATGCTAGATGGACTCCGAGTCGACGCTCGTATGGAGGTGGAGAGGGGTCAGGACCTTGTATGCCTCTGCCAGCCGCATGCCGTGTGCTCCACCCAGCTCCGAGGCCTTGAGGGTAGTGTACTGCGTCGCCATGTCCAGCGTCTCCGGGGTGAACTGGCTCTGAAACAGGCTGAGAGCTGCCAGCTGAGCCTCGTGCTCGGCTGAGATGTCGACAAACTGGTTTGGCTTGCCGGTGAGGTAGAACGCGATGAAGCGGACGTCGTGAGGGGGCAGTTCGGGGAGATACAGGGGTAGGTTGCAGTAGATCATGCTTTCTGCTGCTGACCAGCCGCAGTTGAGGTGGTCCTGATGGGCCTCATACGTCAGCCACGGGTCGGGCGCCAGGACGGCGTCCGGTTTCTCCTGGCGGATGATGCGGACCATCGCTGCCGTGGTGTCGCCGCAATGAGGCAGGGAACCGTCATGGAATGGGAGATACAGGTGCTTGTGAACGCCGATGGCTTCGCCGGCACGCTGGTCCTCATCCCTGCGGACTGCGACCAGGCGTTCGCGTGTCGTTGTGACGTCCGTGCTGCCTAAGCAGCCGTCGGTCATCGTGACGAGCGTGACGTCTTTTCCTGCCTTGCCCAGCTTGAGCAGGAGACCCCCGGCGAACCAGACCGCATCGTCGGAGTGTGGTTGAAACACGACGTATTTCTGGGCTGAATCGATGGGCGGGATCGGCAAGAACTCATTCCAGTTCATTGTCCATGTCCTCCGTTCAGATAGTGGGTGTACCGGTGAAAGGAGTCCCTGATTCGGGGCACGACGCAGCAGTGAGAGCACACTGTGTCTTGATGGCCTCCAGCTTCTTGCCATACAGCGGATAGAGGAGGACGAAGACGAGCCCGACGCCGATCAGTGCGGCAGGAACAACACTCACCAGGAACCTGAAGCCTATGACGGCGGTCGGCGCCATCAGCGCGGGGTCTGCCACGGGCTTGTACTTGGTGATCGTCTGGACAAGCGAGATGGTGCCGGCGGAGATAGCGACGCTCATGCGGATGATGAGCGCGTTGACGCCGTAGTACATGCCTTCCCTGCGGGTGTGTGTCTTGAGGTAGTCCTCGTCACAGATGTCGGCGACCATGATGTCACCTACCAGAAGAAGGGCTCCCAGGCCGATGCCTACGATGGCAAAACAGGTGATGGCCTGTGGCATCGTCCGGACCAGTCCCAGCGGAAGAAGCGTCAGACCGAACAGGACGCAGGCGATGATGGCCGTCATGCGAACACCCCTGCGGATGACGACCCTTGACCAGAAGATCTGGGTGATAATGGCGACGATGAAGATGGGGGCCATGATAAGGCTGGTCTGGGAGTCCGAAATGCGCAGAACGTACTTGGCGAAGAAGGGTATCACCTGGGGCACCAGCACGATGACCGAGTTCACGAACAGGTTGAACATGACGAACGTCAGGAACGACCTGTTTGCCAGCGTGTTCTTGATGGCGGGCCCCAGCGGCAGAGGTTCACCGGGGGCATGCAGGTTCTCCCTTGAGCCCAGCAGCGACACGAAGATGGAAATGGCGGTGATCGCCCCGAAGATGATTCCCATGCCTCCCCATCCAAGCTTTGCGACGATCAGCGGCGTCGCGGCCAGACCGGCCATCGCGCCCAGGATGCCGATCGCTTGGCGCCAGGCGTTGACGGTACTGCGGTCGCTCGTGCTCGAGAACGTCTCGGGGTACAGGGACGTCCAGTTGATGATGACGATGGTATAGAACCCATCGTACGCGAAGATGACGGCTAGGTAGTACCAGAACAGCGCTGACGTGGACATACCGGCCGGCGGGACCCAGATGAGGTAGAAGGCGAGCGCCAGGGGCAGAGTCCCCAAGACGATGTACGGGATGCGCCGTCCCCACCGGGTATGCGTCCGGTCGGACCAGTACCCGAACAGCGGGTCGTTGATACAGTTCCAGATCGTGTAGATGAGCATGGCGGTCGCGAACAGCTGTTGTGGAAAGCCCAGCTTGTCCACGTAGAGGTACAGCGCCCAAGCCGTGAATGCATTCTCAGGCAGGCCTGCCCCTATCGAACCGAAGCTGTATGCAAGCTTTTTCCAGAAGTTCATGCTGCCTCCAGTGGATTGCGGATTTGTGTGACTACTTGAAGCTGTCGAAGTATGGGGCCTCCTGTTCCTTGAACGCCAAGACGAGATCTCGTCCCACGGCCGGCGAGGGTACCAGCGGATTGAGCGCCAGAGCCTCGATAAGGGCCTCGAGGTCGCGGTACGCGACCGCGTCGACGAGGGACCTCTCGTACAGTTTTACCTGCTCGATAAGCAGTTGTGACTCCTTGTCGACGGGTCCGACCGCTAGCGGGCGGATGAGCCGTTCGGTGACCAGTGACGGGACCTCGACGACATCGTCCAGGGCAAGGCCGGCAATCGCCCCACGGTTCATGACATTGACGGGGACGACAGACTGGCCCTTGCCTGCGAGGCCGAGAAGCACGTCCATGGCAACTGCGCTGTATCCTTTGCCGGTCTTGAGGCTCATGGCGGTCCGAAACTCCTCTGCGAGGTGACCGTCCTCCCGCGTACCCAAGTATGCGTCGTAGACGGCCTTGGGATCGTCCGCGGTCCTCAGGTCGGCGAACAATTGCGCATTGAGGCGCTCCACTTCCTCGCCGCGGGTTTCCCCTGCAGCCTTGATGGCGGCGAGCGATTCGCGCTTGAACGCGTAGTACCAGATGTACCCGTTGGGCAGCTTGCCGAGGCGTTGTACGAATGCCGGCGAGAAGTGCGTCATCGCCTCGAAGCCGGGTACCTGGTCGATCATGGAAAGGATCTGGGGCAGTACGTCGTGCCCGAGGGCGTAGACGCTCTTGACGAAACCGCAGTGGTTCAGCCCATAGTAGTCCAGTACCAGGTCTTCCGGTTCGACCTTGAGGAGATAGGCCAGCAGGATGCCGATGGAGGTCGGCGCATCACAGATGCCGACGACGTTGTGAAAGCCCCCATGGCTAACCATGGCCTGCGTGATGATCCCCGACGGATTCGTGAGGTTGATGAACCAGGCGTCGGGTGCAACCTCGCGCAGCTCTTTGAGCATGTCCAGTACGACGGGGATGGTGCGGACAGCCATGGCGAAGCCGCCTGCGCCGACCGTCTCCTGTCCCAAGACATCCATCGAGAGGGGGATGCGTTCGTCCAGCGTACGCATGTGGTCGCCCCCCACGCGTATGGCGGCGATGACGAAGGAGGCTCCTGTCACGCACTCGCGGAACGTACCGGCGTGCGAGATCTCGACCGTGCTGTTTCTGTCCTGGACGATGGCCGATACGACCTTTTCCAGGGCTGCGAACCGTTCGCCGTCGGGATCGACAAGCGAGATCTCCGTGAGATCGAGCCGTTCGTGAAGGTCAAGGAGAGCGCCCACGAGAATCGGGACTCTTGTCCCACCTCCGCCAATGATGCTGACTTTCATCGTTGCCTCCAGTCGGCACAAACCGGCACGCCATGGCGCATCCGGCAGAGGTATCCGCTAGCGTATCTTCGTCCAACGATAGGACTGGCGGCTTTCCCACCAATGTTCTAGCGGGCCATCTTCCTTTGTCAAGGAGAGGCTCCGGATGGTCGGGAGGCCTGACACGGTCGTGATCATCGGCCGGGATATTACTGGTAGGAACAGCTCCTGCGTAGCGGAGTGACCACCCGTCCTTCGGGTAATGTGGGAGCGGCCGCTATCCTGACCTCCCAGGGAGCCAGGCTGTCCATGGATGGCTGCTCCTCTGTACTGAACAGGGGAGTCTGGTCTGACGTGAAGCTGCCCCGCGGGATCGCGACGGTCTGGTCGGACAGGTTCATCGTAATCGTCATGTGCTCGGCTGGGGATGTGCGCGTGAAGCAGAGGCAGGTGTCCGACGGGCCGCCGACGATTGACATGTCACCGGCGTTCAGCGCAGGATGGTGCGACCTGAACCAGGTAAGCCGTCTGGTGAAACTCAGCACCGAGGTCGGGTCTGACGACTCCGCACTGTAGGTCACGGCAGATGCGCTGACGGGCAACCACGGGATTCCCGTGGTGAAGCCGGCGTTGGGTGTCGCATCCCACGGCATCGGCGTCCGTTCGCCATCCCGGCCGACCGGCAAGGGCCAGTATCTCTTGCCCACGGGATCCCGAAGGAGCCTCCTCGGGAGCGGCGTGTTCGCAAGCCCCAGTTCCTCTCCATTGTAGAGGAACGGGGTCCCCTTGAGCGTAAGAAGCAGTCCTATCATGCTCTTCGTCATCGGAGGTGAGAGATGGTAGCGTGATACCGCGCGGACGACGTCATGGTTGCTCAGGACCCAGGCGGGCCAAGCGCCGTCGGGCAGCAGGTCGAGGGTTCTCTCGATGATGTCGCGGAAGTCCTTCGCTCGAAAACGTCGAACGAAGAAGAAGAAGTCGAACACCAGGTTCAGCTCGTTTTCGCCGTTTCCATAGTAGGAGAGCACCTGATCGAGCGTGCGCTGCGTGATCTCGCCCACCATCATGCGCCCGGGCTTCTCATCGATGACGCCGCGCATTTCCCGCAGGGCGTCGTGCGTCTCCGGCTGATCCACAGTGTGGTCGTACACCTCGCGTGACATCGGTATGGGCAGCGTCTTCGAAGGGTTGCCGGGCATGGGCTGGGCAAGGACAAACTCGTGAGAGTTGTCCCGAAGCTGGGCGTCCTTGACATAGTAATTGGCGACGTCGAGACGGAAGCCATCGACACCCCGGTCCATCCAGAACCGCATGATGTCGTGGATCTCCTCACGAAGCCGGGGGTTGCGCCAGTTCAGGTCCGCCTGTTCCTTGAGGAAGCTATGCAGGTAGAACTCATGGGTCTGCTCGTTCCATTCCCAGGCTGAGCCTCCGAATGTCGAACCCCAGTTGTTGGGAGGTTTGCCGTTGGTTCCGTCGCTCCAGAGGTAGTAGTCGTGAAACGGGTTCTCGCGGGAGGTGCGGGCCTGCCTGAACCAGGTGTGCTCGGTGGAGCTGTGATTGACGACAAGGTCCATGATGAGGTGGATTCCCCGTGCGCGGGCACCGGCCACGAGGCGGTCGAAGTCGTCCAGCGTACCGCATACAGGATCGATCGAGCGGTAGTCGCTGATGTCGTATCCGAAATCGCGGTTGGGCGACGGGTAGACAGGTGACAACCACAGGCCCTCGATGCCGAGGGAAGAGGGCGTGCCGTCACGCAGGACCCCCAGCTTGCTGGTCAGTCCAGGGAGGTCTCCTACGCCATCGCCGTTGCCGTCCATGAAACTGCGGACATAGCAGTGGTAGATGACGCCTCGTTTCCACCACGGTTGGCTCTGAGCGTCAGTTTCGGTCATGTCGGTTTCTTCGTGTCACGTCGCTGGTGCGCTAAAGTGGGAGGATCGAGAGATGGCACCGAGGACACCGGAGGCCTCGTCTCCTGCCCGAGGCGTGTCTGGTAGAGTGTGAAACCCGTGTCGGAGAGGAAGGGTTGCCGCAGGACTCCGTTCATGCGGTCAGCCATGCCGGGGGTCATCAGGCTGTGCGACAACTGGAAGAAGGCTTCCAGGACCTGGAACGACATCTTGGACAGTGCTTCCAGGGGCTGATTGCGGTGGATGATCTCGCCCAGCTCTGATTGGGCTAGACCCTCCATGCCGTACTTGCGGACATATTCGATGACATGCCCGATCTCGACGCCATAGCCGGTCATGAAATGCAGCTCGCGCAGGATGCCGGCGCGTGCCGCGATGGTCCCCGCAAGTGGCTGGAACAGCCCTCCGAGTTCCGGATACCAGAGGTTCAGCAAGGGGCGCGCGGTGAGCTCTGTGACACGGCCGCCGCCCATTTCCACGAACTCGTTGACGACACGCACGGGTCTCCGGTAGAACCCCTTGATGAAGCTCAGGCGCTCGTCCAGGAGAAGAGGGCCGACAAGCCCGGTGACAAATGACTGGTGGGGATTGGATAGGTCGGTGTCGACGAAGACGAGAATGTCTCCTTTTGCGACGAACAATGCTTTCCACATCGCCTCGCCCTTGCCGGCATAGGTTCCGAGGTCCGGACGTACGTGCTGGTGGACATAGACGGGGATGCCGCGTGCGGTCGCTATTTCGCGCGTGTTGTCGCCACTGTCGCTGTCGATGAGGATGATCTCGTCGAGCAGCGGCCGTTCGTCCATCAGTGGGCCCTTGAACGCGTCGATGACCTGTCCAACCGTCTTCTCCTCATTGAGCGCCGGCAGGACGAGAGAGATCGACACGTGGCGATCACGCTTGGCCTGGAGGAGCCGGTCGATGTCTGCAAACTCGTCCTGGGAGAACGTGTTCTTGAGGATCCAGGGCTCGATGACGTTCGTCGCGGCTGACAACTGCTCAAGCTCTGCGCCGCGCGCGTAGACGAACACGGCGGTCGTCCGGAGCACTCCTGCCGTGACCTGCGCAAGCAGGTGCTTGGTCACCGAGTGTTTTCCTGGGTGCTGTGGCAATCCGAGGACGAGCAGGCCGTACTGAAGCGAACAGTGTTCGATGGCGGATTCCACGCGTTCCTCGGCCTGTTCGATGGCGAGACGGGCCTGTGGCAGTTCAGCCTTCACCTTGCCATATGCTTCGAGGACGCTGTCGTCAACCGTCGCGGACTCGCCTGCATGGGTGACATAGACGAAGCTCGTCCTGTCCACGACTCCAGCCTCGGTAAGCCGACGCACCACCGTCCCGGCAAGGGCCGCATTGGAGTCGCCGCGGGCGAAGATGGCCGCCGTTGTCCTGGAAGGGTTCTGATGGAGTTTGTAACCGATCACCTGCGAGCTCGAACCACAGGCGGACTCGAGCAGGCCGATGTCTTCGTGATGCAGGAGGTCGAGGTCGATTACGAGTGTCCGGGAAGGATCCCCGGACGTTGCCAGGCGGATTGCCTCGTCAATCTCGACGATCTGGAAGGGGATCGACGTTGCCCCAAGAGCTTTGCGAGCCGCCGTCACCAGACGGTGGACACGGCCGATTTCCTCTCGCGGCGTTCTGGGAAGAACAAGAACAACATCTCCAGCGACGCCGGCCGAGTGAGCAAATGCGATCTTGGCCATGAGCCGCGTTGGTGCTGTGACCTCAACAAAGTGCTGTGTCAATTTCCCACTCCCTCTCCGCAGGATGAATCCTGCTTCCAAGAGTATAGCAGAAGCACGGCTTCTGTCACTCCGAGACTACATCGGGAAGGCTACCGGGGGCCTCGGCGTCTCTTTTTGACTTGCAGGTTGCCAATGGTATACTGAGCAGCTAAGTCCACCTAGCCAAGTCGTTTGCGAACTTGAAACTGCGGTCTCGAGGTGTTTGTAGTATGGACAACAAACTCACGCCGGCAAGACGAAAGCAGGTTATCCGCGACAACGTCGCCGGCTGGCTCTTCACTCTTCCTTCGACACTAGTGCTTCTGGTCTTCACCTTCCTTCCGGCGTTCGTGGTCGTCGGTCTCAGTCTGTTTGACACCAACCTCGTCGGGCAGATGGACTTCGTAGGCCTCGACAATTTCAGACAGCTGCTCACCTCAGGTGATTTCTGGGGTTCAGTATGGAGGACGCTCTATTTCACCATAGGCAGTGTCCCGGTCGCGGTCGCCGTCTCACTACTGATCGCCGTGCTCCTCAATGCGAAAGTTCGGGGGCGGACGTTCTGGCGTCTGGGGTTCTTCATCCCGTATATCACGCCCCTGGTCGCCACGTCCATCATCTGGCTCTACATCTTCAACCCCGACTATGGCATGCTCAACGCGGCGCTGCACTTCGTGGGTCTGCCAGTCAGCCGGTGGCTGACCGATACGGCATCGGCGATGCCTGCGATGATCCTCTACTCGACGTGGCATGACATCGGGTTCGCGGTCATCATCTTCATGGCTGCCCTGTCCAAGGTACCGACCGAGCTCCTCGAGGCTGCTCAGATCGATGGGGCCAGCGGGTGGAAGACGTTCTGGCACGTCACCTGGCCAATGATCTCCCCTTCCACCTACTTCGTCGTGATCATCTACACCATCAGCGCATTTAAGATGTTTACCCAGGTGGCTGTCCTGACGCAGGGGGGACCAGTGGACTCGACGACGACGACCGGCTACTATCTGTACGAGCAGGCGTTCGGGCAGATGCATTTCGGCTACGCCGGTGCAGTTTCCATAGGGCTGTTTGTCATCATCTTCCTCCTGACGATGCTCCAGCGCAAGGCGACTGGACGCAGGGTCTTCTACGGGTGATGGTGTGATATGACGACGATGCGACAGTCCGTCTTCTGGAACAGGGTCAACAGAGTTCTGCTCTATCTTGCCATTGCCGTGCTCTTCATCCTGGTAGTGTTCCCATTCTACTGGATGATTGTCACGTCCCTGCAACCGCAGGACTCCGTCATGAACGTTCCACCCCAGTTGTGGCCCAAGCACCTGACGTTCCAGAACTACATCGACGCCTGGAACGCGGCGCCGTGGCTGCGCTATTTCGGCAATACGCTCTTTGTGGCCATCGCCTCGACACTGATTTCCCTGGCGACGTCGTCCTTTGCCGCGTTTGCCTTTGCCTGCATCAACTTCAAGGGGAAGGAGGCGCTGTTCAGCCTCGTTCTCAGCGTCATGATGATCCCCGCCGCGACGACGCTGATCCCGAACTTTCTCATCATCCGGACGCTTGGATGGTATGACAAGTTCTACGCGCTCATCATCCCCTTTGCAGCGAGCGTGTTCGGCATCTTCCTGTTGCGGCAGTATTTCATGTCGATGCCCAAGGAACTGTGGGAGGCCGCACAGATCGACGGCGCTTCGCGTCTGCGCTACTTCCGGAGTATCGCCTTGCCGCTCGCGAAGCCCGCAATCGTGACCATCGCCATTAACTCGTTCCTGGGTTCGTGGACGTCATTCCTGTGGCCTACGGTCATGACCCAGTCGCAGAACAAGCAGCTGATCGAAGTTGCCCTGAACTCCTTCCTGGGCGAGAAGGGACAACAGTGGTCTCAGCTGGCTGCAGCATCGGTTTTCACGACGATCCCCATCGTCATCCTGTTCTTCTTTGTGCAGAGGCAGTTTATTGAAGGTATTGGCGGGGGCGGTGTCAAGGGGTAGCCGTCCTGATGGAGTTGCACGTCACGATCCGATTCTCCAAGGGAGGAAGTATGCTCAACGCGCGTAGGTTGCTGGCTGTTGTACTGGCGTTGCTCGTCGCATTCACCTCGGTGCTCGCTGCTGTTCCGGGTGCCAAGGCTGAGTCAATGACAACGATCGAGGTCTACATCGGCAAGAACACGGGTACTGTCAACGGAAAGACCACAACACTCGAACAGGGCGCTGTGATCAAGAACGGCCGCACGCTGGTCCCACTGCGCTTCATCACTGAGGCCATGGGAGCCACGGTGGCGTGGGACGCTGTGACTAGGACCGCCAACATCACGCTGGCGGACAACAAGATTGCCCTGACCATCGACAAGACGATCGCCAAGGTCAATGACTACGACGTCGCGCTGGATGCTCCTGCCGCAATCATCAATGGCAAGACCGTTGTTCCCGTGCGTTTCGTTGCCGAATCCATGGGCGCGACAACCGCGTGGGACGCTGCACTCAAGAAGGTCACCGTCCAGTTCTCCATGGACTGGCTGAAGGACAAGGCTATCGTCCCGTTCTGGGAAGCCATGGCGGCTGCGCTTGGCCAGTCCCTGACCGGCCTGACCAAGGAGTTCAACGCCACGCATCCCAGCATGGAAGTTCAGCTGGTCCAGATGGCCAACTACAACACCCTGCAGACGAAGACCATCGGTGCTATTGCGGCAAAGGATCCGCCCCTCATCGCACAGGCGTATGAGAACTGGGCTGCTCAGTATGCCACCGGGTTCTATCTCAGCACATTCGACAGCTACATCAATGGCGCCAACGGTCTGTCGAAGGCCGAGGTCGCCGACTTCTTCCCCAAGATGTGGGATTCGTCGAAACTTGCCGACGGCAAGCGTTACATGATGCCGTTCAACAAATCCAACATAGTGATCTACTATAACAAGGATATGTTCAAGGAAGCAGGCATTACGCGCGCGCCGGCAACATGGCAGGAGTTTGCTGACGACTGCGCCACGCTGAACAAGACCAACGACAAGGGTGAGCAGATCCAGTGGGGCGCTTCGCACACGCCGTCCGTCGACCTGTGGTACTCGCTTGTGTATGCCTATGGCGGCAGGGTCCTGAGCGATACGTACGACAACGTGCTGTTTGCCAACAACAACGGCGTCAAGGCAGGGACACAGCTGTTTGCCGACCTGTACGCCAAGAAGTTCATGCACTACACGACGGCCTATGGTGACCAGTCCGATCTGGGCGTGGGCAAGGCCGGCATGTACATGGGTTCTGTGGTTGGCCGCAGCTACGTGGAAGCCGCCATCGGCGGCAAGTTCGAGCTGGGCGAAGCACCTCTGCCCGCAGGACCTGCAGGCCAGGCCGCAGCACTCTACGGCACCAACATCGTCATGTTCGGCAATGCCCCCAAGTACACGCAGCGCCAGAAGGATGCTGCCTGGGCATACATCAAGTGGTTCACGTCGCCCCATACGCAGGCTGTCTGGGCAGCACAGACCGGGTATCTGCCGGCTCGCCAGAGTTCCCTCGAGGACCCAGTCCTTATCGCAGCCTACCAGGCAAAGCCCGAGACGCGTTCCGGTCTCGAGCAGCTCAGCGGTTCCGTTCTCGAACCGCCGACGGCCGGCTGGAACGATGCGCGCAGCAAGATCTCCGCAAACCTTCAGAACATCTTCCTTGGCAAGGTGACCGTTGCCGATGGTCTCAAGAAGATGGCCCTTGACGTTCAGGCGGTCATCCACTAGGAGTATTCTCGGAAGAACTCAGCACAGATCACGGGCGGGGCGCGGGTTGATTCCGCGCCCCGTTTGTCTCACGAGAGGCGGAGCCGGGACAAAGGAGTCGATGTGAAGCGGTTAAACCAGTCTATTGCAGCTCTCTTGGGTGTGCTTCTGCTCCTGAGCGTGGCGCTTGCGGTATTCCCCGTCTTGCGCAGTGCCAGGGCAGCCTCGTACGAGTTCAGCCCTGTCAAAGGGCCATATGGCGGATCCATTCGCAGCATCGCGATCTCCCCTTCCTTTGCGGATGACAGCTGCGTTGCTGTTGGGACCAGCAACGGTCTGTTTGTGTCACGGGACCGTGGCGCCACGTTCAGCGTCGTTCGCAACGGGCTGCAGGACCACAGCCAGAGCATCACCGCGGCAGCGTATTCGCCCAACTTCGCGCGTGACCACCTGATGCTGGTTTCCACGGAAGACGGCCTGTACCGGTCAGATGATGGTGGATCCCGTTTCGACTATTGCAACAAGGGACTCGGAGGGGACGGCTATGTCAACGCTGTCGCTCTGTCACCGACCCTGACGGAAGACGGTACGGTGTTTGCGTCGACCTATCTGAACGGTGTCTGGGTGAGTACGAATGCCGGTCGGTCATGGGTGGCATGCGCCGTGGAGCTGGTAGGCCAGAATGTCGTGAGGATGGCGGTCTCGTCTTCATTCAGTGCTGACCATACCGTGTTGTTTGGCGTCGAAACGGCGGCTGGTGTCACGGGGGCGTGGATCTCGATCGACGGCGGGGTTTCGGCACGAGCTCTCAGCATTCCCAGCGAAAACACAGGGAACGCTGTGACGTTCTCGCCTGCATTTGCCTCCGACCACACGTTTGCAGTTGGGGTGGGGGCGGATGGAGTCTTCGTCACGACGGATGCCGGTGCAACGTTCAACAAGACCTACGGTGGCACTGCCACCTCTCTGCTGTTTTCACCTCTCTATTCCACGACGCACGAACTGTTTATCGGTACGTCGGGCAAGGGACTGTACATGATGAACACCGCTACGGGTGCGGTTTCGGCGGCGACGATGACGTCCCCGTCCGTACAATCCTTTGCTATTACGGCCCTTGCGGCGAGTCCGACATTTGCGACGGATGGCACGTTGTTCGCTGGAACCAGCCGCGTCGGGCTGCTCGTTTCGAAGGATGGTGGAAAAACTCTTGCTGACAGCAGCACAGGCATCACCAACTCGCGTGTGAACGCTGTGGCTGTGTCGCCGGCGTTTACCACCGACAGGACGGTGTTCTTTGGTACTGCCTATCAAGGCGTTGCGCGCACGTTCGACGGAGGGCAGACAGTATCCTACTGCAACGATGGTCTGACTGATCTCAGCATCGTTCAGGTGGCGATTTCTCCTGCGTATGGAACCGACGGGACGGTCGCTGCAGGGACGGACGGCGGGGGTCTCTTCGTCTCGCGAGACAAGGGGGCAAGCTGGAACACGGCGGGAGGATTTGCTGGCTATGCCGTCCCATGGGTCGCCTTTGTACCTGACTACCATACATCTGGAGTAGCATTCATTTCCGTAGAGGGCAAGGGACTGTGGCGTACGACGGACGCCTTTGCGACAATGGAGCAGACTGCCCAGCTCACCGCCGGCTCGAATCTGGTGGACACGGTCGTCGATTGTGTCGCGGTATCTCCTGCCTTTGCCACCGATCACACCGTGTATGTCGGGACGCACTCGGGACGCATGTACCAAAGCACAGATGGAGGAGCGGCGTTCAGCTATCTCGCCGGGAGTGGACTCCCCGCATATGCCATGAAGGACCTGCGCGTTTCGCCTACCTTCGCGAGGGATGGCACGGTCTATATGTGCACGGACTACGGGACTGGGAGTACGAGGGAGGCCGGTGTCTACAGGTCCACGAACAGGGGGGCCAGTTGGACACAGGTCGCCAGCTACATCTGGTATGATGCCATCCGTGTCAGCGACGCGTACGAGGCCGACGGCACCGTGCTCGCCGTCTCATGGGGGAGCGGTCTGGACGTGACGACAAACCGCGGACTGGTCTTCGGCAGCATGAGTACGGGCATTCCTTTGGTGAGCAATAAGTACTGGGGCAATGCGCTGGACATTTCGCCTTCCTTCAGTAGCGACGGTATTGTCTATGTCGGCTTGACCAATGGTGGAGTGTTCACGACGTATCGGTTCGGGAAGGCTGCGGCGACAACGGTGAGTCTGGTCATTGGCAGCACGACCATGACGGTGAACGGCATCGCGCAGCCACCGCTGGATGCTGCGCCCATGATTCAGGATGGCAGGACGCTCGTCCCGATCCGCGCCATCGTCGAGGCCATCGGCGGGAAAATCACGTTCGATGCCAAGGATGGCAAGGGCAGAGTCGACATTGCGCTGGGAACGCACGCTCTCTCGCTCTGGATAGGAAAGCCGGGTGCTCGCCTGGACGGAACGACCGTGCAGATCGACGCTGCAAACGCGAACGTCACGCCCATCATCCAGGGCGGCCGCACCTATCTGCCGTTCCGCTTCGTGGGTGAGAGCCTGGGTTGCGAAGTGGGCTGGGACCCAGCGACACGGACCGTGACCCTGACGTATCGGCCATAGGAGGACTCGGAATGAAGAGGACCATTTCCATCAGCTTGCTGCTCATGCTCCTTGCCGTTCTCGTCGGGGCGCCTGCCGGTTCCTTCGCCCGCGCCGACGCGGTGGATCGCATTGTGGCATTCCCCGACGAGGCCCACATGGACGCCTGTCGGCTCATAGAATCAGCCACGGCGTCTATCCTGTTCACCATCTACGATTTCAGCGATCCCCGCATCGAGGACTACCTGGCAGACGCCGCGGCCAGAGGTGTGGCTGTCAAAGTCATGGTCGATCCAGGCGAACGCCTCGCCCTCACGGACTCGAAGGGCATCATCGCCGACCTGGTCCGGGCGGGGATTACGGTGCGGAGTACGAACCCCGCCTACCGCATCACGCATGCCAAGTATCTTGTGGTTGATGGAAGCACGGCATACATTTCGGCCAACAACTTCACCTACGCTGACGGCAAGAAAAACCGCGCGTTTGCCATTATCACGACGGACCCAAAGGTTGTGGCCGACCTGACAGCGATCTTCTGGGCGGACTGGCAGAGGAAACCATTCACCCTTCAGCAGTTGATGAGCGATCGCTTCATCGTGTCTCCGCTCAACGCAGGCGCTCGCATCAAGGCGATGATCGACGGGGCGAAGACCAGCGTTGTCGTTGCAACGCAGTACCTCAAAAGCGACATGGTGAATCAGGCGCTGGCCGCGGCCGCTGCGCGTGGTGTCAACGTGCAAGCCATCACGGACGGCACCTATGCCGATTCCCGGACGGCCGCCGCCGATGCAAGGATGCTTATCGGGGGTGACACCGTTCGCGTTTCGATGACGCCGTACTACCACGTCAAGATGACGATTGTCGATGGAACGCAGATGTTTGTGGGTTCGCAGAACTACTCGGACCCGCCGCTCACGGACGACAACCCCTTGCTGCAGCAGCGCGAGGTCGGTATCATCGTCACCGACCCTGCTCTTATCGCCAGGGCGCAGGCGGTCTTTGCCTTCGACTGGGCACGGTCTCTGCAGCCGTAGCTCCACTCTGGACGTTGCCGGACGCAAACCCCCGGTCATGTGGCCGGGGGTTTGCTTTGAGGCAGGGCGGGCACGAAGTCCTGTCGATTGGCAGCGGATCCTGCCTCCTGACGATCGGCAGACGCTCCGACTACTTGCCGATACAGAAGGTGCTGAAGACGGTTGCGAGGATCTCGTCAGGCGCGATGTGCTCGCCCAGAAGCCGTTGCATCGCTTCACGGGCTTCGCCGAGAAGATACGCGAGGACGTCTGCCGGAGCTGTCACGAGTGAACTTGTGAACTCGCCCAGCGCGCGGTCGGCGATCGCGAGCTCTGCTGCTTGCCGGTGCGTCACCATCTGCCTGGCTGCGACCGTCCCGGCAGCTGTCTCGACCAGCTCCGTCAGGCGGTGGGTAAGCTCGTCGAGTTCGGTCCCTTCAGTGGCGGAGATGCCCAGCACTGGTTCACCGACCTCTGCCTCGAGACCCGCGGGGACGGGTCCGGCGTCGATCTTGTTCACGGCCACGAGATGGGGCAGCGAACGGGCACGATCGAGAAGGTCGCGTTCATGCCATTGCAGTCCCGTTTCGGCATCGAGGACGATCAGGACAATGTCCGCGCGTTCGATGGACTGAGCCGCCCTTTCACTAGCCAGATGATCAAGGACGTTAGTAGCGGCTGCCCCTATGCCGGCCGTGTCGATGAGGGTAACCCGGTGTCTTCCCAGGAGGATCTCCTCCGCTACCGAGTCACGGGTAGTCCCGGGGATGTCCGAGACGATGACCCTCGGATACTTGAGCAGGGCGTTCATCAGGGAGGACTTGCCGACGTTGGGCGCACCGGCGATCACGACAGTGACGCCGTGCCGCAGCCGCGCGGTTGCCTGCGCGTCCGTGAGCAGCTTCTGGATCTCCGCGTGCGCCTCTGCTGCAAGACTTGTGGCTCCGCGCAGGGCACCTGCCTCGTCCTCCTTCGAGAACTGGTCGGGGAAGTCGACGGGCCCCTCCACAGATGCCAGGGATTTCGTGATCAGGCTCAGGACCCCGCGAAAGGGCTGAGACGCATCCGTGAACAGCGACTTCCTGGCCAGGGAGAGCTCCTCGTCAGACCCTGCGTCCACGAGGTCGCGCACCGCTTCGGCCTGCAGGAGGGACAGCTTGCCTGCCAGCAGTGCCCGGAATGTGAACTCCCCCGGACGAGCAGGCTGTGCCCCAAGTTCCAGGCAGGCCCCCAGAACACTATCCAGCAGAAGAGGGCTCCCGTGCAGCTGCAGTTCGACGGTATCCTCGCCTGTATACGAGCGAGGGCCGCGCATCGGCAGGACGATCCCCTGGTCCAGGACTTCTCTGGTAGTCGGGCGCCAGATGCGTCGCAGATTGGCCATGCGGGCCACAAGTGCGGGCTGGCCTGTGGTCAGCTGTTCGGCGATTGCCCAGGAGTCCGGGCCGCTGAGTCGTATGATGCCAATGCCGCTGCTGCCACGGGCGGTGGCAAGAGCGGCAATGGTAGAGACGTGCGGCATGCGCCGCTCCCGTTACCTCGCGAGCTCGACGATGACGCGGCGCTGTGGGTCGCGGCCTTCGCTGTGCGTCGTGATACCCGGGTAGTCCTTGAGGGTCACGTGGATGATGCGTCGCGCCTTGGCGCTCATCGGCTGCATCACGACGGCCTGTTTCTCGCGCTTGACGCGCAGAGCGGCATCGATGGCCATGCGCTTCAGCATCTCGCGCTGGCGCATGACGTATCCGTCGACGTCGATGGTGACAATGCCGGGGGCACCCTCGCGGTCCTTGTGCACGACGACGTTGATGATGTGCTGCAGGGCGGACAGGCACGTCTGGTCCCTGGTGAGGAACGTGCCGCTTCCAGTGAGCCCGGTGATGTTGATGTACGGGTCGCCGTCCGTATATGCTACCTGAATCTCAGGGTTCTCGTCGAGTGCCTTGAAGAAGTCGACAAGGAACTCCGTGACCAGTTGCTCAGCATGTTTGGAAAGCCTCATGATACTACCTCCTACTTCTTCTTTGCCGACTTCTTGAGGACTGGTGCCGGGACGGCCATGCCTTTGGTGAGGCGCCTGATGACCAAGTACTGCTGCCCTGCGGAGAAGAAGGAGAAGAGCGCCCAGTACAGGCTGAGCGCGATACTGAAACCGTAGGCCCAGTAGCCGAGCAGAAGGGGCATGAAGTATGTCAGGAATGCCGTTTGAGACCGATCCTGCCCCGGGATGAAGGAAGTGATGGATTGCACATAGGTCGAACCCGCAACGATGATGGGCATGATGAACCTGGTGGCCAGCGGAAGCCCGCTCGAGGCCATGGACAGGGCAGGCGCCCACAGGAAGGGTGCGGTGTTGAAGGGCGAGTAGTTGTTGATGGCCGTGAACAGGGCAAGGAAGATGGGCCACTGCACCAGGAGCGGAAGACATCCGCTGAAGATGTTGACATTGTTGTCCTTGTACAACTTCATTGTCTCCTGGTTCAGCTGCTTGGCGTCATCCTTGCTCGGATACTTTGCCTTGAGCTTGGCGATCTGCGGCTGCAGCTTCTGCATATCGACCGTCGACTTGAATTGCATGCGCGTCAGGGGTTCTGTGACGAGCTTGAGGGCCAGGGTGAGCAGGATGATGGCCAGGGCATAGCTGTGGACCAGCTTGTTCAGCTGTTCGATGATCCAGCGGATTCCGGCGGACAGGAAGTTGATGCTGCCGACCCTGACGATGCCGGCGTTCGCGATGATCTTGGTAACTGCAATGCCGTCGCCATCCTTGTAGGAGACGCTGACATTGACGGCGTAGGACTTGATGGCGGCCGCCGTCTTCTGCTGAAGGACCAGCTTCACCTGTGCGGTCTTGCCGGGCAGGAGGGGCGCAGTCAGCGCGACGGAGGCGTCGGTGGTTTCCCAGAGGTCGAAGGGAGCGATGCCTGCATTGCCGTCGATGGCGACGATCTGGACCTTCACGTCGCTCACGAACTTGGTCATGTTATTCTTGATAGTGATGACGATCGGGACGTTCTCGAGCGGGCGTACCGTGGCCGAGAGGCCGATGCCTACAGGGTCGGAGGTCGTGACGGGTCCTGCCGCGCGAACGCAGCCGGAAAGCGTTAGGACGCCAAGGAGCAGGGTAGCGACGAGCAGGAGTCTGTACGTGCTCTTACGGGAGCTTCTCTGAATCAATGGAAACCTCCAGGGTGTGAGTTGCATGCGCGCAGTCGTGGTGCAGGTCGGGCACAGGATCGAACCCTCCCCGATGATATGGATGACACCGCAGAATACGCTTGAGACCGAGCCATAGCCCGGTCAGGACACCGTACCGCTCGACAGCCTCGAGCGTGTACTCCGAACACGTTGGATAGTAGATGCAGGTCGCGCCCTTGAGCGGAGAGAGGAATCGACGATAGAAGCGCAGCAGGAACGTAACGACCTTCTTCATTGCTGGTGGTACTGGGCCGTAAGTCGTGCCAGCTCACGCCGGACATCGTCGACGGAAGAGGCGACGATCGGCTTGCGAGCCACCAGGACATACGCAAAATCGGGCATGAGGTCGGGCGAGACCAGGCGAAAAGCTTCTTTCATGAGACGTCTGGCATGGTTGCGCTCAACGGATTCTCCTACCTTGCGGGAAGCTGTGAACCCCACCACGTGAGTAAGCGCGGGAGATACAAAAACCACGATCAACGTACCGTGATAGGCCTTCGAATTGTCGAAGGCCTTCTTGTATACGCTGCCCGGGATTCGTTTCCACAGTCTTGCCAACTGTCACTGCACCAACAGGTCAACCATCCGCGGAGCGGACGGACACCTACGCGACGATGAGCTTCTTGCGTCCCTTCAGTCTCCTGCGGGCGAGAACGTTGCGTCCACCCGGGCTCCTCATGCGGTTCAGGAAACCAAGGGTGCGATTGCGCTTGCGGTTCTTAGGTCTGTAGGTAGTTCTCATGATTCGATACCTCCACTGATGAAAATCCCCTATATCATACCGGAAAGACCGTGGTTGTCAAAGCGAGCGCTCATTATAAGCGGCACAGGGCTTCATCTTTCTGCAAGCGGGTTCGCAATGACAAGTCCGGCAAGAATACCGGCTGCTCCGAGCATCATCAGCGGCGTAAGTGATTCATGAAGAAACAGGACACCTGACGCGGTACCGATAAGCGGGTTGAGGTAGACAAACATGCCGGTCTCGGACGCCTTCTTCGTCTCCAGTGCCTTGAACCACACGGGATATCCCAGCAAGATCGACAGGTACGCGAGATAGGCAACGCTCACCCACGCTATGAACGGCATGGTCACGACTTGTGACACCAGAGAAGTGGGGCGAAGCCAAGGCAGCAGGAACAGCGTCCCGAGGAAGAGGCCCCAGACGGTGACATCGAGACCGCGATACTTTGTCACCAGCGGTTTGCTCAGCACTGTAGAAAGCGACCAGCAAAGAGGCGCGAGAAAGGCGAGAACAACCCCAACCAGGCTCGTCAGCTCGACACGCCCATTGATTCCCAGGACCAGCACGACGAGACCGGCAAGAGAGACCACGAGGCCGACAACCCGTCGCCCCGGCAATCGTTCACGAAGGATGAGAGCCGACAGGACGCCGGTGAGGATGGGGGCGAAGCCGGCCGTCAGCGCTGCCACACTGGCGGTCACGCGTGTTTCGGCGGCATTGAGGGCAAGATGGTAGCCTGCCACCATGAGGAAGCTGACAAAAAGCAGGCGGGGCCAGTCGCGCGGTTCAAGCTTGCGCAGCCGGTACAGGCCCGGAAAGAGAAACAGGAAAGGCCACACCAGGGCAAACCGGAGGATCGCCAGGTTGGCCGGCGTCAGTGAGCGTGTCGCGATGCGCACGAACGTAAAGGCATTCGCCCAGACAAGGAACAACCCGATCAGGCTGAGATTGACCAGCGCTGCCTTTCGGTCGCGCATCAGTCCGTTTCCGGTCCCCAGAGTGCTTTCACTCTGCGCAGCGGTGCCATCACCGCGAGCGCGATAACGATGCTAGGGACCATGTAGCTTGCATTGTATGCAAGAGAGTAGACGAAGGGGTTCATATGCCACTCCGATGCGTAGGAAGCGAAGAACACAAGGCCAGAGATGACGTGGAAGACATATCGCACACCGCCGCCGACCAGGATGCCCAGCCACCAGTGATTGCCGCGCCGGAAAAAGGGCAAGCCCGCAAACGCCAGAGCCATGCCGGGGAGCGGATAGTCGAGGAGGATCTGCACAGGGTGCACAAAGTAGGGATCGGTAATCATGGTGACCAGTCCAAGAGCCAGGCCGGCGATTAGCGCGTCCCGAAAGCCCCGCTTGAGAGCCATGTAGAAGACCGGAATAATCCCGAGAGCGATCGTGCCACCGTATTTGAGCTGCAACGGTATGAGTTTCGACAAGTAGGAAAGCGCGACAGCAAGGGCCACCGCCAGCCCCATCTCGGCGATTTCCTTGACGGTGATCGCTTTGTTCGCTGTACGTTCCATTGATTCCTCCCGAATCTACGGATAGATTGCGGGGCGTCGCGATACTACTCTGTCTCCCTACGCTGGTATGACCCAGATCAGGTTCAACGAGTTGAGCCGTATGACTCTCTCAGCCCTTTCGGGCACCCCATAGAAGCATAATGCCTGATCATCCTGAGTCAACGGCACCATGTCGCGCAAGGGTTTTCACAGCTGAAGGAGCAGCGTACGGCAGGTCAGGAGCCCGGCTTTACTTGCAGGGTGATGTTGGTACAATGACGTGTGAACCAAGGAACGGGACAGTGCCGGGCATGAGGTTTCAGTCGCGGGAAAAGGGACGTGCCCGGACGAGGGAACATGCGGCAAACCGAGCTTCAGAACGTCAGTCTTGTAATGGGAGGCCAGAGAGTATGAAGTTCCTGAAAGTCTCACTGATTGCACTGCTTGCCATCGCGTTCGTCGTAGGTTCGACCGGCTGCAAGAAGGCGGAAACGCTACCTCCTGCTGTCGAGAAGCTGAAAGTCGCCTTTATCTACGTTGGACCCCACAACGACGGTGGATGGTCACAAGCGCACGAAGACGGCCGCCTGTACCTGCAGCAGAATGACCCGAACGTCGAGTCCACCTATTCGGAAAGCGTACCCGAAGGTTCTCAGGCCGAGAAGGTCTTCCGTGATTATGCAAGTGCAGGCTATGAGCTTATCTTCGGCACGAGCTTCGGGTTCATGGACGCCATGGTGAACACGGCCAAGGACAATCCCACGGTCAAGTTCATGCACGCGTCCGGGTACAAGCGTTCCGACAACCTTGGAACGTACTTCGGCCGCATGGAGGAGCCCGACTACCTTTCCGGCCTTGTCGCCGGCAAGATGACCAAGACCAACAAGATCGGGTTTGTCCTGCCGTTCTCCATCCCGGAGTGCATCCGCGAGGTTGACTCCTTCACGGTTGGCCTGCGCGAAGTCAATCCCAAGGCTACCGTCACCGTCGTCTACACCAACACGTGGTTTGACCCGGCCAAGGAAGGCGATTCGGCCAAGTCCCTGCTCAACAAGGGTTGCGACGTCATTGTGTCCGGCGTCGATTCCCCTGCACCTCTCGATGAAGCGTTCAAGGCCGGCAAATACGGTATCGGCTACGACATGGACATGGCTGCCGGCATGAAGACGCCGGAGGAAGCCAAGTCGGTGCTCACGTCCCGCATCTGGCACTGGGGTCCCTACTACCTCAAGGTTGCCAAGGCTGTTGAAGACGGAACGTGGACCAACAGTGACTACTGGGGAGGCATGGCTGATGGCATCGTCGACCTTGCCCCCATCAGCTCGGCCGTTCCGCAGGACGTCATCGACTATGTGAACACCCGCAAACAGCTCATCCTTGACGGCAAGTACACGCCGTTCGACGGACCCATGATCAACCAGAAGGGTGAGACCGTGGTTCCTGCCGGCACAACCATGTCCGACGCTGACCAGTTGAACCTGCAGTGGTTCGTGCAGGGCGTCATCGGCGACATCCCAAAGAGCGGTTCATAGAGAACAGTAGCGGCTCCCCGGCGCAGTGCCGGGGAGCCTTTCTTCTTCTATGGAGGAAAAGATGGATGGCCAGGAACAACTGATGCTCATCATGAGCAACATCACCAAGCACTTTCCGGGCATCGTGGCCAATGACCATGTGAGCTTCGCATTGCTGAAGGGGGAGATCCATACGCTGCTGGGCGAGAACGGAGCCGGCAAGTCAACGCTCATGAA
>Ga0315289_10004162_pt1 | contig 21645 bp, 12 predicted proteins | sample YL17G11_40_MG_FD_203452 | JGI IMG/M metagenome (GOLD analysis project Ga0315289, IMG submission 203452) | Sediment microbial communities from Yellowstone Lake, YNP, Wyoming, USA - YL17G11_40 | ecosystem: Environmental > Aquatic > Freshwater > Lake > Sediment | place: USA: Wyoming | collected... | reverse complement strand
TGTTGTGGAAAAGCTTGCGATCAGGGCTGTCACATTCGTGCCATAAGGTACAGTAACGGCGATTGTTTTTGCCGCTTGATCTATTGTCCCGGTCGCCGCCGGGCTGGCAAAGCTGAACGCTGTCAGGGCTTTTGTAGCATTGGGTGATACAGTAACGGTCACTATATAATCCTGGGAGCTTCCATCAGCGGCAGTGACGGTGTATGTCACTGGAGAAGCAAAATTATTTACCGTCGTGCCGCTCACTTGCAAGGTGGAGCCCACCTTGACCGATGATCCCGTTGTGGAAAAGCTTGCGACCAGGGCTGTTACATTTGTGCCATAAGGTACAGCCACAGCAATTGTTTTTGCCGTTTGATCTATTGTCCCGGTCGCCGCCGGGCTGGCAAAGCCGAATGCCGTCAGAGCTTTTGCGGTGTTGGGTGCAATCGTAACGGTTACTGCATAATCCTGCGTGCTCCCATCAATAGCAGTCACGGTGTATGTCACAGGTGATGTAAAATTATTTGCCGTCGTGCCACTCACTTGCAAGGTGGAGCCTACCTTGACCGAGCTCCCTGTTGTGGAGAAGCTTGCGACCAAGGCTGTCACATTCGTGCCATAAGGTACAGTCACAGCGACTGTTTTTGCCGCTTGATCTATTGTCCCGGTCGCCGATGGGCTGGCAAAGCTGAACGCCGTCAGCGATTTTGCAGGATTGGGCGCAACTACAACTTTAAGAGTTTCCGAAGATTGTGAATTGCCTATATTCTTTATAAAACTTTGCACATAATAATATAGGGTATCTCCGGGTGTCAGTCCTGTATCCAAGCAGGACGCATACGCGGTTGTTTTGATAATTGCGTATCCGCTTTGCAAAGAATCTGAACGGTATACAAGAAAAGAGTCTATTCCAACTATCATCTCCCATGTAAGCAAAACGTTTGCATTGGAAAAAGATTGACTTTGAAATAATGCAGGAGCTGATGGGCAAATGGTTAAAAATACCTTCGCCGTGGTGCTGCCATATTCATTTGAGGCGGTAATTGAGAATTCTGTTTTTGTAAGCACCCCATCCGGAGTGCCGCTGATTTCTCCGGTTCCTGCATTGATGTTTAATCCCGCAGGCAATGGCGGAGAAACCACAAATTTTTCAACAGCAGCATGGTGCCCTTTGAGTAGTACTGCAATCGGTTCTATAAGCTGGTGATTGTATAGCACATACTCAGGAGAGCTATAGGAAAAATCCGGTGCGGTTTGCAGGGGGGTAAGTGGAGGGGCACAGAACAGGTAAAACACAATGCCGCACGCTATCGCCATTAAAACAAGATTTATTCTTTTCATGCGACAAACTCCCTACAATGTTGACGCTTGCTATTATTGGGGTTTACGCAAACGTACTATATTTGCCGCAAAAAGCAGTATCGGCTTTATTGCATAGTATTTCATCATCTATTAAAAATAGGTGGTACCGAATACCATAAGCAAGAAGCCTGTTTACTGTAGCGATACAGCCGCTACAGGAAGCGCGTAGCTGAAAATGATTATTTGAGAAATCAGCGCCATGGCTTTCGCCGCACACAAGGATCAATCATGCGCACCTTCAAGAATGGCGCCACAGCCGCAGGGCTAATGACGCCATTTTGTCAATCATATGCCAATTGTTTACAGCAGGCTTTCCAGCCCGAGGTCCTTGGCGACCTGTTTGTAGTTCTCACGATTGGCCATCACGCCGGCCGTGCGCGTGTCTTTGGGCGGCTCCTGGCCGTTCATGATCCATTTGAACATGAGTTCCGCGGTCTCGAACCCGTGGCGCTTGGGGCTGATCATGCAGCAGGCGAAAAAGCCGGTGGGTTTCTCTTTCTTGAACTCGTTGAATCCCTGGCCCGCGCCGATGCCGATGCCGATCACGTTTTCCGCGGTAAAGCCGCGGCCTTCCAGGGCGCGGATTGTGCCGATCACGCTCTCTTCGTTGACGGAAAACACGACCCATTTTTTGATGCCGGCATTCTGCGTCAAAATGACGTTCGCGGCGTCCATGGCGCTGGGAACATCGAGCGCCTTTTCGGGCGTTTTAAAAATATTTTCGGCTTTGAATCCCAGTGCAAGAAGGGTATCGGTCGAGCCGTCGGTACGGTCCTTGACGGTATTGAGCACGTCGTAGGTCGGCACGCAGGCGCCCACCTCCTCGGGTTTCCAGCCGCGCTTCTGCATTTCGGCCCAGATTTCGCCGCCCACCTGTTTGCCGATATTGCGCGCCGAAAGCCCCATATAGGGAACATCGGCCATAATGGCGCCGTCGGAGCCCACGAACTGGTCGTCGACGGCGAATACCTTCATGCCGTAGACCGTGGCTTTTTTAACGACCGCGGGACCAAGCTTTACATCAGGCACACATACCACGAACCCCTGCGCGCCCTGTGCGTGCAGATTGTCAATGGCCGACAACAGCTTTTCACCGTCGGGCACGCCGATTTTCTGCAGCTTGAACCCGTACTGGTCGGCGCACTGCTGGGCGAACGCCCATTCGTTCTGGAACCACTGCTCTTCGGGCTGTTTCACTAAAAACCCGATTTTAACGTCGGCGGGCGATGTGATTTTTTTCACCTGGGTGCAGGACATCATGGCCCCGCCCACTATGGCCGCCGTGAAGGCAAGAAGACAGGCAATGGCAACGCGTCTCATATGGGGACTCCTTTGGTTTATAGAGGATCATTAAATTGGATTCGATAATATAATATAGGCACTACTGAAAATCGGCATAAAATCATCGGGGAAGTCGCGAGGATGGCGGAAGGAATCCGGCCCCATGCCGTCCCTTGACCCATGCGGCGGCAGCGCACCCGCGCGCAGATATACGACGCGGGACCTGCCGTCTGAAAAGGCGACTGATCCCGCGTCGTCCCGGGGCCGGATGTCAGCGCAGAATATTGACTGCGCGCGAAATCGTAACAACTGATTAAGCCGCAACCGCATCGCCCGGCGGTATTCATGCAAATAAATCGGCACGAACCGGTAGATCCAGTGATTTAAACATGGATGACTATAAGCTATACCCCAGCTTAAGAACCCAGTAATACTGACCAGGCCGCGCAACCGCTTCGGTATAGTTCAAAGCCCCATCCGAATAGAGTGTGCGCATATGATCGCGGGCAAATTGGGTAGTGATAGTAAAGCCTCGGAAAAGCGTCTTTTTTGCATATACTGACCACTTCCAATCATCGTATTTGTATTGATCCGGATTCCAATTATCCGCCTGATCATCGGGCAAGGGGGTGCTATTAAGTTCTACTCCGGTTTTATAACTCGTCTGAAAAGGAAATTGGTAGTTTTCAACTTCGAGTGATAGCACATCAAGAAACTTGAATGTCGGGACATTAAACCCGACCATGAAGGGCATGCGCTTTAGGCGATCTTCATACCAGTATGAATAATTATCCCAACCGATTATGCAGATTTCGCCATAAAGCTTAGCATCTTCAGGACCGAAAAAAGATGCTTTAAAGGCTTTCTTCGAATCCAGCATAATGCGACCCATCACCTTGGTCGCTCTGAACGTATAATGGCTGGTGCTGTCATATGTTTTGGAAATAACGTTCCCGTTTGCATCTTTATCGATGCTCCTTAGGAGTATATTGTTGATATTGTTCGTGCCATCGTTGTTTTTTGATGGGGTTGTTCTATTTTCATCCACAGAAAAAAGCCTCGCGAATTCAATGCCGCCTCCCACCTCAACGATCTTGGCAAAATTGCCGCTGGCCAACAGCGCGGGTGAAAAATCTCCAAAAGGATACCATTCAGATTCGCTGATGGCGAGAAGATCAGCCTTGAAATCGCATGCATTCTGGCCCAGAGAAAGGTTCAGATGGGCCTGATAGCCGAGTAGCCGGTTTTCAGGAAAATCAAAGTAATTGATAATAAACCCCGGATAGGTAGTAGACCTGAACAGGTATTCGCCAAGATTGCGCACTTCCGGATTATACTTGTATTTGAAATATCCCAGGGTCATCTCCAGCAATGGTTTTTCCAGATCTCCAAAAGAATAGACCGCATCACCCTGATCAAGCCATAAAGAATAGTTTCTGAGCTTGAATTGCCTTTGGCTTACCCCGGGCGCAGCATAGGGGGTCCACATTTTGCCTTCAACGCCCGCCAAAATTTTAAAGCGGTCATTCAATGCCGCAATAAAACCCACGCCGGTATATACCTCTTGCGACCAGTAGTGGTAAATATTGGTCATTCCATCCGATTGATTATTATTTCCCTCAACTATCTGTCCGAACGAATAGGAAGAGTATCCCATAAATTCAACATTTCTCTTCGCATCTTTTTGGTTCTCGGCGTCCTGGCCGAAAGAAATAAGCATCGCTGCGGAGAGTATGATTGCCAACAAGCTTGAAACCTTTGCAGAGCATCTCATGTTTCCCTTCATCCTTTCTAAAATAAGAACCTTGTAAATTGATCATCCGGGGATTGTATTTTTCATTCGGGATCACGGAACAATAGGCAAGCTCATTTGCTTTAATATAAAGAATGCCCAACCGGCCGCCAATCAGCCAGGTCGGGCATATGAAAGGAAAACCTTATCTACCGAGAGCAATCGTTTTGGCAAAGATGCCGCTCTTGATAGAGGATTTAATGATAAAAGTACCTCGGCCCAATGATTTGCATGGAACGTTATACCAGCATCCGGCCCGTGCTTCTGCAAAAGAGGCGACATTTTTTCCCTGGATGTCCAATATAGAAACGAAACCGCTAAACGGAAAACTTATCTCAAGCCCTTCCGCCATTCTCCGGACCTGAATTCCATTGGTCAACTGATTATTCGAAAACGTGAGCGGTTTGCCGCTATCGATTCCTACTGAGGATAAAAGCGAGAAGCGCAGATGCGTTGTCCCGTGCCCGGCAACCGAAACAGTTAGATTATCGGCGGTAGTAATGGTATCGATTATTTTGTGTTGCCAAAGGTCGCGGACCGCGAATGTACTGTTCCCGAGCTCAAGTGGATCGGTTCTCGCGATAGTATACGAGGCGGTAGAAGTTCCCCTGTTTAAAACAATAACTGACTTGTCCATTTTGGTCGAATCAGTCACCAACACTCCAGAATCGGTTCTGGTAAAACACCGCTTATACCAGAGCTCGAGATTGCCTGAAACTTTCACTCTTCTACCACACCAGTTTAAGGAATCCTGGTTGACCGCGATGACTTCGCGGTTCGTCAGCACGAAGAAAGTCGCGTTGCTCTGGGTGGCAAGGTTATTCCCGGAGAGCAACGGAGCCTGCTGAATACACCAGAGGTCGAAGTGTGCCTGATTTTCGCTTTGGCTAAGTCCATTCCCTACTTCGAGCATATCGGGATCGTTGAAAAATCCCTTGACATTATACTTATAAACCTGATTGTCTATGCACTCGTCGATAATGCCAATCACCGAACCCCAGTCTGCCGAGATATCGCCGGACATACGCGCAGAGTGGCCGCACTGTGCACCATAGGTCCACGATTGGTAATTGCCCCAGTTGCAAAGGCTAAAGGTAAAATAGCGGGGGCCCTTTTCGCCGGGGAAAAGTTTGAGAGCGTATACGGAATCCGCTGCTTTGCGGAGCGCCTGATAGGACTTTGTATACAGATCGATAGCGCCTTGCTTATTATTATACTGCGAAGGGACGTTGCACCAGTCTTCTTTAAGGTACTGGAAACCCCATTTTGCATAGGTGAAAGCATCGTTCCAATCATTCCCGTATTGAGCCGGACGACCTTGACATGTCGCAGTACCTGCGCTGGTATAAAGGCCGGGGATTAGCCCCAATTTGCGTATTGTATCACACAACCAAGACATCCCATGAGGAAACAGCGTATGTTCGTAATCTATGATTCCATTGCCGCTACGCGAACCTTCCCAGCAGTCATCAAGGTTAACGAATTGATACCCCACATCCTTCATGCTTATGTATTTGCCCTCCCAGTTGGCGGTTGTGCGCTTTGCTGCCATCGCTTTTGCCTGGTTGAGGATGGTCGTTTCATTGATATTGCAGCCGAAATTATTCCAGCTGTTCCAGCCCATTGCAGGCGCACGTTGTATGCCGTCGTCAATGGCAAATACCAAGGCCCATCCAAAGACAAGTACATATCCTGTTGCCAGAAGCAGCTTCCCGGAAATGCTGCATGCCATAAAACCATCCTTTCTTCAATTCCTATGTGATGGCTGTGAAATAGTATATGTAATGAATATACCAGTTACCCATAATCCCTGCTATGGACGGAATACTAGTAAAATATGGACAAAAAATCCGGGGAAAAGTAAATTCAATAGGATGATTTCTCATCGACCTGCATCTCGTCATGCGCGGGAACCGGACATGACCGACTGGGAGCAAGAACTCCCCCCGCAGCGGCATTCCGACAAGGACGGCGAGGTCTCCCACGGCAATTCCGGGCGCGAGACACTCTACGGGGTCTTCCCCTTCCCTGCCAAATGGCCGCTATTCATCCAGCATTCCGGCAGCAGCCTGTGGCGCGAAGGGAATTTCTTCCGCCGGAAGAAATTCAGCCGCGTTGCGGTGGAGGTTGTCACCGCCGGGGACCTGCACTTCATTCAGAATAAACGGGAATGCGTTGTCCGGCCGGGACAGGCCTTTATCCTTCAGAAAGGCAGCGACCACGTGTATGCGACCGGTCCCGCGAAATTCGTCTGCAAGCGCTTCGTCGCTCTTGAAGGACCGGGACTCGATTCGATACTGAGCATCTCCGGCCTGAACAGGATTGACGTGATTACGCTCGAAAATCCCGGGGCGTTGATCTCCATCATGAAAAGAGCGCAGGTCCTTTTGCGCGAAAAACCCGCGGGCTTCGAAAAGCATCTCTCCGCCCATGCCTACGAAATCGTCAACGAACTCATTGCGTCATCCGCGCCGCGCCGTTCCGCGCCGGTGCAGAAGGCGATGGAGGTCCTTCAGCACGATCTGGGCCGGTCCTTCACAAACCAGCAACTTGCCCGCGAAATCGGCGTGAGCGTGCCGTTCCTCATCAGGCGCTTTCGCGCCGAAACCGGGCATACGCCTCTGCGCTACCACACGCAGGCGCGCATTACCCTGGCGCGCCACCTTTTGCGGGACACCGACCTGTCCGTCAAGGAAATCAGCCAGAGCGCCGGTTTCGAAGACCAGCTTTACTTTTCGCGGCTATTCAGGAAAATCGTGGGTATAGCGCCCAGGGAATTCCGAAGCGCGGCCCAGTGAACCGTCCGGCGAACGGCGAAAACGTTGTCGACAGATGTGCATGGCAAGGGCGTCCGCCCGTGCGCAGGCCGGAAGCGAAACCGGGCCTAGAATGAATACCCTATTTTAGCCACCCAATACCAATCGCCTTTGTTCCGCAGGCATTCGGCCAGCGCCTGGGACCCGTCGCCAAAGGCCATGCGCAGATGATCGTAGGCAATCTGACCGGTGAACGAAAGGCCTTTCATTATTTGCTTTTTTGCATAGAACGCCCAGCCGACATCCCGGCCCTTATATGAATCCGGATAATAGCTGATCGCATATACATTGGGTATCGGAATGTCGGCGGTTGCCGCATTGCGGTAATCGTTCGGCATCCGGCTTGGATAATATTCCACCTCCGCGGAAAACACATCGAGCACCTTGAATGCGGGGATATTAAATCCGACCAGGATGGGCATCAAGCGGGAAAGATCATTATAGAAAGCGGGATGCGCTGAGTCGGGCCTGGTTTTATAGGGCAGGTTAAGGACTGCTATTTCACCATACAATTTCAAATCTTCCTTCCCGAAAATATTCACTGATGGGAAAAAGCCTTTGGGATCAATGGAAATTCTCGCCATCCCTTTGTTTTCCCTGAATGAATAGTAGCCGCTGTCCCCGTCTTCGGTATAATATTTCAGCAGATCGTTGGTATAGCCGTTTTTTTCGGTCGGGTATGTTTTCTTCTTATTGGCGGAAACAAGGCGCGCCAGATTCGCTCCCGCCCCGATAGCAAAAACATTGAGAAATGAATAATCCGCGATACATGACAATGAAAAATCATACAGCGGATTATACTGCAATTCGCTGGTGAAAAGCGCATCCAGCTTGAAATCTGAAATCGGATTGACTGATAAATGAAGCCCGCAAAGCCGTGATTTTGCAAAATCAAAATCGGTGATCATGCGCGCGGGACCGGTCCGGAACAGGTATTCTCCAAAGTCCCTGGTATCGGGATTGTACTTATACGTAAACACTCCGGCGCCTGCTTCCAGAAACGGCCGTTCCACATTGCCAAAAGCATAGCTGCCGCATATTTCATTGATATACGCCGAGGCATTCGCCCGCTTTGTCTGAGGTTGGGTTGTCATCTCGGGAAAAGGATAATACATGACGAACTCAGGGCTGATAATCAGATGCAGGCGTTCCAGCGGGCGCGCATCAATCCGCAATCCGATGAGCGCGCGGTCGGTCCATTGATGTTTGATGATCTGGGCATCTTCGCCTTGCACCACCTGCCCGAACTGCCAGAAGCCATAGCCGCCCAGAGTATAATCCGCTTTTTCTTCGGATGCCAGGGCTATCCCGAAAAGCAATCCTATCGCCGCGGCAGCCATGCGCGCATGCCAACAGGGGTCCTTCGTTTTCATGGGGCGTGCTCCTTTGCTGTCAACAGCATTCTATTTCACCAATAGCCGCCGTGCTTCGGTTGTAGTGCCTGATTTCACTGTTGCGACGTACATGCCCGCAGACAGGGCCGTCAGGGGAATATGCGATTCCCCTGCCGCGGTGCTCTCACCTGTCAGCATGGTCCTGCCGGTGACATCGGCAATCGTTACGGTCGCCGGCCGGGCGGCGCCCGTCCGGACACGCAATCCGTTCGCATCCTGCCGCAGCATGAACCCAGAAACGAGCCCTTGAGAAGCCGTTGGCGATACCGCTCCTGTGGCGACGGTATAATCGTAGGTGTACAGTCGCATGAAGAACACGTCCCGTGCCGGAACGCTTTTCGAATAGCTGGTGGTCAACCTTCCCAGGTTCTGATGTCCCCACAAATCACGTCCCCAGAGCGGCGTTGCGGCGGCGAGTCCGACGCCTTGCGGATCGGCGCTCCCGATTTGCTGCCAGGTGGCGCTGATCGTCGTCGCGCTGTTGCCTCTATTGACAAAAAGCACGGCATACCCGCCGTCTTTCATCTTTTTCACCAACACCTCGTTGGTGGAAGTTCCCGCCACCTTTCTCCCCTGCGCGCCGAGAGAGTCCTGGTCCACCCGGATGACCTCTTTATTCGTCAACATTGCCTTGGTCGTCGCGGACATGCTCCGCAAATCATTGCCCGCGATAAGCGGCGCGGCCATGACGCACCACATCGACATGTGCACCCGGTCTTCATTGGTTGGAAGACCATTCCCAACCTGCATCATGTCAGGATCGTTCCATCCGCCGGGACCGGCATACGAGTATAGGTTCAGGATCCCGTCAACCTCACTGAGAAAACTATTGTAATCGATCGAAATGTCTCCGCCGGTACGCCACAGATGTCCAACGGTATCTCCCCATTTCCACGGCTCCTGGACGCCCCAGTTGCAGATGCTGAAAATAAACGGATGAGCATTGGCGTTTCCCCGCGCCTTGGCGTCGGTTACCGCCTTCTTAAAGGCGTCCCTTGCCGCGGAATACTGGAGCGCCGCTGATCCCGGATGCGCATCGTTATTGCAGAAATCAACTTTCAGATAATCGATGCCCCACGCGACAAAGGTGTCCGCGTCCTGCTGGTAATGTCCCCACAGGCCGGGCTGTCCGCCGCCGTCATAATATTCGGCGCAGGTGTACTCGAACAGGCACGTGTAAAGGCCGATTTTCAGGCCCTTTGCATGGACCTGGTTTATCAGATTGCGCATATTGTCGAATTGGCCGGCAATGCCCTGCAGCCCGCCCCTGCTGTCGCGGCTATGGGCGCCCCAGCAATCGTCAAGATTGATATACTGGTATCCGGAATCCTTCATGCCGCTGCTGACCATGGCGTCGGCCATTTGCAGCACCATGGTGCTGTTCAATTGACCGTGCTGGGTATTGCTGCAGCGAAACCAATTCCAGCTGCTCCATCCCATGGGCGGTGTCAGGCACTGGCCATCATGAAGCGCAAAGACCGTGGACGCAAGCATGAAACAAGAAACGAGGAGTGCTCCCCATATTTTTTTATCAGTAACAAGCCTGCAATGATTTTGCGACATATGCGCCTCCGGTTAAAAGGGTTGGTGCATCAGCAGGTTTCCGTCTCAGAGATAAAGCCGATTGCACGCTGACTTAAGCCTGCTAGTGAAATATAGTACTATAAGCTGCTGATTGCTATGCTGCGAAGAGCATATATATATACGCTTTTTAACCATTTTGAACGGGCTTAAGCGCGATAATGTTCATTAAAAGCCATCGTACTGGATCAAAATCACCAAAAAGCTATAAGTCCAGCCTTGGGTCGATATATATTCATGTATGTGAAATTTGATCATTTTAAAAAGCATATAATCCCCTTTCTTGATAAGATATGGTACTACCATGGTGTTGACCGGCCTTCGATTCCCGCCCGTCCTCTGGTTATCGAATGGGCCGGCTTTTCCCGATGGGGAGACGACCATTTTTTTCAGCGGCATGCCAGCGATATATTCGTCGTTGAACAGATAACCATGGGCAACGCCCGGTTTGTACAAGGCGGGAAGGAATATATCGTCGGGCCGGGAGACATCTTCCTGCTGCGTCAAGGACCCGACCACTGGTACGGCGTGGGGCCCTGCGGGTTCCTGCATAAACGATTGGCCCGGATCAGCGGACCGCTGCTCGATTCCCTGCTGCGGACGACCGGTTTATGGGAACAAAATGTGATCAGGCCGCCATCACCCGGCGAAATCACTTCGCTTCTCAGAAAAGCGGCCGATCTGCTGAGAAAAAAAGAACCGGGGTGGATTGATGCGTCTTCAATACTTGCCTATGAAATCCTTGTCCGGCTGAGCAAGATCATCGCGCCCGAACCCCCGTATGCGCTGACCAAGGCGCTGGCCTATATCGAACGGAACTTGCATCAGCCATTGACAAATAAACAGATCTGCGCGCAGACCGGTTTCAGCATCACCCATTTCAACCGGCTTTTCAGGCGACATGTCGGCATGGCGCCGATGAGCTATCTGATATCGCAGCGGGTGACCTGGGCAGAGCGCCTGTTGACGAACACCTCGTTGTCAATCAAACAGGTGGCCGCCACCATCGGTTACGAAAACCAGCTCTATTTTTCGGCCCTGTTCAAGAAACACGCGGGGATATCGCCCAAGGAGTATCGGGCTGTGGCACGTAAAAAAAATGAGGCTCCGCAATCCCGGGAAAAAAGCCCTGGGCAGGAACATTGACCGGATTAACAGGATTCAAACGGGATTTTCGGATTGTAATCCGGTTTTAATCCTGTTAATCCTGTCAAAACCGGCTTTTCTGATGCGAATGGCCTTTGCGAGGTACGACAAATCATCGCTTCAAGTCCGAACATCCGGGAATCACGGCACAACCAGCATGCGCTGCATTTCGCGCGGCCCGTTCTTGACGCGCACGATATACTGCCCCGGCGCAAGCGCGCGCGGCCGGCCATCCATGCGCATGAGCGGGACCAGTGCGTCCTGCGCGCCGCAGGTCGCCGCGCGCACCAGATTTCCCCGCATATCGTAAAGCGCAACGTTCATGGACGCCCGCGAATCCACGCCTGACACCGCAATCATCCGCTGATTCCGCAGCGTGATCCCGAATTCCACCTGGTGCGCACGCTCCGGGGAAAGGGAGCGCACGCCCTGCCGCTGCCCCAGATCGAGCCCGGCATAGCCGCCGTTGGGCTGCGAATAATCAAAAAACGTGGCGGTGCTGCCGTCGAACGCCTTCGTGAAATCGTTGCCCGAATTCTGGTTCGATCCCGGCGTGCCGAACGGGGCCCCGGTCATCTTGACGCTTCCGGAATAGAACTCGATTTCGGCGACATTGCAGGAGCCGCCGTCCGGGCCCCGATACCGGAAATACCGGTATCCGCGGTCGAAATTGCCCGCATCGGTCTGGGCCATCCAGGCCGCCTCGGTCACGACGGTATAGAAGCCCTCGGTGGGGACATTTGGTATCTTGTAAATGAGCGTATAGGGTCCGTCAGTCGGCGAACCATTGGTCGCCTCAAAAACGCCGTTCTGCATTTTCGCTGCCTGGCCGGCGCGGGGGAAGAACCGGAAAATGGTCATGCCGTCGACATAGCGGAAGGCATAGGCGGTGTTGACCGGGACCGCATTGGGGGGCGTGGCAAGGTCCTTTACATTTGACATTACCAGCGAATAGGAAACACCCTTGGACATTTTTGCCACCGAAAGCGTCAGCGTCTTCAGGTCGGCCGCCAATGCGGCCGCGCTGATGGCGATGCCGCTGATGGAATAATTGCCTGGTGTCGTTGCGGAGGTGCGGTCCACACGCTCGGAGAAAATGACATGCACCTTCGTTCCGTCGCCGATGCCGGTCACCAGCGCGGCCGCGGGTGGAATAGCGTCAGCCGGCGTGGTCACGGATATCGCCGGCGACCGGACGCTTTCCACATCCCCCAGCGTGACCGCGGCAACCTGATAAGAGTATGTCGTACTCGACGATAGCGCGGTGTCGGTGAATGTCATGTTCGAAGCCGGTTGCGCCACGCCGACGCGGATATTGTCCCGATAAATCGCATAGCGGCATATTCCGCTGCCGGCATCAGAAGATGCGCTCCACGTCACTGTTGCGTTGTACGGATCAACCGCATGGACCGCGGCATTCTGCGGCACCGAGGGAGGCACGATATTCCACCATGACCACTTTTTCGCGACGGCATCGGGAAGCAGGTAATTCATCACCGATTTGAGCTGGTCCGCTTCCCCGGATTGCCATTGCTGCCAGACCATCCACGACATGCCGTTCCGTTCGCACCATTCGCCCGGATAGTGGTATCCGTCAAGATCACCGTTTGTCCAGCCCTCTTCCTGGAATGAAAACTCCGTGCAGATGGTGGGAATGCCCGCCATATACTTCTGCGTCGCCAGAATGTATTGCGATCCGGTGCCGGAATACGCATGAAACGCCCATGCGTCCTTGCCCGAATTCCACGTGATGCCTGCCATGGGCGCGTAGGTGTTCCACAGATACGGCCCCCAGTTCATGGTAACGCAGACCGGTTCGCAATGGAAAATCAGGTTGTTTGGAGCGACAGGCCGGATGACGCTCTTCGCGGTCTGGGCGATATACGTCGCCACCGTGGGCCAGCCGGTATAACCGTTTGACGGGAGAACATCGGGCGTGGTGCCGGGAAACGTCTCGTTGGTCAACTCATAGATGACGAACGTTTTATCCTTGTAGCGGGGCGCGTAGATGGACCAGAATTTCTTCAGGTCCCAGGCGGAAACGCCGTCCGTGGGGAACGGGCCATGGCAATTGATGATGGCATAGATGCCGGCGGTTTCGCAGTTCGCGACAATGGCGTCAACCGTCGCTATTTGCGCATCCGGCGTGCTCAGGCCGCCCCAATCCGGAGTGAGAAGGCAGATCCGGATCACATTCATGTGCGCCTGGTCGCGCAGTTTTATGACGTTGTTAATATCGGTGAAAAACGTTGTGATTGCATTGGTCGACCGTATATGCGCATGACAACCCCGCAGAAGCTGACCGTCGGCGGTTTTCACCGTGCCGTTGGCAATGACCGGCCTGCCGGCGGCTGCGGCAAATGCGGCAGAATGCAGGAAAAGAAGCAATGCGACCGTGCCGGCAATTGCGATCAAGCGGGATACTCCCGCGCGTGAATACACATACGATTTCATTCGAAGCTCCTTGATGGATTGAGAGCAGGGGCCTTCCGCCCCTGCACCCCGACCAGAGGGTCCTCTACAGCGAGGACCCTCTGGACTCCCGCGCCGCCCTGCAACGAGTCCAACTCCCGGCGTCCGCGGGGCGGCGCGTAAACTCGGCACTCCCTGGCCTCAAACAAACATGCCGTCTCCTCCGCGGACGCCGGGGGACTCGTAAATCCAACATTATCGCGCTATATCGCCCACGATCATCATGCCGGCGCTTTCGCCGCTGTCGGTGGTGATGCGGACCACATACTGCCCTCTCGCAAGGGTTGCTCCCCCATCATCCGCAACCATGGCAGCGCTGCCATCCCCGTGCGCCCGCGCGGTCAGTGTCCGCACCAGCGCCCCGCGAAGATTGTAGAGCGCGACCCGCACAGCGCCGGCAATCGCGGAGCGCGGCGCGTTGATATCCACGATAGCGCCCCCGCATCTCAACCGCAGCGTGGTCATGCCCGGCGCATCGGATGCTTTTTGCCAGCCGCGGGCCCCGGCGGCGAACCATCCCTGTATGTCAAGCCCGGCCCAGACGCTCTCCGACTGGCTGCAATCGAAATACGTGGCGGTGTTGCCATCGAACGGCCTGGTATAATCGGATGCTGCGATTGTTCCCGCGGAACCAAAGGGCGTGCCCGTCGCCTTTGCAGCGCCGGAATACAATTCCATTTCACCGATGTTATAAAAGGACTTGTAGGGCGAATGATAGCGCACATACCGGTAGCCGATATCGAAATGATCAAAGGTCGTGATTTCGGTCCACCCCATGGCCGGCGCGGAGAGCGGAAGGGTCGCGAGGGTGGTAAACGGGCCGCTGGCCGGCGATCCATTGGTGGCTTCGATTGTCCCTTCCATCATGCGCATATAGGTTGGGGCGCTGTAATTGGGCCGCAGATAGAGCCGGATTCTGGTGATTCCTTCCGTATATTGGAACGCAGCGCTGGTATTGGGCGCAATGGAATTAGGCGAGGCGGCACGGTCGCGGATATTATTGACAGCAAGCGTATAGGTCACGTTCTTCAGCAGCGCCGAGGTCGTCAGCGTGACGGTCCGGCGGTCCGCCGCAAGCGTTGCGGCGCTGATTGACACGCCATTATCGATCGTAAAGTTCGAGGCCGTCTGCGCGCCTGCCTGCTCCACCGGTTCGTTGAAGAAGACGCGCACCAGCCTGCCGTCCCCCGCGCCGCTGACAAGCGACAATGCCGGCTGCGTATGGTCCGCAAGCATGGTCACACTGGCCGGCGGCAACCTGGCGCTTTCGATGCCGCCCACGGAATGGACGGTCACCTGGTACGCATAGGTTGTTGACTCCTGCAATCCGGTGTCGGTGAATGTCGTGTCAATCAAGCCGGCGATCTCCCGGCCGTCGCGGTATACATAGTAGCGCAGAAACCCGTTGCCCACGGCGGTCGCCCTGTTCCAGCGCAATGTCGCGGAATAGGAACCGCTCGCCTGCACGGTCAGATTCGCCGGAGAAGAGAGCGGAACATTCGTCCACCATGCATATCCTTTTGCAAGCGCATCGGGCAGCAGGTACTTTTTCCCGTTATAAAGTGCGTCCGTGGCGCGCCAGTCATGCCAGTCGATCCAGGAAATCGCATTGCGTTCGAAAAGCTCCCCGGTCCGCACGCAGCTGTCGATAATCGGCGGATTATAGCCGGTCTCCACATAATCCCATTCGGTGCACATGCTGGGGACCCCGCTCGTCAAGAGCTCTTTCATATAGACGCTGCGGCTGCCGCCATAGGGATGATACGCGAACACATCGTTGCCCGCTTTCCAATCGAACCCGCATTGCAGCGCCAGCGCTTTGAGCGCAATGACCCAGCTGTCCGTTATCTGCATGGTGCTGATATGGAGCACAATTGAATTCGGCGCCGCCTGGCGCACGATTTTGTAAATGGCCGCCGTCTGCAACACCGGTCCCGGAGGGGCGCCGCACGGTTCGTTGAACAGCTCGTACATGACCCATGGCTTGTCTTTATAGCGCGGGGCCATGGCCCCCCACCACAGGCGCGGGTCCCAGGCCGACACGCTGTCCCAGGGATATTGCGTGAAGCCGTGATAATCGATGATGATATACAGGCCCAGCGATTCGGCGTTATTGACGATGGCGTCGGTATATGACATAACTTGACTCATGGTCAATGCCGAAGCGGCGCCGCCGGAGGCGGCGCTTCGCGGGTCGAAAAAGCAGATCCGGCAGGTATTGGAGTGCAGGGAATCCCGGAACTGCCGCAGCATGGAGATGTTTTTGCCGAGATCGTTGACGGCCTGGCTGTTTGACTTGCCGATATTCAGCGGCATGCCGCGCAAAAGTTGACCATTGGCGGCGCGCAGGGTGCCGTGCATGATGATCGCCTTTGGCGAGGCGGCGGCCAGGCCGGATTGACTGATCAGCAGCAATCCGATAATCCCGGCGACCATTCGGAGATGTGGGGGTTTCTGTATTTTCATTTTCCGGATTCCCTGCCGTACGCTCGATGCATACCATGGATTATCGCCGGCCGATCACGATCCGCTCGTGCGCCATGCTTCCCGCGCGGTCCAAGCAGGCCGCGAAAACGCCGCGCGGCAGCATCGAGAGATCGCATCGGTCCGGCCCGACGCCTTCGCGGGACAGCACGGTCTTTCCGCTTGCGTCAACTATGCGCAGGGAATATCGTCCGGCGGGGACCGCAAGGACGTTTCCGTAAACCATGATCCCCGGGGCGGGTTTGCAGCGCGCCGAATAATCCAGATACTCCTTTGCGTCAACCCCGGCGATGTCCAGGGGAAGCGACCGTGGACTCTCCAGTGAACCCTTGCCGAGGGTACTGACTTCATAGCGATACGCGGTCCCCGCCTTGACCGTACTGTCTGTAAATGTCAATCCCGCGGCGCGGCCGATCTGCACGCCGTTGCGATACACCAGGTAGCGCATCAGGCCGCCGCCAAGATTCGACGGCGCGGCCCAAGTGAGAATGATCCTGGCCACGCTGGCGGAGGTGTTCTGGAGATTCGTGGGCGCTGTCGGCGTGGAAAACGTCCACCACGCATATCCCTTGGCAACGGCGTCGGCCACAAGGTAGTTCATGACCGACTGGAGCTGATCGGCGTTCCTGCCCTGCCATTCCTGCCAGACCATGTGCGAAATACCGTACTTTTCCATGAATTCCGCATGGCACTGGTCCCCTTCCAGATCGCCTATGGGCCAGCCCTCTTCCCTGAAAGAATACTCGGTATTGATAATGGGGATTCCGCCTGCCTGCGTTTTAAGAACATGGGGCCCCGTGGTGCCCAGATAGGTATGAAAAGAAAAAGCGTCGATGCCGGATGCCCATGAGAGTCCGGCATTAGAGCCATAGGGAGATTTGAGCCAGGTGCTCCAATCGCACGCCAGGTTCACGGGCTCGATGCCAAAAATCAAGGTGTTGGGCGCCAGCGGCCGCACCGCTTTATACAGGTTCACGAACCATCGGGCGGATTGGGACCATCCGTTCGGCGTGACACCCAGCACCACGCTGCTTAGTTGACCTCCGCCCGGCCCTTCGGAACACTGGACCTGCTCGTTTACAAGATTAAACATGACGAACGTTTTGTCTTTATAGCGGGCGGCGACTTTGCTCCAGAAGCCGGTGATACTCCATGCCCCGCTGGTATCCATGGGTCCATGATAGTTTATAATTGCGTATATGCCCGCGGTTTCGCAGTTGTTCACGACCTGATCGACATACGGGAATGCCTCCTCCGGGGTATTAAAACCGCCCCATCCCGGCGAAAGACAGCAAATCCGGATCACGTTCAGGTGGGCCTGGTCGCGCATTTTTATCACATTGTCCAGTTTGGTGAAAAAGGTCAGGATCTCGGCGGTCACGCCCTTGGATATGTGCGCATGACACCCGCGCAGAAGGTGGCCGTCGGCGGTCTTGACGGTTCCGTCGGCGATGATCGGCCTGCCGGCCGCAGCTCCGAGAGCAGGCTGGAATAAAAACATGGATAGTACGCAACTCGCCAGCATGGCTTGGCGGCTTTTCCTGGGGAAATACGGCAGGAATGAATTCATCAGGCCCCTCCTCGGATTATTCTAGCAGGGATCGATCATGGATAATCTATCGCTTCCCGCAACCAATGTCGATTAAGGATCCTGCAAAAATGATTGCGGATCCTGCAATTGTCGCGCGGGCGCACCCGGAATTCATAAACCGCGTTGCGCTTTCCGTAATGATTCCGGCACTACGAACAGGCGATAGGCGCCGCGCTCTCCCTTTTGCACTACGCGGCCGTTCGCCTGGATCATACCCGCCGTATGGGACACGAAATCGAACTCCGGCGCCCGCACGCCATCATGGACCATCGGCGCGGCAGCGACCGTCGACCACCAGGCGTATTTCTTCGATGTCGCGTCCGGGATCAGGTAATTCATGACGGACTTGAGCTGATCCGGTTCTCTGCTCTGCCACTGCTGCCAGACCATCCACGACACTCCGTTGCGCTCGCACCATTCGGAGGGCATGGAATAGCCGCCCAGCTGCAGCTGAGTCCAGCCTTCGCCGGAGAAAGAGAATTCGGAACAGACAACCGGGATACCGGCGTTGCGCGTGGCAAGGATATTGGCGGCGGTTCCGCTGTAGACATGGAAGGAAAAGACATCCTTGCCTGCCGACCAGTCGATTCCACAGGCAGGCCCCACAACATCGCGCATGAATGGCCCCCAGTTGGCCTCAATGTTCACCGGCTCTAAAAGCCCCATCACGAGGTTGTCTGGCGCCCATTTGCGCACATGGTTCTTGTAGATATCTACGTTCTGGTTGGTTGGCCAGTCGCTAGCGGTTCCCGACGGCACACCCTGTTCGGTTTCGTTCATCAGGCCGTACATGACAAACGGTTTGTCTTTGTAGCGTGGAGCATAGACATCCCAGAAATTGCGGATATCCATGTTGGAGACGCCGTCGTAGACCCATGGCCCGTGATAGTTGATAATTGCATAGATACCAGCTGCCTCGCAGTTGGCGACGATCTTATCCACGTATGGCAAGCTCTGGTTGATATCAGTGAACCCGCCCCAGCCCTGAGTGAGTACCGCAATTCTGATCACGTTCATGTGCGCCTGGTCGCGCAGCTTGATCACGTTTGCGGGATCCGTGAAAAACGACCTGATCTCCTCAGTTGCCGACTGCGCGATATGCGCGTGACATCCCCGGAACAGTTGCCCGGCGGCAGTTCGCGCGGTGCCGCCCGAGATTATCGGCCTGCCGGCAGCGGAAAAAGCTGGTTGGCACAACAGTGCTGCCCCGGCGACGCATCCGGCGATCGCCGCATGATTGACATAACGCGAAAACCGGTCTTTCGCATTCCTGAACATGGCGTCCCCCCGCGAAAAAGGTTGGAAAAACATTCCCTCCTTGCTTTCTATAATAATGCAGGAAGCGCAGCGCTATTAAGGATATTTGGGCAAATTGGATAATGAGTTGTATGAGTTGTTTGGGAATTAGGCACTGATTTGAGTCTTCTGAGCGCACAACGGGCTATATATGAAAGCCGGGTCACCCCCATCACCGCATCAGAAATATACCGCGAGTGATCTCCTGCCCGCCGGCATTGATGCGGAGGACATACCGTCCCTGGGCCGGCAGGGCGTCATGGGGTCCCGTAATGTCAACCACCCCGCCATTGGCGCCCGTCAGCGACCGCAACAGATTGCCGCGCAGGTCGTATATCGATATCCGGGCTGTCTCATGGGCGGGGGCCCCGCTGATTCGCACGGCGCGGCCATCCTGCACGGCAATCCGCAAGCCCGCCGGAGACCGGCCGACCGCCTGCCGGGCGCCTGCCGCGCCTCTCGCCCCTAAATCAAGTCCCGTGTAGCCGCCGTAATCCTGCGAATAATCGAAATAGGTCGCGGTATTTCCATCAAATGCTTTGGTGTAATCGTTCCCGGAGTTCTGGTACGATCCGGGGCTGCCGAAGACCGTGCCGGTGGCCTTGACAGTTCCGTAATAAAACTCGATCTCCGCCACATTGCAGGCGCCCGCATATCCGCGATAGCGGAAATAGCGGTATCCCCGGTCGAAATTCGCCGCGCCGGTCTGCGCGGTCCACTGCGATTCGGTGACCTCGTTCCAGGCGTTCTCCACGGGCTGGTTCTGGATGCGGTAGAGCATCACATACGGACCGGTTTCGGGTGGCCCGTTGGCGGCTTCAAAGACGCCGCTGACCATGCGGGCCGCGAATGTTGCGCGCGGAAAGAAGCGGATGCGGGTAACTCCCGGCGCACAGGAAAATGGATACGAAGAGCCCGGGGCAATCACATTGGGCGCGGCCGCAAGGTCCCGGACATTGCCGATCGAAAGGCTGTAGGAAGTTCCTTGCGTCAATCCGGACGTGGTCAGCGTGACGGTCTTCTGGTCCGCGCCAAGGACCGCGCTGCTGACCGCAACGCTTCCGCCGCCGGCCGCAGCAATCACATAATTCGCCGCGGTCTGCGCGCCGGTTCGGTCCACTTTTTCGGAGAAAACGACATGGATCCTGGCGCCGTCGCCCACGCCGCTTACCAGAACGGCGGTTGGTGGCGTGTTGTCAACCGGCGTGGTGACGGTCACCGAGGCGGTCCGGGGACCAGGCTTGGAACATTTCGCGAGGGCCATGACTTCATAGGAGCACGTCGATCCGGCGCTCAAACCCGTATCGATAAACGACGCTTCGGTTGGCCAGCCGACTTCCCTGCCGTTGCGGAAAACAATGTAATTCATGATGCCGCCGCCCACGCTTGCCGGCGCGCTCCACGTCAGCTTGACATCATACGAGCTCAGCGCGGCCGCCGCGAGGTTTTGGGGGACCGAAGGCGCGGCCATGGTCCACCATGCATAGCCTTTGGCCACCGCATCGGTCAGCAGATAATCCCGCACAGCCTGCAGCTGGTCGGCGTTTCTCGATTGCCATTCCTGCCAGACCATCCAGGATATTCCGTATTTTTCCATGAATTCGGCAACATCCTGATATTGCTCCAGGCCTACCGGCCAGCCTTCTTCGCGAAAGGAAAATTCGGTGTTGATCTGAGGAAGACCCGCATCCTTAACTTCGAGGAGATGGGTCTCGGGTGTTCCGATGTAGGTATGGTACGACCAGGCGTCCTTGCCCTGGTCCCACGAAAAGCCGTATTCGGCGGGATAGGATGACTTCAGCCACGTGGCGAAATTGACCGGCACGCCCACGGGTTCATACGCGAAGATCATGGTGTTGGGCGCCGCGGCACGGACTTTTTTATACAGATTCGACAACCAGGTCACGGCGCCCGGCGCCTGAAACTGCTCGTTGACAAGATTGTACATCACAAACGGCCGGTCTTTATATCGCGCGGACGCTTTGGTCCAGAAGTTGGTGATGTCCCAATCCGATCCGTCCTGGAGGACCGGGCCGTGATAATTCAGGATCGCATAAATACCGGCGGAATCGCAGTTGTTGATGATGGGATCAGCATAGGAGAGCGCCTGATCCACCGTGCCGGCGCTTCCCCATCCCGGCGTGATGCAGCAGATCCGGATGACGTTCATATGCATTTCGTCACGCAGCTTTTTCACATTGTCCATTTTTGCGAAGAACGTCAGGATTTCGGCGGTCACTCGCCCGATATGCGCGTGACAACCGCGCAGGAGCTGGCCATCGGCGGTCTTGACGGTGTTGTTGGAGATGATCGGCCTTCCGGCTGCGGAAAAGGCGGGCTGGAAGAAGAGCAGGAAGAACAGACAGCCGGCTATAGCAAATCGCCGGCTGCTATCTGGGAAATGCAGAAGGGATGGCTTCATCGGATTGCTCCTCGGATTTTGAGTAC
>Ga0315289_10004159_pt1 | contig 21652 bp, 13 predicted proteins | sample YL17G11_40_MG_FD_203452 | JGI IMG/M metagenome (GOLD analysis project Ga0315289, IMG submission 203452) | Sediment microbial communities from Yellowstone Lake, YNP, Wyoming, USA - YL17G11_40 | ecosystem: Environmental > Aquatic > Freshwater > Lake > Sediment | place: USA: Wyoming | collected... | reverse complement strand
GCGTAGCCGAGAAGCGCCACGGCCAGAAGCAGGGCGGGCCCGCCTGCGGCCTGGACGCCTTCCGCTTCCCGCGCCGCGCGCCACTCGAAGACGAGGTAGGCCAGCACGATCATCCAGGCGAAGGCGCCCAGGTACTCGTACATGCTGACCAGAGGAACGTGGCCCGCACTCACCCCGCGGACGACCAGCATCGCCGTCTGAGCGGCCACGCCCAGCCACGCGCTGATCGTGGCCACGATGCCCACTCTCGCCGACCTGGTCGCGAGCCGCACCAGGTAGCAGACCAGGGCCACCAGGTAGAGGCCCAGCGCGATCTCGAAGAGCACTTCCTCAAGGCGGAGCATCAGGCTCCTCTCCCAGACACCCGGCCCCGGGCGGTCAGGCTTCGTAGCCCGCCGAGGCACACGGGCACTGCCGCAGGTTGGAAACCTGCGCTACCAGCCAGGTCCGTCATGCTTTGGGCGGCACGAAGGTGTGCTTCGAGGCCGGCATGTGGCAAGTCGCACAGGTCACGGCCTGGAGCGTCTCCTTGCTATGCTGCGGGCCTGTCAGGTTCGTGTGGCATTTGCCGCACAGCTCGTTCACCGGCGCCTGCAACTGCATCGGCTGGCTTCCCTTCGAGCCATGAGGGTCATGGCAGGTGGTGCAGACGGTTCCTCTATCGAGGTGCTTCCCACCACCCAGGCGCAGCTCGTCGTACTGCGAGTTCATGGCGCCCTTCGGCACCTCGGCCAACAGCGTGAAGGACTGATCGAGGTCATCGCCGGGCAGGAAGCCGACCGCGAACGGATAGCGTCCGTCCTTGCTCTTGCCCTGGGAATGGCAGCGGGCGCAGATCATGGCTCGCCTCGCCGGGTCCAGCTCCTGAGGCCGGACGATCGTATCCTTCTTATCGGTCGCGCCGGCGTGCTCAGACCCCGGGCCATGGCACATCTCGCAGGTCACGCCCAGCGCCGACCACTGGCCTGTTTCCGGGTCGAAGCCGCTGGCATGGCAGCCCAGGCAGTCCTGCTTGGCATCAACCGCCTCCCTGGGCCGCCAGCTCTTGATCTTCACCACCCATTCTCCCGGGAGCACCTTCAGGTCTCGATTGAGGAACGACTGGTACCGCTGTCCCGAGCCCACCACGTAGGCGACTTGATCCCGCGGGAACGGCGCGCCCTTGGAGAAGTCTGCTGCCACCTTGTGCGTGTCGTCCGCCTCCTCGATCTTCCACAGGGCGCGCGCGTGGGCGGAACCCGTCCAGCCGGCCACTGCCTGCGGGTCGGTGGCCTGATGACACGCGGTGCACAGCTTGGGACCCAGGTACTTGGCGTCCCTGGCCACCCCCCCTCGCGCCTGCGGAGCCACAAGCATCGCCCCTAACAAACCCACCACGAGGACTACCCCGGTCAACCTTCCTCTCCTCACGGCGTCTCCTCACGCTTTCCGGCAGAGCCCGCCTCCTGCACCGCTCCCAGTCCGGATGCTAGCTTCGCCAGCAGGCGCTGGCTGTCGCGCCGTCCCCCCTGCTGGGACGCGCCCACCACCACCTGCGAGCCACGACCCTTCGCGCTCACCAGCGCGACCACACTGCTCGGCCGCCCGCCGAGCACCAGCACCGACCCCAGCGCGATCACGATGAACCCCAGGAACACGATCGGGATGCCGACATCGCGATCCAGTGAGAGCTGCGCCCCGCTTCCGGCGCGCACCAGCCGGAAGTGGACGCCGGCGTAGTCCGAACCGCCGGCCCCTACCCAACCCAGGGGTTTCCAGCTGTGGCTTAGCTCGCCCGACTGGTCAACGAAAACCTGTGCCGCCGGATCGGCCTTGCCCTGCTCGTCGGTATCGCGGAACGCATGGATGAAGACCACCCAGGGAGGGTCATCGAGCCGACGGACGGTGCTCATCATGTCCACCACGCCCTGCTCGGCAAACACCACCGGCACGTAGCCCTGTGACTCCCCCTTCGTGACCTCCACTGCGTACCCGATCGGCATCACGCTCTGCAGGGACATGGTGACGCTGTGATAGCGGAGGGGATGGTTCGGCCGCACCGTCTCCGAGCGAACCGCCTTGCCCTCCTCCAACACCTCCACCTTGGCCCAGAAGTCGGTCGGCGCGCCCTTGGCGTCGTGCTTCATGCCGGCATCCGCCAGCCGGAGGCCGAAGGAGTCTTCGCCCACGGTCACCGGGAAGGTCTCGCCGGTAGCGATAGGAGCAACCGCCTGGTAGGCATGGCCCGGGAGCCGGCCCCAGGCCGCGCCGATCAGGATGACGACCATCCCGAGATGAACCACCACCGGCACCCAGGGTGTCCACCGGCCCCGCCTTCCCACCAGGCCCCGCTGACCCTCCTCCGCTCCCGGCACGGAGAGCACGCCGTAGCCGTGCCGGCTCAAGAGGCCAGTCATCGCCGCGGCGGCCTCGTCAACCCCCTGCGGGAGGCGCCAGCGCGCGCGCTCGGCCCGGCTCAGGACATCGGCCAGCGCGACCTGCTCGGGCGCTCTGCCTGCTTCTCCCAGCAGCTGCCCGGCGCGCTGTAGGCTGCACGCCAGCAGGTTCACGGCTAGCAGGGCGAAGGCGCCGATGAACAACCAGGAGCCGTAGATGTTGCGGAGGATGGTCCTGATGACCAGCGGCCCGAACAACGTGCCGAATGCCTTCAGATAGGCTTCGTCGGCTGCGTTTTGCGGGATCAGGGTGGCGAGCGCCATGGCCGCGGCCAGGATAGCCAGCAGCCACAGGGTCAGGCGCGCCGAGGCCAGCCGCGCGATCACGCCCGGCCGGGCGCGCTGAACCGAGGGGGCGCCGCCTGCTGAAGCAGCGCCCTCCTCCTCATTGTCCAAGCTACGCTGTGTCACACCACCCAACGCGCCTTAGCGGTAGTCAAATCGGAAGCAGTGACCTCTTGCGCTCAGAATTGCCTGCGGAGGCCGGCCCGCCAGAGGCCATAGGCCCCGTCGTGCGAGATGCTGGCCTGGTCGCTCCAGCTCCGGCGCTGATGGCTCAGCACCACCTCGGTATCGCGGTCTACGAGGTAGCCCACCCCGACCCAGCGATCGAGCACGCGGATGTCGAACGGGTTGAGGATCATCGCCACGCCGTTGAGATCGGGGTTCAGATCGAGGTAGTCCCCCAGGTCGTAGAGCGTCTCCTTGCCGTTGGTCGCGGTCCGGGCGTAGCGCCCGAAGAGCCGCAGCCGCGACGTCGCCCAGAGCGAGCCATCAAGCGTCTGTATGGTGGCCCGGTAATGGAAGGCCGCCTGCGACTCGATGGGTGGGAAGGGCACCGGTACGGGGAAGTCCTCTATTCCATAGGTCACGTTCGAGCGGGTGTCACCGTCCTGCCGATAGTAGCCAGCACTGAGCTGGCCGCGGCCCTCGGTGTGGACCAGTTGCGCGCCCCTGGTCTTCGTCTCCACCTCCGCGGTGCGAAACACGCCCAGCGTCGGGACTGACACTTCGTAGGAGTCATCACGCTTGGTGTAGAGGCCGCTCAGCAGCAGGTTGTTGCGGAGGCTGTAGCTCAGTACGCCCGAAAGGAGCCGCCCGTCGTTGGGCGAGCCGATCAGGCGGGACGCGTCCTCCCCATCGGTGAAGCGCTCGGCGTCGGTCTCGGTCACCGGCGGGTGCTCGTTCAGGAACGGCCCCTGCTTCTCGGCGTGGCAGCGATAGCACATCTCGCCGTTCGAGGCCTCGGAAAGCGTCCCTCGCTGCTCCCCATGCACGTTGTGGCAGTCGGTGCAGACCATCTTCCCCTCAGGTATCGGATGATGAGAGGGAAGGTTCTCTTCGGCCACTTCGCCGGGGTGGCATTGCTGGCAGAGCTCCGGCTCTGGGGCCTTGAGCATCGCCTCGCCTTTGCCCTGATGCGGGTCATGGCAAGTGAGGCAGGCATCCCTGGTGCGGGCATGTGCGGACATCGGCCAAAGCGTCTGCTTTCCTCCCCGGTGACAGCTCTGGCAGATCGCCGCGATCTGATCGCCGCTCAGGTTCTTCAAGCTGGGCCGCTTGCTCTCGTCGGACAGATCGGCCAGGTGGTCCGCCGCCCCGCGGTGACAGGCCGCGCATCCCTGGCGGTCCGGTGGCACCTGGGGCGCGCCAACCGTGCGCCGATGCAGGCTGGCCGCCCAGCTCCCCGTCGGCCCAGGATGGCAGGCCGCGCAGGCGGCCGCCACCGCTGGCACTGGCGCCTTCTCATCGGCCTGGAGCCGCGACCCCGGGGGGCTCAGCATGAGCAGGGCCGCGCCGATCAGCCCGCCCAGCCAAGCCGCCCTTGCCAGCCAAGCTCTCACTCTTCTCACCCCAGTCACTGCGGTCTTCACGTGGCCTCCCCATCCCCGGTGTTGTTGGCGGCGCTGCCTGCGGGGGTCTCCCCTGCACCCTCGCACCCCTGTTCGAGCTCGCGGGCCTGGGCGGGCTCGCCGAGGCCGAACAGTCGCTCGGCCGCAGCCAGGAGGTCAGCATCCTGGGGCTCACCTCCTCCGGCTGCCTCTCTCAGCGCAGTCAGCGGCCTGTGCAGCAGCTTCCTCACCAGCAGATCGGTCACGTAGTCGGCGGTTGCCAGATCGCGCTCCGACAGGCCGCGGCGCGCCGCTAGCCTCAGGCACTCCTGACGTGCCTCCTCCGCGCGGTCTCGGAGCTCTGAGACCGCCGTGCTCGCCTTGGCGCCCCCACGCCACTGGTGGAAGGCGCAACTCTCCTCTGACACGATCGCCTGTACGCGGGCAACCTCGGCTTCCCGCTCTCGCGCGTGCCCGCCCACTACCGCCTCCAGATGGTCTAGGTTGAACAGATGTACCCCCGGAAGCTCCTCTACGGCCGGGTCCACGTTTCTGGGAACGCCGAGGTCAACGACCACCAGCGGGCGGCCGTCCCGCCCCTGGGTGGCCTCCCGGATCTGATCCGCCGTGATCAGGTGGTGGGGCGCAGCCGCGCAGCCGACCACGATGTCGCTGCTGCCGAGCACCTCCGGCAGCGCCTCCGCCCTGACGGCGCGGCCCCCCACCAGTGAGGCGAGAGCTTCCGCCCTCTCGTAGGTGCGGCTGAAGACGGTGACGCGGCCGGCGCCCAGACTGACCATATGCTTCGCGGTGACCTTGGCAATGCGACCCGCGCCGAACACCAGCACCTGCTTCCCGCGGATGTCGCGGAGCACTTCCATCGCCATACGCGCTGCGCACTGGCCGACGGAGAAAATGCCGGAGGAGATCGCCGTCTCCCGCCGCGCGCGTTTGCCTGCGCGCACGGCTTGCTGGAAGAGACGCTTCAGGATGGGGCCGGCATATCCGCTGCTCAGGGCGCCGACCAGCGCGGCCTTGACTTGCCCCAGTATCTCGTGCTCTCCGAGCACCATGGAGTCGAGGCCGCAGGCTACCCGGAACAGGTGGCAGGCCGCCTCCGTTCCGACGTGGTGGTAAACCCGGTCCTCAGAGATCCGGTCGCCGGCCTGCCCCGCCTCACAGATCAGCTGCTTGGCCGCAGGGCCCAGCCCGTCTCCCGAAGGGCCGACGTAGTACAGCTCGAGCCGGTTGCAGGTGCAGACGACAACGCACTCGCTCGCCCCCAGCTCCGCACGCGCGCGCTTCGCGAGCACCCGCTCAAATCCCCCGTCCGCCGCGAGCGCCTCCCGGATACCCAGGGGTGAGTACTTGTGGTTTGTCCCAACTACCTGGATCACGTGCTGGCCCCGCCGACTGCGCGCTCTCTGAAGGTCGGTCCCTTACGATTGGCAACGCCTGTCTCCAATCCTGCTGGCCTTCCCCACGATCACCAGGTCAGTGCCTGTCCTTGTCCATGTCGCGCCCCACGAGCGGATGACAGAGGGCCGCCCTTGCGACGCGCTTCGCGACCGGCCGGGTCGCTGCTGGTGAGCGCCAACCAGATAGCCTTGCTGACTCCGGCCGCGAATTTGTACCCAAATTCACTAATTCCGTCAAGGGGCTTTTCTACCGGCATCGCGGACGACGCGAGGAGAGGCGCCCCTGCCTGCCGAAGACGGCCCGCCGTCCTGGCGTTCCCTGCCGCACAGGTATCCGGCGGCTCCGCAGGAACGCCGGAGCCGTAGCAGCAGAAAGAGGAAAGGGAACCATGCCCCCGCGGAAGACGATTGTGATCCAGCCTCTGGGATTCGACGCACCTGTGACCGCCGCTGCGAAGGAACTCGAGCGCTACCTGCCCAAGCTCGCGAACGTAGCTGCGAGGGCCCGGCCGGCCCGGGCCGTCATCCCCGAGGGCCGGCCCGTTGACATCGTCCTGGGCGTCTGCCAGCATCTCGCAGACCTCGGCCTGGGCGCGCTTCCTGTCGCCCACGATGACGATGACGCGCTGGCCATCATCCCGAAGGCAGGAAAGGTGTATCTCGCTGGCTCGAACCCGCGCAGCGTCCTCTTCGCGGCCTACCGTCTCCTAGAGGAGCTGGGGGCGGTCTTCCTTCGGCCCGGGCCCCGCGGTGAGATCCTGCCGCGGCGCGCTGGCCTCTCCTGGCCGAAGCGGCCCATTCGCGAGCAGGCGAGCTATCGCCACCGCGGCATCTGCATCGAGGGCGCGCCGCGGTTGGACCACGTGCTCGACCTACTGGACTGGATGGCGAAGAAGAAGATGAATGCCTTCCAGCTCCAGTTCCGGCACGCGGGTGTCTTCTGGCGCCGGGGCTACCAGGGCGCGGAGATGGATCCGGCTTCTCAGAAGTCCAGGCTGAGCGAGGCCGACTGCCTGGCGCTGGACGACCGCGTGATCGCGCGGGTCAAGGAACTGGGGATGGTCCTTCACCGCGTCGGTCACGGCTGGACCAGCTATGCTGTCGGGGTGCCCGGGCTGGGCTGGGAGACGACCGCCCAGCAGCCGCCCGCGGACAAGCGCGACTGGCTCGCAGAGGTGGGCGGGAGAAGGGGGCTCTGGCACGGCGTTGCCGCCAACACAGAGCTCTGCTACTCCCGACCCGAAGTGAGAGAGGCCTTCGTGCAGGAGGTGCTGACCTACGCCAGGCAACACTGCCAGGTTGACCTCCTCCACGTCTGGATGTCGGACTCCTACAATAACAAGTGCGAGTGCGCGGAATGCCGGAAGCGATCCCCGAGCGACTGGTATGCCCTGCTCGTTGACGAGATCGGCCGGCGTTTGAAGGCGGAGAGGCTGCCGACGCGCATCGTCTTCCTTGGCTATGTGGATCTCCTCTGGCCGCCCGCGGAGGTCCGGTACACCACGGACAACGTGGTGTTCATGTACGCGCCGATCCACCGGTGCTTCCGCCATCCGCTGACCGAATCGAAGTGCGATCAGCCCGCCCCTCGCGCCCGGCCCCCGCTGAACCAGTGCCGTCTGCCGGCCACGAACCGCTTCTACGCGGACATCGCCGGCGAATGGACGAAGGCGGGTGTGCCGGACAGCTTCGTCTTCGATTACCATCTGATGTGGGCGGTGTGGCGAGATGGCCTGGGGGCCGATCTGGGCGCGGTGATGGCGCGCGACATCCAGGATCTGGAGCCGCTGGGCTTCCGGGGCTTCATGAGCTGCCAGTGCACCCGCGCCTTCTACCCTCTGCCCTACCTGCCCAGTGCCATGGCGGACATGCTCTGGAACCGCCGTCAGCCGGCGCGGGCGCACCGCCGCAAGGTCATGTCCAGTGCCTTCGGAAAGCACGCGGACGAAGTGGAGCGCTACTTCGCGGGGATGGTCCGCGCCTTCCGGCTGGGGCCCGACCTGGAGCACAAGACAGTGGCCTCGGATCTGCCCGCGGCGGGAGCCACGAGAATCGGGCGCATCGCTTCGTCCGCCGAAGAGGCGCAGCGGCGCTTCACGGCCGCGGCCAAGCGCGAGAGTGAGCCCGCGGTGCGCCTCAGCCTGGAGCTGGTGGCGCTCCATGCCGAGCAGGCCGCTGCCGTCGCCCGCGCCTACCTGGCGGGACTGAAGGGCGACAAGCAGGTGCTGGCCGCGATCCGGGCGAGCCATGAGAAGCGGATGCCGGCCATTCTGCGCGACTACTCGCCCTGGGTTGACCCGCTGGTCGCCAGCCCGGCGAGGGAGGCGTTGGCGGCCGCCGAGAGGCTGGTGTGATGTAGGGCGGAACTGCCTACGCGCGCCCCACCCGCTCGACCGCGTCCCAGACCGCGGCTGCGATGAACTCGTTATCCTCTTCCGACATTCGTGGGTGGATAGGCACGCAGAAGAGGCGCCCGCCCACTTCGTCGGAGACCGGAAGGTCCTGGCCCCGGGTATGGGCCCTGATGAACGGGATCGTCCGGTGACAGGGCGGGTTGGCGACGATGCTGTTGACGCCGTACTCCTCGGCCAGCAAGGCCAGCAGCCGGTCCCGCTTCTCACCCGCCCACTCCTTCGGCGCGAGCAGCGTGTAGAGGTAGTAGCTGTGTTCGTAGCCCTCAGGTTCGTAGGGAAGCTGGAGGCCGGGGCAGTCGGCGAGCATCGCGCTGCGCGCCTGGCCCAGCTTGCGGCGATCCTGGATCAACCCGTCGAGCCGCGCCAACTGGATCAGGCCCACCGCGGCTTGCACCTTCGTCATCTTGTAGTTCGACCCCCAGCCCGCGCGCTTCAGGTTCGGGTCGCTCTCGGGGACGGCTCCGCCGAACTGCCGAATCCCGCGCAGGCGGGTCACCAGGGCGTCGTCATCGGTGGTGAGGGCGCCGCCCTCGCCCAACGTCGTCATATTCTTCTGGGTGTGGAAGCTGAAGACGTTCATCCACCCCTTCTTGCCGATCTTCGTGCCGCGGTAGCCTCCCCCGCAGGCGCGGGCCCCGTCCCCGATCACCTTCAGCGGGCCGTGCCTGGGATGCGGGTGGCGCGCGGCCAGCTCCAGCAACTCATCCATGGGGGCCGACAGGCCGTTCATGTGAGTCGGGAGGATGGCGCGGGTGCGCGGGGTGATCCGCCGCTCGACATCGTTCGGGTCCACATTCAGGGTCTTGGGATCAACCTCGCAGACCACGAGCGTCCCGCCCTGGCCGATGATTGACATCAGCGACGCGCGGAAGTTGATGGAAGGCGCGATCACCTCATCCCCGGGATCGAGGTCCAGGCTCATCACGGCCATGTCCAGCCCGCCGCCAGCGCCGTTGATGGAAACGCAGTGCTTGGTGCCGCAGTAGGCCGCGAAAGCTCGCTCGAATTCCTCGATCTCCTCGCAGATGAAGCCGAAGCCGACGGTAGGATCGAGCGAGGCGCGGATCGTCCGCACCACCGTCTCTATCTCCTCCTCGCCGTACCAGCTTCCAAGCAATGGCTCGCCAGGCCAGGCGATCGCCGGTCGCCCGCGCTTCAGTGCAGCTCCACGCTGCTTCTCGGTCATGTATTTCGCCTTTCCACAGACACCTCGATCCCATCCGAGCTCGGACTTCTCCCAGACTTCCACAGACCGCGCCTTGCTCCTCCGCATCGGCCGGCATAGGGCGCGCCGTCGCGCGTAGAGGACGCGGCCAACCTCCTGCCGAAGGCCGGGCGCGTTCCAGCCTTTGGGAGAGCGCACTCCTGAGTGACCTGAGTCCACGGGAAGGCCCGAGTGAGCGCGGCGCCCGCGCGCGGCCTGGCCGGCGCGGCGTCAGCACTCGCGCGCTGGCGGCCGGGCTCATCCTGACGCCCCTCAATGTGCTCTTCCTGGTGAACTCCACCTGGAACGTGGGGGGATTCACCGGATCGGAGAGCCTGTTCCTCAACGGCGTCGCCGTTCTCTTCTTGCTCGCGCTTCTGAACCGATGGCTCAAACACCGGCGGCCCGCCCGAGCGCTCGCGCCGGGCGAGATGCTTACCCTCTACCTGATGCTCGGCATAAGCACAGGTCTGGTGTGCAGTGTCTGGGATCTGGGCGGCTCCCTCGCCGGCACCATCACTTACCCCTTCTGGATGGCGACGGACCAGAACAAGTGGCGAGACCTGCTCTGGCCCTACCTGCCCGCCTGGCTGACCGTGCAGGATCGCGACGTGCTCGAGGGCTTCTATGCCGGTCGCTCCACTCCCTACACCTGGCCGGTGATCAGGGCCTGGGCGACGCCCGCGTTGTGGTGGGCGGCACTGATGGGTGCCGTGATGTGGGTGTGCCTCTGCCTCAACTCCATCGTGCGCCGCCGCTGGGCGGACGAGGAGAAGCTCCCCTTCCCTATCACTATTCTGCCCGTCCAGCTCGTAGATGAGCACTCCCGGCTCCTGCGCAACCGGCTCTTCTGGCTGGCGGTGGCGATCTCCGCCGGGGTAGGGATCTGGAACACGGTGTCGAGCGTCGTGCCCAGCCTGCCAGGGGTTCCGCTGGGCTTCGACTACGCCAACTACGTGGAGAACCGTCACCCCTGGAACTTCATCCGCTACCGCGGCCTGGAGTGGGGGCCGTGGTCGCTGGGCCTTTGCTATCTCATGCCCTTGGACCTGGCCTTCTCGCTGTTTGTCTTCGACCTCTTCTGGAGCGCGGAGTACGTGCTGTCGGGCTACCTCGGGTGGTCCACCAGCCCGTGGGGAGGTTTCCCCTATGGAGAGCAGCAGACCGCGGGAGGGTTCATCGCACTCCTGGTGGCCGCCTTCTGGCTCGACCGCCGCTACCTGATGCAGGTGCTGAGACGGGCGGTTGGGCTGAGATCGGCGCTGCCCGACGACAGAGAGGAGGCTCTGAGCTACCGGGGCGCGGTGCTGGGCGCGGCCGCGGGGCTTGGCTTCCTCTGGTGGCTTTTCGCGCGCGGCGGCATGGCCTGGTGGACGGTACTATCTTTCCTGGGTGTCTATTTCCTGATGTCCCTCGTCATCTCGCGCCTGCGCGCCCAGCTCGGCCCACCCACCCACCAGCTCTACGGCGCGATGCCCAACTGGATTCTCACGACCGTGGCCGGGACGCGCCTCCTGGGCCCGAATGCCCTGGGGATGCTCACCCTCCTCCGTCCCTATCTCCAGGAGCAGCGCAACAACCCTACTCCCCTGCAACTGGAGGCGCTCAAGATGGCCGAAGGAGGCCGCATGGAGCGCCCGCGCATCGCGCTCGCCCTGGCCCTGGTGGCCCCGCTCGCCATGCTCTCCTACTTCTGGGCCAGCCTGCACATCGGCTACCACATGGGGCTGGGCACAGGGAACACCCAGACCTGGCACATCCAGATCGCCCGCTGGTCCACCGAGGAGCTGGCCAGCGACCTGCGCTATCCCGCGGACATGAGCAGCTCAGGCTCCCTGGGCATCGGCTTCGGCCTCGTCTTCACCTTGATCCTCACTTTCCTGAAGCTGCGATTCCAGTGGTGGCCGCTGCACCCGGTGGCCTTCCCCATCGCCATTGCCTCGACCATCCAGTCCATGACTCTCGCCATCTTCGGCACCTGGCTTTTCAAGGCCGTGCTCCTGCGGTACGGCGGGCTCCGCGCCCACCGCCGGGCCCTGCCCTTCTTCCTCGGCCTGCTCGCCGGCGGCGGCACCGTCGCCTTCCTACAGCGCCTGCTGTTCATGGCCCTGGGGCTGCAGCTCTGACCCGTTCGCCGCGCGGCCACGTTGTGACTCAACCACGCAGGGCACGCGCGGGCATCGGAGATGCCAGCCCCGGTCAGCGTGGCACTTGACTGCCGACCTGGCCCCTGGTAGAGTTTGCTATCTCGCGGCCGCCAGGCTGTCTGTGGCGCGCACCGAAGCGCGAGTCGGCAGAGCAGCCTGCCTCCGGTCGCTGCCGGCGTGCAGGGAACTCCTGCCACGGCGAGAGGAGGTGGTGGCCCGACACCGATGACTGCCCGAGCTTCTTGAGGACCAACGCAGCCGGGGGGGAAGTGCAAGGCGATAGGAGGTAGACAGTCTGCGATGAAGAAGGGCAAGAAGGGCTTCACGCTGATCGAGTTGCTGGTGGTGATCGCGATCATCGCGATCCTGGCGGCGATGCTGTTCCCCGTCTTCGCCCGGGCGCGAGAGTCCGCCCGGAAGATCCAGTGCCTCTCCAATGTGAAGAACATCGCCATGGCGGTGCAGATGTACCTCACGGACTACGACCGGTTCCCTCCTGCGGAGCACCGGTCAGAGGTGGTCCAGTGGTTCTCCGACTGCGCCGGGTGCGACGATGGCGGCACCTGCCACGGCACCCAGGCGAACCCTTACCTGCGCTGGCCCGTCATCTTGGACGAGTATATCAAGAACCGTGATGTCTGGCGCTGCCCGAGCGCGCGGTTCGTCAAGACCTTCGGGGTCAACCCGTGCATACCGGACTGGTGGTCCGCCTATCTGGCGAACCCAGGCTACCAGTCCTGCAGCCCGATGGTTTGCAGCACGCCCTTCCCGCCGGGATGGGGAGGAACAGTGACCGACACGTTGGTGCAGGGCGTGTGCGGCGGACCGAACTCCGGAGGCTTCGATCAGTCTATCGGCGTCAACAAGACGGCGCTTGACCTGAAGACCGGGCAGATGAACAACCCGTCTCGGTACGTGGTCGTCGCCGACGCGGGCACTCTCTGCAACGACCTCGACCGGGTCTCCTGGATCGCCTATCCGGACACCTGCCGGGAGGAGTGCGCCTCGTGTTATCCCGGCGGCCTAGCGGACTGGACGAACTGCGCCGACTCGCGGGAGTGCGGCGCGGGCGACCCGCGATTCCAGACCGATGTCCAGTACCGAAAGGACCATGCCCCGTCCCGCCACCTGGGTGGCAGCAACATCGGCTATGCGGATGGTCATGCGGCCTGGATGGCATCGGAGATGATCCTGTTCGGCGGCGAGCCGTGGAATCTCAGCCACGATTGGGCGGTAGGGCTCCCGAAGCCGACTGAGCCACCCCTCCTCGAGGGGCCCGGCATCTGCGGCTGGGGTCCGCCAAACTACCGGTAACGTCACTGTCGAGAGCGTCTCCAACCCCGGTTTCGGCCGGCGGCGGAGGCGCAGCCGGACTTCGGGCGGAGTTCGCCTCAGGCGGACTCCGCGCTCTTCTCTGGACGCCGGCCGCCTGGCCAGGCGGCCGGCAGAGCGGCCCACGCTGCTCGCGTGTGACCGTCTAGCGTTGGTACGGCATGAACCTGAGCGTTCGGGCTGGATACCGTTCGACAGCAGCTTGCTGCTGTCCCCTCACCAAGGGCAGGAGCAAGCTCCTGCCAAACGGAGTAGGCCAGAGCTCATCTGCAGCCTAGCCCAGAGACCAACTCTTGGCGGTCACACCCCGCTGCTCGCCGCTCTTGACAGCAGCGCCCCTGGGGCGTACCATCTTACTGGAAGCTGTTTCATGACCCCGCCGCAGGCGGGCTATGAAACAGCCGGCCGGCAGCGGCGGGTGCGCGGGCGCATTTCATGCCGGCGGATGGTGCTGGCAGCAGGTCTGGGGCTATGAAATGCGCTGTAGCTAACGGTATTCCCACCAGGAGGCGGGGGTAGTGCTTTGGTGGTCCGGTCCGGTAGCAATGTGGGCGGGATCTGACAGAGGGCGCGCATCTTCGCGCGCCTTCTTTCCTTTGGCCCCCGGCATCGGGCCCACGCTGCGCGCTGGCGGGCGATGAGAAGACCCCTGGAGCGCGAGGGAGAAGGAGGTGTGGAGGAGAGCAAGCACCGCGATGGGGCCGACGTGGCCAAGTTTCATCCATAGCTAATAGGAGCTGACAGGAGGCATGACTGTGATGTCACGACGACGAGGTTTCACCCTGATCGAGTTGCTGGTGGTGATCGCGATCATCGCGATCCTGGCGGGCATGCTCTTCCCGGTGTTCGCGCGGGCACGCGAGTCGGCGCGCAAGATTCAGTGCCTGTCGAACGTGAAGAACATCGCCATGGCGGTGCAGATGTACCTCGTGGACTACGGCCGATTCTGGTCTAGCGGGAAGCAGGATGCGCAGGCGCAGCAGCTGATCACCGACCTGTGTGGTGGCTGTGGAGTCGACTGCCGTTCGGCGACCTGGAACCCGTACCAGCGAGTTCCTGTGCTTCTGGACGAGTACATCAAGAACCGCGATGTGTGGCGGTGCCCGAGTGCGAAGGTTGACGCGAGCTCGGGGGGGAATGGTTTCGCCGTCAACCCCTGCACACCTGATTGGTACACGGCGGCGACCAGAGATGGCTGCCGCGTGAACGGCTGCGATTGCTTCCCACCCGGATGGGGCGGAACCCTCACCGACAGCATGGTTCAGGGCATGTGCTCGGGCGCGGTGGAGGGCGCCTTCACGCAGAGCATCTCCAACCCCTGCGTTCTCCGCGACAGGACACCCGAGTCCTCCCACGATGTGGCGAAGCTGGTGGTCTGCGGCGATGCCGGGCAATCGATGGAGAGCGTGCACGGGGCCGACTACGCGTTCCCCGACATCAAGTTCCCGACGTGGCTGCTCTGCCCCGATGACAGCTGCACCGGGCACACTAACAGGGGCACTTGTGACGACGACAACTGCGGCGATTGGGAGCATGCCTCCAAGTGCACCGTGGTCTCCACGTGCTTCGGCGGCGACGGGAAGTTGGCGAGGGATCCCAGCTATCGGAAGACCTTCGCCCGCCACTTGGGGGGCGACAACCTCGGCTTCGCCGATGGCCACGCCCAGTGGATGCCCGCAGACCAGATCCTCTTGGGAGGCCATGACCACACCCGCAATGGCATCCACCCACAGTTGATCTACGGCCTGTGTATATGTACCAACCTGACTGCCACGCCCAGGAGCGAGCTCCCGGAGTGGAAAGACGACACCGCGGGCATCTGGTAAGCCGGCCCTGACATGACTTGACCTGAGCGGAGTCCGCCTCTGGCGGACTCCGCCCGCTTTTCGGGGTTTGTGGGGCAGGAGCTTGCCTCCTGCCCTCTTGCACGATGCTCCGGCGGGGAAACCGCACGGGCCCCTCCTCTCCCCTACCACCACGGCCCCGCGCACCGCACTGGCCCCTCCCCCGTCTCCCAGAAGCCAGCGCTGGACCAAGGGTAGTCTGACGCCCGCGCCACCAGGCCCCTGGTCACCGGGTTCTCATGGATGTAGCTCAACGTCTCTCGCCACTCCTCCTCGGAGCGGATGACGTGGTCATGAAAGCGCGTCTGCCAAGCTGTCCCCCTCAGGTCCGTCTGGGCGCGGCAAGGGGCGGCAAAGAGGCTGTGCACGGCGCGGACGATGTCACTCACACCCGCCTCTGCGGTGAGCGTGAAGAGCACGTGGTAGTGGTCCGGCATCACCACATATCCGTGCAGTGCGATCTCCCTCGCCTCCTGCTGGGCCGCGTACAGAGAGATCAGGTGCTCAGCCAGCGCCCCGTTGTGGAAAAGGTGACGGCGCTCGCGCAGGCATGGGGTGAGGAAGTAGGTGTGCTGGCGCAGGTCCCAGCGGGGTAGACGTCGGTGGAGCACGAGGGGGAAGGTTCTCGGGCAGGAGGCAAGCTCCTGCCCCACGGAGGGAGTTCTCGGACGCATGCCCGCCGCCCGTTCCGCCGACGTGTCCGGCGGGGATGCCCTTCGGCTTCGCTCAGGGTGAACAGAGACATCCCCGCCCTACAAGGCGAAGGCAGGAGCAAGCTCCTGCCGAACAGACTGGGGCGATAGCCGGGTACCGTAAGGCAGGAGTTAGGGCCTCCTGCTCCGCCCTCTCACTCCACGTAGCCCAGAGCCTTCAGCTCCCGCCGCGTCTTCTCGGAGAGCTTGTGGCCGGGCTGCCTGGGCTCGGGTGCGGCCGCCGCAAGCGGCGAGGCGAAGTCGCTGATGGGCCGTCCCTGCGTCCGGGCGAACGACTCGAAGGCCGCAGTCATCTTCACCAGCACCTCGGGATGCGCGGCGATCACGTTGCGCCTCTCCCCGGGGTCATCCCCCAGGTTGTACAGTGCCTTCATCTTTCCACCGCGGTACAAGATGAGAGACCACTGCGAGTCGCTGATGAGATAGCTCGGCCAGACCATCTCGCTGGTCGCGAAGACGTAGTCGCGCACGTCCCTCTTCTCACCGTCGAGCACGGGAAGCAGGGAGCTCCCTTGCACGTGCTTCCGCGGGTATGGCACCTGATACAGGTCGCATATGGTTGGCAGCAGGTCCACGGTCTGGGTCAGCGCCGACACCTCTCCGACCAGCCGCCGCCGGCCGGGGAACCTCATCACCAGGGGGATGTGCACGAGTTCGCCGTATACCCCATGCATATGGTAGAGGTAGCCGTGTTCGCCGAACGCTTCCCCGTGGTCGGCGGTGACGATCAGCAGCGTGTTGTCGAGCAGACCGCGCTCGCGCAGCGCCCTCACCACCTCGCCCGCCCCCCAGTCACCCCACCGAAGATTGGCATCGTATAGGTCAGCCCATTTGTCGAGCGCGTACCGCTGCCTGTCCCTCATGCTCATGCCAGTCGGGGCCGTCGCGGGAAACTCGAAGCGCCCCCGCGCGATGGGCGGGGCCTTCTTCTTGACGACCGCGCGCATGAGGGCCTCGGGGGCCTCGTATGGCGTGTGCGGCGGAAGCAGATGAATGTAGGCGAAGAAACGTGACGGTCGCCTCTCCGCCAGCCACTTCGCGAACGCCTCAGTCAGCCACTCGGGCTTGTCCCAGGGAGTGCCCTCGGGCGTAGCCCCTACGGGCGAGCCCTCCGGCAGATCGGTCTCCCCTTTGCCCACGCCACCGGACCGCGCGGGAACGACCACTTCGAACCCTGCCCCCAGGCCGACCTCCGGCGAGGCGTTCACGTTCGAGCTGAACAGGGCGGTGTGCCACCCAGCCGCCTTCAGTCCTCCGGCGAGCGTGAAGACTCCCTCCTCCAGCGCGCCGCGTTCGACGATCCGGTGGGCGTCGGGGTAGAGGCCCGTGAACAGTGACGCGGTGGAGGGCTTCGTCGAGGAGCAGGTGGAGAAGTGCTCTCTGAAGATCACGGATTCCCTGGCGAGCCGATCCAGGTTCGGCGTGGTATCACGCGGGTAGCCGTAGCATCCGAAGTGGTCGGCCCGGGCCGCGTCCAGGACGCAGATCACCAGGTTGGCGGATCGGCTGGCCGAGACCAGGCGACTCAGGGTGGGTCGGCGTCCCCCGAGCATCGGGAGCCGGGGCGGTGAGGCCGGGGCCTGGCGCGCCGGGGGATCGGCCGCGGAGCGCGCGGTCGCTGAACGCGACGAACTGGACCCGCGGCCCGCTCCGGCCGGGGGATGCGACCGGGCGCAGCCAGCCAGCCACAGCAGCAAGAGCGCGGAAGCCGGCGCCGCGACCTGCAGCAGCCTATGCCAACGGACCGCGAGCATCTGTGTCCGAACCTCCCTTGGGCGCCCACCGGCGAAGCGGTCTGCCCCTCGTACATCATGTTCTCACTTCGACCTGGCGGCGACATCTCCCTGGGGCGCGCGCTCGTTGACCGGCGGGTACTCCCGTGTTACACTTATCTGCGGTAACTCAAGGCCTCTGGTATGGATGCGGTTCCCCCATGGCCGCGCCTACGCGGCCATCTCTGGGCAGGGGCTTCCGGCCCTGGCGAAGGGCGGTTGGCGAGAGGAGGTGATGGCGGGAAGTGAGTGGTACGCTGGTCCGTTGACACCGAAGGAATGCAGCGACGAGTGGAACTGATTGGGAGGTAACGAGCTGTGATACTGAGAGGTCGCAAGGGCTTCACCCTGATCGAGCTATTGGTAGTGATCGCGATCATTGCGATCCTGGCGGCGATGCTCTTTCCAGTGTTCGCGCGAGCCAGGGAATCCGCGCGCAAGATCCAGTGCCTGTCCAATGTGAAGAACGTCGCCATGGCGATCCAGATGTACCTGACCGACTACGACCGGTTTCCCCCGGGCGAGCATCGGGCGGAGATCAGAGACTGGTACTTCAACGAGTGGTCATGCTGCTGCGAGGCCCGGCTCGCGGGGACCAACCCGTACCTGAGGTGGCCGGTGATCCTGGACGAGTACATCAAGAACCGTGACATCTGGCGCTGCCCCAGTGCCAGGTACATCAACCAGTGGCAGATCATCGGCAACGACTCGATAGACGCCAATGGCGACTGGTGGGACGCGTTCCTGGTCCACGAGGGTGAATGCCCCGGGGTCAGGGGCAACGACACATGCTTCCCGCCGGGCTGGGGCGGCACCGCGACTGATAAGTTCGCGCAGGGCTGTGACGGGCGCTCCTCGTCGGACGCCGGTGGGTTCGAGATGTCCATCGGCACTGCGCCTAGATGGGCCCTAGGGCTCAAGACCGGCCAGATGGGCGATCCGACGCATTACGCGGTCGCCTATGACTCAGGGGTAAGCGCGGCCGTCGACCGCACCTCCTTGCTCGCCTACCCGGATACCTGCCGGATTGACGGCGTCGCCTGCGATCCCAATTGCGGCGGGGACTGGGATAACTGCTCCTGGGCCGTGTACTGCAGCGCGGAGAGGGGCGAGCCGCGGTGGGCGACCGACGTCCAGTACCGCAAGGACCATGCCAAGGGGCGGCATCTGGGGGGAACCAACCTCGGCTTCGCCGACGGACACGCTGCCTGGTGGGCCTCCGAGCAGATCATGTTCGCGGGCGAGAACTGGTCCGGGTATGCAGCCAATCCTGACAACCCACTCCTTCCGGGCTTTGGTGTCTGCACTACCCCAGCGCTCGTTCCATACGTCTGGCCGTAGTAGCCGCTGTCCGTCCTAGCAGATAACGGTGCCTCGATGAACAGAGCGGAGTCCGTCAGCTGACGGACTCCGCTCGCTTTGCGTCTCTGACGCAGAGCCCCGCTCCCTGGACCCCTACGCTCTTGACAGCAGCGCCCCTGGGGCGTACGATCTTGCTGGCTAACGGCATTTCCACCAGGAGGCGGGGGTAGTGCTTTGGTGGTCCGGTCCGGTAGCAATGTTGGCGGAATCTGCCAGAAGGCGCGCATCTTAGCGCGCCTTCTTTCTTTGGCCGCCGGGATCGGACCGACACTACGCGCTGGCGGGTGATGAAGAGACCCCTGGAGCGCGAGGGAAAGGAGGTGTGGAGCAGCGCAAGCACCGTGACTGGGCTGTCGTGGCCAAGTTTCATCTGTAGGTAATAGGAGGCTATGACTGTGATGTCACGACGAAGAGGCTTTACCTTAATCGAGTTGCTGGTAGTGATCGCGATCATTGCGATCCTCGCGGCGATGCTCTTCCCGGTGTTCGCGCGGGCGCGTGAGTCCGCGCGCAAGATCCAGTGCCTGTCGAACATCAAGAACATCGCCATGGCCTTCCAGATGTACTTGACGGACTATGACCGGTTCCCGCCCTCAGAGCACAGGGCCGAGGTCATTGACTACTTCAATGGCGGAGGGCCGAATGAGGGATGCGGATGCGGCGGCGGCAGGGGATGCTGCACCGACCGCATCGCACAGGCGAACCCGTACCTGAAGGTCCCGGTGATCCTGGACGAGTACATCAAGAACCGCCAGGTGTGGAGCTGCCCGAGCGCGCCCAGCGGGCTGGCATTTGAGATCATGGACCCGTACCTGAACAGCAAGGGGACCGATGACTGGTTCCTGCGCTTGCAGGAGAGCGAGTCCAACTGCCCCAGGTTCCGGTCCTGCGCCTCCCCATACCCGAGCGGATGGGGCGGGGCCGTCACCGACACCATCATGAACGAAGTGTGGTGCTCCCCCGCTCTGGGCACCGGGGCCTTTGAGATGTCGGTCGGGCTCCCCGACAGCTACTACGACCTCAGCACCGGCGCCATCAACGACCCTGCGAAGCGGGTGGTGTGCGCTGATGGCGGGGTGTCCAAGTCGTGCATCTTCGAAAACACCGCCAGCCTGGCCTATCCCGACACCTGCTATATCTCCCGCGCGGCCAACAGCGCGGACTGTGGCGGGGACTGGGTGAACTGCGAGCAGAGCCGAACCTGCAGCCCATTCGCCGCCGTGTACGGTGGCGACGGGTGGAAGGCCGGCACCGATGCCCAGTACCGCAAGACGCACTGGCCGCCCCGCCACCTGGGTGGGGAGAACATCGGGTTCGCCGATGGCCATGCCAGGTGGATGCCTGCCGAGCAGATCCTCTTCGGAGGGGAACCGAACTGGAAAGGCATCGGCACCGGCGACATCGAGGGGCTCACGACCTGCATTTGCACGGTTAAGGGCTTCTAACGCGGGAGGCAACTGCGTTCTGTAGAGTCTCGTTTGGCAGGACGAATGCGCCGTTGGAGGGCCTTCAGATGTGCGGCACTTTCCTCCCGCCGCTGTAGTAGCCCGTCACCGGCGAACTGGTTTGCCGGTCGGCTCCGGCTTCGGCCGGGGCAAGGACTTGGGAGGAGTCCGTCAGATGGCGGACTCCGCCCGCGCGTTCACGGGACCTCACCAGTTGACGGGGTAGACGCTCATCGGCAACACCGCGCCGAGAAGCGTGTAGAAGGCGCCGTTGACCATGTCGCCCAGGATCAGGCCGAGGAAGAGAGGCAGAGACCGGCGGTAGAGGCGCATCCCGCCATAGCGCAGGACCAGCGTCTTGGTCAGCCAGGCGAGGAAGAACGGCATCGGCGTTTGGCCCCAGGTGTGGGTGTTCGCCATGGCATACCCCACCGGATGGAACGGGAAGCCGAGGAACCGCATCCGCAGGAAGGCCAGCAGACAGGTCACCAGGAAACCGACACCGTCGAAGCTGGCGGCGGCGTAGTCCGCGCGCGGTGGGGAGGTGAGCTGGGCCTGGAGGTTGAGGAACGGCTGCATTCCCATCTCGGTCCGCCACCAGTCCGTCTTGGCGGCCGCCCCTAGCCGATACCACACCGCCAGTCCGCTCCAGAACCCCACCGCGATCGCCAGCGCAATCGCCACCACCATCGCCCAGACCAACTGCCGCAGCGAGATCCCCGCGGTCATGCCCATGCGGAACCCGTCCAGCTGGTGAGGCATGGAGGTGCAGCGCAGATCGTAGGTCGTCACGGACCGCAGGTAGGCCATGACGGTCAGCTCGACGGGCCTCAGGCGGCTCGCCCCCAGGCTCTCCGTGATCAGTGTGTTGGGGTCTATCTCGGGTCCGAAGAGCCAGGCGTTGCCGGCCTCGGCGCGAATGCGGGTGGCGGCAATCAGGTAGAGGAACACCAGCGCGAAGACCAGCAGCGCCAGCCGCACACTCATCCCCGCCGCCCAGCACATGTAGACCAGCCCCCCCAGGGCCGCCAGGAACCCCACCACGGCCCAGCGGTAGGGCAACGGCTCGCGCTCCTCCCCTCTCAGCTCGGTCTTGAGGCCGAGCGCCCGCCTGAGCACATGCCCCAGGTAGTTACGGCTCATCCACAGCGAGATCAGCGCCAATGCCAGGAAAGCGCCTGCTCCCTGGTTCTGAAGGTAGGGGGGATCGGCGGCGGTGGAAGCCCCCGCCTGTCGCCAGCCCCCGGCCGCACAGACCACCAGCTCCCCCTTGGACAGGAGGTAGAAGAACCAGTAGCTGAAGGTCACCTCTCGGGAGAGCAGGTAGGCGATTCCCACCACGAATGGGTAGAACGAGATTGGGAAGTAGCCCATCGCGTTCCAGGGGGAATCCGGGAACCAGGGGGAGATGTCTATCGAGCGCACCTGGATGCCAGGCACATCCGGGAAGTTCAGGTGGATGTTGTTGATCGTTCCGATACCGAAGGCGACGCCGAACCCGATCCAGAGCAGCTTGTCCTTGACCAGCGGTCCGCCTGACTGGGTTAGCTCCAGAGGCAGCACCACGGTCGGGAACGTCAGGCGCTCGTGGTCTATCCAGGGTCTGCGCAGGATGGCCGACAGGCAGAGCGTGGCCAGCACGAAGACGAAGAAGAACCCGCCCCATACCAGGAATGGGGTCAGCCACACCGCGACCGGCACCGACGAATCGCCGATGTAGAAAGCGTCGAGCGC
>Ga0315289_10004157_pt1 | contig 21654 bp, 27 predicted proteins | sample YL17G11_40_MG_FD_203452 | JGI IMG/M metagenome (GOLD analysis project Ga0315289, IMG submission 203452) | Sediment microbial communities from Yellowstone Lake, YNP, Wyoming, USA - YL17G11_40 | ecosystem: Environmental > Aquatic > Freshwater > Lake > Sediment | place: USA: Wyoming | collected... | reverse complement strand
TGAAGAGGAGATGTCCGTTTGAATGCAAAGCATGATGATATACATGCACCTCACAGAGGAAAGGCGAAGGTCGAGGGTTCAAATCCCTCCCAGGGCGTTAGACCATAGGTTCAATCCATTCTTCTTTATAGGCGCTCAGGAGAGGATTGAACTATGGGATTGGATTTCCACGGTTACCAACGTAGGTTAGAGAGTAAGTTAAACAAGATAAGAAACTCTGAAGGTTTATGTGAGGAAAACAAGTCCGATATTTTGAAGTTTAAGGAAGACTGTATTTCTGAAGGTTTGACGATACCACGCATTGAAAAACTGGTATCTACTATAAGCGAACTTGGATTAATGTTAAAAATTCCGTTTAGAAGTGTAACAAAAGAAGATATCAAGGGACTTGTTAGGGGTGTAGAGACTAGGGAAAAATGGTCAGAGTGGACTAAACATGACTACAAAGCCATTTTGAAAAAATTCTACAAGTGGTTGAGAAACAGTGAGAATCATCCTCCAGAAGTTAGTTGGATTAAGTGTTCTTTTAAAAACAAGAATCATAGATTACCTGAAGAAATACTGACACAAGAAGAAATTAAAAGGATGGTTGAGGTTTCAGATAATCCAAGAGATAAAGCATTGTTATTAGTCCTTTACGACTCTGGCTGTCGTATCGGTGAATTGGTTTCATTAAGGATAAAACACGTACAATTCGATGAGTATGGCTCAGTATTGTTAGTAAATGGAAAGACTGGTTCAAGAAGAGTTAGACTAATAGCCTCCGCACCTGTCTTGTCTAACTGGATTGAACAACACCCTTTCAAGGAGGAATCAGAGTCTTCTCTTTGGTTGACCAAATTTAACAGGATGAATAGGACCATGAAGAAAGTTAAATCAAGACCTAATTACTATCCTTTGGACTATGCTGGTATTAGAAGATTACTAAAGATATTAGCCAAGAGGGCTGGAGTTAAAAAAAGAGTAAATCCACACTCTTTTAGACACGCTCGTGCGACTCATTTAGCAAACAATTTGACTGAGGCACAGATGAAAGAGTATTTTGGTTGGACTCAGGGTTCTGAAATGGCATCAATATACGTCCATCTAAGTGGAAGAGATGTGGATAATGCTCTTTTGAAAATGCATGGGCTAGTCAAAGAAGAGAAAAAAGATGATGGGATGCAACTTAGGATTTGTGAGAGATGTCAAGAGAAGAATTCCCCCACTCAACAGTTTTGTGGTAGATGTGGTTCTCCATTGGATTTGAAGATAGCATTAGAGACTGAAGAGAAAATAAAAACTGCTGATGAAGTAACTTATGTTGTGATTAAGAAACTTATTGAAACAAATCCTGAAATAGAGAAGCAGATATTCAAAGTAATCAAAGATTTGAAGTTAGAAGAAAAACTAAAGTAAAATTCGAAAGACTTCTCAGCCACCAAGTGATTTTAAAACCATCTGCACTGGTACTAAACCAGATGCAATAAGAATTATAATAACGATTATAAGTATTATAAACTTCAAAAAATCAAAGGCATTTTGATTGGTAATCATAAATTTGAAACCTCTATAAATTATGTTTTCTTTACCTAGTTCTGGGTGTATTTCCTTAAAATCTAAATACATAGCGTGAATTTTTCTGACATTTGGAAGTATAAACCTCAGTGTTTTTTTGTTTTTTATTATATCTTTTATTCCATTAATCTCAATCAAAATTTTGTCATAATTCTCCCTGTCAAAAAACACCAAAATCGGTACCTCCAGTGTAATAGTCCTTCTAATGAATCTATATAAGTTGTTTATTCGTTTATCAGATATCTCTATTTCTCTATTTTTTATTCTTACAAAAGCAGATGATATAACATTTTGATAATAGTAAATTGTCTTTCCCTTCAAGCTTTCAAAATCAGATATAACATCTAATGCCGTTATGAAAAAATTTAAATCATCCTTGTCCTTCTTATGCCAAAAGTATAAAGTATAAATAGAATCAATTAAACTGCCTATTATACTGAAAGTACCACCTATGTAAAAAATCAGAATAATGACCAAAAAAATAAACAAAAATGGAAATGATTGTGAAAACTTATATGCAGATGAATTGATTATCATAAGTGATAACGCATTGATTAGCAAATAATCAAAAAATATAACAAGTGGTAAAGAAAGTATAGATAAAATTGTGATGAATAATCTTGAGACATCAAAATTATATCTAAGTGAAATCTTACCTATAAGACTTCTTTTCCACGGTTTATACCTATCGAGATTAAATTTCATCGATTAATCTATAAGGTTTAATTTATTTCAATCTTTACTCCTATCCAAATTTTTCTTAAACAGAGCTTTTTCAATAATTCTGACATCAAGCCTATAATCATTCGCAATTTTCCTTAATTTGTCGAGAATTATCGCGTAGTACTTGGCGTCTTGAAGGTTCGGCCGTGTTTTTGAGTTTGTTTCGAACAATTCATCGAATAAATGAATGTCGAAAACATAGTAATTCTTGGGGTCATAAAATGTCAGGATTGTGCTTGCTAATGCAAGACCAACACCTTTAATTCCACCATAAGCACCCATTAGACTTTTTATCTTGAGTATTTCATCTTTTGTATTAAATGCAGTGTTTGAGACCTTTCTTATACGGGAATCACTAACATCTTTAATTAAATTCAAAGTTCTTTTTTTTCTATGAGGGTTTGTAACAAACTTCCATTCGATTATCTGTATCAAATCTTCTTTGGTCAATTCTTTAGTCGTTCTTAATTTATTACCCAAGTTACCCTCAAGTTCAGTGTTCCATTGGTCTTCTTCGTTGTCATACTTTTCAGCTAACTGTATGATTTCTTCTTTGTCCAACATAAATCTCTGTATTTAATTTTAATTACTTCAATGTTTCCAAGACCAAAAATCTATCTAATTAACCAAACAAGTCCTTTGCCCAAACTATTCAAAAACTGGGCAAGTTATACCTTTAACAAGTCCATGTGGCAACAACTGACAGATTATCAAATTAATGTAGTATTTTATATTATTGATTATCGATTCAAAAGCCGATATTTGTCCTTGTATAGTCAATATAGTGGTTTTAAGGATACTGACATCTTCTTGTGTTTGCTTTAATTGTTCTTTCAATGTACTGATTTCGTCTTGCATCTCACAAACTTTATCAAACTTACATATTAGAGTACAAGGATTGTTTGTACAAGTTCCAGTATCATCGACAAGTTCGCAAGTATTGTCAACCGGTGTATAAGTTCCGGTTTGATTTTTGTAACAAAACCCAGCACCACAACCGTCTGCAGGACAGATGGTCGACGAACATTGAGAATCATCAACGATACAGTATGGCTGCTCAGCAGTAGGACAATAAGAAACAGCACAGCCATGACAATTGGGTTCTGGACAACCGTTACAATATACTCCGAATATGGTAGGACAAATATCTTCAGAATCTATCACTCCATCACCGTCTTCATCAGGCAACTTTTCATTTCCAATTTCATAATTTAAAGGATAATCAAATCTATTCTCTTCATCCTTTCCTAATTGGTTGCTTGCATCACCGTAATCAAGCTTAAATCTGGCAGAAAAATAATCAGAATCCAATGCGCATGTTCCTCCTATTCCGTTAAACCCTTCAAGATAAAATCTGCTAATTCCATCTGAACTTGCCAATTTGACATTTTTTGCTCCAGGTAATGATTCGTCCCAAACAGCAATAAAATTACTTTGCAGGTCAATAACTGCGTAACCTGTAATGTCATTCATATACCCCCACGGACCCGAACCTTGGATGTCATTTTGGTCTCCGGAAGAATTAGTCCAATAATACTTATTAAAATTTGCGGGGGTTAATACAATGAAATATCTGAAATTTTCTCCGCCATTAGTTCCATGCGTGGCATTAAATTCAAAATAATCTGGGTAGAACCACCAATCTACAGTATTGGCATTATTGGCAGCAGCAATACAAAATATGTTCACGGCTAAAGGACCTTTTTTTAGGGTGCAGGTATTACCAGACACACCATTAATTCCAAAATAATGATTACTACCAGCACAGTTGCTCATCAACTCAAATCCATTGGGGTTGGAGGAAGAATACATCGCTTGACCATTTTTGTCTGACCAGTTTTTAAAACTACCACCAGTTTTTTGGAAACTAATATCTTTATAATTAGGTGCATCAATATGCCAACTTGAATCTCCAGTAACAGTAACTTCATCTGTATATGTCGGCAAAGTTGCACTGGGATTGTCATAATAAACAGAATATACTACATCAGAGGCAGTAGGTCTATCGACCAATACTAACATCAAACAATTTCCATTAGCCTCATCGGAATCGTCTAAAATTTGTGAAGGAATTTCATTTCCTCCTTCATTACAGGGGGCGTTAACAAATCTTAATTGGTCGCATTCGGTTATATCAATGTCACTTATCATAACTTTGACAGCTTCTTTAGTTCTCGCTAATATATTTTCTTGATAAAGTCTAACATCTCTACATCTATGCCAATCTTCATTCCACCAGGTAGCCTGGGCAGAACTGATTAAAAACATAGATGTTAGAATTAAAGTTGCTAATAAATATTTCTTCATAAATACACCCCAATCCATAAATGAAAGTATAGAGATAAATCGGTTTATTTTTTATATGTGATAGAAGAACAAAAATCTATCTTTCTTATAATATTATATAGTACTATGTTGAGTGAGTGAAAACTACGTTTTCACACTTCCTCGTAATTATCGTCAAGGGTAGTTTTGTGGAGTTGTTTTATGGTTATTACCTTATTTGTTTTCTCAAATTCTGTAAATCATTTTTTTTGTTTTCTAATTCATCGTAAAAGAATGAATAACTTATCCACTTTCCAAATGTTTCATTATACAAAAACAAATCACTATCTGTTATAATCTCATAAATATAAGAATCGGAGTCTTTTGGACGAAGGTAAATGTCAGAAGAATCATGATTTATTAAACCCATATAAATTCCATTTTGTGGTTCTACTACGGGTGCAAGATCTAATTCTTCAATAATATCCTCTGTAGTGGCTATTCTATTTTTTGTAAAGGCAATCATACAGTGCCCAGAAATTTCTTTAAGGTTCAAATCGTACATATTTCCACAAATTATGTTGGGATAAATAAATGATTTTTTTAATTCAATTGCATATGCACCTTTGACAGACCATGTTTCAAGAAAGTTCACATAATAGTTATAATCACTTCTTTCATACCAACTTTCTATAATAATATTGGAAGAATTAGTGTCTTTACATTTCTCTAAAAAGTAATTAAACTCTGCCTTAAATAACAACGAATAATCCTCACAATCTCCTCCTTTTTTATCGAGAAATTCTTGCAAAAAGAGTAATCTATCCTTTATTGGAGAATTCGGAGCATAATCTGATTTATAATCCAAATACAAATACACATCGTTTACAAAATAAAGACAAATGGTTTTGATGCGACATTCATTTTCAGATATTTCAAAGCAATGTATATTTAAACGACTTTTTGCATTTTTCTGATTTTCCGAATCATCCAAATAAGAGTTTGTTCTAAACCAATCCATTGATTTTTCTAGTTCTGATTGATATTTTTCGATATTTGTAAGGGTAGAATCAATCTCATTTTTCAAGTTAGAATGCACAGTTTCTAGTGAAGAATACTTTTCAGTTAGCTCTATATAACTTTTATTCAATTGCTGATTTTCTTCGTTTAGCTTATCTATTTCCATTTTTAGTTGATTTATCTCATCATCTAGTCGTTTCATTTCATTGTTTTGGTTATTAATGATGAACAATTGATAACCTACTATCATACAAAAGAAAATTATTATTACAGAAATTTCTTTTAAACCGATTTTCATAATTAAATTTATTCTTTACAGAACAAAAATCTATCTGATTTTATTTATTGATGAATATATCTGATACTGAAAGGAACCGTTACTTTTTGATAGGGTTCTGAGGAAATAATTCCAGCCTCGCAATTCATGTCAACAGAATCATTAGTAAAAACAAAGTCAAAATTATATGAAACTCTAGCTTTTGTATCTTTCTTAGCATTCAAAATTTTAGAGTTCATTGACCATCCATCATATTTAGTTTCACCATTGGCAATACAACTTGTATACCCAGCAGGTTGACACCAAATATTAACTTGACCAGTTATATTATACTTCGATGGGCTATATGTCCTAAACGAATAACCTATGCTTTTATTTCGTTCTATCAGAAAATCAAAAAGAACTTCATCTTTTGTAAAACAGTTCAGGGTAGGATAAACATTTTTGACATCTGTTTGGAATTCTACTGGGATTATAATTCCCGATGGCGAGTAATGAATTCCATCATCATATTTTTTATAAAATTGATTTCTCAAAACTACAAAAATACCATCAGCTGTAATTGAACTTATATCGTGATAATCAATGTTCTCAAGTTTTAGCGGTTCAACATATATGGATGATGTTGTTGATGTGGTTGTCGTAGTGGTGGGATAGAAATATTCAATGGTCATACCAACAACTCTAGGTTTGACTATCAAAATTATACAAATTGCTAAAACACAGACTAAAACTACCCAACCAACCTTGTTTTCCATGTTTTTTCTATTTGATAGTAAAGGATTTAAGGGCTTCTATATAGTCGTTTAGAACAAAAATCTATCTTATTTATCAAACACCAGATAAAATTAGCCATATTAATAATCCTAAAAATCCTATCATTGTAATCAATGCAGGTAAAGAATACCATAATCCCTTACTTCCAGAATTTCTCAAATATTCTTCATAGGTTATATTTTTTGGTAATTTCTCAAATTTTCTTATAACTTCTAAGCTATCTTTTGGATTTATAAAAGAAAAGTATTTTTTACATTTATCACACTTAAAAAATAGTTCTCTTCTCATTGGCATTATAGGTATGAACCAAATATGATATACTTCAGTAGAAATTGACGCAAATGCATTAACCATCCTTTTACATTCAGGACAAAATATTCGAAAATTTCCTAATCCTTTTTCTTGAATAAAGCGAGTTCCATACACTAACATATAATTTTTATTTCTCTCCCTAGGACAAAAATCTATCTTTCTTGTTATACTATATAGTACTATAGTACTATGTTGGGTGAGTGAAAACTACGTTTTCATACTTTCCTTCGTAATTATCGCCCAGTGAGAGTGATTTGCTATGATAGGTTCATGGTTTTTGATGGGTTATTTCAATTTTTGTATTAAATAAATGATTATGAAATTTCATAGAATTTTAACTGAGATTCTTTTCTGTATATGTTTGTTATTATCAATATCAATTGTCAAAGCTGAAAATTCTATTTATTCGTTGATAATATATTCTAATTCAAATGTTATAAATCCTGGAGATTCCTTTCAAATAGGTGTTTTTATTAGTGGAAAGGGGAAAATAACTGATAATCATATAGAAATTGAAATTCCACGTCAATTAGTACAGGGTGGAACTGTAATAGGTTACGGACCAGAAGTTTTATGCGAGGACGATTGTTGTTTTTATAATTATGAAAAGGAAAATTGGGTTCCTTTGACTTCAAGAAATCTTTTAAGTTTGAGAAAAGATGTTTTTAAACCAAGTTGTTCTAATAAGAATCAAATATTATCCATGTATAGTTTTGAGGATCAAGAAACTGGTCATGTAACTGCTCCGATTAATATAAAGTTTAAAATTAGTAAAAACGCTGATCCTGGAGACTATATTCTGCGATTCAATTTTTATTATAATGATGGAAATAATTGGTATTATGACAAAGAAGCATTGAATATTCATGTAAATACTTTTTATGAAAGAAATGAAATGAAATTATGGTATTTAGGTTTTATAATTGCTTTTGTTTCTATGGCTTTATCATTTCGTCAAATAACAGATTGGATTTGGGAAAATTTTTCTGTTGTGATTGTAGTATTTCTTGTAATTTTCTTAATTTTCTTAATTTTTGTATTCCTTTTTGCTTTATGTGATATTCCCCATTAAGTTAAAACCCTTTCTTTTCTACTACTTTGCCGTGTGATAAGGATCAAAATCATAGAAAGTGTCATTTTTTATCAATAAAGTAAAAAGACATTTACAGAATTCTGTATCAAATTATATTCCAAACAATGATTTTATCAAATAATTAAAAAAAGGTTTAACAGTTTATTTTAATACTTTTTCTTCAGGATTTTAAACTTGACCACCAGTATCGTTGCTATAGCTATAGAAGTTATTACTATTATTGCCACATTATTGGTCGTTATTGCAAACATACCAGTTGGTACGACAGCTCTCCCGGTAGGAATACCTGCTTCTGTTTTGGTTACTGTTGTTGTAGTAACAGGTTTAGTAACAGTCGTTGTTAAAGATGGTGTGGTCGTAGTTACAGGTAATGTCGTGGTAGTTGTTATTCCACTTCCGCCTCCACCACCGCCAGTTACAGTTGGTGCAGGTGGCACGGTAGTTGTAGGAGTTGGAGGGGCATTACCAAATAAACCAAAGAAACTAAGATGCGTTGTATTACCCCAAACATAATTGGCTGTTGTATCTACACCCGAATCTGGCATTACTTCCCAAGTTGAAGTTGATTCGTTGTAGTGATACATTCTTAATGTGCTTTCATCTATACCAGCATTAGAAACATCCTCATCAGTATAGTACATTTTGATTATAATCCAATCTAAGTTGTTTTCTATGTTTTCATCGGCTTCTATCTCGACATATTTTCCCAAATCTAAAATACCGACCGTTGCATTTGTAGGATTATCAGAATGCTTAGTTAGGTTGATTGAAGTAGCTGTTAAGTTAGCGGTAGTAGACAATTCCAAAATTGTGTCAGTTTCATTGAATGCATCTATATTAGTTGTTTGGTTAGCAGTAGTATTGATTATACCTTGATAATGAGCACATTTTCGGTTTATATTTGATGGTTTAGTTTCAGGTTCATTGCAGGTATTATTATCGTAATAGTTTGTGTATTGAATACCTCCTAGCAAACATTCGCTCCATGTACCGTTCAAAATCCACTCAGGAGTACAATAATCACAAGAATAACTGATATTTTGAGGTTGCCCATTCAAGTCACTCGGCAAACCTGTTTGGTTGTAACAGTTATTTATATCTATAAAGTAGCCGATAATCGTATCATCTGGTTCACATGTTGTGTTTACTTCTTGCCAATCTGAAGTACAGTAGTCACAAAAGATGGAGTCAAATTCTGAATAGTTACCTGAGTATTTATCAGAAGGTAAATTTGTTTGGTTAAAGCAATTGTTGGAATCACTCACATATATACAATATTTTTCATCGTTAATCTGACAATCACTATACTCAATACAATACCAATTGGGTGTACAGTAATCGCATGATTGATTTATATCAGGAGGTTGAGTTTCAAATTCATTGCAATCATTTGAATCATAGTAGTTTTTATATTGCATATCATTTGGCTGACATTCTCCCCATGTATTGTTTAATGTCCAATTCGGGATGCAAAGGTCAATTATAAATGTAAAAATATCAGAATAATTGCTTTCTCCCACAGAGTTGTTTGCTGTAACTTTCCACCAGTATATTCCTTCGCTCATATTTATTTTCTCGTAAAAAGTTTTTGTTATATTGCTTATTGTTGTCGTGTTCTCATCTATGAACGATATGTTAGCTGAATATTGCAATTTGTATGAAGTTGAACCAAAAGACTCGCTCCAATAAAATGTTATATTGTTATTGTTTGTAATACTGTTGTTTAGAGGGGAATAAAGCGTTGGTGGTTCTGGGGGAAGAGTATTTCGATAATAAAAACTGTAGTATGAGTCCCAAGACCCATCGAAAACATATGTTCTCCTTCCATAAACTATATGCTTGCTATCATCATCTTGTTTTATAAGCAAAGATGTTTGAGTACCGTCATCAACCGTTGTTGTTATGTTTTCATATTCCAAAATGCCTGTCTCGTTCATTTTTATGTATGTCAGATTTGAAATAAATCCTGGTCTGTCTTTATTCAACAAAACTATAAGATTGATGTTATTTTCAGAATCTAAACCTGCAGAACCCAAAAAAAAAGAAAGATACCCCCCATTTATTAAATTTTTTGGCAAAACAAGTATGTTGCCGTATTTATCAATTTTTGCATAATTTCCGTTATCATTCCAGATAAGTAAGTGTATGTTATCATAAGTATCACCAATTGAATCAACTATCCATGTTGAATCAAGAATCAATTTATCTGATATGAGGAAATTCCCATCATTATCAAGTTTAGTAAAATATGCATTACCATTACTTCCGTAGTTATTTTCTCTTCTTGTATATACTATGTCAATATTGTTTTCAGAATCAACAAATATTCTGGGTCCTACTGAAATTAATGAGGTATCTGTGATTCGTTTGTCAGTCATTGTAGGACTTCCTGTCTTATTGAGTTTAACAAAATAGATAACATGTGGTTTGGTTTCCCATCTCCCACTCATATTGAATTGTTCATATGCGAGATACAAAATATTGTCTTTATATGTAAGATAAGGGAGGAATGAGGATAATTCGGGGTCTGAAGTTGTTATGGGTTTTGGGTTTATAAGAACTGTCCCATTATCAGAAATTTTACTATAAAGTAATTGATAAAGATCATTACTACTATTATCTTTAGCCCATACAACATGGATATTATTCTCATCATCTATTGCTGAAGCCAATCGGATATTAGTTGTATGAGGCTGGAACAAAGGTATTGGTGGTATTAATGTCTTCCCATATTTGCTGAGTTTTGAATAAAAAATTTGAAAAATTTGATTCTCATCATTCCACCACAATAGATTTAGAGTATCATTAGACCCCTCAAGTAAAGTTGGTAATATTTGATTTTTTTCAGTGTGTTGTGTAATCTCTCTTTCAACAGTCCATTTTGTAGCATAAACTAATGATGGTATAATTAAAAGAACAAACAGTATCCCAATTCCTACACTAACTTTTTTTGATACCCTCATTTCCTCTATTTTGATATAAAAATACTAAATATTTAAATGTAATTTAATGTATAACATATTGTATAATACTTATTAGGTTGATATCATGGGATTAAAAGGAAAGGAAATAGACAAGAAAATTTTAGAATATCTTGAAAGTATTCCTTTCTCTGCTACTACAGAAATGGTTGCTAAAGCGACAAAGACAGCTTGGTACACTGCTCAAATGCATTTAGTGAGACTAAAAGATGAAGGAAAGGTTAAGTTCTTCAGGATAGGAAGACAAAACCAGTGGATTTTAGCAACAAGACTTAGATGATTTAGGTTTTGCACAAACCCTAATCCACACAAGAACCCAGGAGTTGCACAAAAATTCTCGCAATTGGAAACCTTTTATCATCATGATTTTTAAAAAATTGTATCCAAATTACCATTAGCATTTAAAAAATACATATCCCAAAACAAACCTAATCTAATTAAAGGAGCATCACCATATTTATCTCTAATTCCATAAACTCCATATTCTCTGATTAATTTTCGTGTTAAATCTTTTGTTTTTTCTATAGATTCTTTTACAGTTAAACCAGCCAATAAACTTGCAATTAACATAACATATACTTGTTTAAATGGATGACAATTTTTATCCCTTGCAGGACTAGTGGTACAGGTAGGATCTGTTATTATCATGAATTGTGCTCCATAACCAATAAAAGAATCAGCACCTCCATTAGTGATTGAAATTTTCCCTAGTCCCTCATTTGAGTCACAAACCACTGCATATATTATTTTTGAATCAAGAATATTGATATTATTTTCATCTAATATTATTTCGTCATTATGACCATATATGTACTCCTTTGTTCCATGTCCATTTAATATAACTAATCTTGGATTTACTTTACGCAATGCCTTTTCAAGATTTAATCTATTTGCATTTTTACCTTCTAAATCTATAGGTGTAACCTCTCCAATTGATTTGATTTCTTTTATTAATCCATCAGAAAAATAATGCAAATATTTTGTTTCTAAATTATGTTTAGGACGAGTAAAAAGAACCATTTTCTTCATATTAAATTTCCCCACTTGCTAACATTTTCAAAAAGGTATATTGTACTTCTACAACTTTTTTTCCAAACTTAGAATCATTCTTAACTTCTTTTATTAAATCATTGACGGAAAGAGGTTTTTCGAATTCTAATAACATTATTTTGGAGTTTTTATCTAAACTTTCAAGTCTTGCTAATACAATCTCCTTTATTTCTTTTCTTAAACTTTCATCCATTTTATCATCTCTTCATATTAATTTTAATTTCTCCATTTTTTCTAAAATTCTATCACCAAGTTTTGTACCTGCTTTAATTTCATCATAAGCTTTATTCCAAGTATGTGGTTTACCATCTATAATTATAATTGTTTGATTTCTTTCATCCTCAGGTAAATTTGCATAAGCTTTAAAAAACTTTTCTTTTGTCATCTTAAATCAACCCAAAAATCATTTATATTATTAATTTTTTGTATTAAATTAGAATATAATGAAAAATTTAAATATAATGGATAGTAAACGTGAAAAGGGAATGAAATAGTTTTTCTCATATAAATAGATTTATTTTATCTAAATATATACTAAATTATTAATCCTATTATCGCTATTCCTAACCAGAACTGGATGAGCTGTTGACGAGTCATTGTCATGACTTCATTTAAATTCTAATGATTTTACAAAAGGTTCCTGAATTTTTTCCTTTACTTTGTTAACCCAGCCTTCCAATATAATTGCTGCTTCAGGCAATGAAATACCTTTACCTTCTGTTTTTAATTCAACTTTTGCTTGTTGTGTTTTCTTATCTATAGTTCTTTTAATCGCAAAAACGAATGTGTGAATGATTATATCATTCTTTTCTTGATCTATCATTTTTATCATCCCACTTAAAGGAAATGTTCTAGACTTTTTAAAGGTGTCGATATTGAAAGAAAAAAAATCTATCTGATTAAAAAAAGAAAGAATTGTAAAATATTTAAGACTAAGTAATTAAATTGTTTAATGGGAGAGGGTGTAAATGGTAGAGGGTGAAGAAGAAACCGTTAATTCTGAATCTGTTAAGTCAAAAGGAAAATTTTTGGGCGGTAGGACTAAAAAAATACTATCAATTGTAATAGCAGTTCTCGCTATATCTGTTTTCTATGTTGCAGGAAATACTGTAATGATGCCTTATACAGCAATGGTCACTTACACTGAGAAAGAACCATATGAGGTAACAGAAACGTATACCGAAAATGAACCATATACAGATAAAGAATGTGAACAGATTGCTTTAGGCTATAATGTTGAGTTAATTACTTGTAATCACAGACAAAAAGCAATTTTATTTGGCATTGGAGAAAAGCCAGCTGAAGTTAGCTACAAAGTAAATAATTTAGATGATCAACAAGGAGGAGTCTTTACCTTATGGTTAGGTTTTAATACTCCAATAGGACAGGTTGGTGAACAACGGTCAGTCTATATCTATCCTCAGCAAAGTGGTACATTTTATTATCAATCAAATGTAGATATAAACGGTTGCACTTATGATGTAAAGAATGTTCCAACAAAAACAGTATGCGAAAATGTAATAAAATATAGAACCGTCACCAAATACAGAACAGTAACAAAATGGCGTGATGTAGAAAAACAAAGACAAGAAGTCAAATACCATAATTTGTTCGAGCACTGGGGTCTGGGAGCATTTACTTGGAGTATTCTAACGAAACGATAGATCTGAATTTAATCTTATGGAGACCATATATCCAGACGTTGTAAAGACAGGTTATATCACATTTAAAGACGTTCCAATAGGATTGACAGGCAAGGCTAAAATCATAATTGGAGAAGCATACGATGAATATTTTAATAAAATCACATATGAGTTTTCAGTCGAACTTTAAGATGGGAGTATATAATAATGAAAAAATTACTGTTTTCATCCCTAATTTTGTTCGTAATCATTATACCTGGCTGTATAACAGATTCTACAAATAAAATTCCTGAAACTACGACGACAGTTACTACAATCTTTCCATCATCAACAACTACTACAACGCCCGTAATATCACCAGCTACAACGATAATTACTACATCTACAACGACAACTGTACCTAGAACAAAATTACAAGAAGATTTAGATGTTTGTCTTCATTTAAGTAAAAAAGTTGTATGTGATGCTTTTGATTTAAGTTATTGTGGATACGATAGAAGAACAGAATTGAGAGCATTTAATTATCCTATGGTTGGGACAGAAGGTTTTGTTCCAAAAGGAATTTATTGTCATGGAGGTTCTGCTATCGGAGAACAATCAGATAGTTTGTACTGTGGAATATCATCTGGATGTGAACAAATAGTTGATGAAGGAAATATTATCAAGGAGTGGGAGGCAACATTTATTGGTGCTGAGTATGGGGCTAAATATGAAAAAATAGATGGAAAGAATGTTTATACCTATTCACTTAAAAGATGCACAAAAGAATTTACATTAACATTTAATAGTCAATATCAATGTCAATCATATGGTTATGGTCTGGATAAAGAACTTATGATATAGAAAGGAAGGCAAGATTATGTTAAATGGTTAGAGAAGATGAAAAAAATGTCATTTATACGAAAGATTCCAGGATTTAGGTCAGGTAAGAAATGGAAAATGATTTTAGCGTCAATATGTTACTTCTTCATTTTTATTATAATATTGGGTGCTTTATTTGGTGGTTCTCCTTCAGATGAACAACCTTATATTTCTCAAACTCCATCAGACAAAGAACAATCTTTGATTACTAAAACCCCAAGTGAAATGCTCCCTAGAAGGAGTGATTTATCTACTGAATGGATATTTGGTGATTTAAAGGATATCAACATAAATAATACTGAATTTGAATCAGGGAGTCAACAAGAAATAAGAATAGGCACAGGTTTTTCCAGAAATTTAATTACCATTTCTATTTACAAATTCTTATCAACAACTGCTTCAAACGATTACTATACCAATAGAACAACAGGAGACTACTATCTACAGAGGGGTGGTTATAAAGAAGTAAACATGAGAACAAGTGCAAAATGTGAAGCATACAAAGTTGATAAGATATCTGCCGAACTTGGACAGGTATATTGTGTGAAGTCTAACATATTCTTTGAGCTAAAAGTTGTTTCTGAAACATTCGAATCAGAAAAATATCTAAAAGATATAGGTAAAATCGTTGACCAAAAAATTAGTTAGACTTTTATAGGTTGTTCTTTTTTTCTTGGTTTCTTTTCTTGTAATTCTGTCTCAGATTTCTGCAATTGTGTCTGTGCACTGTTAATATATATTTTAGACACCCTCATCTCCAAGCTCTTTGAAATGATTAAAGCTTCTTTTTGGAGTTGCTGCATCGGGGTTAACCCTAATTCTTTCAATAACCTTATAGTTTGATTTATAAGAGAACGAATATATTCTGGATACAGATTAGGATCAGGTTTTCTGAAAAGATAACTACTCGAAATACCTTCTTGGCACTCTGTGAAATATGCTCTATGTAACCTGACCATGTTTGTTGCTATTTGCCTTATAAGGAATTGTACACCAAAACAGTTTACTTGCAGTTTAGGATAAATGTTTTCCACTTCTTTTTCAAGTTCTTTAATTGCTCCACTGTATATTGATGTCTCGAGAAGACATAAGTTTTCTGAATTTCTTCTTGAACATGCATGTGTTTTACATCGTTTGCATGGTGTTATTGCACCAAGGAAAATATAGTGTTTTGCAGCATTCCATCTTTTTTCTGAAGGGAGTTTTGACAAATAATCAAGTTTTTTCTCCATCCAATCGTTAATCATCATATCACTACTTTGTTTTTTATTTTTCAATCAAAAATATACAATTTTTATAATGGTTTAATTTTCTCATAAAACTCTTTTTCTTCAATTTTTTTGATATTCCTGATTAACTCATTCAAATCTTGTAAGATAATTATATCACTTGGTCTAAGATGTAAGTTCTGATAATTTAGCAGGAGAAAGTTCAAATGTTTTAAAACTTTCTCACATTTTCTTCTTAAAATATATCTCAATACTCTCTTGTGATTTGATTTGAGCATATCAAAATTTGTTATATTTTCAATTTGTCGATTCGTGAGCATAGAATCTTCCTTTAAATTTTCTTCCAATTCTTAATTTCCTCTTTAGTTTCTTTGACAACCTCAGAAGTTTTCTTCAAATCAGCAATTTTTTTCAGTTCTTTATCAAAATCATATTTTTCTTCTTCTTGACTCTTCGTTACGTTTGTTACATCTGTTACCACTGTTACATTTTCATCTTGTTCTGTAACAGATGTATCATTTGTAACATTAGTAACAGATGAGAGGGGGGTGATATATCTTCGCTTCAATCTTTCCCAGATTTTTTCATCGATATCTAAAACTCGTTTAACATCTTCAGAAATTCTCTTTAAGGTCGTTTTAAGTCCTAAAGATTTCAGATATTTTCCAACGGTTTGTGGTGATGGCTTCTTTCCACCATAATCGTTTTCTATTTTCTCAGTGATGTCAGACGGTGTTATAATATCAGAATTTTTTAATAAAGAGTTTATAGAATTAACAATCATACCTTCAAAACTTGTTGCTCTTTCTTCTATTAGTTCTCTGTTATATTTCTGTAAAAATTCTTTGAACATTTTCATTAACTCTGGCATGTTGAAAAAAAGGATAGCAAAGGAACTTGTAGCTTGTTTCAATCTTGGTTCTATATCCCCTAAGTCTAAGCCCTGAACTGTTTCAGTGTCTATTTTACTTCTCCAATCAAACCTGAACATGAGTAATTTATTCCTGAGTTTTGCTTCTTCATCAAAGAATTTCTTTGGAAGAATTACTGATATATCATTTCTATCTGTCTCCTTCATAATCTCGGTCAAACATCTTGATTCAAGTGCTTTGTCGTTGAAAGTACGTCTTGTCGCTATTATTTTTGGACAAAAAGTTGGTAAAAACTGTAAATCATCTGGATTTTCTTTGTAACATCTGATTACTGGCCTGCCTTTTTCAAAGCCACAATTCAGAATGGTTATGACTTCGTTCTTTTCTGAACTTTCTCTGAAATCGGCTTCATCCAAAATAATTGTTCCTTTCCATCTTTTTATCATGCGATAAATGGGTGCTGGTGTTATGCTACCTGAAACGATACATGGTTTATAACATAATCTACCAACTACGTTTTGAAACCTTGACTTTCCTGTTCCTGTGTCCCCTAATGTTCGCATATAGCAAAGAGTGTTGATTTTGTCGTACACCCAAGAAAGTAAGATATAGAAGACAGAAAAGGTTTCATAATCTTCACTAACATCAACATAGGTATGAACATGCTCTTTGATTTCTTTAATTAAAGATTCTAAATTACCATAATCTTCTGTTCCTGTAGGTAGAAGAACCGCTCCTTCTTTGAGGGCATCATCATCTATTATCGGAATTATGACTGAATTATCATCATCTATCCTGTCTGTATATTCGACTTTACTCCCATCCCAAACAGCAAACATAGATCCACCGTCTAGACAATGAATTTGTTCATACAGAACCCCATCTCTTTCATAAAAAGAAGTTGATAATATCTTTTCTTTGGTTACTTTCTCATTCTTTCTTTTCTGTTTCTCTTCAAGGTTTTTAATTACAGCAACTATTCTTCCTATTGCTCTATCATCGTTTTTCAGTTTAGGGTGCTCCTTGATTACGTCTTTAACTATTTCCTCTGGATTTGTCATTCCTAAGCTTTTAATTCTAGTCTTAACCCACTTTTCAATAGTTTCTGATTTAATCATAAAACCATCTTATTTTCCAAAATTTCTATCCCATTAAAGGGGTGTAATTTAATAATTCCTCGAGATTCGAGGTCTTTTAGGATTTGTTTTGTGGTATCTTTGTCAAAATGAAAAATACAGCCGCATCGATAATATATTACAGGAAATGGGATTATACGCCTTTTATATTGTATTTTTTTCAATTCTCTGACTACTATACCGAGAAAATCGAACGAACATTCTATTTTATGAGCTTGCTTTTGTGTTATCATATTTAGAATCATCCTTTCTTTCCTTTTTTTCAAACTTTTCAAAAATTTTCTTAAGCAACTTTAATGACTTAAGTTCCATAACAACTCACGCCGCATCGATGTTTTTCAAAAGGTCACGTATGATAGAAATTTTTGTTCTATATTTTCCACTTTCTACTAATCTCTCCAATTTTTTGTATTCCTCTTCAGACAGCTCAATCAAGAATCCTTTAAATTTTTGATTTTTCATACAATTCCTATAGATTGCGACACCGATTATCTTTAAACCTAAAAATTTGCGATTTTGTCTCTTCGAAGGTGAGAAAGATGAGTAGATTAACAGAGGATAAGGCTTATCAAAAGGTATTGAATTATTTAAAACAAAAAGACGAAGCAAATTTATTAGAAATTAGTCGAGATGAACATATTACCAAAGGGTCTTTACACAGATGGTTGGTTAAATGGAAAAACGATAAAAAAATAGGTTATACCATTCGAACAAAAAAGACTGGATTAGGTGTTGAAGAAGTATATTACTTGCCAGAAATTATGTTAATTGAAGAAAAATTAGAAAGATTCCTAAAAGAGAAAAATGCATTAAAAGAAGGTAAAACTTTTATATGGGATGTATTTCCAAGATTAGCTGTTCATCTTAAGATAGACCACACAAAACCAGAATTTAAAAATGCAGTAATTAATCTTGCCAAACGATATAAATTTCTGTGGCTTCCTAAACATGAGCCACCTGAGTGATTAACATGGTCAAATTAGGTGGATTTACTGTTGATGAAATTAAAAATAAAATTAGTCAGAAAAAATATCTTGAGGCATTCATTTCCGTCGATAATAGATTACAACATATGCTAAGACAAATGATTTTTTATAAATTTAAGGTTTGTAAAGAATTAGAGTCAAATTTTTGGGAACTTTTGTATAATAGAAATATTGATAGATTTGTTTTTCTTAAGGACATATGCTTTAAATTTGACCTAATAACAGACCCTAAATTGAAAGATAAAATAACTAATTTTAATAAATTTAGAACAAGGGTTATTCATGAAATAACCACAGTAGAGGAGTCAGAACTTATAGATATGTGTCGATTTGGTCTTAATTTAATTAATGAAATTGAACCAATAGTTTCAGGATTAAGAAGTTAAAGAACTTAAGCTCAGCTTTTTCTCAGAGGAGAGGGGTTCAATAAATTTATATTTGCATAAATCGATATTATTTTCAAGAAGAACGGGATTTAAACCAACGGTCTAATTCTCTCCCAGGGCGTTGAACTTTAAGGCTAAATTGAGGCTTTGTCTAATAAATATTTTAGGATAATTCGATCTAAAAATCAGATAAGACTAAAATCTTTAAAGTAATGTGTTGGATCTAAACTCGAAAAATTTTCAAGTTTCACAGCAGCCCCCGGTCCAAAAACTTCTTCTCTCAAGTATTTTCCTGCATTGGGTTCACCATACCATTTTTCACCATGTTCATCTCTAAGTTTATGAAGAAGAGAAGCAGTCCTGATTTTTGATAATAAATAACTTGGTGAATAAAGATCATACATGGACATAACATGGTGTGCTAGCCAATAATTTCCAGGTAAAGGAAGTCCATATCTTTCGGTTAGTTCAGCATAACGTTCTGTTGCTTTTTCAACATCCAGGTTCTTTTCCCAGAATTCAATCTTCATGATTGAGTTAGCAGCATAGAATGTAAGATAATACAATTCTAAAAATCTTTCCATTTCATGTATTCTTTCAATATTCTCTTGATTTATGCCTAAACGATCTCTCAAGAAACTCGTGTCAGTGGCTATTGATTCGAATAAAGTTGATGGAATTTCTGCGGTTGTTGTATGAATCAAATATTTGTCCCAATAAGGGGCGTTTGGATTTATAGATGAAAAATGAACACCATGTCCCCCTTCATGGAAACCAGTTGTGGCATCTGCAAACGGTGTACTTTTTTGGAATATTACTTTACCTACCGTTGGAACTTGTATAAAGAAACAAGCTGGGGAAGCGTGTTTTCCTTGTCTCTCTCTATCGTCTATCGTTACGTATCTTAAGAAAGTGTTCATCTTTAACTCTTCCATTATATCCAAAAATAATTTCATTGGTTCTGTTCCTTTAAACAGGGGATCGAATTCTTTGAAGGCATTAGGTCTCCAAACGTATAAATCATCTTTCGAATTAACTTCACGACCAATTATTTTTGGCCATAATGTTTGTGCCATTTCCAAGAACGGTTTTTTTGCGTAATTACCTGATTTATCGACTACATCTTTCAATTCTCCGGCAGAAGTTCTGGCTAGTTTACAATATACACTTAAAGTATCTAAGCCATGACTAGAATAATTTTCTCTGACTAGATTAAAAAATTGTTGAACCAATGGTCCTATATCTTTTTCTGCATACTGAATTATACCATCAAATACTTTGTCTCTTAATTCTGGTTCTTTTAAATGTTGTAGATTAAACTGTCGCCAAGAATCTACAGAAACATGATAACCTGAAATATCAATTTGTTTTTTTCTTGCTTCTCTAATATTTTTAAGTATTTCTGCAGTCTTAGATTTTTGTTTGTTTGCGATTGCATCAAAATATAATATGTCGGGGATCTGCTCTCTAGGAATAAAACTATTCTCCATGAGAAATAAAAGAAGTTTGGATAGTTGTTCTTGTTTTTTTGAATAGATTTTCAAATTTTCTTCGTCTTCAGGAAGTGGGAGACCTGCTTCGCTACCAAATTCAACCCAACTGGCTCCAATCGAGGCATCTTCTGCTTCTTTACACCAAGTACTTAAATCAGAAACCTGTTCCAATAATGTTGGCATTCAATTCTAGAATAAAATATATTATTAAAGATTTAAACCTTATTGCGAGCATTTTTCAATTTCTAAAATCAGATAAGTTTATTATAAAAGTCCTAAAAATTAACCTAAAACCATCGAACACTCTCAGGGCGAACTTAGAACAAAAATCTATGAAATTAAAAGACAAAGTATGATTTATAAACTATATCTTTTTTGACCATCTAAATATAATCATGAGAAGAGACGTATCAGATAAAAACATATTGAATAATTTTTGTCTGAAATTTTGTAGAATTCTTTCTAAACATGTAGAATACATTGTCGTTTCAGGGTTTGTTGCGATAGCATCAGGAAGGACAAGAGGGACAGAAGATATAGACATAATAATAAGAAAAATGAGTTCAGATGATTTCAGGAAGCTGCATAAGGATTTGATAAAGGAAGGTTTTGTTTGCATCCAAAGTTTTCAAGCAGACGAGATATTCAATTATTTCAAAGACAAATTGAGCGTGAGGTATTGTTTGAAGAACCAACCCGTACCACAGATAGAGCTGAAGTTCGAAAAAGATAAGCTGGATGATTACCAGTTCAAGACAAAAGAAAAATTACCTTTGACCGACCTTGATGTATGGTTCAGTTCTGTTAACATGAACGTTGCCTTTAAGGAGGAACTTTTGAAATCACCAAAAGATATGGAAGATGCCAGATATTTAAGATTGATCTACAAAGAAAAAATAAAAGAAAGAGAGATCGAAAAAATAAAGAAGATGATGAAAGAGATGAGGTTGTGAGAGACAGTCATATCGGTCAAATAGAAGAATGGGCGGAATT
>Ga0315289_10004156_pt1 | contig 21656 bp, 25 predicted proteins | sample YL17G11_40_MG_FD_203452 | JGI IMG/M metagenome (GOLD analysis project Ga0315289, IMG submission 203452) | Sediment microbial communities from Yellowstone Lake, YNP, Wyoming, USA - YL17G11_40 | ecosystem: Environmental > Aquatic > Freshwater > Lake > Sediment | place: USA: Wyoming | collected... | reverse complement strand
TTAAGGTTCATAAGCTCACCAATCTTCTCTCTACTTGGTTTCTCCTTTTCAAGCTCTTTCTTAGCCTCCTTAACGATATTAGATATTTCTTCAACACCCTCCATGAATCTTGGCTCTTTGTAGTCACGGCGTTCCTTTAGCCAACCCAGAATCTTAGGAGTATTTTTAGTCTGCAACGTATCCCCTATAACCAACGGTAGATCAACATTCGGCTTCAGCGGATGAATTAGAGGGGGTTCTTGATAGCAGTCCATATGCAATATTCCTCCAAATGCTGAAGAATATTGATCCATCTGGCCACAGTTTATGCCTAAGATCTTCCTTTCAGCCATGTAAGCCATATCGGCATAGAAGGCCAACTTCTCTGGACTTTTAACCATCTTCTTTGATGTTAGGAAGGTGCAGCAGGTTGACATGACATCCTTCCATTCCCTATTACCAAACTTTATTTTCATCTTTTCGTATCGGTGGGGGCCATCTTCTATGTGTAGGTCAGGATGGTCATAAGGGCTAACAAAGTCAACAGGAGAGTTTGACTTCATGAACTGTAGCATTTCACTGAACTTGCCGATGTAGAAGTAGTCGTCTTCAGCAAAATAAAGGTAATCAGCATATGTCTGTTCAAGTAGAATGGAAAGCTGTAATAGAAAAGTAGGACTGTTACCAATCTTATCAGTATGAATTATCTTCAGACAATCTCCACTTACCTTTTCCCTAAATATGCCCTCGTATTCTTTTGGACAATCATCCAATATGACTGTCAGATGATACGGGACACCCTCAAGACTCCTTGCCAAAGAGTCGAAGCTAGCCTTAACTAAGTCATATTTAGATTCAAAGCGAATGTGTTTCTTACCAAAAAGGGGCGTCGCTCTATAGGCGATAGCTAAGTCGAATTGCATTGGCAGATCGTTCCTCCATTAGATTTTATTTCTCTCCATATAAGTGGTTATCTACATTAGAACATCTGAACCCTCATAAGAAACTAGCAATTGAGTGATCTAGACGATGGGACGGTTATGGTGCCTCTTCAAATCATCTTGATCAACATTCACGCCTTCCGGTAAACCAGCAGAAGAAAAAACATTAACAAGTATCTTTGGGCATGAATAAAATATTTAAATAATGTTAAAGTTTTGTATTCAAAGAATTAAATTCATAAGATTTCTTGGTGACAATAATATGCCCACATTAGGGCTCTTGAACGGAGACAAGGTAATAATTCCAAATAAACCGAAAAGTACCTATCCCTACAGAGACCCCATAGAATTTTTATTGAAGCAAAGGAAAATATGATGAACCTTACACGGCTTTTTGAAACACTTTCTTCTTCCAAGGAGGTACTTTTCTCAGAGCTTGACAAACAAAATCGTCTTATCGTACCAGTAGAGTCTCCAGAAGTCTGGGGTTGTGGAGTAACTTATAAGAAGAGCGTGGATGCCAGAGAATTAGAGACAGCTTCGAAGACGGTCTATGGACAAATATATGTTGCAGAAAGACCAGAGATCTTCTTCAAGTCAACTCCTTTAAGATATGTTGGTCCAAATTCGCCAATATACATAAGGAGTGATTCAAAGTGGAACGCCCCTGAACCAGAGCTCGCTTTTGTGATTGGTATAGATGAGGAAATATTTGGATACACAATTGCTAACGATGTTTCCTCAAGAGATATCGAAGGAAAGAATCCTCTTTATCTCCCCCAAGCCAAGATATACAAAGGTTCTTGTTCTTTTGGTCCATGCGTTACTTCATCTGATCAGATTGAAAATCCACATAATCTAGATATCACAATGTCCGTATACAGAGCTGGCTCTGAAATTTTTAAGGGACGAACTAACACTTCAAAAATGAAACGTACAATCCAAGAGTTGTACACGTTCCTAAAAAAGGACAACATAGTTCCTCCCGGTCTGGTCTGCATGACAGGAACAGGTATTGTTCCACCTGATGATTTGACCTTAGAATCAGGAGATATAGTCAAAATAGAAATAGAGAAAATAGGTATTTTAAAGAGCCCAGTTCTCCAATGGAAGTGAAAACCACTATTACTCTAAAGTGTATAGGTCATCTTTTCCAGTAGTATTATAGAATATTGGGGTTGTATAGGTTCTATAAGAGTGTAAAATAGGAGAACCTGCTATTTTAGAATATTCTATAAATCAAAAAATAGTTAATTAACTATTCACTATTGCTAAAGTATTACAGAATATGATTTAATTGATATAAACACTCTTATTGAACATATTTTTTTCATAAAATATTATTTCCAATAGGTTCAGACTATAATTGCCAACTATTCGTTTATTACACCATATCTGGGGATCTTAACCGTAAATGTGGAACCTTCACCTACCTTACTCTCAACCGCTATCGAACCATTATGTATCTCAATCAGCCGTTTACAGACAGAAAGCCCCAAACCTTGACCTTTAGACTTCGTCGTAAACAACGGGGTAAAGAGTTTACGAAGATTCTCCTCAGATATCCCAACACCAGTGTCCTGAACACTAATCAAAGCCATATCACTTTCCACAGAATCCCTAATTATTAGCCTACCACCATTAGGCATCGCCTGAATAGCATTTTTAAACAGATTAACAAAAACCCTCTTCATCATCAAAGAATCAACCATCAAAAAAGGAAAACCATCCCCAATATCTATCACAACCTTAACACTTTCAGGCACATTTACCATCGACAAGGCATTGGCTATTAGCTGACGCATGTTAGTGTTTGTGAACACAGGCTCCATAGGCCTCCCAAGATCCTGGAGGTCTGAGACAATCTTGTTCATGTAGTCTATCTGTTCCTGACATGCTACTATAAGCTGATCCAATCCCTCTCTCTTTACAACTTCCCGTATTCCAAGAGGAAGAACATCAATTCTTGTCTTCGATAGATACAGAAGGTTAACTAGAACCTGTAACGGATTACGCAGATCGTGGCCTACCATGGTAGAGACTTGGCTTATTGCAATTATCCTTTCGGCCTCCTTAAGCTCCTTAGTTCTCTCCTCAACTATCTCTTCTAAGTTCTCCGTATGCTTTCTAAGCTCCTCCTCCATCCTCTTACGCTCTGTAATATCCCTCCCTATTCCTTCAATAGTGATTAACCTGCCAGAGTCATCAAAGATTGGATTATTAACTAGCTCTGTCCACACAAGACTGCCATCTCTATGCCTCCATCTTAGCTCTAGGCGAACAGGCTCCTTTTTGTCAGGCAGTTGAACCATCATTTCTGCCAACTTTGTAGCATCTTCACGATAGATGATCTTCCACCAAAGTTTCTTATCAGCATAATGTTCTTCAGGAGTATACCCAAGTATCTTTGTGGAAGCAGAGTTGATATATTCAAAACCCTCTTCTGGACGGTAGAGGAAGATTAGGTCGTCAGCATTTTCAGCAAGCCTACGGAAACGTTCCTCAGACATACTGTTAAGTAAATCTATATTATCCCGACTCTTACTTTCTGCATTTCTAAGAGACATACTGTTACTACCTAACATAATCTATGATAGATACTTAAATCTGTATGCATTCTAGCAAATGAATAGTATAAAAGAATTATTCCACATAAAATAAAACCTGTCTTCTAGTCGTTGAAGTTTTCAAGAAAGCTAAGAAGTTGGTCCTATAATAGCATCTTGATGAGACAGCTATATATGCAAGTTGAGTTATGTTGCTAAATTAAACTGTTTTTAGTTTTACATTTTATTGATAAGTTCGACTAGCCTAAGGCTGTGTGAACGATATTGGGAAACGGTCTTGCCCTCCCATATTCCTTCGACATTATAGGATTTGGCAACCTTATCCCCAGCTAAGAAATCAAGTTTCAGCTTACTGTATATCATTGATGTTACAATTGTCAAATCAAATAGTTTGGTTAACTCGACCTTGAAGGAACCCTGTGGTATGCGATTAAAGTAACATATGTTTATTCCTTCAGCCTCAGCCATTAATGCGTTCATAAGATCGCATGTCAGATACATTATAGTATCATATCTGAACTCTATCGTTATAGTCTTCTTGATCTTCTTTATTGAATCATGTATTTCCCTGCGCACCCACATATTAACCACTTCTCTTTCCAATTTACTGGAGAGGTTTGCGATAAGAGAGAGTTCGAGATTTGGTAAAATGTCAAAGTCAGTATTATGTTTGAGAAAGTCTATTTCGTTTGCTGCATAGATGGCCAAATGCTTAGTAGAAGTATCGTTAGTCAAGTTTCCTTGCCTTTCTATATTAAGTAATATAACTCTTGGCAGCATGATCATCAGGTGTCTGAAATCTTCGCCCAAGAGAGGTGAAAGTACCTTTGAACTATAGTGGCTTTAGATGAAACCCATATCTGGAATCAGATACTTGTATTGAGTCTTCTGAAGAAAGAAGTTCTTCCAGTCAGTAGAGGATATCTCCTTTTCTTCATTATCATCTAGAAAGCCAGTCATCAATTTGGAGAGACCTGACGTATCGATAGCGTACAGGACATTTTTCTGAACACCCTCTTCTCCTCCAAGAATGATTATCGACTTGGAATCATTGTAGGTCCATATAATCTTCTGATCGTCTGACACCCTCACAGTAAATGGACTGTTATAGAGCTTGGCGTTGAACTTGAAGTCGTCCAATAACTGCATAAACTTCTTTTGATCAACAGTCTCCATCTTATACATTAACACTCCTATAAGGAAGGATATAATATAATCTTTATAGAAGAAATGCGCTCGCAAAGATTATCGATGTTTAGAGAATAACTGACGAAGATTCCCCTAATATGAAACGCCTTCCGTTTAGCACCCCATGCTCATTTGATGTTATTTTAGAGTTAGCACCTATCAGACTGTCAATAATCCTTTCTTGAACATCTATTAAGCATCCATCCATAACAATAGAATTCTCGATTTCTCCTCTCTTTACTGTACAGTTGTTCCCTATACTCGTATAAGGACCAACGTATACAGAAGGCTCTATTATTGAATTGTCTCCGATAATTGCAGGCCCTCTGACTATAGCACCCTTCTTGATGACGCTGTTCTTGCCTAAGCTCACCCTACCCTGCATAGATGATTCATCTTCAACCTTACCAAGCATCACAGGTTTAATTTCATCCAAGATAAGCCTGTTCGCTTCAATAATGTCTTCAGCCTTACCAGTATCCTTCCACCAACCCTTAATAACATCATACGAGACATTGTACCTGTTGTCCATCAGCATCTGGATGGCATCAGTTATTTCGAGCTCTCCTCTCCAAGATGGCATAAGGTCGGCGATCATCTTGAATATCGACGGAGAGAGAAAGTATATCCCAGCTAGGGCATAGCTGCTTGGAGGCTCCTTAGGTTTCTCGATGAGTCTAACCAATTTACCAGAGGAGTCGAACTGTGCAACGCCAAAGCGACTAGGATCCTTCACCTGAGTTAGAAGAGTCATAGCATCCAACTTCTTGTCCTTTTCAAACTTTCTAACATAACTTGTTATCCCACCTTTAATCAAATTATCACCTAAGTATACAACGAACCTTTCATTTCCAATGAAGTCTTTACATAACTTTACTGCGTGGGCAATTCCTTTTGGAGCATCTTGACTTATGTAAGTTATCTTCGCATCAAACCTTGAACCATCACCATAGTATTCCCTAACCTTCTCAGGATATACTGTGCCTAAGACTATCGCAACTTCTCTGATTCCTGCAATAACAAGGTCCTCTAAAACGTATTGGGAGATTGGCTTGTTCGCTACTGGAATAAACTGCTTCGGACCAGTGAACGTTAACGGCTTAAGCCTTGTTCCAGTACCACCATGTAGTATCACGCCCTTCAATATTACCACTTTATCTTCCAAGGAATAGGACTTAAGGTTCGTTCATCTGCTAAAGGCTTCCACCATCGCTCATTAGAAAGATACCATTGGACGGTATCTCTTAGCGCCTTGTCAAAAGAGTATTTAGGTTTCCAGCCAAGTTCACTTCTGATCTTCGTAGAATCCAAACTATATCGGATATCATGGCCAGGCCTGTCTTCAACAAACTCTATCATAGCCTCACTCTTGCCCATAATTTCAAGAATCTTCTTGACCACAGTAAGGTTATCATATTCACTGTCTGTAGAAATGTTATAGATCCCCCCAGACCTTCCCTTCTCTAAGACCCGCTCCAAAGCTTCACAATGATCCTTCACAAACAGCCAGTCCCTAACATTCTCGCCTTTACCATAAATTGGCACCTTCAGGCCCAAATGAGCTCTTAATATGGTCTTAGGAATCAGCTTCTCCGGAAACTGAAAGTAGCCGTAGTTGTTAACGGATCTCGTTATCACAACATCTATACCGTAGGTTCGATGGTACGCTAAACAGAAGAGGTCAGCGCTAGCCTTAGAAGCAGAATATGGGGATGAGGGCTTCAGCCTATCCTCCTCACTATAGGAACCCTTTACTATGTCAGAGTAGACCTCGTCTGTGCTAACCTGAACCAATCTAACCTTCTTATTTAATTCGCGGATAGCTTCCAATATTGTGAGGACGCCTTCAGTATTACTCTTGTAGAAGGACCAAGGATCAGAAATGCTCCTATCAACGTGAGACTCTGCAGCCACATTTAGAACGTAGTCAACTTCAGAAACAAGCTTGTATACAAGATCGTAGTCTGCAATGTTCCCCCTTACAAAACTATACTTCTTGTCATTTTCGATGTCCTTCAAGTTCAAAGGATTCGAACCATAAGACAGGTTATCGATATTGATTACTTCATCAGACCTACTAGAAGAAAGAATATGATGTATGAGGTTGCTGCCTATAAATCCACAGCCGCCTGTAACAAGAAGTTTCATCATGTTCACTTAAACATAGGCAGGAACCAATCCCAAGGTCTATTACATCTTGGATCGTCTACCCTACCATTTATCCACCAAGGTATAATGTTCGGATCGTTCCAGTCCCTCCTTAACTCGTCAGGAGAGTTATAGTCGTAGAGCTTGTTTACAAAATATACTAGCATTGCAGGCTCAGTGCCTATTGCCTTGAAGCCATGCCAATAAATTCCAGGAATCTTGACGATCTGAGGAGACTCTCCAGTTGATACGATTTCGTCAAGTTCCCTGCTAGATTCGTTGAACGCACATATCTTAAGAGCACCTCTAATGACAACAAAGTTGTCTATCTGGCCACGTTCATGCTTATGCCATGCTCTAACAACGTAAGGATAAGTTATTGAAAGATTGGCTTGGACGATCTCTTCCTCTCCAAAAAGCTCCTTCCAGTCCTTCCTAAAAATTTCTGTGAAGAAGCCTCTTTCGTCAGCAAACTTCTTCAACGGTTTAATGACTACGCCATCAAGCAAGACCTTCCACCTCAACCTTAAACCTCCTCATAGCTTCCTCTATATTTAAGGGCTTATGCCGAAGCTGAGAAGTAGCCTTACTGACATCCAAGGAAGAGTCTCTAGGCCTTCTAGCAAACCAGTTCATGTCATCCATCTTAGCGGGCCTAATCAGAATCCTATCAAGTTCAAAGGCCTCAGCAAGCATCCTAACGAAATCGTACCTCGATATTCTAGTGGCACCAGCCATATGATAGACTCCAGTAATCCATCTGCTAACAGTCTCTAGAATCATTTCAGCCAAGCTAGAGTTCAAAGTAGGAGAAACAAACTGGTCAACAAGAACGGGAATGGTCTCCTCCTTACGAAGTTTCTCAAGAGCCCACAAAGCAAAGTTTACTTTACCACGAGCAGGTCTTGAACCATAGATGACACTGGCCCTTGCAACAAGATGGTCCAAGCCAGAAGACCTGACCAGCTTTTCCCCTTCGAGTTTAGAATAACCGTAGTAGTCTATTGGATTACACACATCATCTTCCTTGTACATTCCTCTATCGCCCTGGAAAACATAGTCTGTTGAAATGTACACGAGATATGCACTGAACCTTCTGCAAGCTTCAACAATATTTTTCGTGCCGTTTACATTAGTTCTGTAAGCAAGAACCTTGTCCCTCTCACATAAGTCCACATCGGTTAAAGCAGCGGCATGAACAACAACATCAGGACGAATTCTACTGAAAATGTTCATCATCGCCTCTGAATTGGTTACATTGAGCTTGAAAGGATGGCCAACATTAATAAGATGCTCAGAATAACCAGAATAAACTTCAAAGCTTTCCCTTAAAGCGAGCTCGGCAAACCTATAGCCAAAAAGGCCGCTAGCACCGGTTAGAAGGAGCTTCAAGTTTGACCACTGTTATGCCGACAGTTTCTCTGAATCCCCTGCTTCTTTATTGCCCTGTTTGTCCGATTTTTCTGGAGGAGTGGGGTTTTGTGCTTCTTTACTGAGAATAACTTTATATTCTGATGGAACGAGTGCATATCTTATGGTTTCTTTACTTGGAATTACTTCATATTTTAGTGGCCCATATTTCTTGGCTTCATTTCTTAATATTACCTTGAGTACCTTGTCTAAAGGTCTTTCGCCTCTAAGATTCTCTAACACCCAATAAAGTTGCCGTCCTGACATAAGATCTATCATGAAATTTACTTCGTTATAAATTGGCATATATTCCGCTTTCTCCTTATTTTTTGAGTCAAGTGTTTCCTTTGAGAGTTCATAGGCAATTTTACTCTTCGGAAATAATATCAGAGGAACCTTGAATGCGATATCAATTGGTTTTTCTAGAAGGCTTCCTTGACTTTTTTCTATCTTATCCAAAATAACTTCCCTTATAACATTTCTAAGCTCTACGTTCATTTCCTCTTCAGCTTTTCTTGCTGCTTGGAGAATAGGTGATAGTCTTGTCGATATGTCTTCTGTCAAGTTCAGATCTGCCCGTCTATGCAAATTAATAGAGCTTCTGTTTTCTCCTTTAAATCAGAGTCCACCTTTTTCAAAATCAACCATTGTATGAACCTGTACAAGGTAACCTTTAGTATAGGAAGCATTTCTTGCTCTGAGACCTCCTTTTCAGAAAACAGTTTGAACATCGGATATAATGCTTCGAACTCGCCGATCTCTTTCCCAATTTTCTGCGCCTTAGAAAGCCTGTCTATAGCCGGATTTATTTCCCCAAGGATGCCCTCCAGTTTTTTAATTGACTCCTGTGCTGATGACACAAGCTCCGATCTTTGGGCTTCGGATAAATGCCTTATTTCCTGCATGCTAGTTGTTGTAGTAGTTTTTAACATCTCTAGTTCTTTATTAGCTTCTTTCGCCACCTTGCCTATTTGGGGGACAGTAGAATCGGAGATACGATTTATCGAATCCAGTAATGTAGACCTTTCAGCCTTAAGATCGTTTATTTCTTTGTTTAGAGTTGATTTCTCTAACCTAAGGGCAATGACTTCTCTCCCTATTTTCATATATTCATTGGAAAGGGATGAAGTTTGTGACATAAATTCCAAAATTTTCTTCACGTCGTAATCCTGCTCTTTTGCGTTGTCGAATATCTTAGATAACATAAAGAAATCGTTTATTTTATATCCGTACTGCTCTAGCTTTCCTTTGAAGTCTGAATATTCATTTAGAACTTTGATGGTGGCATCTTTCTCTTCTAAAGCCTTTTTTGTATCTTCTATGGCCTTTTCACGTTCTTTCTGTTTGACAGTGATTTCCTGTCCCAACTTTGACAGCTCTTCTTTCTTAGCCTTAAAATCCCTGAATAACTCTTCATAAGACACCCCAGTTAGAGCCTTGAGACGATATAACTCATCTGCCAGAGCTACGATCTGTTTTGGCGCATGGCCTTGATTAATGGATTCCTGATATAGACTTGATACAAAGGATTCGAACTTGCTTACACTTACATCCATATTCTTTAGCTTATTCATTATTTCCGCTCCCAATGAAGCCTGCTCTATGGACAGTCTAATTCGGTTCAGCTTAATTGACAGGTCCCTGATAGTCTCACCTTCAGCTCCTATTAACTCTCTAAAGGAGACCCAATAATTAGACACGGAACCAGTCGATACATTAGCTTTTATGGCAGTCTCGTCCCTTGACTTGCCTGTTAGATAAGCTCTCGCCAGAATTTTTTCAACATCTGAAGAAATCTTCTTACCCATGTTAACCCCTTTTAGGGTTCACCATCATATAAGCGTTCGTCAAATACGTCAAACAGCCCGTAAGATCCGTCAAATAGGAAAACGACGATCCGTCAAAATGGCCCAAAAAGGGCAAAAAATGCTCTACATTTAACTAGAAAAAAGCCTTAGAGAAAACCTCAGACAACAGACCGTTCTAGGTGCACAGCACAAAATTGATGCCAATTATCGCCTTTTTACTAGAAAAAGTGGCCTCTAAGTCCTTCTGTTTGACGGCTTTGACGGAGAATTGGTTCCATTTGACCTAATTTTTTTGACGGCTCTTCTACCTGCTAATCGCAATATATCCAACAGATTCTGATGACTGTTGTTGACAGCTGAAAAATATCTGGTAGTATACAATATTTAGAGGCTTTGGGAAAAACCTCAGGGAAAGGTGTTTAAGGGGCAGCAATTTTATGGTACGATATTAAAGGCAAGGATTTCGTCAGCTTCCCCTTTTCTCTAATATCCACATGCATGAAATCTATCTTTGGAAGAACCTTAGCCAAGGTATCCATCTTCTCGGACCACACGCTGTCTAATAGTACAACCTTATCCCCGTTGCCTACAAGCCTTTCAACAAGGTGGCTTCCGATAAAACCTGCTCCTCTTGTTACAGCTATCTTCATCTTTTATTCACTTAGAAAAACAAACTGTAAATAGAAAAAAAGTTTATTGGCTCTTACCTTCAGCGGAATTAGCCTTGTTCTCCTCTGTCTTTGGCTCTTCCTTCGTAAGCTCTTCTATGGGCTGTGGAGGTGGAGTTGTAGCTAGAGTGAATCCAATCCAGCCTAAAACAACGAGAATACCTGCTACGATAACGAATGCTGTAAGCTGGAGGACGATTTGTGGGTTCCAGAAGAAGAGGAGCCACGCATATATTATTATTCCAATGATACTCCCGAGGAGTAGTACTAGTCCTATTAGTTGATCTCTACTCATGTAATCTCACTCATTTTGTGTATGTGTTGGGGTTTAAAAATATTTCCCACCATTTTACGCAATTTTTATCCCTTATCCATTCTATAGCCTGTTAATAACTTAGTTTTATGGCGCATTTGGTAATTCTGTACAGCATTTTTTACCTTTGATATAGTTTTGGTATTGTCTTAGTGGCTATCGATTTGTGATGGTGTCTTGAGGTAGTGTTTATTTATATAGAGGGTGTTTTAGGACTTTCTTTGACTGATATGAACTTTGCTGTTGATGCTAGAAATCTCGTTAAGGTATATGAAGGTAAGGTTAGGGCTTTGGATGGTGTTGATCTGAGGGTTGAGGCTGGCAGGGTTTTTGCTGTTTTGGGTCCCAATGGTGCTGGTAAGACAACTTTGATTAGGATCTTGACTACTCAGTTAAGGCCTACTTCTGGCGAGGCTTTTGTTTTTGGTTTGAATGTTGTCGGCGAGGATGCAAAGATTAGGAGGCTTGTTAGTTATGTTCCTCAAGAGATGAGTGTTTGGACTGATATTAGTGGTTTTGAGAACTTGTTGATTTATTCTAAGATTTACGGAATTCCTTCTGACGAAAGAAGTAAGGCTATCGCTGAAGTGCTGGAGAGCATGGGTTTAAGTGATGTAAGGGATGATTTGATTAAGACTTATTCTGGTGGCATGGTGAGGAGGCTTGAAATTGCATGTGCGCTGTTGACGAGGCCAAAAATTTTATTTTTGGATGAACCTACCATTGGTTTGGATCCTTCTGCTCGCAAGGTTGTATGGGAGAAGCTTACTTCCTTTAGGAATGAGTATGGCTCGACTGTATTCTTTAATACACATTATATGGATGAGGCTGATCTTTATTCTGATGGCATTGCGATTATTGATAAGGGTAAGATTGTAGTATTAGGTACTGCTGAGGAGCTTAAGCATTCTGTTGGCGGTGAGGTTATTCTGATTGGCGTGGAAGGTAATGATGTTGGTGAAGGTGTTTTAGGAAAGATTAGGAGCTTAAGTTTGGTTAGGGATGCAATCTTTCATAATTCTGAGCTTAACGTTGTCGTCGAAAATGCTGAGACGGCTTTACCTGAAGTTATTGATGTTTTAAGGGGGCATGGTGTTTCTATCAAGAGAATTTCCATGACTAAGCCTACCTTGGATGACGTCTTCTTGAAGTATGCGGGCACTAGGCTTGATACTGGTGGTAGGTTCAGTGAGGTTGCTCAGGTTAGGCGTATGATTAGGAGGGGATAGAGTTGCTGGATTTCTTGAGGACTATGCTTGTTATGGTTGAATTGGAGCTTAGGAGGCTTAGCCATGATAGGACTGAGATCTATTCTAGGGCTGTCCAGCCGATTTTGTGGATTGTTGTCTATGGGCCCATTATGAGCGGTGTTAGGGCTATTCCTACAGGTGATATTCCGTATACTGACTTTATTACTCCTGGCGTGCTGATTCAGAGTACGACGTTTGTTTCTATCTTCTATGGTTTGACGATTGTTTGGGAGAGGGAGTCCGGTATTTTAAAGAAGCTACTTGTGACACCTGCTTCTAGATATGCTACGGTTATTGGCAGGTCTATGGCTTCTGGTGTTAGGGCGATCCTTCAGGCTTTGATCATTGTTCCTGTGGCTTTTCTTATTGGTGTGAGGTTTGTTCCTAATGTTTTGTACTTTATATCCGCTCTTCTGATAATATTCTTTGCATCAGGAGGTTTTGCTGCGATTTCTATCGTTATTGCTTCGTTTATGAAGACTAGGGAGAGGTTTATGGGTATTGGTCAGGCTATTACTATGCCGTTGTTCTTCGCGAGTAATGCGTTGTATCCGGTTAAGATGATGCCGCCTATCTTGCAGGAGTTTGCTTTGGTTAATCCTATGAGCTATGTGGTTGATGCTGTGAGGAGTTTGATGATCAGTGGTGACTTGTCTAGTCTTCCTATTGATCTTTTGGCAATAGTTCTGTTTGATGTTATTATGTTTGGAATTGCCTCTGTTAGCTTTAAGAAGATTATTGAATAGGTTCTTTTGTCTTCCACTAAAATACTATTCTTATGTTAGATTATCTTATGCTTCGGGAACTTTTGGTTGTTGAATATCCTTTTTCTTCAGAACTTTTTAAAGTGATCCATTTATAAAGTGGCCGCTCTTATTTTATTCTCTAGGGTCTATTTTGTCTTTCCATTATTGTTTCTGTTCATTATGTAGATGCCTGACATCATGATTATTATTGCGACAATCTGGTAGATGCTGATTGTTTCATGTAGGAATACTGTTGCGAAAAAGAGCCCGAATACTGCAGCTGTTGAAAACACAAGTATGGTTTTTATAGTTCCTATTATCTGTAGAGCTTTGAGGAAAAAGTATAGAGATATACCGTATCCTATTGTGCCTAGGAGTATTAGGTGGGGGATTTGTGCTGTACCTATCTGAAATGGAATCCTTAGTGCCAGTACAATTGCAGCAATCATTAAGAATCCGACAATTGATTTTATCTGGGAGAATTTGGCTGGTTCGATCTTGTCTGTTAGGATTTTGCTTACGTTGTTGTCTATGGACCAGAACATTGTTGATCCTAGTACGAGAAGGTTGCCTATCGTCATTTCTACAAACAGGCGAGATGGTTCAAGATTCGTTGCAACGATAGTAACTCCCGCTAGTATCATTAGTATAGCTATGTAGTCTGTCTTTTTTGGTCTTGCTTTCAAGAATAGTATGGCGAATATAACTGTGAATACTTGTTCACTATTTGATAGTATGGCTGTATCTGAAGCCGTTGTCCTCTGTAGGCCCAAAAAGTATAATGTTGGTGCTATCGCTGCACCACATATTGCTGATGTCATAAATAGTAAGTAGTCTCTTCCCTTTAGAGAAAAGCGCTGTTTTCTTGCAAATGGTGTTAGTGTAGCTGTTGCGAGTAGATATGATAGGCATGATAGTAGTAGTGGGTTGATGGTTTGCAATGCTGCTTTGCCTACTGTAGAGACTGACCCGAAGCAAAGTGCAGCTCCAAGCGCATAGAGATACCCTTTTGATGAAGTGTTACTAGGTTGAGTACCCATTGGAGCTCACAAGGTTCAGAATTATCTACTATTTAGTTTTTAACAGAAATTTTTATTTTGTTGGTAGAATTGGATATTTTTAGATATATCTTCTTTGTTGGGTGTTTGGTGATGTCTGTTGAACAAGAATGCTCTGATTGTGGATATTTTTGAGGGGTTTGAAAAGGCTGATGTATGTCCATTGTGTTATCTTTGGGAAAAGGATGAAAAACGCCTTATGACTCACTTCCTGCAGAATGAGGCTGTTATGGATCCTGTCTTCAGAGATAAGGTTACGGATTCTAAGGGATTTTGTAATCATCATATGCATCTGCTCTTTGAGGCTGCTTACGGTGGCCGTGGTGGTGACGCTTTAGGCTATGCTCTATATATGCAGAGTATTGTTGAAAGTCTTCTAAGAGGGTTCGAGTATTTGCCTATTGGAGACCTTAAGACCCATCAAATGGCATCTTTGATTTTGGCGGCAAACGAAAGCAGGGAATTCTAAACTTTGGTGACAGGGTGGAATATACTGTTCAGGGTCAGAGACCTTGTCCTGCCGAGTCTTTATTGTCTTCTGATAGAATATACTTAGAGACTTTTATAGAGATATTGGATGAAAATAAGTTTGAGAGAGAGTTCAAGTCCTTTAGGGGGCTCTGTCTTCCACATTTTATGTCATCTATTAGGATGATGGATCAGATCAAGGTTAAGCATCCAAGCGATATAGCAAAAAAGCTTGTGGAAGTGGAGAAAGACCGTCTTAGGTTGTTGTTTTCTTATCTGTCGGAGTTCATCAGGAAGCGCAAGTGGGATTATAGAAATGAGCCTGCTGGTGCTGAAGTCGATGCGAACCCTATAGCTTTAAAGATGTTAGCTGGCGTTGAAGGATTATACTGCAGGAACTTCAGAAATTCCTTCCCTCGAGAACCAAACGGGTAGGATGGATTTGAACCAAATTGGGTTTAATTCTCTTAAATGTTAACCAAAAGGTAAACCGCTCTGTTGAAGAGATGGAACTATAGGAATACCCAAACCGTTAGCTTTAAGTAGTTTGTAAGAGATGCGTCTTTACCAATACGATCTCATTTGGAACGATACGCATCTTTAAATAAAATTCCACAACTTTACGGCCATAAAATTTTCTTACACTATTGATTCCAACTTTCATAAACCCTTTACTTTGGAATAGATTTTGTGCAAGTAAGTTATTCCTCCTAACAGAAACATAAACATCGTCTATACCATGATTTCGAAAATACTCTATGCTAGTATCTATTAGAGCCGAAGCAATACCCTTCCTACGGTATTCAGGGTGAACAGCGAGCCATTGAATATTACCTAATATATCATTGTGGATATGAATCAATTTTAATTGAACGAAGCCGACAACCGTTCCTCCAACATCGCTTACTAGCACATGGTTGGACGAATTCAAGCTTAGGTCTGCAAAATATCCATATAAACGATCAAATGAAACCCTACAGATTTGCTTTATTGCCTCTTTATCACTTGGTTCAGCGTATCTAATGGCAGGTCTAAATGGCACATAATTTCACGCATATCATGAATTTCTGATAAATAAAACTAAGTCATCACTTTGTTGGTAGACCGTAATGTTTTTCGATAACGTGATGGTATTCATCAGGTTCCATAACCGAATTGAATGCTATTTGTACTACCTCACTGAGGGCAGGATGAATGTGCATTCCTTGAGTTAGAGGCTCAGCACTTTGTGTCGGTGTATACATCAAATTTATTATTTCTTGAATTAGAATTGAAGCATATGGCCCAATAATATGTGCTCCGAAGATCTTGTTTGTCTCCTTTTCGATTATTACTTTGATAAAATAATCTTTTACATTCATAGCAAGTCCTTTGGCAGTATCCTCGTATCTCTTTACTCCAATTAGTATTTTGTCCTTGCCATATTCTTCTATCGCCTGTTTCTCCTTCATTCCGACACCTGCAATTTCTGGATATGTAAAGACTGCATGAGGAACAGCGTGATAATCTACCTCCATCTTCTTTCCCAGCATCATGTTATAGTATACAACAAGAGCTTCATAATTTGCTACATGTTTGAAGGGATACTTTCCATCAGCGTCCCCTAAAGCCCAAACTCCAGGTTGTGAAGTCTCTAAATATTTGTCGACAATAATCCATCCTTTCTCATCAGTTTTAACTCCACCTTTATCTGGGTGTAGTATATCAGAGTTCGAGGCCCTTCCCGAAGCTACAAATATCTCGTCTGCAACTATTTCTACTTCTTTTCCACTTGATCTATCAACGGCTAAAAGTTTTTTCTTACCAGTTGAGGTTTTTTCTGCCCTACGAACTTCATGGTTTGTAATTACAGTCATATATTTCTGTAGTTCTCTTTTAGCTAAAGCTGATATTTCAGGCTCTTCGTCAGGAAGGAATTGAGGATTCCTTCCAATTATAGTAACCTTAGAACCCATAGCTGAAAGAAAATGACCATATTCTGCTGCTATGTAACCACCTCCAATGATAGAAATGCTTTCTGGAAGCTTACTTGTCATGAGGAATGTATCACTAGTAAGGTAACCAGCTTCTTCAAGACCGCTTATAGGAGGAATAAGTGGCTTTGACCCTGTACAAAGTAAAATCAATTTTGAGGTTATGATATCATTACCAACTTTCAAAGTATATGGAGCAACAAACTCGGCTACGGAAGTATAGTAGTCAATATTTGGTGAATGAGAAAGCCCTTGTCTTAAAGTGTTTATGTCCTCAGAGATTATAGCTCCCATCCTTTCCATAATTTTTTCGAAACTAATATTTTTTAAATCAACTTCTAGGCCAAATTCCTTAGCTTTCTGTATAGTCCTTACCATGTCCGCTGGATATAATAATATCTTCGAGGGAATGCAACCACGTGTAAGACATATTCCTCCTGGCTCATCCTTATCTATTATTGCAATTTTTCTCTTAGGGTTTTCCTGAATCAACGCATTTGCAATTTCCATAGCAGAACCTGTACCTATTACTATGGCATCATATTCTTCCATAGTAGATAACACCATTTTGATTTCATATAATAGTAAATAATAAACGTTGTCTATCAAAATTATAATAAATTTAGAGCGAGTTATAGATTAGAAATTATTTGCAAAGAATTTAAAATCACATTTAATACCAAAAATAGGTTTATGGACTGCTCTTCGGCACAAACATACTAGCAAGCATCAAAGATTATATCCAACCAAGAGTATGAATTTCCTATGGAATCTGGACTATTGCAGAAACTTGCAAGCAAATCAATGACAAAAGAAGAACTTTTTCAGAAGGTTAAACAAAACTTTGACATACTTCCAGAGGTGCTCAATGGACTCTATTCATCAAAAGCCGCAATTAGATATGGTTGTGCCAAGGTATTAATGGATTTGAGTGCGGAACATCCAGAAAAATTATGTCCAAACATGGATTCTTTCATAAATCTTCTGGACAGCAAGTATAGAATCCTTACCTGGAACGCCATGGCTATAATAGCAAATCTAGCTAGGGTTGATAAGGACAAGAAATTTGATACCATATTCGATAAATACTATAGCTTTTTGAACGATGAATATATGGTTACTGTGGTTAGCGTTGTTGGCCACTCTGGCAAGATTGCATTGGCAAAACCACACCTTATCCAAAAGATAACAGAAGAGCTTCTAAAAGTCGAAAACATCCCAACAACGCCGCATCTGACAGAGGAGTGTAAGAGAGTTATAGCTGAAAAAGCCATCGAATCTTTTGACCTGTTCTTTGACCGAATCGATACTAAAGAGAAAGTAATTTCCTTCGTGAAGAGACAGCTTGATAGCCCAAGAGGAACCCTGAAAAAAAAGGCAGAGAATTTTCTTAGAAAATGGGATGAGTAATATGTGTTTTTCCAAAGAAGGATTTTATGAATACAACTATCTTATGATACCACAACCTTCTCTGAAATTCAAAAGTTAAATAAAAAGATTGGGGTTAAATGACTTTATGAGATGCTCTCGTTGTGGTATATGTTGTCAGAAAACCAAGATGATGCTTTCATTTGAAGACGTTAAACAATTGGAACGGTTAGGTTATGATAGTCAGAAGTTTATATTCCGTGATAGACAAGGTTTCTTTCGTTTGCAGAATAATCATGGACACTGTTTCTTCTATGATGTCTGGAATCGTAGTTGCAAGGTCTATAAGGATAGGCCCCTGGGATGCCACATTTATCCAGTGATTTATCAGGTAGGGAAAGGAATCAGGGTTGATGACATTTGCCCAATGAAGGGTACTGTCTCTAAGAGGGAACTGGAAAGAAAAGGTAAGGAGTTATCAGATCTTATTCGAAGATTATCACAAGAGTCTAAAATGGACTCTTCAGGTATTTTGATTATGTAGGCGCTAATCTTTCAAGGTTAGTTAGTAAAAGATTTTTTCTACGTTTAGTTTCCTTAGTATTGAGGTAGCGTAGAAGACGTTTTCGATGCTTGATATTCCTAGTATCGAGGTTCTTCTGAATCCTCCGTCCTTGTTTAGACAGTTTAGTACGAACCTTATGTGCTCTTCGTGGAAGTTTACGCTTTCTCCTAGTGCTTCTAGTGAGTCCACCCCGTAGTATTTGTATTCGATGTATGGTAGGATGTTTTCTGGTCTTGTTACGAATCCTCCTTCTGGTCTCTTGCATTCTCTTATGTATTTTAGTGCACCTTTTCTGTTGAGCTAATCTATTCTATTGAGATTTTGTAGTGTCTTCAGTCCATAATGCGTTAAAATGATTGTGCTATGATCTTCCTTGCCAAAGTCTCCATCTTCGTTTTGGTGTTTAGCTATCTCTTTTAGAATCTTTTTATCAAATACGATTGAGCCTACAACTGAGAGCTCTGACATGTAGTATATCTTCTTGAATTCTTGCTCGGATTCATAGACCTTCCTCTTCTTGAGAAATGTCAGGCTTTTTCTGATGATATCATGGTTTTGACTTGCCTTTTCTTTTGCTTGCTCGTTTCTACTAAGAAGTTGCAGGCCCTTGACGGAAAAGTATAGTGAATATGAGCTGTCGATCTTTGAATTAACTAGCCAGTCGGCGCACTTGTCCTTGTCTTTGAAGTCAATCCCGATGTTTTGAAGGATTGATAGTGCACAATATGTTGCAGTCGAATTTGGATAGTCTACAGAGGACATTTTAAATCCTCTGCTTTCATCATAACGTTCTGAGACAAAGTCTTCTATCTTGGACCAGATTTCAGTTAATGCCATCTTTATTCTTCTGGTCATTGTGCCTAGGCTTACCTAATGCTCTCAAGTCTTAGGTAACTTTCAGAAAAAAAGGATGTTTAATTAAAATTGGGCATTAAAGGTATGGAAAATGATAAACTACAAGTAGAAGAACAAATCTCATGATTCGTCTGCAAATGTTGTGAATATCTATAACCTTATGACTATTTCGTTTTTTGCGATTAGTTCGTCGACCAATTGTTTTTCCCTTAGGCTTATATTAGAATCTTTATCATTTGAGAGACTTGAACCATAATAGGCATTGGAAACGACGGTATCAGAAAGGCCCATGCATCTGAGTATACCTTCCAAATCTCCCGATTGAAGATATATTGAGAGGTCATTTATTACTAGAGATGAAGACGGGTGCTTTAAGAAGCATTCGATGAGAGGTTCTATAGCCAATCTATTTGAGTTGGCAAGAGATAGTACTTCTTCCTTACTCCTGCCTTCAATCCTTGGTGCTCTAATAGAGGAAGGCTGAAGATATCTTACTCTGAACACCGCTTTAGTGTATTTCCAAAGCATTCCCCCTACTTTGTCTATTCCCGTAGGAGCCATATCTATAACAGTGATGTTTTCAGGAGCGGTTCGCTTGAGCAGCTGATCAAGCAATTCTGCAGTAAGCCTTGTTTTTCCTCTTTTAACCTCACCAATAATAAGCGTTTTCTTCTCAAGTATGTCATCAATTCTAACCTTTTTCAAATTTTTTCACCAAACACAAGTTCAATTACTTTCGTCCTTTCCAACGCCAAAATAGTTATTACACCAAGAACACTCCCAATAACAGAGCTAATTGCCCAGCCATAGTATAGTAGCAGAACTGTGGCAAACCTGGCATGCATCGTACTACCAAAGAAAGGATCAATTGCGTAGTAGGCAAGTGTGCCTCCAATAAGCACCGTTCCTATTGGCTCAGTCAACGAAGCTATTATTAGAGCCCTTCTCTTACTCGTGATCCGTCTCAGAATCCTATAGGTTAATCCCACTATGATTCCTCCTGGTATACCTCCTGGATAGGCAAAGATGGTTCCTGTGCCTAGCATTATCCTCAGAGTGCCCGAGATCGTTGAGACGATCGTTGCCCCCAGAGGGCCTAATATAATCCCGCTCAAAACATTTATCAAATGCTGTCCAGGAAAGGCCTTAGATGGCCCCCAAGCGATCCAAAGTGGGGATATGGCCAAGGTTAAAGCTGCGAAGATGGATGCGAGAGCGATCATTTTTATCCGGTTCATCTAAATCATTCCCATTGCCTTCGATGTCAAGTTTTTTTCATACTTAATTCGTTTGCGATTTTGATGACCTTCTTTGACACTTCTAAGGCATCCTTTCCGAATACTCTTACCATAGGCTCTTTTCCGACGTCACCTTTGTCATATATAATGTCTGGGACTTCGCCTATCCTCTTTATTGCGTAGTCTACGCCCCAAGGTAGGGTTCCACCTTCTACTACTTTCAGTTCCTGAGGCTCCTCGCTTCTGTCGAAGAAAGAGACGACCAGACCAAGTCTTTCACAAGCTTTCACTACTTCAGGCGTGTATTTTATGTTCATCATGGATCTAATTTCAGGATCATAATTCATTACCTTAAGCAAAATCCTAGCCAAGTGAGAGGAAGCCCCGAACTCAGGAGCCCCTGATGCTTTAACGCTCTTCTTGAACTTGACAATTCTTCCAAGTATGCCAGCTACATCCTCCACGCTTCTTAGGTAGAACTTGGGTAAAGCCATAGCAAGGTTACTTTGAACCTCAGGTATAACGCATGAGACTTCACTGTTGGCTTCCAGAAGTTCAACAGCTTCAGAAAGACTTCTTATGACATGATATTTTTCGGCTGGTATTTGCATCCATGAAACTGGGTTTATTGGCCCATGACATTTACCTATTGGGAGACCATATTTTACTGCATTTTCAATGAAACGTTTTGCAACTTCAATTGCATCCGGTATACTCCTTCCTTTTGCAAGTTCAGCAGTGATTGCTGAGGAAAAACCACATCCTGTGCCATGAGTATTCTTTGTTTCTATCCTTCTTCCAACATATTCCCTGAATTCACCGTCAACATATACGATATCGACAACTTTGTCTCCGACAAGTACATGACCCCCTTTTATTACAACAGCTTTTGGTCCGAGTTCTGCAATTTTCTTAGCAGCTTCTTTCATGTCTTCTATATTCTCCACTTTGATGCCGCTCAGCACCTCTGCCTCCACAGCATTTGGAGTTACTACCGTCGCTATAGGCATCAGAACCTTCTTTAAGGTCTCCTCTGATTCAGCCTTAAGAAGACGTGCGCCGCTTTTTGCCACCATCACTGGATCAACGACAAGTGGGAAACCATATTGTCTG
>Ga0315289_10004155_pt1 | contig 21656 bp, 8 predicted proteins | sample YL17G11_40_MG_FD_203452 | JGI IMG/M metagenome (GOLD analysis project Ga0315289, IMG submission 203452) | Sediment microbial communities from Yellowstone Lake, YNP, Wyoming, USA - YL17G11_40 | ecosystem: Environmental > Aquatic > Freshwater > Lake > Sediment | place: USA: Wyoming | collected... | reverse complement strand
GAGTATTTCCCCCAGTTGTGCCAGGCGGCGCTGGAGGGGGCCGAGTTGGTGATCGGCTCCCGCATGTCCGGCACAGAGAGCCGCATGCCGCTCGTGCGGCGGGTGGGCAATACGCTTCTCGCCGGGCTGGTCACGCTGGTGGGGGGGCTGCGGGTACGGGATAGTGCCACCGGCATGCGGGTTCTGCGGCGGGAGGTGCTGGTTCGCCTCTATCCTCTCCCCGATGGCCTGCACTTTACGCCGACACAGAGCCTGCGGGCCATCCACGAGCACCTGCGCATCGTCGAGTTGCCTATTCCCTATCACGAGCGTGCGGGCCGTTCGAAATTGAGCGTCTGGCGCGATGGGGCGCGCTTCTTGTGGGCCATTATCTGGACGGCGTTGTCCTATAACCCGGTGCGCATCTTTGGCGGGCTGGGGCTGCTGGCGCTGGCTGCTGCGCTGGGGCTGAGTGGCTGGTTCGTGGCTCTGCGTATCGCCGGGGTGACGACGTTCAACCCGTGGCGGGTGGCAGCGCTGTATGGCGCGCTGGTGCTGGGCGTGTGCGGCGTCAGCCTGTTTACGCTCGGCTCGACCTTCAACTACCTCATTTCGCTGTTCTACCAGCGCCCCATCCGCCAGGGATTGTTCGGCCGGCCGATCCTGTCACCGTGGCTCGACCGGCAGTTCGGCTGGATGGGACTGCTGGCGATCCTGGTGGGCACCGCGGTGGGCGTGACGAGCCTGGTGCTGGGGGCCGGTGGGTGGGAGATCGCCCGGCTGTGGTTGTACCTGTTGGGCAGCGCCTTGTTCATCCTGATGGGGATGCAGTTGGTGGTCTCGTGGATCGTGATGCGGGTGCTGGAGGAGATCAGCCAGCGGGAACCGCAGGCGAACCGGGATATGGTGGGGGCCCCACAGTAGTGGGGTGGGGCCCCACAGTAGTGGGGTGGGGCCCCACAGTAGTGGGGTGGGGGTAAACACGGATGGGCAGGCTTGACGGATCATACGCGAAACGTGAAACGTGAAAGGTGAAACGTGAAACAGGAAGCGTCATCGGATGTAGGGGATGAGGGGGATGAGTACATCCCTTACATCCCTTGCATCCGCAACGTGCTGTTCGTGAATCCACCGGCGCCTGATGGGATGATCTGGATCCGCTCGCAGCACCGGGTGGGGCGCCGCTCGCGGGAGAACATGGTGTGGCCGCAGGTGGACCTGGCCCAGTTGGCGGCGCTACTGTCACTGCACCCTCGACTGGGTGGGGAGCCTACGGAGCGAGTCGTGGGTCGGTTGTCACAGAACCCCCCACTGCGTGGGGGGCTTGCGGTCGAGATCGTGGACGCAGTGGCGCTGCGGATGGGCTGGCCGGAGTTCGAGCGGCTGGTGCAGGAGCGTCGTCCACGCTACTACGTCACGCAGGTGACGGCTCCCACGCTGGACAACGACATGCGCGGGGTGGCCCTGGCGCACGAACTGGGGGCCACCACTATCGCCTTCGGTACGCACGTCACGCCGATGTACCAGGAGACGATGGAGCGCTTCCCGGCGCTGGACTTTATACTGCGCGGCGAGCCAGAGTTGACGCTGGTCGAACTCATTGACACGCTGGAGCAGGCCAACTTCCAACCTCCAACCTCCAACCTCCAACCTCCAATCTCTCTCATGGATGTACTCATCCACAACCTCTACTCTCCAATCAAAGGACTGGTTTGGCGGCGGGGAGAGGAGATCGTCGCCAACGCAGAGCGGCCTTTTCTCCAGAACCTGGACGAGTTGCCGCTGCCCCTGCACCACCTTCTCCCGCTCGACAAATATCGCATCCCGATGATCAAGGGGCCGTACAGTTTCGTCGTCACCAGCCGGGGATGTCCGGGCGGGTGCACGTTCTGCATCAAGCACGTGACGTATGGGAGAAGCGTGCGGCTGCGTTCCCCTGGACACATCTTCGAGGAACTCTTGTTGCTCGAACGCCTGGGCATCCACAACGTGCACATGTATGCCGACCTGTTCACGGTAGACCGGGAGCAGGTGGTAGGGTTGTGTGAACTGATCATCGGGGCAGGGCTCGACGTGCGCTGGACCTGCAACAGCCGCGTGGATTTCGTGGACGAGGAGTTGTTGCGGCTGATGGCGCGGGCCGGTTGCTGGATGATCTCGTGGGGCCTGGAATCGGGGAGCGAGGAGGTCCTGCGGCGGGTGCACAAGGGGACGGACCTGGCCCAGGCGGAGCGGGCGCTGCGCTGGGCGCGCGCGGCCGGCATCCGCAACTGGGGCTACTTTATCATCGGCCTGCCGGGGGAGACCGAGGAGACGATCCGGCAGACGATCCGCTTCGCCAAGGCGTTGCCGCTCGACATTGCACTCTTTCACATCGCCGCACCCTATCCCGGGACCCCCTTCTACCACCAGGTGGTCGCCAACGGCTGGTTCCGCCCCGGCACGCGCTGGGAAGAGGTGGACATGGATCGCTCGACGGTGCTGGACTACCCCGACCTGCCGGCCGAGCGGCTGGAGTACTGGCAACGGCGGGCCTTCCGCGAGTGGGCGTTCCGGCCGGGGCCGATCTGGACCTATCTCAAGAGCGTCAACAGCCTGGCGGTCCTGCGTTCGGCGGTCGAGATCGGGCTGGAGACCCTGGGGTGGGTGAGAGGGCGATGAGTCGTCGGATGTCCGCATTCCGTCCGGCCGTGTGCCCTATCCTTCTGATTCTAGCGCTGTACATCCCTGTGGCCCTGGCCTATGGGCTGGTGACGCCGATCTATGAGGGGCCGGACGAGATCGGCCACGTGCTTTACGCCAAGCACATCGCAGAGGGGCGGGGCATTCCGGTGCAGAGCCGCGAGTACGCCATCGGCTACGGGTTCGGGCAGGAGGGCTCCCAGGCCCCGCTGTACTATGCGCTCAACGCGGCGCTGGTGCGCGTGTTGGGCCTGCCCCTGGACGACCTGAAGGGGCTGCCGCCCAGTAACCCTTTCTCGACCTGTGGCCGGCCTGCCCGCTACAATGTGGCCCGGTACCGGCACGATCCTCAGCGGGAGACGTTTCCCTACCAGGGGGCAGCGCGGGCAGTCCACGTGATGCGGCTGCTCTCGGCTGCGTTGGGGGGCATGACGGTGGCAGCCGTCTACGCGGCGGCCCGGGCGGCCTTTCCCCAGCCGAAAGAGGCTGCACCGCTGGCAGCGGCGCTGGTGGCCTTCAATCCCCAGTTCGCCTTCATGGGGGGCGTCGTCAATAACGACAACCTGGTGAACTGCCTGACGGTGGTGGCGGTGGCGCTGACGGTGTACTTTATGCAGCGCGGCTTCACCTGGTGGCGTGCGTTGATCTTGGGCCTGGTGTGCGGGCTGGCCCCCCTGGCCAAACTGGGCGGAGTGATGGCGCTGGCCTTCGCAGGAATCGGAATACTGGCGGATTTTGGATTGCGGAATATGGAATGCGTGAAGCGTGTTCCGTGTTCCGTGTTTCGTGTTCCGTGTTCCGCGGTCGGCGGTCGGCGGTCAGCAGTCCGTGTCTCGTGCTGCGTGTTCCGCGGTCGGTGGTCGGCGGTCGGCGGCCTGCGGTCCGTGCTCCGCCATTGTTCGCTGCTCATTGCTCATTCCTCATGCCTCATTTTCTCATTCCTCGCTGTTGCCGGCTGGTGGTTCGTCCGCAACTGGATGCTCTACGGCGACCCGACTGGCACAAACATGATGCTCTCGATCTATGGCGGGCGAAGGGGTTGGCCCTGGCGACTGGTGCTCCCCGAAATCTTTACTACCTTCCGTTCTTACTGGGCTGCGTTCGCGTGTGGGTTGGGTTTTCCTCAGCCCGTGTATTGGCTGTTCGGTGTGCTGGTCGCCTTGGGCTTGGCCGGATGGGTGAGAGGCTGGAAGACCACGCCGCGGCGGGAGAGGTGGATGGCGGGGCTGTTCCTGCTCTGGCTGGGGCTGGTCGTCGTCTCCTGGGTGCGCTGGAACCAGATCACCTACGCACCGTTGGGGCGGCTCTTCTTCCAGGCCAACGCCGCGATCGGGGCTTTGCTTGGCTATGGGTTAGCACGGCTCACGTCACGGCCCCGCTGGATGCTATGGGGTGTGGGGGCCGGGTTGTGGGCATTGGCGCTGGCTGGTGCACTGCTCGTCGTCCGCCCTGCTTTTGCGCTGCCGGCCCGCTGCCCGGCGGCGGACGCACCCGCACCACCACAACCGCTGCCTCAGACTGCCTTTGGCAGTCTCATGGATGTACTCATCCACGAGATCGGGGTATTGGGCTATGCACTGTCTGATCGTTCTCTGGAGCCGGGTCAAATGCTGCAAGTGGCTCTGTTTTTGCAGGCTACACGTCCGATCTCCGAGGACTATGCATTGGCGTTGCAATTGCTCTCCCCGGTCCCCGGCGATAATATAACGTTGGTCAACTTTAACACGGTCCCCGGAGGCGGCAACTACCCCACCTACGCCTGGCGACCGGATGAAGTAGTCATAGATCGCTATCGCCTGCGGGTTCCCGATCAGGTAGAGCGGACGCAAGCCTGGCGGGTCGTGGCGATCTTTTACCGCCTGTCGGATGGAGAACGGCTTCCGGTCACCGTGGCGGGCCAGCCGGGCGGCGAGATGCTGGAACTGGGGCTGGTGCGGGTGGGGGCGTCGCAACCGGTGGAGGTGCCGGAGGAGGTCCGCCTGGAGGGTGGACCGTCGTTCGGCGACGCCATGCGGCTGGAGGGGGTGCGGTTGAGAGCGGAGGGGGAGCGGGTACACGTGACCACCTGGTGGCGAGCGTTGGCGCCGCTGGAAAAAGACTATACGACGCTGCTGCACCTGTACGACGCCGAGGGGGCGCTGCTGGCGGCCGGCGATGCGCCGCCGCTGCGCGGCGGTTTCCCCACCTCGCTGTGGAAACCGGGCGACTTGGTTGCCGACGAATTTGTGGTATTATTCGACGGGGGAGGGGAGTTCGTGGGTCTGGGCTGGTACGACCCGGTCACTGGCGTCCGGCTGCCAATCTCCGGTGAAGCATCTGAGACAGTCACTGTTTTTCCACTTCCATAGGTTGGCCGGATTGAGGGAGAGAGGGAAGCGATGACCCGGTGGAAGGCAAGAGCAGTATTTCTGTGTCTGCTCTTGTTGTTCTTTGGGCAGATGGCGTTCGGAGCCAGGCACCTGTCCCTGACGGCGGACGAACCCGCGCATATCGTTCGTGGATACGTCTACCTGACGTCGGATGATTTCTGGATGGTGCCTATCCTGGGGCATCCTCCGGTGATCGAGGGATGGGCTGCACTACCCTTGCTGCTGAACCCCGACCGTCCACGCCCCGCGGAGGTGCCTCACTGGAAAGAGAGCACGGCCCTGTACATTCAGGATCTGCTGCCCCGTTTGGGTACGGTGGCCCAACTGGAAGTGTTGACCCGCGTCCCGGTGATGATGCTTGCCGTTGTGCTGATGGCATTGACGTTCCGTTGGACCTCGGACCTGGCAGGAGCGTGGGGTGGCCTCTGGGCTACTATTCTGATGGCGTGGGACCCCACGATGATTGCCCATTCGCAACTGGATACGACGGACCTTGGTGCCACGCTGTTTATCTTCGCCTGTGCCTACATGTTCTGGAAGATGGTGCGAACTCATGGATGTACTCATCCACAACCGGCGGCAGGGCGGGCGGTGGCGACGGGGGTTCTGGCAGGCCTGGCGATGGGGGCCAAGCATTCGGGCGCGGTGACCTTGCCGCTCTTGGGGCTGCTCGTAGTGTGGGGGTGGTACCGGACAGCGGCTATCGCTACGAGAGGAGAAGGAGCGGCGTCCTCGAGTTCCGGCGTCCATCGCCGTCACCTGATCGCAGAGGCCGGGCGGTGGGCAACGTGGGGACTGGTGATGCTCTTCACCAGCGTGCTCGTCCTGTGGGCGGTCTACCGTTTTGAAACCGAGCGACTCGCCGGTCCTCCATGGCTATTGCCTTTGCCGTCTCACATCCAGTCGTTACGGGCTTTGTTCGAGGGCAAGGTCAGATTGGCCTTTGCACGAGGCCAGTTGAGGGAGGGGGGATGGTGGTGGTACCCCTTCTACATCTTTTTCATCAAGACGCCCCTGCCGTTCATAGCAGCCATCCTCTTCAGTTTCTGCTACGAGTTGCGACGAGGAAAGCGGGCCTGGTTGCAGCATGTCCCCCTGTGGCTATTGCTTGTGCTATACTGGGGCATCACAATGCGGGGGGAGATGAACATCGGCTTCCGACATCTGCTTCCTACGTTCCCGTTCATGTACGTGCTGGCCGGGCAGGCAATAGCCGGAGGGCTGTTCGTGGGCGCGAGGCCAGGGCGGTGGGTGACCGTAGTGCTCGCGGCGTGGTATGTCTTGGGGACCTGGCGGGTATACCCTTATCCCCTGGCCTATTTCAACGAGTTGGCCGGAGGACCCACCAACGGGTATCGCCACGCGGTAGACTCCAACGTGGACTGGGGGCACAGTTTCAAAGCGCTGGCGCAGTACATGCGGCAAGCGGGGATCGCGGAGGTGCGGCTGAGTTATTGGACGTGGGTAGACCCTGCCCTGTACGGTGTGAGGTACACGCCACTTCCCCCTGCTCCTGACACTGAAGGGCAGCGCTTTCCTTCCTTCGCTCCACCGGCTGGTATCTACGCCATCAGCGCAACGACCCTGCAAGGGATCCTACTACGCGATGCGGATCTGTACGAATGGTTCCGGCATCAGCCGCCTGTCGCCCAGCCAGGCTACGGGCTGCTGGTATATCGGGTGGAAGAAGCCGCACCAGCCCCCACCTGGGTGGGTCAGTGTAGTGTCCCAGTTCCCCCGTTGCCGCCGTCAGAGATAGAGCAGGGTTTCGGCGGCCAGGTCCGGCGGGTAGCCTACTTCGACTGTACTCAGGCCTGGCTCTACCCGGACGGAGGCCAATCTTCAGGTTGGTTCATCCTCCATCAGGATGCATTGCGCGACGCACCGCGTGACGCCGATGCGTGGATCAGCTCTTGCCTGGCGGGTGCACGTCTGAGTTATACTCACCGGCAGCCGGGGACCCTGCCTCCGTTTTCCATATACGAGTGGCGTTCGTCGCCCGGATGTACTCATACGGGATGTACCCATCCCCGATGTACCCATCCACCTCATCCACCCCTGTCCCCGCCGACAACCTCGGTCTTCATCCCCGCGGACCCGGCCCGGCCCGGAGGAGGGCTCCCGGTCTCGGCACCAGTCTCGTTCGAGGGACCGCTGATGTTGCAGGGGTACCGGATCGATCGAGTCGGGGAACAGGCGTTTGAGTTACAGACCTGGTGGGAGGTTGGCAGCCCTACCGCCCGTCCTTTCTCGCTGATGGGCCACGTGGTGGATACGGAGGGGCGGGTGCTGGCCGTGGCCGATGGGTTGGGTATCCCCCTTACCGAGATGCGCCAGGGGGATTGGTTTGTGCAGCGGCATCGTTTCTTGCTGGATGAAAATACAATAGCAAACCTGGACGTGGCATGGTTCCAGACGGGTGGCTACTGGCTGGACACGATGGAACGATGGCCGGTGTTGTTAGATGGCAAAGCGGTGGGGGATCGGGTGATTCTGACAGGCGTGGAGTTGTCTGGGCAGTGAGCAAGGAGCGGTTTTCCTCAACCAGGTTCCGCAAAGGTTCCCCTGCGACCCTCTACTGGGGCGCGGCGATCTTGCTGTTGCTGGCTTTCTTCGCCCAACTGGCTTTCGGCTCACGGCGGCTTTCGTTGACGTCTGACGAGCTGCCTCATCTGGGAGCCGGGTATACTTACCTGACGACCGGCGAGACGTGGCATATCCCTGCCCTGGGTAATCCCCCTCTGCTTCTGGCCTGGATCGCCTGGCCTGTCGTACTCAGCAATCCGCACGTTCCTTTACAGACGCTTCCTAACTGGCATACGGATGCCCTGCCCCCTTATTTCCGCGCGCTATTACCCCTGCTGGGGCCCGTAGAGCAGTTGGAGGTGGCCGGGCGGGTGCCGGTGATGCTTCTGGGTGTGGTGTTGGGCAGCCTGGTGTTCCGCTGGGCGGCGGACCTGTTCGGCTACCAGGGAGGGCTGCTGGCGCTGGCGCTGATGGCGTTCGACCCGACGATGCTGGCGCACGCACAGTTAGCAACGATAGACGTGGGGGTCACACTGCTGGGGTTGGCGACGTTTTTCGTCGGTTGGCGGTGGTTACGGGCAGGGGCACGGCCTGTCCGTGCTGCCACAGGGGGGTGGGGGTGGGCTATCGCGATGGGGTTGCTGGCGGGGGCGACGCTGGCGGCCAAGGTCTCCGGGGTGATATGGGTCGGGCTGGCCGTAAGTATCAAGGTGGCCGTCGAATTGGTGCGTGCGCGGCGATCCTGGCCTCGTGCACTGGGGCCGGTGGTGGCCAGGGGGGCCGTCATCCTGGCGGTCGCTTTCCTGGTTCTGTGGGGAATATACGGATTTCGTGTGGGGCCTGTGCACGTGGGACCGTACGCCCTGACCGTGCCCGCGGCCGATCACTGGGAGGCGCTACGGCAGCAGACGGCGAGCCCCGCGATCCGCTTGATGTTCCTGGCAGGGGAGACGCGAGTGGGGGGATGGTGGTGGTACTTTCCTTTTGCCTTTCTGATCAAGAACCCGCTCCCCCTGTTGGTGATCTGGAGTGGTGCCATCGTCGTCTCAGTGTGGCGGCGCACGCTCGGGGTCGCCGATTACCTTTTTCTCCTGGCCTTCCCGGTCGTATACGTGGCCACGGCCATGGTTAGCAAGATGAACATCGGGTACCGGCATCTGTTGCCCATCCACCCCTTTTTGTACGTCCTGGCCGGCCAATGGGTCAGTGTGGGCGTGATGGTGCGCATGAGTACATTTCCCCAATCCCCAATCCGCAATCCGCAATCCGCATTCCGCATTCCCTGGGCGCGGGGGCTGTGGGCCGCAGTGTGGATATGGTACATTGTCGGGACGGTCGGGATCTTCCCGCACTACCTGGCTTACTTTAACGAACTGGTAGGGGGAGCGCGCAACGGCTACCGCTACCTGGTGGACTCGAACCTGGACTGGGGGCAGAGTTTCAAGGCGCTGAAAGCAGACCTGGAGCGCCTCGACGTTCGCCCTCCGTTGCGTCTGGGCCACTACTGGTATGCGGGGCCTGAACTGTATGGCGTACAGTATGAGCCACTTCCCCCTTTGCCCGGTGCGCCTCCTGTCTTCTCGCCGCGTTTCGATCCGCCGCCTGGGACGTACGTGCTGGGTGCTACGCTGCTATACCGTGGCGCCGGTGACCTGGAGCAATACGAGTGGTTCAAGCACCACACTCCGCTGGCTCAGCCGGGGTATGCGCTATTCGTCTTTCGCGTGGATCCCCCTCAGCCGCCAGCCACCTGGATCGCCCAGTGCACCCAACCGGCCCCTCCTCTGGAGCCAGCCGTGATCTCGAAAGAGTTTGACACCCGGCCGCTGCGGCGGGTCTACTTTGACTGCACGCAGAGTTGGGTCTACCCGGAGGGTGGGCGGACGAGCGGCTGGTACGCGCTGCACGACCGGGTGTTGCAGGAAGAGACCCTCTTCTTGCAGCAGCATTTGGATCAGGCACACCTGGCCTACGTCCACCACCAGTACGATGCGATGGCGCCGGCGTTTCGCCTGTACGAGTTCCGCCCCTCTATGCAGGCCATGGATGTACTCATACGGGATGTACCCATCCCCGATGTACCCATCCACCTCATCCGCACGGTTACCTCCACCGTCTGGGTGGCGCCGCCGGGGATGGGTCCCGCTCAGGTCATGGCCGAACAACCAGCCGTGACCGCCCCTTTGCATCTGGAAGGCCCCCTCACCTTCTTGGGGTATCGCCTGTTGAAAGTCCGCTCGGAGGAGGTTGACCTGGAAACCTGGTGGAAGGTCACCGAGAGGCAAACGCGCGTTCTCTCCATCATGGCCCACCTGGTCCGTGACGACGGCGTTCCGATCGGTGTAGCCGACGGTTTAGGTGTCCCGGTTGAGACCTGGCAAGTAGGCGATGTGCTGGTACAGGTTCACCGCTTCTCATGGACACCCGACATGGGGGGAGAGCGTGGGGAAAGGGCCTGGCTCCAAACGGGCGTCTACTGGCTGGACACACTAGAGCGGCAGAAGGTCATGGTATCTGGGCAGGACGTTGGCGACCGCATTCTGCTTGGCGAGATCCGGTTGGCCGATGGCCCGGATTCGGGTGTACTCACCCGCCTCACGGATGTACTCATCCGCCTCACGGATGTACTCATCCGCCTCATCCGCCAGGCTATGGAATTGGGTGAGGAAGAGGGAGGAGATTGATGAGCGGCACGAGTAAGAGCCACTTGCCGCTGCGCTGGTGGTGCGCAGCCATACTCTTGCTGTTAGTCTTCTTCGCCCAACTGGCTTTCGGCTCACGGCGGCTTTCGCTAACGTCTGACGAGCCGGCCCACCTGGGGGCCGGGTACACGTACCTGGTGACGGGAGATGCGTGGGTCGTTCCTTCACACGGCCATCCACCGTTGATCAACATCTGGACAGCCTTGCCCGTGGTGCTGGGCAATCCCCACCTTGCGCTGCGGACGCTTCCCAATTGGGGGGCGATAGCGCTGCCTCCCTATTTTCGTGCGCTTTTGCCGTTGCTGGGGCCCGTGGAGCGGCTGGAGGTGGCCGGGCGGGTGCCGGTCATGCTTCTGGGCGTGGTGTTGGGCAGCCTGGTGTTCCGCTGGGCGGCGGACCTGTTCGGCTACCAGGGAGGGCTGCTGGCGCTGGGGTTGATGGTGTTCGACCCGACCATGCTGGCGCACGCGCAACTGGCGACAACCGACGTCGGGGTGGTGTTGCTGGGTTTCGCGATGTTTTTCGTCGGTTGGCGGTGGTTACGGGTAGGGGCACGGCCTGTCCGTGCTGCCACAGGGGGGTGGGGGTGGGCTATCGCGATGGGGTTGCTGGCGGGGGCGACGCTGGCGGCCAAGGTCTCCGGGGTGATATGGGTCGGGCTGGCCGTGGGCCTCGTGGCGGCAGCGAAGATGATGCGTTCGCTACGGCCATTGCGGACCGGATGTACTCATCCGCGATGTACTCATCCGCTGAGTACATCCGTATGGGCGGTTCTTGGGCAAAGTGCGGCGGTGGTGGGCGTCGCCTTCCTGTTCTTGTGGGGGGTATATAGATTCCAACTCGGCCCTCTGCATGTCGGCCCGTACTTGCTGACCGTACCAGCGTCCCACCATTGGGAGGCCCTGGTGCGGCAGTCGGCTAGCACTTCCAGCCGCCTGACGTTTCTGGCCGGAGGGACCCGCCTGGGAGGGTGGTGGTGGTACTTTCCTTTCGCCTTCCTGATCAAGAATCCGGTCCCATTGTTGGTGATCTGGGTGGGAGCCTTGGCCATCTTGTTGCGCCGGCGTTACCTCATCTCCCTTGACCTTGTGTTCCTGCTTGGTTTTCCGGCAGTTTACATGGCCGTGGCCATGTGGAGCAAGATGAACATCGGGTACCGGCATCTGTTGCCCATCCACCCCTTTTTGTACGTCCTGGCCGGCCAATGGGTCAGTGTGGGCGTGATGGCGCGCATGAGTACATTTCCCCAATCCGCATTCCGCAATCGGATGTATCCCATCCGCCGCATTACCGCAATCCGCATTCCCTGGGCGCGGGGGCTGTGGGCCGCAGTGTGGATATGGTACATTGTCGGGACGGTCAGCATCTTCCCGCACTACCTGGCTTACTTTAACGAACTGGTGGGGGGAGCGCGCAACGGCTATCGCTACCTGGTGGACTCGAACCTGGACTGGGGGCAGAGTTTCAAGGCGCTGAAAGCAGACCTGGAGCGCCTCGACGTTCGCCCTCCGTTGCGTCTGGGCCACTACTGGTATGCGGGGCCTGAACTGTATGGCGTACAGTATGAGCCGATCCCCCCGTTTGGCGACGACTTTTCGATTGCCTTCTCTCCACGTTTCGATCCGCCGCCTGGGACGTACGTGCTGGGTGCTACGCTGCTATACCGTGGCGCCGGTGACCTGGAGCAATACGAGTGGTTCAGGCACCGCACTCCGCTGGCTCAGCCCGGGTATGCACTGTTCGTCTTCCGGGTGGATCCTCCTCAACCTCCAGCCACCTGGATCGCCCAGTGCATGAAGCCTGTGCCCCCTCTGGGCCAGGCTCTCATCTTGAGGGAATTTCACACCCAACCTCTGCGACAGGTCTACTTTGACTGCACGCAGAGTTGGGTCTACCCGGAGGGTGGGCGGACGAGCGGCTGGTATGCGCTGCACGACCAGGTGCTGCAGGAGGAATCACGGTTCTTGCAGCAGCATCTGGAACAGGCGCACCTGGCCTACGTCCACCACCAGTACGATGCGATGGCGCCGGCGTTTCGCCTGTACGAGTTCCGCCCCTCAATGCAGGCCATGGATGTACTCATACGGGATGTACCCATCCCCGATGTACCCATCCACCTCATCCGCACGGTTACCTCCACCGTCCGGGTGGCGCCGCCGGGGATGGGTCCCGCTCAGGTCATGGCTGAGCGACCGGCCGTGACGGCCCCTTTGCACCTGGAAGGTCCCCTGACCTTTTTGGGGTATCGCCTTCTGGAAGTCCGTCCGGAAGAGGTTGGCCTGGAGACCTGGTGGAAGGTTGTCGAGGCAGGTGTGGCTACAGTGCGGCCCATTTCGATCATGGCCCACCTGGTGGACGGTGATGGGCGTCCGGTGGCCGTGGCCGACGGCTTGGGGGTGCCGGTGGAGGTCTGGCAGGCCGGGGATGTGCTGGTACAGTACCACCGTTTCTTGTTGCCACCAGGCCTTGGGGGTGGAGGATACTGGTTGCAGACGGGTGCTTATTGGCTGGATACCCTGGAGCGGCAGAGGGTGACAGGGCCAGACGCCGGCGACCGCATTTTGCTCGAAGAAGTCAGGGCGGATGAGTACATCCGTATGATCGGTAGTCCGTAGACCATGGGACGCGGAGTGAGCGTGGATTGATGGACAATCGGGATCAGGGGCGTCTTTCGGTTCGTTGCTGGGGCATCGTCATACTGCTGTTGCTGGTTTTCTTCGCTCAACTGGCCTTCAGTGCGCGTCAACTCTCCCTGACGTCTGACGAACCCCCGAACCTGGGGGTCGGGTATACCTACCTGACGACCGGCGAGACGTGGTATATCCCTTCTCTGGGGCAGCCCCCCCTGCTCTTCGCCTGGGCGGCTTGGCCTGTCGCGCTCAGCAATCCGCACATCCCTGTGCAGACGCTTACGAACTGGCATGGTTCCCCGCTGCCGCCTTATCTTCAGGCGCTGTTCCCCCTGTTGGGGCCGGTGGAGCAGTTAGAGGTACTCGGGCGGGTACCGATGATGCTGTTGGGGATGGTGCTGGCGAGCCTGGTGTTCCGCTGGGCGGCGGACCTGTTCGGCTACCAGGGAGGGCTGCTGGCATTGGCGTTGATGGCGTTTGATCCGACGATGGTGGCTCACACACCGTTGGCCACGGGGGACATGGGGGTCGCACTGGTGGGGCTGGCGATGTTTTTCGTCGGTTGGCGGTGGTTACAGGCAGGGAGAGCACGTGCACAGACGGGCTGTGCGCCTACAGGAGGGTGGGGGTGGGCTGTCGCGCTGGGATTGCTGGGAGGGGTGACGCTGGCAGCCAAGGTCTCAGGGTTTATATGGGTTGGGCTGGTCGTCGGCATCCTGGTGGCGATGCAGGTGAGGCGTTCGCTCCCGGACTTGCCCCGTGCCCTGGGACCGATCCTTGGTAGGAGCATGGTGGTTCTGGCGGTCGCTTTCCTGTTTCTGTGGGGGGTGTACGGATTTCGTGTCGGGCTGGTGCACGTTGGGCGGTATACCCTGACCGTACCAGCATCCCATCACTGGCAGGGCCTGATCCGCCAGATGGAGCGCTCTTCAACCCGCGTGATGTTCCTGGCTGGAGAGACACGGGCGCAGGGATGGTGGTGGTACTTTCCCTTCGCTTTCCTGGTCAAGAATCCGGTGCCGCTGTTGGTGATGTGGATCGGGGCCGTCGCCATTTCGCTGTGGCGGCGCATGCTCGGGGTCGCCGATTTTCTTTTTCTCCTGGCCTTCCCGGTCGTCTATGTGATGATGGCGATTTACAGCGGGATCAACATTGGGTACCGGCATCTGTTGCCCATCCACCCCTTTTTGTACGTCCTGGCAGGCCAATGGGTCAGTGTGGGCGTGATGGCGCGCATGAGTACATTTCCCCAATCCGCATTCCGCAATCGGATGTATCCCATCCGCCGCATTACCGCAATCCGCAATCCGCAATCCGCATTCCGCATTCCCTGGGCGCGGGGGCTGTGGGCCGCAGTGTGGATATGGTACATTGTCGGGACGGCCAGCATCTTCCCGCACTACCTGGCTTACTTTAACGAACTGGTGGGGGGAGCGCGCAACGGCTACCGCTACCTGGTGGACTCGAACCTGGACTGGGGGCAGAGTTTCAAGGCGCTGAAAGCAGACCTGGAGCGCCTCGACGTTCGCCCTCCGTTGCGTCTGGGCCACTACTGGTATGCGGGGCCTGAATTGTATGGCGTACAGTATGAGCCACTTCCCCCTTTGCCCGGTGCGCCTCCTGTCTTCTCTCCGCGTTTCGATCCGCCACCTGGGACGTACGTGTTGGGAGCCACATTGTTGTACAGTGGGCCGGGCGACCTGGAGCAATACGAGTGGTTCAAGCACCACACTCCGCTGGCTCAGTCCGGGTATGCGATATTCGTCTACCGAGTGGACCCTCCTCAGCCGCCGGCCACCTGGATTGCCCAATGCACCAAACCGGTCCCTCCCTTGGAGCAAGAAGTTATTGCGAGGGAGTTTCACACCCAGCCGCTACGGCCAATCTATTTTGACTGTACGCAGAGTTGGGTCTACCCGGAGGGTGGGCGGACGAGCGGCTGGTATGCGCTCCACGACCAGGTGCTGCAGGAGGAATCACGGTTCTTGCAGCAGCATCTGGAACAGGTGCACCTGGTCTACGTCCACCACCAGTACGATGGATTGGCGCCTGCGTTCCGCCTGTACGAGTTTCGTCCCTCAATGCAGGCCACGACATATACGTCTACGGTGTGGATCGCACCTCCGGGAATGACATCCAGCCAGGTCCTGGCGGAGCGACCGGAGATCAGCGCGCCGTTGCGCCTGGAGGGGCCGCTGGTGTTCCTGGGGTACCGCCTACTGGACGTGAGAGCAGAAGTGGTCAGGTTGGAGACTTGGTGGCAAGTGGCCGAGGCGGCTTGTTTTGAAATGCGGCCTCTCTCGATAATGGCCCATCTGGTGGACGATGGTGGACGGGCCGTGGCCGTGGCCGATGGCTTGGGGGTGCCGGTGGAAGCCTGGCAGACGGACGATGTGGTGGTTCAGTACCACGAGTTCCCGTTGGCGCCTGACCTGCGGGGGAAGACCTGTTGGCTGCAAACGGGGGTCTATTGGCTGGATACGCTCGAGCGGCAAGAGGTCACAGGACCAGACACCGGTGACCGCATTCTACTCAGGGAGATCAGGCTGGCCGATGGTCCATAAACTGCGCGAGCACAGGAAGGCTCTGTCCATTCTAGGCGCGAGTGCGCTCATATGGCTGCTCTTCTTGCAGGCTGCCCTCAGTTCGCCTCTCTCCTCGCCCACTTTCGACGAACCCTATGACCTGGCCAGGGGATATGCGTATGTACGGGGCACGGACCTGCGCATGCAGCAAGAGCACCCGGTGCTCATAGATGGCCTGGGTGGGGCGATGCTCCTGCTGATGCCGGAACTCACTCCCCCTGACCAGATACCTGGCTGGGAGGATGCTCATCTCTTTCGCTTCTCCCAGGCGTTGCTCTGGCAACTGGGGCACGACGTGGACAAGATGGTATTTCTAGCCCATTTTCCTGTGATCGGCCTGGCCCTCATCTTGGGAGCCATCGTATACCGCTGGGCTGCCGATCTGTACGGGGTGCCGGGAGGGCTGCTGGCGCTGGCTCTGTGTGCCTTGAATCCCAATATCGTGGCGCATGCTCAGATTCTCTCCACCGACCTGGGCGCGGCAACTTTGGTGACCTCGACGCTCTATCTGTGGTGGCGATGGGCACAGCGACCCACCCTGGGGAGACTGGCGGCCACCACGCTGGTACTGGGCCTGGCGCTGGCGGCCAAAACGTCGAACCTGTTGCTCATCCCACTCCTGGGGGTACTCACCGGAATCCGTAGTGTCGGACAGTGCGGGCGTTGGTCCAAGGCCATCGTGAGTTGGGGGGCCATGGGGGCGGGCGCGTTGTTCGTCCTGTGGTCCCTGTATCGTTTCGAGTTTCGTCCGGTTCCTCACCTGACGGGAAGCATTCCTGTCCCCGCAGCCAGTTATTGGGAGGCCATCGCCTGGGTACGGCATGAGATGGGGCTGGGGCGTCCGGCCTTCTTGTGGGGACGCCACACGATTTGGGGGTGGTGGTACTATTTCCCCGTCGTTTTCGTGCTCAAGACGCCGCTGCCGCTGCTCATTCTGTTGGGCCTGACGGTGTGGCTACGCGTGACGCGCCGGATCGCCCGCCGCTTCCCGGCAGACTATGCGCTCTGGATCTTCCCGCCGCTCTACTTCGGTCTGGCCATGTTCAGCACGTTGAACCTGGGGTATCGCCACATCTTGCCCACGTTGCCTCTGATGACGATCTACGCGGCGCGGGTGGTAGACTGGCCTGGCCTGAGGTCCAGATGGGGACGCCGGGGACTCTTCGCCCTGCTCAGCTGGTTGGCCATCTCAGCTCTCTTAATCTTCCCTCACTATCTGGCCTACTTTAACGAACTGGTGGGAGGACCTGCCAACGGTTATCGCTATCTGGTTGACTCAAACCTGGACTGGGGCCAGGGGTTGAAACACCTGAAGCGGTATCTCGACGAGCACGGCATTGACGACGTCTGGCTGGGATACTTTGGTAATGCCGATCCGGCGTACTATCTGAGGGATACGATCCGTTATCGTTCCCTCTTTGCTCCCGGTTCCCCCTATCCCGCCGAGGGTTTCTCTCCAATCAACCCGGCCCCGGGCTGGTATGCGATCAGCGTCACGGTGTTGCAGGGCCCCTTCTCGCCCGAACCGGATCTGTTCGACTGGTTTCGCCGCCACGAGCCGGTGGCGAAAGTAGGCTACTCGATTTTCGTCTACCAGGTGGAGCCGGATCCCGATCCGCCAGGCTGGCTAGGGTCCTGCTACGGTCCAGAACTAGCGATGCGCGATGTCGAGATCGCCCGCCGCTTTGGCCGGGAAGACCTGCGGACCGTGGGGTTCGATTGCAGCCAGACGTGGGTCTACCCGGCGGGCGGCAGGCCAGGATGGTACCTGGTGCCGAAAGCCAGCGACGGGCCCGGCACCCTGGCCAAGCAGTTGATGGAGGATGCGGAAGTGGTCTACCGCGAACGGGGACTGCGGGAGGTGCCGGGCTATACCGTCTACCGTTGGCACGCTGAATCGCTGTTGGAGGAGTTTGCTCTGGTACAGGAGGCCTGGTCGAGCCCGGTGCTGGCTCCTGGTGAGGCCGAACCGGTAACGGCGTTGGAAGTTCCGGCTAGCCTGGGAGGGCAGGCGGCGTTTCTTGGATATGCGCTCTTGCCCGACGCTGTTGCGCCGGGCGGCGAGATAGTCCTGACGACTGCCTGGCAGGCCATCGCCCGGGCTGAGGAAGCGCCGCTCTCGGTCTTCGCTCACCTGGTTGGGCCGGCAGGCGCGGTGAGTGTAGGCGATGGGCTGGGGTTCCCGGCGATTCAGTGGTCGCCCGGCGACGTGTTCATCCAGCGCAGCCGGTTGACTGTCCCGGCCGAAGCAGTGTCAGGACGGTGCTGGGTGCAGGTGGGGCTGTACTCACTGGCCAGCGGGGAGCGGTTGCCTGTGTTGGAGGGGGAGGGGCCAGTTGCAGACCGGCTGCTGTTGGCCCCCGTGTGGATCGGGGAACGGAGCGAATGATGACGCGCTCGTCGCTCGGATGTAGCGGATGGGTACATCCGGCTCATCCGCAACGGTACCTCATCCTGGCCGGCCTGCTGGGACTGTTCCTGCTGCTGGCCGCCGTCTACAACGCGGTCTCCACCCCGTTTGAGGCCCCCGACGAGATCGGGCACTTTTATTACGTCGTGCACCTGCTCCAGACCGGCCGGCTACCGGTGGTGCCGGCTGCCGACCCTCCGCCGAACTATGAGCAGGAGGGGGCGCAGCCCCCGCTGTACTATGCCAGCGCGGCGGCCCTGGTGCGCCTGCTAGAGCGCCCGTTGCGGCTCGACCTGGGGCAGGCGGACGCACGGCTGGACGTCAACCCGCATTCGACCTGCGCCCAGCCTGGGGCGCGGTACAACGTGGCTTACCTGGCCCACGATCCCCACCAGGAGCGATTCCCGTACGAGGGCCGGGTGCGGGTGCTGCACGTGGTCCGGCTGTGGTCGTCGCTGTTGGGGGTAGCAACCGTCGCCGGTGTGTTTGCAGCAATGCGATTGGCCTTTCCCGACCTCCCTGCGGCGGCGTGGCTGGCGGCCGGCATCACGGCCTTTACGCCCGAATTCCTGTTCACCGCCGGGGCGGCGAGCAACGACAACCTGGTGACCGCGTTGGCCACGTGGGGGGTCTACCTGGCGCTGCGCGTCCTGCGCGACGGGCTACGCTGGCCCACCACTGTGGGCCTGGGAGTGCTGGCGGGCCTGGCCGCGCTCAGCAAACTCTCCGGCGCCCTGCTCTTGCCATTCGCACTTGTCGTCATCATCCTTGCTCTCTGGTTCCAATGCTCCCGACCACCCCACACGTCCCCCTTTCCCCATTCGCCATTCACCATTCGCGGTCTGCGGTCTGCGATCTGCGCTCTGCGCTCTGCGGTCAGCGGTCAGCGGTCAGCGGTCAGCGGTCAGCGCTCTGCGGTCAGCGGTCAGCGGTCAGCGGTCAGCGGTCAGCGATCTGCGATCTGCGATTTGCGATTGGCCATTGCTCATTCCTCCTTCCTCATTTTCTCCTTCCTCTCTCTCTCCGGCTGGTGGTTCTTTCGCAACTGGACGCTGTACGGCGACCTGACCGGCACGCGGCCCATGTTGGAACTGCTGCCCCTGCGCCACGAGATGTCGGCAGGGCTGCTGATCGGTGAACTGCCGGGGTTGTTCCGCTCGTGGTGGGGGGCTTTCGGCTGCACGGCGCCGCCCGGAGGATTCTACCTGGCGTACCTGGTATTGGCGCTGGGAGGGTTGGCGGGGTTGGTGGCGGACCGTCGCCGCCTGGGCGGCGCTTGGCCGCAGATGGGGGTCCTGGTGGCGTGGCTGGTGCTGGTGGGGGCCGCGTACGTGCGCTGGAACTGGGTCATCCACGCCCCCAAGGGCCGGCTGGTGTACCCGGCCATGGTCAGCGTGGCGGGGCTGCTGGGGCGAGGCTGGGCGTCGTGGGCAGAGCACATCCGCCTTCCGCAATCTCGTGTACCACCTTCCCGAAAGCTCCCAGCTTTCGGGAAGGTCCGGCAATCCGCATTCCCTGTGGGGGGCTTGCTGGCCGTGATGATGGTGGGCGCGGGGGCTGTGCCCCTGGCCGTGATGGCCCCGCCGGTCGCACCGCCGCCGATCTATGCCACCTTCCCGAAAGCTCCCAGCTTTCGGGAAGGTCCGGCATTCCGCATTCCGCATTCCGCATTTCCTCTCGACGGCCGCTTTGGCGCAGAGATCGCCCTCCTGGGCTATGACCTGGAGCCCTCTTTCGAGGCGACCTCCTTCGAGGCGGGAGAGTGGCTCGACCTCACGCTGTACTGGCAGGCGCTGGCACGGCCCGTGCAGCATTACACGCTCGCCATCCAGTTGGCTTCGGCGGTGCCAGGGGAGACGGACACGCTGGTCAACTTTAACACCTGGACTGGCGGCGGGAACTTCCCGACGGGGAACTGGCGTCCCGGCGACGTGGTCGTGGACCACTACCGGTTGCGGCTGCCGGGGGACGTGCCGCGGGTTCAGGGCTGGTATTTGCAGGCGGTGCTCTTCGATAGTAGCGATGGCACCCGGCTGCCCTTCGCGCTGGGAGGGCAGCCGGCCGGCAAAGGCGCTCAACTGGCCCTCCTGCGCGTGGGAGCCTCGGACCCTGAGGCGCAGGCTCCCCCCGAGGCCGACCGGCTGGCCGTTCCAATTGCCTTCGACGGCGTGATTGCGCTGGAGGGAGTGCGGGCGGTGGAGGAAGGGGGGATGCTCAAGGTAACCCTGTGGTGGCGCAGCGTGGCTGCGCTGGCTGGCGACAGGGTGGTATTCGTTCACCTCTACGATGCCGAGGGTCTTCTTGTCGCCACGGCGGACGGGCCACCCCTGGCCGGAGGATTCCCGACCTCGCTCTGGCGGCCGGGCGACCGGGTGCGCGATGAGCACGCAGTTCCGTTGCCGGCGGGTTGCCTTTCAGACCCTAAAGGTCTTCCCAAGCGATTCCTATCGCCACCTTTAGGGTCTGCGGGGGCGGGTGCCCCGCTGCGGTTGGGCGTCGGCTGGTACGATCCGCATACCGGCGCCCGCTTGGCAGCCACGACCGCCGACGGGGTGCGCCTGCCCGATGACGAATTTCTGATCGAGTTTGCCACTCCTGTGACCGATGGTATAATCGCCGGTACCGAATGACACACGAATCTGTAGAAGTGATCCCACCGGACAGCAGCCCGCACGAGTTCGGGAGTCCGGCGGGTATTTTTGCGCCTGGTGCCACACCCAGGACCACCAGGACTATTTTGTTTTGCGTGTGGACTCCGTCTGCGATGGCCGGGCTATTTGTGGCGCGTGTGGCACTGGAGGCCAGCGGCCTGGCCTGGCCGGGTGTGCTCGTCGTGGCGGTGGGAGTGCTGGCAGCAGTGGGGGGCCTGGCCCTGGGCCGATGGTTGGCCCGGCGGAGAGCCCGTCTCTGGCCCCTGCTATTGCTGCTGGTCTACGTCCTGTGGCCCCGGCGCGACCTGGGGGTAGCGGCCAGCATCGTCGTGCTGGCCCTGCTGGTGTGGCTCTTGAGCGGGGAACGGCGGCGCTGGCCCCGCTGGATGGGGCCGCTGGCGGACGGCGCAACGTTCGCGGTCGCCCTGGCCGTCTACGCAGCCACTGCCGCTCCCGACGTCCTCCCCGCCGACGCGGGCGAGTTCCAGTTGGTCGTGGCGCGCCTGGGCGTGGCCCATCCGTTCGGGTTTCCCCTCTACACGATGGTGGGTCACCTGTTCGTGCGCTTGTTCCCCTGGGGAACGCCGGCCTACCGGCTGAACCTGTTGAGCGGCGTGCTGGCGGCGGGAACGCTGGTGCTGATAGCGCGGGCGACCCGGCTGTGGGCCGGGCGGCTGGGGGCCTCGCCACTCGTGGCTGTGGGCTCGGGGCTGGCAGCGGCGCTGACGCTGGGCACCAGCACCACGTTCTGGGCGCAGGCGACGATTGCCAACATCCGCACGCCGGCCCTGTTCTTCGCCGCCCTGGCGCTGTACGCGCTGGCCCGCTTCGCCACAGCCGAGGACGCAATCCTCATTCCTCAATCCCGTGTACCACCTTCCCGAAAGCTCCCAGCTTTCGGGAAGGTCCGACAATCCGCATTCCGTAAGGACCGTGCTCTCATCCTGCTGGGGTTGGCCCTGGGGCTGGGCGGAGGCCACTATCCGCCGCTGGCATTCGTCGTCCTGTTCTTCCTGGCCTACGTGCTGCTGATTGACCCGCGCCTGGCCCTGCAACCGCGCCGCTGGTGGCGACCGTTGCTGGTGGGAGCGGCCAGTTTCCTGGTGCCCCTGGTGTACCTGC
>Ga0315289_10004154_pt1 | contig 21661 bp, 18 predicted proteins | sample YL17G11_40_MG_FD_203452 | JGI IMG/M metagenome (GOLD analysis project Ga0315289, IMG submission 203452) | Sediment microbial communities from Yellowstone Lake, YNP, Wyoming, USA - YL17G11_40 | ecosystem: Environmental > Aquatic > Freshwater > Lake > Sediment | place: USA: Wyoming | collected... | reverse complement strand
AATTATAGTGGTCTGGCCGTCCATGGCTTCAAAGGTATAATCGGTATCCGGCACAGCGAAGTCGTATCGATACCCTACCGAGCTGCTGACAATATCCACTCCCAGGCTTTCGGCCCATACAATGGCCGCGGCCCAGCTGTCTTCTTCCGAATGCCATTCGACGGCATCGTCTTCGGTGCGCGCCATAATAAACCGGGCCCCCCAGGCCGTTCCGATAAAAGTACCCGGATCATAACCCGCGATCAGGGACAGGGTCTGGGTACCATGGCCGTCCGCATAGGTCACATCGCTGTCGTTGTCAATAAAATCACTGTCACCGATCACCTGCCCGTTTGTCCGGATGTGATCGAAACATTTGTGGCCGAGTGTAAAGCCGTTGTCGAACACTGCTACGACAACGCCGCTGCCCGGATCCTGTAAAAGGCTGTCGTTGATGCGTTTGTGGGCAGCGGGCACATCGATCGTCTGGAGCGTCTGCAGAAGATGACCGTAGGGCGAGGATGCCGCGCCTGCGCGGGTTTTTCCCGGCGCTGGACGCAGCGGGGTACCCGGCCGTTCTGCGCGGACGGGAATGATGCGCTTTACGAAGGGTAATTTATCCAGACTACCGAGCAAACGAGCCGGCACGGCAAAGCTTGCGGCGTTCGCCCATTTGAAAATCTGGCGCTGCCGGCCGCCCATCGTCCGGACGGTGTTGAGATATGCCTTTGGGACCGTGGCATCCAGCGCTTCGAAACCGGAATGGCGGGCGAGTTGGCGCCGCATCAAGGCTTTCGCCGCGGGCATGGAGGCGCGTCCGCCCTGCTTGTCGGCAAAAATAATCCATATCGCAATGGTCGTATCGCGTCCGCCAAGGGCCTGGAGCCGTTTGCTCAGTTCCGCCCGGACCAGACACGGCAGAATGACTGCCGCGGTCAGCATGGAAGCGCGCAGAATGCGGAAAAAAGTGTCCATATATGATACATGCCGGAACAGGCGGTCGGCCTTTTCCGGCATGGTAAGATATCGCTGCGGAAATAGTGCGGATACGCGCTATTTGACCCGGACGATTTCGATGCGTCGGTTCTGTTCCCGGCCGGCCGCGGTGCGGTTGTCAGAAACAGGATTGCTGGAACCGAACCCCACGGCCCGCATGCGCCTCGAATCGATGCCCTTCATCATGAGATACTGCCGCACCGATTCGGCGCGGAGCTGCGAAATCGACATGTTCTTGGCATAATCGCCCATGCTGTCGGTATGTCCCCGGATTTCGATTTCGACATCCGGATACTTGAGCATTTCCTGCAGCAGCGGCTCCAGAAACACATACGAGTCGGGCAGCAGCTGCGACGTTCCGCTTTTAAACTTGACGCCGGAAAGCGTCATCTGCTTGGGCCAGTTCGATTCTTCTTTTTTGACAACGCTGTCCGGGCAGCCGTCGTCGTCGCTGATGTTGTTGAATGTTTCCGGCTCGTTCGGGCATTTGTCTTTCAGATCGGGAATGCCGTCTTTGTCATTGTCGATGTCCGGACAACCGTCATTGTCCTGGAATTTATCAAAATCTTCCGGATCGTTGGGACATTTGTCAACTGAATCGGCCACCCCGTCCTTGTCATTATCGGAATCCGGACATCCGTCCTTGTCTTCGAAGCCGTCAAAATCCTCCGCGATTTTCGGGCATTGGTCTTTCAGATCGTCGATGCCGTCCGCATCGTTGTCCGGATCGGGACAGCCGTCCTGGTCCTGGAACCCGTCGATGTCTTCGGCCTGGCCGGGGCATTTATCGCTGACATCGGGGATACCGTCTTTGTCATTGTCAAGGTCCGGACAGCCGTCGCTGTCTTCAAAGCCGTCGATATCTTCGGCGTCCTTGGGGCACCGGTCGTCGTTGTTTTTAATGCCGTCTTTGTCGTCGTCCTGCGCGGAGAGGAATCCCGTCCATCCAACGGCCACTTGAAAACCGTATCGGGGGACCGGCATGGTCGAATAGGCGATTCGGTCTCCGGTCCGGTTCCAGTAGGTGCGCTTATTGGGGTCCGAAAGGCCGAAATCGCCTGAAAGCAGGACATAGACGCCTGCGGGAGAGTTGATCCGAAGGCCTGGGCTGGCCCATATAAGGTCACGCCTGATCTGATTGATGGAATCAATGACTGTTTTACCGCGCACTTCGGACGAGACTTCCGCGAAAAGCGTAACAACATCAACCGGCGTATAGGCAAGCGCAAAATTACCGAGTGCGGAAATGGCTTTTGCTCCGTTGGGGATGGCTCCGCCGAAGTTGACGGAAATTTCAAAGGGCGCATCATTGGAGAGTGCGCCGAAATCAAAAGTCCAGGCCAACAGTCCTTTAATAACAAACCCGTCGGCGGTAAAAATGTCTCCGGCTCCTTCATTTGTGTAATAATAGGCATGCCGGGGATAATAGCCCTTATCGGTCATTTGAGCCAATCCGGCGGAAACATCGATAACATATGCCTGATAAAAGACACGCTTTTTTCCCGGGGGTGGATACAGGAATTTGGTGCTGAGTTCCAGATCACCAAGTCCGAAATAGGATGGACCATGGTCGGTGCCGTCCCAATAAAAGGGAATCGCGGCGGCAAAATCCCACCATGAGGTAATGCCGAGGGAAAGGAAAACGTTGCTGGAGAGAAGTTTGGTGCTTTCCGTGCCGTCAAAGTTGTCCAGGCCCGGCGAATTCGTTGTGTCCCATTTCAGAAAGTCGGATGATTGAGCATAATTGAGTCCTGCGCCTACATTCATTTTTGCCAGGCCCATGGTTTTGGCAGAAATCGTCCGCAATAGCCCGTTCTGGCCATTGGTATTGATATTGGCGAACGCTGCCGGACACATGATCACCAGGGCAACAAGGGCCCAGCCTGCAAAGCGTTTCATAGAATAAAGCCTCCCACGGTTAATCGGTGCGATGCAGTTCCACGCGGCGGTTGAGCGCCCGGCCTTCGGCGGTTTTATTATCGGCGATCGGGTCGCTTTCTCCAAAGCCGACCGCGCGCAGACGTAATGATTCGATGCCGCGGCTGCTCAAATAATTCATCACCGATTCGGCGCGCTTCTGCGATAGAATACGGTTCGCCTCATCGCTGCCGACGCTGTCGGTATGTCCGCGGATTTCCAGCTTGATTTCGGGCCATTCCTTGAGCGATTCGTATACCTGCTCCAGGATGGCGTAGGAGTCGCCGGTCAATATGGCGCTGCCGAATTCAAAGTTGACGCCGCGCAGCACAACGCGGCCGCGCTGGATCTCCTTTGGCTTGGGCTTTTCCACTGCGGGCATTGGACATCCCTGGTTCTCCACCGGTCCCGGAGTATCGCGGCATTTGTCCACGCTGTCGGGCACGCCGTCGTTATCATTATCGAAGTCCGGACAGCCGTCTTCGTCCTTGAAACCGTCGCGGTCCTCCGGCACGATAATGCATTTATCAAGAGAGTCGGGCACGCCGTCGTTGTCGTTGTCGTAATCCGGGCATCCGTCATCGTCCTGGTAGCCATCGAGGTCTTCGGCAACATTCGGGCACTGGTCTTTCAGGTCGGGGATATTGTCTTTATCGTTGTCGGGGTCCGGGCATCCGTCATCGTCTTTGAATCCGTCTTTGTCTTCGGGATCGTTGGCGCATTTGTCCTTGACATCGGGTACGCCGTCGGCGTCGTTGTCGAGGTCCGGGCACCCGTCCGCGTCTTCGAAATTGTCGTAATCTTCGGGATCATTCGGGCATCGGTCGACGTTGTCCTTGATGCCGTCACGATCGACGTCCTGCGGCAGGATGAAACCATTCCAGCCGATGGAGGTGCAAAGCTTCCAGCGAGGGTCGATTTTGGTTTTCCAGGTATTGCCGCCCGCGGGATAATCGATATAGGTCGTATCGGAATTAAGGCTTATGTCTCCGCCCAGCGAAAAGCAGAACCCGCCCGGCGCGCTGAAATTGATGCCGGGAGACAGGCGCAGCGGGTCGTCTCCGAGTCGGAACCCGTTCTTAACATTAGCAATTCTTGTCTCCCCGGAAAATTCGGTGAAGAGCGCCATCCACGGGATCGGGTGGTATTCGAAGGCGATGTTCAGCAGGAAGAGGTTATCGAGTTCCTGGTTTGTGATAAAATGGGCGCCGAAATTCACATGCACGAGCACCGGGCTCTGCGCGTTGAGTTTTTCCAGGTCCAGGGTCCAAAGCATTTTCATGTCGATCTCGACGGCTTTGGACGAAAACAGGCTCACAAGACTGTCGATGCGCAGGGTGTCCAAGGCATTTACATCACGGTTCTTGATATAATACACATGCCGGGGGAAAAGTCCCTCCTGTGCATTGCCCGTGGGAAATACCAGACCGCCGAAGAACGCGACCTCAAACGACTGGTTATGCGGATAGGGAGGATATTGAAATTTTCCCTGGACCTCCATATCGCCAAAGCCGCCGCGGAGCGGCTCGGTAAGATCGGCAACGCGGTCCCAATAGACAGGAAGCGAAATCGCAAAATCAAGGAAATTGGTCACGCCGTAGCCGATGTTCGGCGCCAGATTATACATCTGCATCGGGTATTCTTCATCAGCCGAATCGTTGCGGGCAACGATAAATCCATTATCGAAGCTGGTGTTTCCATAGACGTTTACCGCTAATCGTCCCATGCCCAGCGTCTGGGCCGATTGCACATAAAATAGCCCCGTATGGCCGAACCGATTGATGATAGGGGCATATGAAACAAGCCCGAAGACGCTGCCTGCCATTGCCGTGATCGCCAGAATCACCATGCACCGGAAATGCAATTTCATACGTTCTCCCTGATTTTGCAGCCCAGAAGCCGATCCGGATTAAATCATAATACACAATATACATTTTTGAAATAACGGCGCAAACGATTTCCGCAACATAATGCCAAGCAGGATATGGAAATAGGATGGTCGCCACTGCACCGGCCTTCAACATAAACCATTTTTACCGGATGCGTGAACATGATAAGTATATGGTTTATGCCCAAAACCCGACCCCGCCATCCATGATCGCCGCCGATGAGCAGGGCCGCATTTTTGATATACCCGGGCTTGCTATGGCCGGAATGTCAATCGCACAACCGCAAATCCCTGACGCGGCGCATCTCTGCGTCATTCCGGATTATACAGCGCTGTTCAAGCTTTCCGGCCGGCGCCCGGTCGGCTATGATCCGACGGCAAAGCGTTTCGTGACCGTGCATGCATTCCATGGAATGCCGGTATACGCTGTGGGTGCATTCGCATCGCCTGCGTACACCCGGTTCCTGCATGCCGCCTTCCACGCGCTGCCGGGAGCGCCCCGGCTCCCGCTTTACAGCTATTGCGCCGCGGGCTGGAAAAACGGCCGTTTTTGCGCTGCCGCGCGCAAAATAGACCGCGATTTTCATACGCCGGTTGACGAGCGAGAAGTCTGCCGGCGCGCGCGATTGCTCAAACGCCGCTATTCCGGCAACAGGCTGGTGCGTCACCTGGTTGACAACTGCGTGCTGCGCTACCAATGCCCTAATGCGCGCAATCTGGCGCTGGGCAGGTGGGAATGCCCGATTCCCGTGAGCCCTGGATGCAATGCCAGATGCGTCGGCTGCATTTCGCATCAACCGGAATCATCCCGTGTGCCGGCCTCGCAGCATCGCCTCGGCTTCATGCCCGCGCGCGGAGAGATCGTCGAATACGCGGCGCCGCACCTGCGACAGGCGCCCCGGCCGGTGGTCAGCTTCGGCCAGGGCTGCGAAGGTGAGCCGCTATTGCAGGCGAAGGTGATCGAGGCGGCGATACGCGAAATCCGGCGCCGCACATCACGCGGAATCATCCATATGAATACCAATGCGAGCATGCCGCGGGCGATCGACCGCCTGTGCCGCGCAGGCCTTGACAGCATACGTATAAGCATGAATTCGGCCCGGCCGCGATACTACCAGGCATACCATCGCCCGCGCGGATACTCGTTTGATGATGTTCTGGCGTCAATTCGTATCGCCCGCGATCATGGTGTGTGGGTGTCGATCAACTATCTGGTTTTTCCGGGGTTCACCGACCATCCGGACGAAATGGCGGCTTTCTTCCGGCTCTTGCGGGCCGCGCGGCCGGATATGGTACAATTGCGTAACCTCAACATAGATGCGGAATGGTATATCCGGGAACTCGGGCTTGATCGTATGCGCGGAAAACCCAGGGGCATGCCGGCATGGATTGACGAAATGCGTCGCAGGTTTCCCGGCATACGACTCGGTTATTATAACCCGCCGCGTTCCGAAATCTCCCGCTGGCGGCGGAAGCATCCGCGGGGCCGGCCATGAACATGCTGCTGCTTTTAGAACCGGATTTCATCGCGCCGGGCCGCGTGCGGCTTGCCGGCCGCCGCCTTGACTATGTGCGTTTGGTGCATCATGCCGGGCCGGGCGATACGCTGCGCGTGGGCGCGCTCAATGGCCGCATGGGTTCCGGCACTGTCACCGCGATATCGGACACAGCCATGGAGATGCAGGTATCGCTTTCCGACGATCCTCCGGCGCCGCTGCCGATGACCTTGCTTCTGGCCATGCCGCGGCCCAAAGTTTTGCGCCGCCTGGTGCAGGGCATCACCGCTATGGGAATCAAGCATGTGTACATCATGCGTACCTGGCGTGTGGAAAAATCCTATTGGCAGACGCCGCTGCTTGATGAGAAAGTGTTGCTGGACGCGATGTGTCTCGGTCTTGAACAGGCACGCGACACCGTGCTCCCGCGGATTGAAGTCCGCAGGCAATTCAGGCCGTTTGCGGAGGATGAGCTTCCGTCAATTGTCAAGGGAACTCTCGCGCTGGTCGCGCATCCGGGCGCTGCGCAGGCCTGCCCGCGCGGCGTGGGGCGGCCGGTAACGCTGGCGATCGGTCCGGAAGGCGGCTTTATTCCCTATGAGATCGAGGCTCTGCAAAAAGCCGGGTTCACGCCGGTTTCGATGGGGGAGAGAACACTGCGCGTTGAGCAGGCCGTGCCGGCGCTGGTGGGGAGGATCGTATGAGTTTTCACCACGAAGAAACGAAGATAAGAGAGAACCTGGGAGAATGGAAGCACCTATGATCCGGAACGATGCTGGTTTGACTGAGCGGGAAGAGTATCTGGCAAAAGAAATTGTTGATTCGGCATATCGGGTTCATAAGGTATTAGGACCCGGATTATTAGAGAAAGTTTATGAAGCATGTTTCTGCCGCGAACTGGGTTTAAAAGGGATCAACTACACGCGACAGGCAGATCTGCCGATCATCTATGATGGCTTCATCCTTGATGAGAAACTGCGTATTGATGTTCTGGTTGATGATAGTGTGATATGTGAGCTTAAACCGGTTGACCAGATCATCCCGGTCTGGCGCGCTCAGATCTTCAGCCATTTGAAAATTGCCAAAAAGCAGCTTGGGTTCCTTATTAATTTTAATGTTGTTTTAATTAAAGACGGGATCGAGCGGATTGTACTCACACGATAATAAGCAGGCGTTTTTGGGTTTCGAAAATACATGTTTTCTTCGCTACTTCGTTGCTTCGTGGTGAATCTTATATGTCTCTACCCATAACCCCCATCTCCCCCCGGGCGGCGGCGCGAATCGCGCGCGGCCACCTCTGGATCTTTGCCAATGAGATCGACATGGCGGCCGTGCCTGCGGAAAAGGGCGCGTGGTGCCGTTTCGCCTGCAAGGGCGCTGTCGTGGCGACAGGTTATTGCAACCGTAATTCGCTGATCGCCGGGCGCATCGCGGCCGCGGGCGATGTCGGAGATGTCCCCGCACTCCTGCTCCGGCGATTGGCCGATGCGTTTTCACGGCGATTGATATTATGGAAGCAGGCTGGGTCCGCGCGCCTGCTCTTCTCCGAATCCGATCTGCTCCCCGGCCTGGTGATCGATGCGTATGGCGACGTGATCGTGGCGCAGAGCTCAACAGCGGGTATGGATACGATCATCGACCAGTTGGAAACGGCCATCCCGCGGGCGTATGAGCAGGTTTTCGGCGCGCGGCCCTCTGCGTTCGTTTTCCGCGGCGACGCATCGGTCCGAAGGCTTGAAGGCATCGACGAATTCGCCCGCATCGTCTTCGGCGACGAAACCCGCATCGCCCGGGGAACGCTCGTGGAGAACGGGGTGACCTATGCCGCGGATTTCCTCCATGGCCAGAAGACCGGCTTTTTCCTTGACCAGCGGGACAACCGTGCATTTCTCGGCCGGCTGGTGGCGGAAACCGGCGCGCGAACGATGCTCGATCTCTGCTGCTATTCCGGCGGCTGGGGGTTGCGGGCGCTTTCGGCCGGGGCGGCGATGGTGACCTTCATCGACCAGAGCGACGATGCGCTCCAGCTCGCGGCGCGCGGACTGGAATCAAACGGCGTCGCTCCCGAACGCGCGCGTCTGGCGAATGTCGATGTGTTCGAGTTCCTGGCGCAGGACGCCGCGACCTATGATATCGTGGTGGCCGATCCACCCGCATTCGTCAAGTCGCAGAAAGAGCTGCCCAAAGCGCGCGCGGCATATGAAAAGCTGAACCGTCTCGCATGGCGACGTGTGAAACCGGGTGGACATCTGATCACGTGCAGCTGCAGCTACCATCTTTCGGAGCCGGATTTTCTGGAGATGCTGCGCAGGGCCGTTTCCCGCGAACACGGCATGGCGCATATCGTCTATCGCGGCGGACAGGCGCAGGACCATCCGGCGCTGCTTTCCATGCCGGAAACGTCGTATCTCAAATGCGCGGCGCTGAGGAAAACGGGCGGGGAATGATCAGCGCAGGAGATCGAGCATTCGTTTGACGCGATGCGCATAGGTGTGCGCGGCAAGGATGCGTTTTCGCGCCGCGCGCATGATGCGTTCGCGATTGTCGGCGTGCGCGATATAAAAAGCGGCTTTTTCCTTCAGGTCTTCAATTGACGCATAAGTAACGGCCTCAGAGCCGACGTTGAACATCTCACGCATAGCCCCCTGATCATCGGTGAGAAGAAAACTGCCCGCAAGCGGCACATCGAAGACGCGCTGGTTGACCGCCGACGGCATCTGCCGGCTTGTAATGTTGATATTGACGGCGATTGAACGATAGGCGTCCCGCGCCTGCGAAGCATAATCAAGGTCGGGGTGGGTCGCCAGACCGGACCCGATGAGCGCGCGCCAGCCTTCCGGGTCCCCGAACGTCTCGATCCCCGCCGGAAGAAGCGCTTTGATGGTCGCCGCGCGCATTTTCATGCCGGCCAGATGGATCACATAGGAGCGCAGCCATGTCCGGTTGCAGGGATCGGAAAAGGGGAGCGCAATGGATGTTTCGCGCGCTGCCCGATCAAGCAGCGAATCGACGTCCGCATCGCGCCGGTCAAGGAGCATGCCGGCCGCGCGATCGGCCAGCGGGGCAAGGGAATCGCGCCACAGGAATTTCCTTCGCAGCGGCGCCAGGAACGGTTCTCCCATGGAGCTGCCGATGAACCCGAGCGCCACGGTCGGCCGCGCCGGCGCATCGGCCTGCATGACCGCCGGGTCTCCGGCAAGCGGCAGATGCGCCGTCTTCCCGAAACCGCATGTGTCAAGAAACGGCAGGTACGCCTTCTCCCAGCAGCAGGCGATCACGGACCGGTTGACGAACTGCCGCTGGTGCAGAAGGATCGGGCGCGGATCATCCACGAACCAGACGACGATGGGTATGACGAACCGTCCGGCGATTTCCGGCAGCGCGCCGTTGCCGTCGAACCCCTGCATGTTGACCGATACGATCACATCCGGCTTTTCCGCCTGGACCGCGCGCTCGAGCGCGGACACGAACGCCGTGCCCGAGTCGTATCCGCCGTAGCGGAACAAGGCCGGCGCATTGCCATCAGTCATCGAGAATGCGCGCCGCAACTCGTCCTGCAGGAAAAAAGAGCCGTGCAGCAGCAGCGGGTGATGCCCGGTTCGCTGAATCGGCGCGATTCGAACGCAGTGCAGCGCATCCTGCACGGCGGTAGCGTACCAGGCGGGATGCAGACGGCAGGACGCGGGATGCTTGATGATCTGCACCGACCCGCCTTTCTTTGCCGAAAGGAAATTCCGCAGCGTTGCCGGACGGTCCGCATCGTCTTTTGTCGAAATTCCCAGCACGCGGCTTTTCATATGCGCAAACAGGCCGTCAAGGGCGCGTGCCAGCAGCCTGTCATCGAATTCGGCAAGCACGATGATTGGCGATGCGGGAATGCCGGCCAGTGCCTTCGTCGCATGATATCCCAGGCCGAAGCCGCAGAAGACGATCACGTCGCCCCACAGCTCGAGGTCGGAAAAATAATCCGATTCGCATTCCGGGGCGACCAGCGAATGCAGATGGCGTATGCGGCCGTCGGGCAGGACCGCTTTTACCGAGGGCTGTCCCGATGTCGCGGTGAACATTTCGATCCTTACCTCCGGCGTGCCGGATTGGGGCGTCATATGCGCGATGCGCACCAGGTCCTCCAGAGTTTTCTGAATTCCTCCTCCAGCGCGCGCGTAAAGGACTTGCCATCGCATACGGGTGATGCGGCCAATTGATCGCGCAACGCTGCTCGTGTTGCCGCCAGTCCATCGACGTCCGTGGCCAGGTCGCGGCAAATCCGCACGTATTCCTCCGATGTTTTGGCCACCCATTCCCCGCGATGCACGCGTTGCAGGACCGATGCCGCCATCCTGCCTGCATGGCGGTCGCCTGCCAGCGTGACCACGGGAACACCCATATGCAGTGATTCGCAGGCGGTGGTGTGGCCGCTCCAGGGGAACGTGTCCAGCGCAATGTCAATTTCCGCATAGACGTCGAGGTAGGTCCCTCCCGCCGGCATTTGGTTCCGAAAGCTCAGCCGGTCGGCCGCGATCCCCTGTGCGGCGAACGCATCCGCAAGTCGCGTCTGCGTCTGCCGCGTCATGCCCGTGCGGAAAATGAACAACCGCGAGCCCGGGACAGATTTCATGCATTCGCTCCAGAGGGTGATCACCGGTTGATTCAATCGAACCAGATTATGAAATGACCCGAAAGTGACATGGCCGTTGCGCGCAGCAGGAAGCGGCGCGACCGGCGGCGCAAAAGACGGGGGAGCGTAGCAGCAGAATCCCGCAGGCAGGCGGACCAGCTTTTCGGAATAGAATCCGTCGTGGCCCGAGGGATCGCATAGGTCATCGGTCAGATAATAGTCCATGGTCGTGAGCCCCGTCGTCGCAGGATAGCCGATCCATGAAATCTGCACGGGCGCCGGTTTACGGGCGAAAACCGGAAGCCGGTTGTTTGCAAGGCGGCCGGTCAGGTCGACGAGGATATCGATGGACTGCTTCTGAATAAGCGCCGTGACTTCATCGTCGGAGCGTTTGGCAATGGTGTGCCATCCGCCGGCCATGAGTTTGAACTTGCCGCTCATATCATCAAAATATTCCGAATCATGAAAGCAGAAGGCATCGAAACCGGCATGATCATGGTTTGCCAGAACCGGTTCCATGAAGTAGCCCACGGGATGCCGATACAGATCGGGCGATACATAGCCGATTCGCAGGCGCTTTTCAGGGTCGGCGGCATTTGCGGGCGTGCCGGCCACCTTGACATGCGCATACAAGCTTTCCGAGGACTCGCGATGGTGCGCGCATATTTCGCGTGGAGAAAGTGACGGGTCGTAGGCGGCGCACAGGCACAGGTTGTCATGCGCGCCCTGGTGGCCCGGTTCGGATTGCAGCACGGCATAATAGCATTCCCTGGCGCGCGCGAGTTCTCCCTGCGCCATGAGTCCTTTTCCCAGGTCCATCAGCGCTTCGACGTATCCGGGTTTCTGGCGCACGGCCTCTTCAAAGGCCGCAAGGGCGCCTTCGTGGTCGCCACTCTCTGCGAGCATCAATCCAAGATTATGCCGGCCTTCGGCCCAATCCGGCTTTAGTTGCAGGGCTGATCGGAAGGCGATGATTGCCAGATCATATTTCTTGAGCGCGGCTAAGGCAGCGCCAAGATTGTTGTAGGCTTCAACGTAATCCGGCCGCGCTTTTGTGGCAGCGCTAAAAGCCCGGGCCGCGCTTTCAAAATCGCTCATCCTGCCCAGAACATTGCCGAGACGAAAATGGATTTCATGCTGATTGGGGTCGAACTCGATTGCTTTGCGGTAATAGGCCGCAGCGTCCTTATAATTGCCTGATTCCTCCAGCGCCCTGCCCAGGCTTGAAAGATAGAGCGTGCTGTACGGATTGGCATTAAGGGCCTGCTTAATGAGCGCGATTGCCTCCGCGAATTCTTTTTTCTGGGTCGCTATAAGTCCGAGAAGATGCAATGCATCAGGATTGCCGGGATCGCGGCCGAGGATTTCCCTGTAGATTTTTTCCGCCCGGTCCAGACTGCCGCTGCGATGGTCCGCTACCGCCTGCTCCAATGATTCGTTCTTCATAGTCCCCCGGTGCGTATCGGTGATTTTCCAGCAAGTATATTCTGATTATCATGCGAGCCAGCGATGCACTCATCCCTGCTCTGGGGCATGTCGCCCGCTGCTATCGCCGCGGCGATTATGCCGATGCCGCGTCGGCCCTTAACGGCTGCCTGCAGGAAATCGGCGCTTTGCTGTCGTCGGGCGCGCTTGATGCCTTGCGGTTTTCGAAAGTCCGCTACTCCCTTGAAACAATTTATCTCATGCAACAACAGGAAGACTGGGTTGCACTGGCCGATATTATTGAATATGAATTGATCGGCCTGCTGGGATCATGAACTGCAATTGTTGCTGCGGGCGAAATGCATCTCGCCTGCATCCAAATTCCAGACGAATCCCTTTACGCTGCGCTATGCTGATCGCACCAGTTCCGCCACATAAGCCGATACTGTTCTTCAACAGCACGCGCGTAGGCCGCGCCGTCGCACAGGCGGGACCCCGTCGCTTGAGCTCGTAAATTCCGCCGGATTTCCTTAAGCGCCGTGATATCGGACGCGAGACGCCGGGCGATAGTGATAAAGTCCTCGCGCGATCGCGCGATCCATGCCGCCTTCTGGATCTGCGTGAGTACGCTGGCCACCATGCGTCCTGCATGGCGGTTGCCGGCAAGCGTGACCATCGGAACGCCCATATAGAGCGCTTCGCATGCGGTGGTATGGCCGCTCCAGGGAAACGTATCGAGCGCGATATCGATGGCGTCATACACGGCAAGGTGTCCGCCTTTGGGAGGGACTGCGGACGTCATGATAATTCGCTTCGTATCAACCCCGTTTTCCGCGAAAAGCCAGCTGAGCCGCTCGCGCGCTATCGGCGTAAGCGTTGTGCGGAAGATGAGCAGTTGCGAACCCGGTACTGCCTTGATAACTTCCGACCAGAGCGCGATGGTCACGGGGTTTAGCCTGGCGAGCGTATGCAGCGAACCGAACGTCACCGCGCCCCGGGCGGCGGCGGGCAGCGGCGAAATTTCCGGCGCGATTGCAGGGGGTTTCCAGCATGAAAATCCGCCCTGGATGCGCACAAGCGTCTCCGCATAAAAATGTTCCTCGCCTTCCGGATCGGCAATTGCGTCCGTCAAGCGGTAATCAATTGCCGACAGGCCTGTCGTTCCCGGATAGCCGAGAAAGGTGATCTGGACAGGCGCCGGCTTTCGCGCCATGAGCGCCAGACGGTTGCCGAATGTATGGCCTGCGCAATCGACCAGCAGATCGACGCTGTCGCCGCGAACCAGTTTTTCCGCTTCGTCATCCGAAAGATTGGAAATGTTGTGGAAAAGCTTCGCGCAGGATTTGAACCGCGAGGTCGCCGCATCTTCCTTGACCGTATTTGAATAGCAGATTATTTCGAACGCCGACGAGTCATGGTTTGCCAGCAACGGTTCGAGGAATGCGCCCGCCGGATGACCGCAGAAATCGGGTGATACATAGCCGATCGTCAACCGGCGGCGCGGATTGATGGTGTTGTGGTACGGCATTATCGTGCGCTTGCCGGCAAAACGGGTACCCCATTGCGCATGTTCCTGGAAAATTTCCCTTGTTGAATAGACGGGATTGTATTGCATGCAGGAGAGGAGCAGACCCCAGATTGTGTCCGACGCATCATCGAGGAAAAGCGCTTTATGCAGCCATTCTTCGGCTGTATCCAGATCGCCCAGGACCTGAAGCGATTCGGCCAGATTGGTCATCGCCGCAGCCGATTGCGGATTTGCCTGTATGGCGTTAATAAAACATGAGATTGCCTCGTCGATATTGAAGCTTTCGCGCAGCAGGTTGCCCAGGTTGTAATGGGCGTCGGCGCAATCCTGTTTTGCACGGATCGCCTGGAGAAAACAGCTCTTTGCCTGCTCAAAGTCGCCGCGCCCTGCGAACAGATTGCCCAGATTGTTAAGCGCATCGAGGTGATCCGGATCAAGGTCCAGGGCCGCTTCAAATGCTTTCTGCGCGCCGGCAAGGTCTTTGGCAGCGCACAAAGCATTGCCAAGATTGTTATGGATGTGCGGCACCGACGGACCCAGTTTAATAGCCGCTTGGAAATGAGCTATTGCTTTCGTATGTTTTCCTGCCTGGGAATGCAGCATGCCCAGATTATTGTGGACCTCCGCGGATTCGGGGTTGAGACTGAGCGCCTTCTCAAATACTATGGCGGCTTCGGAAGCCCGCTTGAGCGTCCACAGAGCGGCGCCCAGATTGCACCAGGCGGGGAATGATCCCGGCTCAAGTTCGGTGATTCTCTGCAGACAATCGGCAGCCTGGATGAAGTTGCCGTCGCGTCGGCAGGCGTCGGCCAGTGCAAAAAGGATACGGGTGTCCGATGGATTTTCGGCCAATGCCAGAGTAAGTGTAACAATGGCTTCACGCACCCGGCCGGAAGCCAGATAATGCTTGCTGCGCCTGATCAGCGCTTCAAGCGCCGCCTTCCTATATGCCTTGGTGCGGGGGCCGGCCATTCGGATATCTTTGATTTCCGGTAAAAATGATGATATGATTTCTATGCCGGCATGCATCCGGCACGGTCATACGATTATACATTCATAATATGCACTAATCACGCATTTTAATCGGACCCGGCATGAAAACGGAAACGCGGCCCTATTATTTCCTTGATACGTCCGTACGCCTTCTGATCGTCGACAGCGATCAGAAGACCGTGCATATGCTATCAGACGGACTGGCGCCGGTTCGTCTTTACAGCGTGCAGACCGCGGCCACGGCGCGGAAGGCGCTGCCTGTGCTGGAGGGGACGGAACGCCAGCATGTCTGCATCACGGAATTGGGTATCGCCGATATTCGGGGCGATGAATTTTTTCTGATAAAAAAATTTCAGCGTCATGTTTCATTCGTGGTCCTGACAGGCGCCACATCGCCCGCCAAAGGGTTCATGGCGAACCACCTGGGCGCCAAGGCGCTTGTGGAAAAGTCCAGGGACTTTGATTTCGGAAAATTTTTCAGCCTGGTCAGTCGGAATGCGCTACTTGCAATTGTCAATCCCCGGTATCGGGAAGACGGCAAGGACCCGCTGACCCATTCCACCGATGCGCTGTTTGAAAAGTCCCCGGAAACCGTGACCCAGTGGGCAATTGAGATGGGAGTGACCGACCGGGAACTCCGCTACATCTGGACCAAGGCCCTGGGCGCCAACACGAAAATAATCCTCTTCATCCATCAGGTCTATCAGAAAGCAATCGCCTATTATCAGAAGCTGCTGGCGCATCCCTGTTCCCAGAGCTGGCAGGCCGGGGCGGACGAAGAGATCAAAGGGAGCGATGAATATCGCCGTCACGAGGAATATTACCATCTCCACCGCAGCGTGATCTGCGATTACCTTGCCTACGGCAACGTGGTGAATTTCGTGCAGGAACCCGCACCGGAACTGAAATAGCCGCCCGTCCGTCGCTCTAATTTGCATCATTCATGGATTTCCCTTGCCGCATTTTAGGAATAATAGTAGTTTGCTTGTATTCGGTTCCACGAATATAAGGAGGCATCCATGTCCCGGACCATGAAGATTTTTCCCATCGTCGCCTGTATCATCGCAGGCGTGTTTTTCTGTGAGAAAGCGCCCACCTCGCCGAAAAAGGTGCAGGAAGTGCCGCCGGATTGGGCCGTGCTGCTTTCCAGGCCGCTCATGGCCGTTTCGGTGAGTACGTCGCTGCTCGAGGCTGTTGTCAGCCGTGATACCGCCGGCGTAATACGCCTGCAGTCCCTGGACTGGCCGGCCGCCGATGCCGGGCTCCTGAATTCCGCTCAATGGGCACTGACTGGTCCTACTACGTATTACAATGCGCACGCTGACAGCTCTTTTCCGTCCACGCTCATCCTTCGCTATGCGATCGACACGGTCTCCTATAGCGATACCCTCTCGCTCGAAGGCGCCAAAGCGTACCTTCAATCCATCCATGCCGGTGTTGTCAGCGTGGGGGATACCAATGAAATCACGGTCACCTGGGACCATACCAAGCTGACGATTGACTCGTGCGACTATATGATGCTGCAGGTCGGCAGCACCGAATACTTCTATTCATTCAGCAATTATGCCGGCTTCCCCGAGGCAATCGGCGGCTCGCTCTACGGCCGGTTTTCCTTTCGCGACGATAGCTACGTCATCAAGACCAGCCAAAGCCTGTTTCCCCTGGTCTCCACGGTCGTACCGCAAAAGTTTTACAACAACCGGCTGGCAGGGGTGGATTACCGGGTGTTTCTGGCGCCGTAAAGCCTGGCGCTTCGTTCTATTGCGAAATGCGCCTTTCGGGCTGCTCATTACGCAAACCGATCCGGACTATGTTGACGATTCGCGAATTGTATCGATTCCGCTCAGTACCCTCATGCTTTTGCGGTAGCTGTTCGCCATTAACAGTCCGTGTCGGATCAGAAATGCTTGCCGAAGCATACGGCATCGCATATATTTCGTTATATGACGAAATGACGAAATGACGCCGCCTGTGCCGCAGGCGGCGGGATTCCCCTGCCATTATAGACGGAGCGCCCCATGAATGAATTCATTGCGATCACGAAAGCGCTTTCGGACCCGAACCGCGTTCGGGCGCTCATGGCATTGCGCAAAGGTGAGTTGTGCGTATGCCAGATCATCGCGCTCCTCGGTCTGGCGCCGTCGACTGTTTCCAAGCATATGTCTGTTCTCAGACAGGCCAAACTTGTTGAAAACCGCAAAGAGGAACGATGGATGCATTATCGGCTGCCTGATTCTGGTGCACATGCCAGACATGTCCGAAATGCATTGGATTGGCTTTTGCGGTCGTTGGCCGAGGATGCGAGCATCCTCGGGGATGATAAGCGACTGACGAAAATCGTAGGACAGAATCCCGAAATGCTATGCAAGAAACTGCTTAGGAAATAGACACAAGGAGAATGCGTGCGGAATGCCAGAGTTCTGATATTCCTGCTATCCTGTCAGATTGCAATCATGAGTTGCGGCAAAAAAGGGCCCGCGGTCAGCGTGGAGAAACCGATGGCGCAGCAGACCGCTATCGAGCTCGCTGCCGGCGCACAAGTCACCTTCGTCGAACTCGGTTCGGTCAATTGCATCCCTTGCCGCATGATGCAACCGGTCATGAAGGAGATCGAAACCGCGTATCCCGGAAGAGTGAAAGTCGTTTTCATTGATGTCATGACCGAAAAAGGACGGCCGTATGCGCAACAATTCGGCATACGGGCTATTCCAACACAAGTATTTCTCGATTCAACAGGCAAAGAACTGGCCCGGCATATAGGATTTTATCCTCGGGATTCAATTGTCGCATTGCTGGCTGACAAGGGTGTGAAATAATGGTTTTGCAGCTGCTTACCTGGTTGTCCGGCGCGATCAGCTCCACCCCCGCAATCGCGGTCATCGCCGCGTTGCTGTGGGGCATCATGAGCATAGTATTAAGCCCTTGCCACCTTGCCGGCATACCGCTGATTGTCGGATTCATCGGGAACCAGGGCAAAATCTCAACGGGAAGAGCATTCGCCTTATCGACTTTTTTCGCAGCAGGGATTCTGGTCACCATCGCATTGCTTGGTATCATAACCGGCTTGTTTGGAAGGATGCTCGGTGATGTCGGACCCTATGGCAATTATTTTGTGTCGGCTATATTCTTTATAATCGGCTTGCATCTTATGGGGGTTTTGGCTCTGCCGTTTTTATCAAACAACGGCCGTCAGCCCGCCGCCTGGAAAAAGGGGCTTTTTGCGGCATTGCTGCTGGGGTTGATTTTCGGCATTGCTCTGGGTCCCTGCACCTTCGCCTACATGATACCGGTTCTCGGGGTTGCCTTTTCCGTGGCTTCGACCCGGTTTGTTCTCGCCGCCATTCTGGTGCTGGCATATGCGATAGGCCACTGCTCAGTGATCGTTTTTACCGGGACATGCAGCGGCGCTGTTCAGACATACCTTCGATGGAATGAGAAATCGAAAGCACTGATTCTCGTAAAAAAGCTCTGCGGCGGGCTGGTGGTTGTAGGAGGGATTTATCTCCTTCTGACGACGCTGGTTCATACATCGTGAAGTGCAGAGAACTTTGCGAAAATATTCATAATGCAAACATATGGAGAACGCCCCCAAATGATATCCGGCCCTTCTGAATGCTGCAAAACGCCGACCGATAATCCGGCATGCGCATGCGATCCCAAAACAGTGCTGCCGCATGCCCCCGGCGCCCTGCCTGAAATCGACAATCGCGGCGATATGCTGTGCCGATTAAGCGATCATTTTCGGATGAACTACCGGGTCGTTGCCGGGCTTTATACCGTTGGGAATCCCTCGAACAATTCGCCGGTGCTGGTGACCGCGGGATACCGGCTGACCTGCGATATGCTCCGTGAATCCGTCACCGGCAAGGATGTCTGGGTGCTGGTGCTTGACACAAAAGGCATTAATGTCTGGTGCGCCGCGGGAAAAGGCACCTTTGGGACCGCGGAACTCATTCGCCGGATACAATCGACGGACCTTGCGGCCGTCGTTGCGCACCGCACGCTCATTCTCCCGCAGCTTGGCGCACCGGGTATAGCAGCGCATGAGATCACGAAGACAACAGGATTCAAAGTGCTCTATGGACCGGCATATGCGCGCGATATTCCGGCATTTATCGCGGCAGGGAATAAAGCGTCTGAGGCTATGCGAACAGTGAAATTTTCATTATGGGACCGCTGCGTCTTGACGCCCATGGAGTTTTTCCCCGCCTTGCGAAAATTTCTGTGGGTAATCCTGGGGTGTGCTGTTATCATGGGATTGCAGCCGAGTGGAATACTCTTTAAACCTGCTGTCGCGCATTCATGGCCTATTATTGTAATCGGCTTATGGTCCGTCCTTATCGGTAGCGTGATAGCGCCGGTACTTCTCCCCTTCATTCCCTTCCGGAGTTTTGCCGCCAAAGGCGCGCTGGCCGGAGCGATCCTGCTGGCGCCTTCACTCATGCGCATCGATCTGCTCTTTTGCGGAAGCATGTTCCTCGCCTTTGCGATGCTTCTATTTTTCATAGCGCTCGCTTCATTCCTCGCATTGAATTTTACCGGTTGCACGCCATTCACCAATATTTCCGGCGTTAAAAAAGAAATGCGTTTCGCGGTTCCTGCATACCTTGCGGCATGCGGCGTTGCGGCGATATTGTTGATTATTTTCAAAGCGCAGGAATGGGGGCGGCTATGAAATATCTGAAAAACGTCGCGACGATTAGGCTGGACCAGGAAGCCTGCACCGGTTGCGGGCGATGCGTTGAAGTCTGCCCGCGAGGCGCATTTGTCATGCGTGAAGGCAAAGCGGCAATCACTGATCGGGACCTATGCATCGAATGCGGGGCCTGCCGCAAGAATTGCGCCTTTGGTGCGCTCGCGGTCAATTCCGGCGTGGGCTGCGCGCAGGCGCTTTTCATGGCCGCGATCACCGGCGGCGAGGCGGTCTGCGGATGCAGCGATACCGGCAACGCCTCTTCAGGGTGCTGCTAAAAAAAGGAGATAGCCCCTATGCAGGAGATCACTGAAAAACGCCTGTCTTTCCTCGACCGCTATCTTACCCTCTGGATTTTCCTTGCCATGGCTTTCGGCGTTGCAATGGGGTATTTCATTCCCGCGGTGCCGAAATTCATCACCAGCATGCAGGTGGGTACCACCTCGATCCCCATTGCCATCGGACTTATTCTGATGATGTACCCGCCGCTTTCGAAGGTCAAGTATTCGAAAATGGGGACGATCTTTTCGAATAAGAAGTTGCTGACCCTGTCGCTCCTGCAAAACTGGATCATCGGGCCGGTGATGATGTTTGCGCTTGCCGTGCTTTTTCTGCGCGACCGGCCGGAATACATGATCGGCGTGATACTCGTGGGACTGGCGCGCTGCATCGCCATGGTGATTGTCTGGAACGAACTGGCGAAGGGCGATCGGGAGCTGGGCGTTGGGCTGGTCGCGTTCAATGCGATTTTTCAGGTGCTGTTGTATGCGGTTTACATTTTCGTCTTTATCACCGTTGCCCTGAACGTGTTCGGCCTGGTCAAGGGCGTGGAGGCGCATGTATCATTTTTTGAATCGGCGAAGACTGTTTTCATTTACCTTGGCATTCCATTTCTCGGCGGAATACTCACGCGAGCACTGCTCATCAGGTCCAAGGGAGAAGAGTGGTTTGAGAAATCATTCGCCCCTAAGATCAGCCCCATCACGCTGGTTGCGCTGCTCTTCACCATCATCGTGATGTTCTCGCTCAAAGGGAAATATATCGTCCAGCTTCCGCTTGACGTTGTGCGGGTGGCGATACCGATGACCATCTATTTCTTCCTTATGTGGTTTTCGACTTTCTTCATCGCCAAAAAGATGGGCGCGACGTACGAGCAGACCGCCACGGTCTCATTTACCGCCGCGAGTAATGATTTCGAGCTTGCCATCGCCGTTGCGGTGGCGATCTGGGGCATCGGTTCCCGGCAGGCATTCGCAACGGTCATCGGGCCGCTGCTTGAAGTGCCGATACTGATAATCCTTGTCAATGTCGCATTAAAACTGAAGGGAGGGTTTTCTAAACAAACTCAGCCGGTTCTATAGCAAGCAGTCATTTTTGATATATTCACCTTCAACTAAAGGAAAAAGTCATGAATAGCATACCGGCTAAATTGATTCTTGGAGTTTTGTTGATCGCTATGGCAACCTATGCCGTGCCCACAAATGCCAAGTCGGCGCTAAGCGAGGCTTCTGCGGGAGGACAATTCCTTTTTCTTACATTCTATCAAGCTAAGGATGCATCATTCACATCATTGTCCACGACAATAGCTGCCTTTAAAAAGTCATCTGCAACAAAGATAGCTGTCTTCAATGCCGCAATAAGCGATCCGGTCAATAAAGAAACAGTGGATAAGTACGGGATTCAAGCCGGACAACTTCCGCTGATTCTGGTAATTGCGCCAAATGGTGTTGTGACCGGTGGATATCCGGGCAACGTGACTGCAGACCAGCTTAAGCAAAGTGTAAGCGTATCGGAGCTGATGCTCAAAGTCTTGAAACCATTGCAGGAACAGAAGGTCGCACTGGTGGCATTGCAGAACACCACAACCAAGTTCAACGCTGAATCATGGGCGGGAGTCAATGACTTCGCAAACGATTCCAATTACAAACAATTTGTAACCGCTGTCAAGGCCGATCCTACGGCCGCAGGAAGTCAGGAATTCGTAAAGCAATGTCAATTGATCTCACCATTGACAGAGGCAACCGTGGTTGTTCTTCTACCGCCAGGAAAAATCGGCAAAGTGCTTACCGGCAAGACGACCACAGCGGATATTCTAAAATCGCTGCAGGCTTGCACTGCCGGGAGCGGG
>Ga0315289_10004153_pt1 | contig 21661 bp, 13 predicted proteins | sample YL17G11_40_MG_FD_203452 | JGI IMG/M metagenome (GOLD analysis project Ga0315289, IMG submission 203452) | Sediment microbial communities from Yellowstone Lake, YNP, Wyoming, USA - YL17G11_40 | ecosystem: Environmental > Aquatic > Freshwater > Lake > Sediment | place: USA: Wyoming | collected... | reverse complement strand
GACCCCAGGGGGGACCAGGAGGAACCGTCCCAGGAGGCGATATAATTGGCACTCACGCCCCCGGCATTGGTAAAATATCCCCCCGCAATCAGCTTGTTGTCATAGACCACAAGGGCTTCCACATGGTAACTCATCCCCGACCCCAAGGAAGACCAGGAGGAACCGTTCCAGGAAGCAATATAATTAGCACCAACACCCCCGGCATTGGAAAAATATCCCCCTGCAATCAGCTTGTTGTCATAGACCACCAGGGCATAGACACCGGTATTCATCCCCGACCCCAAGGGGGACCAAGAGGAACCGTTCCAGGAGGCTATATGCATGGCACTCACGTCCCCGGCGGTGGTAAACCATCCCCCCCGCAATGAGTTTGTTGTCATAGACCGCCAAAGCCTCGACAAAGTCATTCATCCCCGACCCCAAGGGGGACCAGGAGGAACCGTCCCAGGAGGCAATATTAGTTGTAAACGTGCAGCCTGCTACCTTAAAATGACCCCCAGCGATCAGCTTACCGTCATACACGCAGAGAGCGAAGCAATAACCATCTAAGCCTGGCAGACACGAAAACCTGTCGGTCCAGAAAGTATCGTCTGGGTGGCTGTATATCCTGGCGTTCGCATACTGCGACAGAATAGGCTCACCGCTATGAGGTTCCATTCTAATATCAAATCCCTTTAAATCAAGTGGTCCTTGGTATCCAGATGCCCGAATGGCTTTAAGGTCAAACCGTCCGTCAGGCGTCAAAAAGTCTTCTACACTTCGCCCCTTTAAACTGTCTTGGGCGAAAGTTTGTCCTTCTGCAGTATGGAGGTCAACGGAGAAAGACGCTCCATCTGTTAGCGAAGTCGATCCGCCAATAATCCATGCTCCTATCGTCAATAGCATGATGAAAACAACAATCAATCTTCTCATGGTTTCCTCCAGTAGCTTTAGGTTCCGGTAAAATGAAGTATCGAGGAGATCCGTTTCTCAGCCACTTTTCCCAGCCACTTTAGTGGCGTTAGCACCTAAATTCGTATGAATGCATACGCACCTGACTAAAGTCAGTTAGAACAACTTACCGATGTTCAATTAAAAATACACAACTCCAAATTCGCTGTCAAGACAAAAAATTCAAAATGCCCCCAAAAAGCACATTCCTATTTATTTTTATGCTTTGAAAATTCAACTTGCAAAATGACATGAAATGATTTAATTTCTCCTCAATGAGATAGAAACTATGAATGCGAAAAATCGTAAAAGTGAAATGATCTGGTTTGATTACCAAACAGAATTTAAAAATTTTACACTCTGCACTAATTAACATAAAAATCAGAAAGGTTCAATATGCGTTTCTTTAAAAGTGTTACCCTTTGGTTAGGGTTGAGTTTAACCGTAGCAAGTCTCGCTTTCGCCGAGGAAAGCCGGTTGATGCGATTTCCTGACATCTATCAGGATAAGATCGTGTTCGTTTATGCGGGTGATCTGTGGCTGGTGGAAAGCGAAGGCGGAATTGCCCGGAGGTTGACCACACATATCGGAATGGAGCTTTTTCCCAAATTTTCGCCGGACGGCAAAATGATCGCCTTCACCGGGCAATACGAAGGGAACACCGACGTCTACGTGATCCCCTCTGAGGGAGGTGAACCCAAAAGGCTTACCTACCATCCCGGCTCTGAGAACATGCCCGATAGATTTGGGTTCGATGACATGGTGTTGGGCTGGCATCCTGACGGCAAAAGGATTCTGTTCAGATCCTGGCGCGAAAGCTATAATGGTTGGTTTCAAAAACTTTACTTGGTTGATCTGAAAGGAACCTTACCAGAAGCGCTTCCCCTCCCAGAGGGCGGACTGACTTCATTTTCTCCAGATGGAACCAAAATCGCCTATAACCGCCAGTTTAGAAATTTCCGCACCTGGAAGCGTTACAAAGGTGGCTTAGCTCAGGACGTTTGGATATATGATTTACAGAAGAACACCATCGAGCGGATTACCGACTGGGAAGGGACCGATACTTCTCCCATGTGGCATGAGAACAAAATCTACTTTGTCTCAGATCGCGATCATACCGCAAATATTTTTTGTTACGATCTGGATACCAAAAAAACCAGAAAGATCACCAGTCACGATGAATATGACGTGAAATGGCCCAGCTTAGGTCCGGGGTTCATAGTATATGAAAATGGTGGCTATCTTTATGTGCTTGATCTGAAAACCGAACAGACCAAAAAGATCACAGTGGAGATTCCAGACGACCGAGCCTTGACACGCTCTGAGTTTATTTCGGTTAGTGATTATATCGCCGACTACAATCTTTCTCCGGATGGCAAGCGGGCACTTTTCGCCGCTCGTGGGGATATCTTCACCGTTCCTGCGGAGAAAGGTAATACCCGAAATCTTACCAACACCTCGGGCGCTCGGGAGAAAAATTGCACCTGGTCTCCGGATGGAAAGTGGATCGCTTACCTCTCCGACCGCACCGGAGAGGATGAACTTTACATCACTCCGCAGGATGGCAAGGGAGACCCAATCCGAATAACCACCGATGGGCACTGTTTTCGCTTCGCTTGTCTCTGGTCACCGGACAGCAAAAAGCTTTTATTTGCAGACAAAGACTTGAAGCTCTATTACGTGGACGTCGAGAGCCGAAAGATTACTGAAATCGACAGCACCAAGAACGGAGAGATTTATGATTATTCCTGGTCTCCGGATAGCAAGTGGATCAGCTACGCTAAGCCCGCCAAAAACCAGTTTTATTCCATTTTCCTCTATTCTCTAGAAGGAAAAGAAATCCATCGGGTGACCGAAGATTTCACCGACGATAATGAACCAATTTTCGATCCAGATGGAAAATATCTTTACTTTTTCTCAAAACGCGATTTCAACGCAACTTTAGGAAATTTCGACCCCAGTTTCACCTACAACCAGATGACCCGCATCTATGTGGTAACCTTGCAGAAAGACACTCTCTCTCCTTTCGCACCCCAAAGTGACGAGGTAGGATTAGAAAAGGAAAAGAAGAAAAAGGAGGAAGGGGAAAAGAAGGAGGAGGGGAAAAAAGAGAAGATCAAAAAGGAAGTTCAAATTGACCTGGAGGGGATAGACGACCGCGTGGTGGCGGTGCCCATAGACCCAGGCAACTATTATGGATTGCGGGCAAGCAAGGGAAAAATATTCTATCTTTCCTTCCCCAACTGGACCCTCACCGGCGGATCACCAGAACCCAAAGGGAATTTGCGCCTCTTTGATATGGAAAAAAGAAAGGATGACGCATTGTTATCAGCGGTGAATGGATATGATATCTCCGCAGATGGCGAAAAGATCATCTACCAAAGCAGGAATGAATTTGGCATTATAGATGCCCAACCCGGTTCCCCGAAGGTCGGAGATGGAGCCTTGAAATTGGACGGGATGCAGATGAAAATCGATCGCCGGGAGGAGTGGAAACAGATATTTAACGAGGTTTGGCGACGAGAACGCGACTTCTTCTATGCTCCTAATATGCATGGAGTGGATTGGGAGTTGATGCGAAAGCGTTACGGAGAGCTTCTGCCTTATGTGGCACACAGAAGTGATCTTACTTATATCATCGGGGAGATGATCGGTGAGCTTTGTTGTTCTCATACCTATGTATGGGGAGGTGATAAACCTGGAGTTAAACTGGTCCAGACCGGACTATTGGGCATAGATTGGAAGCTGGATACTCTCTCTGGTTTTTATCGGGTTAAGAAAATCTACCCTGGCAAAAACTGGGAGGAGAATCTCCGCTCTCCGCTCACGGAACCCGGGGTGGAGGTAAAGGAGGGGGAATATATAATTGCGGTAGATAACAAAATCTTGCAATACCCCACCAATCCTTATAGTTTTTTCGAAAATACGGTTGGCAAAACGGTTACCCTCAAGGTTAACTCGAAACCTTCCCTGGATCAATCAAGAGAGGTAGAGATCAAGCCGATCCCCAGCGAATCTGACCTGCGTTCCAATTATTGGGTGGAGACCAACCGTCAAAAGGTGGAACAAGCCACCAATGGACGAGTGGGATATATCTTTATACCGGACATGGGGGGTCAGGGGCTCAACGAATTTGCCAAAGCTTTCTTCCCTCAGATTCGGAAGGAAGGACTGATTATCGATGTCCGCTATAATGGAGGAGGATTTGTTTCCCAGATGATCTTGGAAAGACTCCGCCGGGTTTTGGCGGGAATGTCCTCTTCGCGTAATGCCGGGGACTACACCTATCCGGGGGGAGTATTTTATGGGCATATGGTTTGTATAATGAATGAATATTCCGCCTCCGACGGAGACTACTTTCCTTACTATTTCCGCAAATATGGGCTTGGACCTCTCATAGGGAAGCGCACCTGGGGAGGGGTGGTCGGTACTAGCTTCACACCTTTGGTGGACAATGGCTATATTACCGTGCCGGGGTCTGCGGCTTTCGGACTGGAGGGGGAGTGGGTGATGGAAAACCATGGTGTGGATCCGGATATAGAGGTGGACAATCTCCCCAATCTGGTCATTCAAGGACATGACCCCCAGCTGGAGAAAGCTATTGAGGTCATCATGAAAAAGATCGAAGAGGAACCCAGAAAACTTCCCGAAAGGCCACCCTATCCGATCAGAAAATGAATTAAACCTGTGAGCTCACCTTCAAGTTGGGGCAGGGGTTGCACCTGCAACCGTCCCTAAAAATCCTTGATGTGTTCTTTGGCTTATCTTCCCGTTTGTCACGGATTCATCCTAATCCCGCCTTTGGGAAAAGAAGGGATGAGGCGTCCGTTAGAAATAGGAATATCCCCTGTGCCCTAATTTTCTCCTCCTGGGGGGGCCGCTGAAAAAATCCAAATAGAAGTGCCGATATGGGCGTTTTTCTTAGAAAATTAAATAGTTGGTGCATAATTATATTCAACTTTTTAAAAATTGCAAAAACCCCGCTGAGCGTCCGCCTGGATGCTTTGCGGGAGAATTTTTGAAGATAGACAGCATCCGGCAAGGTCAAGCTAAAGCTTGACACTCCAGTGTAGGCTCTTTAAATTCAGCTTTAAAAAAAACCCGGTGATTGATCCTTGACGTTCCAAAACGAAATTTTAACTTAGTTTTATTGGAGTTTGGTAAGATGACAAGGATGAAAACTTTTTTTAGGGTTTTATATTTTATTATCCTAATTTTCTTGTCGACCTTGCCATTTAACAAAATATACTCATCCGATATTAAATTATCCGCCGATTCCAGCAAGGGGTTGGGTGAAATTCGTGGTTCGACTTCCTTCAGGACGAGCCTTCAGGACGAGTCCTTCGGCTTCGCTCCCTTCGGTCTGAGCCCTCAGGGTCGAAGACAGGACAGGTCGCTCACCATAAAAGGGAGAATAAATAAGATAGAAATAATCCGCCATAATATCTTTGACCCCAACAGAAAAGAGGAGAACAATTTTCTCTTCAGATTGGTAAACAAACTTCATGTAAAGACCAAAGAGAAGGTCATAAAAGATGAGCTGTTGTTCAAAGAGGATGACGTTTATGATCCGGATCTGTTAGAGGAAAGTGGAAGGAACTTAAGAAGATTATTTTTTTTAGGCGATGTGAAATTGACGGTTCGACCGGCCCAACCCAAGAGGGAACAGGAACCGGAGGAGTCAAAGGTGGATATTTTGGTGGAAACAAATGACCTTTGGAGCACTCGGGTTTCCGCGGCGGCAAGTGGGGGGGGAGGGAAATATACATTCGACGGAGACGTGATAGAATGGAATCTTTTGGGCTATGGAAAAACTTTAGGAGTAGATTATGGGGTGACTGAGCAAGAAGGCGATTCCGAGTGGATCAAAAGCGGAATGATCTTTTTTCAAGATCCCAACTTCTATGGCACCCATTGGATCATAAACTCACATTACCAAAAAAGTTCAAACGGAAGGTCATTCTTATTTTTCGTTGAAAGACCTCTTTATTCGTTGAGGACCCAATGGGGAATGTCCACCTGGTTTTTAAAAGCAGATAGCCTCTATTCTTACTTCGACCAGGGAGAAAGATTATTCGACTATAAGTGTAAAAAAGGGGGAGGGGGATTAGAAGTGACCAAATCTTACGGAGTAAAGTTCAAAAAGAATCTTTCTTTTGCCTATAAATACGAAGAAAATGAGTATCCTAAAAAAGAGAATGGGGCAGAGTCGGATTCTATAGTTTCCCTTTATCTGCCAGAAAACAGAACCATCAGCAGGTTGGATTTAAGATTTTCATTAGAAAAACACGATTTCGATGAAGTCACTTATATTGACAATTTTGGTCGGGTGGAGGACATAGACTTGGGTTACCGTGCTCAGATGACTTTTGGTTGGTCCCCCAAAAGACTGGGCTCTTCCAGGGAAGAGAATTACTTTTCTCCGTCAATTGCCCTGTTCAGTTCCCCGGGGAAGAATAATTTTATTTTTGCTGAATTAGGCTTGGGCAGTTATTGGGTCCGAAATCATTGGGAGGAGGTCATTTCAGCGGGGAGTCTCAGATATTATTTTAAAGGATTTCCGCATCAGACTTTTGCCCTTCGTTTGAAAGGCATATCCTCCTGGAAAACTCAAAGCTCCTATCAACTTCTTCTAGGTGGAGACAATGGGTTGAGAGGATATAAGGCAAACAGGTTTAATGGGGAAAAACTGATCCTGCTCAATTTGGAAGATAGATTGTTCTCCCAGTGGAAGATACTCACCGTGGCCTTAGGAGGAGTATTCTTCATGGATATCGGAGGTGCCTGGAAAAGAGAAGAGAAACTGAAGTGGGATGATTTACATACTGATATCGGATTTGGTCTTAGATTTGGTTTCACTAAAGCTTGTGGTTCTTTAGTGCAAAGAATCGATTTCGCCTGGGCATTGGATGAGAAGAGCTTTTATATCTCCTTTGGCTCAGGCATGCTTTTCGAGAAATATTGATAGATTCCCAACAGATTAAACAGATTAAAGTAATCGGTTAACGGATAAAACGGATTATCTTAGTTGAAGGGGAAGTTCGTCCTGATCGTTTACGGAAAGTTCCAATGTTCTCAAGGGGCTAACAATGGTTTTGGATGCAACCAATTCTCTCACAGACAAAAGGCTCAAAAAAGCTGTGGCGTAGATTGAAGCAATCTACGCCACAATTCATAAAAAAGTTAGCCCGTGGAGACTCCCCATTTATCTGCGACCTAAAGGTTGCAAATATAAATTTAAATCCCGCCCAAAAACTTTTACACCCCGTGAACTCCTTGTCATAATGGTGCGATTCTGAGATTTAATTAAAAACCGGGGCAGGAGGAATAGTTCGCTGAATGGTCACAGTTCCTCCACCCACATATTCGCCTTCGGCATTATACACATTAATAGTGTATGTCCCTGGTTCGAGATCGTAGATAGTAGTGGTGATGTCAAAATAGCACATGCACCAACAAGGATTGCCAGATTCGTGCTCATACAGGTTGAACACGTTACCATTCTGAACAACCTCCACCGAGATCTGGAAACAGCAGTTGTAAAAGGCATCTTTGTGCAATACTATAATGTCATTTCCAGAGACGGTGATGATGATACTATCAAGATAGGTTGGATTATCATGGCAACCGCTTTGCAACACGTTATATGCTGGTGCCCCCACCGGGATTGGCCTCATATTCTTCCCTTCTCCCATAGATATACATAAGAACAAAAGAGAAAAGAAGACTAAGGCGACAAAGATTCTTTTACTCATAGAATACCTCCGCCTAAAGAGAAAATTCTAGCTTTGAGATGTCCAAAACTTTAGAGTATGACCTTTTTACATTCTTAAATTTAACAATTCTTTCAGGTTCTGTCAAGCAAAAAAAGGAGTTTTCAGGACAGGCATAGGCACATGATATCCACCCACCCAGACGGTGGGCTCGGACGAGCCCCCGTATGGAGCTCGTAGGTTGGGCACCTTGTGCCCAGCCTTAAGCTTTTCGCCGAGGCTGGGAGCCCCGGCTACGAGGATGCTAATCAAATCACAGACATTTGAGACAACGTCTAAGTTTGAAATATTCAAAATCTCGATGAAAAGTCTTTCATACTTTCAATTTGACAATCTTTACACGTTACGTCAAGCAGAAAATTGAATTTTCTCTTAAAACTACCGATAGAAATAAGGGTGTAAAGTATCTCGACTTTGATGGAGTGCCCTGGGGGGCAGTCTCCAACAAGCCGTAGATTCTCACTTCCGTAAATTCATAAGATACTAATTGAAAATCCTGTCATAGGCGGGAGAAGATGAGAAAAAGGACTAAATCTAAGATCAGGCAATACCTGTGGACCGTAGGGATTGCCTTGGTCATTGCTATAATTTTGAGAACCTTTGTAGTCCAGGGATACCGAATTCCCTCCGGCTCCATGGAGGACTCCCTTTTGAAAGGGGATTTCATCTTAGCCTATAAATTAGCCTATCGTTTTGAAAAAGAGCCTAAACCGGGCGACATAATCATTTTTGATTATCCCCTAAATCCCAGTAAGACTTTTATAAAAAGGATAATTGCCAGACCCGGGGAGACCGTGCAGATCATCAACAAAACGTTATATATTGAGGGAAAAGTTGCGATTCCTCTTTATCCCATTAAGCATACAGATCCCCAGATATATCCGGCGGAATATTCCAATCGGGATAATTTTGGTCCCTTTGAGGTTCCACCGGGGCACTATTTTGTGATGGGAGATAATCGGGACAATAGCCAGGATTCAAGGGAATGGGGATTTTTGGAAAAAAAATACATCAAAGGGAAAGTTCTTTTAGTTTATTTCTCCTGGGCACCAGATCCTTTTGCCCCCGAATTTTCCAATCCTTACATCACTTCATTCTTCAAGGTCTTCTTTTACAATCTGGCCCACTTTCCCGGGCGAGTCCGCTGGGAAAGAATCGGTACCATCGCTCGATAAAACTCACCTATCGCTTACCACACAGAGAAAGAGGAAAGAAAGGTGTCCTTTGGCAGTCAGGACTTAATACCTGGGATTCACCATTCTAATTTCCGCAACTCTCGTTGGCAAAGGTTTTGTTTCTCCCCCAGTGTATTTTTACGGCTGGAGTGTCTGCCTTATGGTCTTCAACCAAATAAGTCAACATACTCTGATTCCACATAAGATCAAGGTCCAGTTCTCAGCCACTTTAGTGGCGTTACCTAAACCCGACTAAAGTCAGTTAGAACAATATGTAGTTGCGAGGGATGTCAAGTTAAAAAGTTGATGACCATTAGGCAGACCCAAACCACCCAACCCTTTTGTTTCAATGTCTACGGTCAAGCTGAAGCTTGACACTCCATTGCATATCAAATTTTGTCTTGACTTAACTTAACCATTTAAACTAAATTAAGGATGAAAGTTGGAGTTTTTCCTCATGAATGGACATATCCGACTATGAGTCTATGGACGAAAGCTATCCTAAATTCAGAGATGATCTGATCATAAGCCAGCAGGAGTTTGAGAAAGTCACTTATTATGTGATTAAGGATCCGATCACTCAAAAATTCTTCCGCATAAAGGAGTTTGAATATTTTATCTCTCAAAATCTGGACGGAAGAACTTCCCCTGAAGAGATAGCCCAAAAATTTCAAGAACATTTTAACATTCGACTTCCTTTAGATACCCTTAATAAATTCATCCACCGGTTGGAATCCTTAGGATTTTTGGAAGGCGAAATCTCTCAAAGAGAGCTCTCCAGGCTCCAATATAGAAAAAGGACATTTTGGGGCAAGCTTCTTTTCATCAAGCTCAAAGGTTTCGACCCGGATAGGCTCTTAAATAGAATCTTAAAATATACAAGGTTCTTATTCACTCCGCGCTTCTTTGTCTTTTCCTTATTCGTGATCTTGTGGGCAATAGTTATCACCGTCTCCAACTGGGGGGATTTGGGTTATAGCGTTGGGGGACTTTTTAAGATTGCCACCATCTTCAAGATCTGGTTAGCCATATTCTTGGTCGTGGTCCTGCATGAGTTTGCCCATGGTTTAACCTGCAAATATTTTGGGGGAGAGGTGCATGAAATGGGCTTTCTTCTTCTGTATTTTCAGCCCTGTTTTTTCTGCAATGTGAGCGATGCCTATCTTTTTAAAGAGAAATCAAAAAAGCTTTGGGTTACCTTTGCGGGAGCACATTGTCAAGTATTCGTCTGGGCAGTCGCTACCCTTTTGTGGCGGATTACCGCTTTGGACACCGGACTTTCCAGCTTTTTGTTTGTGGTGATGATCACCTCTGGGGTGACCGTCCTTTTCAACTTTAATCCCTTAATTAAGCTGGATGGATATTATCTTCTGGGTGATTATCTGGAGATACCTAATCTGCGAAAGAAGGCTTTTGACTTTTTATCTTCCTCTCTCAAGAGAAGATTTCTAAAGGATCAGACGGTGAGAGTTGAAGTATCTCTCAGGGATAAAAAAATCTACATCTGGTATGGGATCTTGTCTTTGTTTTATTCTGCACTCCTTCTGTTTTTCATTTTTATAAAGGTCGAAAATTTTTTGGTTTCACATCTGGGGGGTTTTGGATTTGTCTTGTTTTTGTTTTTGCTTTTTCTTATTTTAAAACAACCTGCCAAAAAGGTTTTGACAGGTTTATATAGATTTATTGGGGCAAAGAAAGAAAATTTCATGAGACCGAAGAAGATCATAACTTATTCCGCCATAATCGTAATTCTGCTTCTTTTCTTATTTTTGGTTAAAATGGAGCTTAAGGTGGGGAGTCCCTGTGAGATTTGTGCTTTGGAATCTTACACCCTCAGAAGCTCTGCGGATGGCATCGTCACCCAAGAGCTTTTCCAGGGAGGAAGCGAAGAGAAAAAATCGATCAATCTTTTGAAATTGGTTTCCAGTGATTATGCGGCATTGAATTTGGTTACAAAAGTGAAGGAGGGTGAGAGGATAGAAAAAGAAAGGGTGGTAGCGGAACTTTCTTCCGCCTCATATCTTTCTGATTTAGAACAGACAAAGGCCGCTTTAAAGAGTGCCCAGGAATATTATACCTTGCTGAAAAAAGGACCGAGAGAGGAATCCATCCAACAAGCAAAAGATAAGGTAGCTCAAACCCAAAATGAGCTTGAGTTAAAGGAAAAGGAACTGGAAAGACTTTCGGACTTGCATGAAAAGAAGCTTATTAGTAATCAAGAACTTGAAAAAGCCGAGAGCGAGCATTCGATATTATCCAAAGAGCTGGAGATAGCAAAAGGTGATCTTAAAATTCTAAAGAATGGAACCAGAGAGGAGGAGCTACAGATGGCCTGGGCTCAGATAAAAGAATTGGAAGCTAAAGCCAATTTTTTAGAAGCTCAGGTAAAAGCTTCTGAGATAAAAAGCCCCATCTTTGGCGTGGTAACTTCTTTAAGCTCCGAAAAGAATTCTTCCTCATCTTTTGGCTCATTGGGATTGAACATAGCCAATCTCGACAGCATCTGGGTTCTGATCAAAGTATCAGAGAAGGACTTGAATGTTTTAAAGGAGGGACAAAATGTCAAGCTGAAAGTCAAAAGCTTTCCCTTTTCATCCTTTTGGGGAAAAGTTTTTAAAATATCTCAAACGGCAGAAAAGGATCTGGTAAAAAATGTCTTTAAAGTGACCTGCAAGATAGAAAACCAAAATCATATTTTGAAGCCAGGCATGTCCGGATATGCCAAAATTTATTGCGGGAAAAGAAGCATTCTCAATCTTTTGACCAGAAGAATCGTAAGTTATCTCAGGGTCGAGGTTTGGTCCTGGTGGTAATAAATTCTTTCCGTTTTCGGAGCTCGATCCTTCGACCCTTCGATTAACTCAGGGTGCTGGGCGAAGTCGAAGCACAGGCTCCGGACGGTGACAGTTCGACTTCGCTCACCCTTCAACTTTGTTCAGGGTGACCCTGAATTTATTGAAGGGTCACTGTCCCGGCACTTCGTCTCCCGCCTTTGGCGGGATGTCGAAGGAAGCAAGGTCGAAGGGGGCGAGGTCGAGCCGTAAATCGAGCAACTACGTGAACCTAAATGTTACCATTAAGGGAGGTAAGCGTGTTAGAAGAGAAAGAAAAAAGATTGGTTACTGAGGTTTTTAAGAATTTGAAGAATCCAGTGAAACTCATAAATTTTACTCAGGAGCTGGAGTGCCAGTTTTGTCGGGAGACCCGCCAGTTATTAAAAGAAGTATCTGATCTTTCGGACAAAGTTTCTTTGGAGATTTACAATTTTCAACTGGATAAGGAGAAGGTGAGCCAATATGGGGTGGATAAGATTCCCGCCACAGTGATAGAAGGGGACCAAGATTACAGAATCAGATATTATGGCATGATTACCGGATATGAGTTTGCCACCCTTTTGCAGGATATAGTGGACGTCTCCAAAAGAGATTCGGGACTTTCGCCGGAAACCAAAAATCAACTAAAAAAAGTCAATCAGAAAATTCATCTTCAGGTATTCACCACCCCCACCTGACCATACTGTGCTCGAGCCGCCAGTTTGGCGCACAAGTTTGCTTTGGAAAGCGATTTCCTCAATGCAGATATAATTGAGGCTATGGAATTCCCTTTTCTGGTCAATAAATATGGGGTCTTCGGCGTGCCCAAAACCATAGTCAATGAACAAATTTCTATCGAAGGGTCCTTACCGGAGGATAAATTTTTGTCGGAGATTTTGAAAGCTGTTCAGGGAAGTGTTTAAAAGTTGAGAGTAAAAACCTTACACCTTAAACCTTTTAGAAAGGAGCGGAAAGATGAGATTCACAAAAATCTTTTCCACAGGATCCAAATTCGGACTGGTGGCAGTTTTGGTTTGTTTCTTGTCCCAATGGGTTTTGGGTCAAAAAGCCCAAAAGCCCAGGTTTCCAGCCAGCACCTATAAGACCACGGCTAAGATCTTTCTCAAAGATGAATACAGAATGTATGATAGCGCCATTGTGATCTTGAATGAAGCGATTACATCTTATCCCAATGATGCCGAATTGCATTTTTTATTGGGCAAAGCTTATTATCATAGGAATATGCCCAAGGAGATGGGTCAGCAGTTCTCAGCAGCCGAGAGTCTAAAAATTCAACCAAAATTTCAGCAAGAAATCCAGGAGATGAAGACAGAAAAATGGCTTCAAGCCTTTAACCGAGGGGCTAAAGCTTTTAATGAACAAAATTTAGACACTGCTTTAGAAAAATTTACAGAATGCACAATAATTGATCCTTCCCACTACAGAGCTTTTATGAATGTCGGGTATGCCTATAGCTTAAAGGGGGAGAATGACAAAGCAATTTCTTACGTTGAGAAGGGTCTAAAATTGGCTCCGGATAGTCTGGATATTTTGAAAATTTACGCGACGGCCTTGCATAATGCCGGAAAGGTCAAGGAAGCTTTAGAAGTTTATTTGAAGGTCGCTAAAACAGATCCTAAGGATGCAAATACACTGAATAACATTGTTTCCATCTATGGAGTTCTGAAGGACTTCGATAAGGCACTTGAGTTCTCCCAGAAATTGACCGAGGTCGATTCCTCATTTAAAGATGCTTACTTCAACATGGGAACGATCCATCTTCGACAAATACAGGAGATCAACTTGGCACTTGACTCTTTGAAAGATACCACGAGAGCATATCGGACAGACGAGAAATCCAAAGCTAAAAAAGGGGAATTAGAGAAAAAAAGAAGCGAATTGTTAACCAAAGCAGAGGCTACTTTGGTAAAAGCCACACAACTCGACACCTTAGATTTTGAGGCACGACTATTTTTAGTTCAGGTTTATCTTGAGCAGGAGAAGCTGGATCAGGCTTTAGGGTCCTTAGAATTTATGGTCCAAAAGGATAGTACAAATTGTGAGACTTTAGTCAAATTATGGGCGGTGTATGCGAAGAGAGGGATGGAAGATAAAGCCAAAGAAACTTTGAGGAAAGCGAAAGCGCAAAATTGTGTGAAATAGGAATAAACTTAAAACCCAATACGGCTTCTGCTGGTAACGGACATCTGGTGCCGCCTTTGGGGGACAAGTCTGGCTATTTTTGCATTACCATGTTAAGGAAAGGAAATGAAATTCTGCTCTCCGTGGAATTGTCTATTTGGATCCGTAGGATTATCATCCCACGGCCTCGGGGTGGATGATGCGTATGCATTCATACGAATAACATCCACCCCGGAGCGAACCAAATCAGGTTTCCACATCAATAAATTTGACAATCTATTATGGATGTCAGAGTTCTGTAATGACGCCTTCTACACAGTCGAGGCAGGGGCTCGCCCCCTCTGTCTCAACTGGCTACCAGTCTTTGTCTCAGTCTCCTTTGTCTCCTAAAGCCTGAGCAGGCATATAGGCGCTGGGCCGTGCGCGAACAGATAGTTGAGCAGATAGATGAGGTCTGAAGCATCTACAACACCATCCGAGTTGACATCTCCCGCTGGCCAAGGAGGCACAGGACCATGCGCGAACAGATAGTTGAGCACAGAGATGAGATCTGAAGCATCAACAACCCCATCCTTGGTGACATCTCCACAGATATAAATGGTGAAATCGCTGTCGCTTGAGTCTGCCGGAACACAGTCTGCTGAGTCGCATACTCGAACCCGGCAGTGGTTAGAATAAGTCCAGATAGGCACCGTCCACAGATATTCTCCGGTGTTGGGATAACTGGACACGATTGTATAATCAAAACTTGCTCCGCTATTGATGGAACAGTCTATCCTAACGTTGTCGGTAAAGCCCTGAAATGACCACGTGATAGGGTACTGGTGACCAGCCTGCCAAGCCTCCCCGCCATTTGGTGAAATGACAGAGATGCTCGGCTGAACATACTTTATAGTGGCATAATCATAAGATGTCCCACTGCCGACACTTCCTCCGGTTACATAGACGTTAAGAGAATCATCTACTGCGATAGCATAGGCAATATCTGTAGAGTCTGCTGGTCCGTTGTATCTTTGACTCCAAAGCCAATTGCCCGAAGAATCATACTTGATGGTGGCGTAGTCGTAGCCACTTCCCCATACACCGCTGGAACCAGTTACGTAAACGTTACTTAATGAATCCAAGGCTAAAGCATAAGCCTTGTTGGTTGCACTGTATCCCCCGAATTGCCTAACCCAGAGGCGGTTTCCATCAGTATCATACCTTATAGTAACATAGGAACAGAAGAACAACATGCTACAGCTATAGCCTGTCACATAAACGTTGCCGGAAGCATCTACAGCGATGGCTGTGGCAGAATCTGGGGCTCCTACCTCGTAGCGCCTAACCCACAGGGTGTCTCCATTTGGAGCATACTTTATGGTTGCATAGTCGCCATATGTCTCACTGCCCCAACTCTCACCCGTCACATAGACATTGCCGGAACCATCTACGGCTATGGCAGTAGCCCCATCGTAGCCGTGTGCCGGTCCGTTATATGTTCTTACCCAGGCAACAGTTCCATTGGGATAATATCTTACGGTCACGTAGTCCGAAGTTCCACCAGTCACATAGACATTATGAGAAGGATCCACGGTAATACCAACGCCACCCCATGCACCAACCCACCCGCTGGTGCTATATTTTTTGGTTCCACTTGGTCCAGTCACATATATATTGCCTGAATCGTCTACTGCGATGGCATTCCCAATGAATGAGTCGAACCATAGCTGGCTTCCGTTGGAAGCATATTTAATAGTCCCGCTTGTTCCGGTTATGCAGACATAGTCACAACCATATACAGCTATATCACATGCCCTGTCATTGCTGTTTCCCGGCCCATTGTATCTCGTTATCCACGCAGTATCTCCATTTGAGTAATACTTTATGGTGGCATAGTCATAGTTAGAACCATTCCAACTCCATCCTGTCACATAGACATTGCCACAACTATCCACAGCTATAGCACGAGCAATATCCTCGCCGTTTGCCGGACCGTTGTATCTTCTTACCCAAGCAGTATCAACTTGAGCAAAAGCAGTTGTTATAGAAATGGCAAACGTGCCAACTATCAAAGCCATTATGAGGAAAAAGCGCCTTTTAGAGCTCATCACCGTCTCCTTTCCATTGACGATTCGGCTTCATCCAAAGTGGTTTCTAAGGATTTCTCTGCGTTGCAAGCCTTTTCCTCTTGATCATCCAAACTGCGGTTCCCATCAAAAGGATGAGCAAAACAATGATTCCATAGTTGGTTAATACCGGGACACCGATAGAGATGGTGAAATCAGCATCGCTCATATCTGCTGGAACACAATCTGCTGCATCACACACCCGAACCCGACAGTGGTTAGAAGAAGTTTTGCAGGGCACCTGCCACTGATATTGTCCTGTATTCGGACAACTCGACACAATCAGAGAATCAAAACTCGCTCCGCTATTGATTGAATAATGTATTTTGACGTTTCCGGTAAAGCAATCAGAGGACCACCTGATATAATACTGGGAACCTCCGCTCAAATGTTCTCCCCCGTTAGGAGCAATCACCACAATATTCTGGTTACGGATTGCAAAGTCACTATTGCTGGTATCACATGGAACGCCGTCTGACGCATCACAGATTCGCACTTTGCAAGTGGAGCTAGGGGTATTAGGGATGGTCCAAGAGTAGCTTCCGCTTCCACAAGGGGTGCTGGCTATGATGGTCACCCAATTTGAACCGCCATCGGTGGAATATTCGATTTTGACGTTATCAAGACACGAACAGTTCCAGGTAATGTTATGGTTGCTACCCACACACCAAACTTCTCCACCATTGGGAGCGGTAACAGTGATGGACGCAGTAGCTATGGTGAAAACAGCATTACTTGCATCACAAGGGTCATTATCAGCGGCATCGCAGATACGCACCAAACAGTTGGCGGAGGGAGTGTTTGGCACAGTCCATTCATAAATACCGTCATTTGTAGTGGAGGAGATTATGGTATTCCAACCTGATCCACCATTAGTGGAATATTCTATCTTCAAATTGCCTGTAAAACAGTGTGTATTCCATCTTATGTTGTAGATAGAGTTCACACACAATTGTTCGCCACCATTTGGAGCAGTAACGGTAATGGTTGTGGAGCCGATAGCAAAAGTAGTGTCGCTGACGTCACAAGGATCAGCATCATAAGCATCGGAGACCCTAACCTTGCAAATGCTGGAAGGAGTAACGTTAGGGATGGTCCATTGATAGATGCCATCGTTGTCCGTGCTGTTTATAATGGTTAGCCATGTCCCACCACTACATGTCCCACCGGTGGTTGTCGTATACTCCAATTTAACGTTGTCAACAAAGAAATTAGAATTCCAAAGAATATTGTAGGTGGAATCCACGCACCAATACTCTCCGCCATTCGGCGACAAAACGGTGATTTTACTAATGACAAAATCATTATTACTACTGTCTGATGGATCACCATCCAGGTAATCAGATACCCTTACCCTGCAATTTGCAGAAGGAGTATTTGGAGCAACCCACGTGTAAATGCCTTCAACAGCACCAGGGTTAGGCACGGTATCTATTGGAATCCAATTTAAGCCTGAATTGGTAGAGTAGTCTATCTTCACCGAGTCTGCACATTGCGCTGTCCACATAATGTAATGCGTCCCCCCAACTCCCCAATTCTCGCCACCATTTGGAGATGTTACCGTAATGATCGGTGGAGTCAAGATGCTGAAGTTAGCATCACTCATATCCGATCGCGGCGGACCATGACTGTCTGTAATCCTTACCCTGCAGCGTGTGGATGGAGTGTTAGGGATAGTCCACGCATATGGAGGGTTGTTAACACCTGAAGCAACAGGTAACCAATTTCCACCAGAATTGGTAGAATACTCAATTGTAAATGGTGGGGTTGAGGGCCAGCCCGACCATACAATATTATGCACGCTTCCCACAGCCCAACACTCCCCGCCATTAGGCGATGTGACAGTTAGGGCAAAAGCTGGGGCTAAGGAAATAAGAAATGTAACAACCACCAAAGCCATCACGACCACAAAGATTTTTTTGGGATTCACGATCCCCTCCTCTCTTTTGAAGGTTTGCCTCAGTCCATTGAGAAGTTTACTCAATCCATTGAAGGTTTGCCTCAATTCAAAGTAGCAACCTTAATTTACCCCCCCCTTGAAAATGTCAAGAAAATTTTGTAAAAAGTTATAATTTATTTAACTATAGTGGCTTAGCAAGATAATATAATTTGCTTACCTAATCCGTCCCTTTATATGATTCAATATGCGAGATGCTCTTATCCAGAAGCAGAGAAATGACTTATTCTCTGGAAAAAGGTTTTCAGGGAGGCGGAAAGCTTTTGTCAAACAGATTAATGTCTGGCTCTTGCTTTCCGTTGGTGTTTCTCACCAATGCAATCTATGAGAGCGACATGCATTGCAGACTCACCCCCTTTAATCCCCCTCTCTTCTCAAGAGAGGGGGAATGGGGGTGAGTTCAGCAGTCTCTTGTTCGTCACGGACGCCCTCGTCCGTGATGTTCTTTCTATGGTAACGGATTCATCCTGATCCCGCCTTTGGCGGGAGAACGGACAGGGTGTCCGTTACCAACGATGGGGCTGGGAGCCCTTCAGGGTGAATCCCTTCAGGATGAACCCCGCCTACGCGGGATTAAGTTGTTTTACATCCACCCCCCCCGCGTAGGGCGGGCTCGTAGCCCGCCATATTCTGAGATTTTTTCAAAGAAATTCAGTTTTTCGATTGACAATTAACTAAAGTGATATTATTTAGTTGATCGTATTTTCTCGGGACTGGTGAGAGCCGAATATGGTGAGGATTAAAAAAGAAATGTCCTTTCTGGATCATCTGGAGGAGTTAAGAAGCAGGCTAATAAAATGCCTTATCTCCGTCTTTCTTTTTTCCATCGTGGCGTATTTTTTCTCCGAAAGATTGATAGATTTTCTCACCAAGCCCATTCCTGAAGTTTATTTCATGTCTCCCACCGAAGCGTTCAGCACCAGAATTAAAATCTCCTTGATAGCTGGCCTGGTTGTCAGCATACCGGTGATATTTTATCATCTGTGGCAGTTTGTGGTTCCGGGACTTTTGGAAAGAGAAATCAAACTGGTGGTTCCAGTAGTCTTTTTCTCCACCTTTTTCTTTTTGGCAGGGGCGGTCTTTTGCTTCTTTTTTATATTGCCCCTAAGCATAAAAGTTCTTTTGGGATTCGGGACTCCCAAACTGAAGCCTATGATAAAAATCGGCGATTACATCAGTTTTATCAGCTATCTAACTTTGGCTTTCGGAGCGGTCTTCGAGCTTCCCCTCATATTCTATTGTTTAGGAAAACTGGGAGTGGTATCTTCTCGAACCTTAGCTAAAGGTCGCAAATATGCGCTTGTAGGAATTTTGATCCTGGCGGCAGTAATAACGCCTACACCGGATGCATTCACACAATTAATGTTAGCCGGTCCCCTCTATTTGCTGTATGAGGTCAGCATTGTGGTAGTCAAAATCGTTGAAAAGAAGAAGAAATAACCTCACCCCCTTTTGTCCCCTTCAGGGTGAATCCTTTCCTTCGACACTGAGTCTCAGGACGAAGTGCAGGATGAACCCCTCTCCATACTTATGGAGAGGAGGAAATCGAAGATCCGTAGGACAGGGGGAGAGGTGAAAGAAAAAACCCAAGTGAAAAAAATAATTTCCATTATCTTATCGGTCTTGACTATCTCTTTAGGAAATTACTCTCTGTCGGGGTCTCAACAAGAAATGCTTTCAGAGAATGATTCTACAGTATCCTGGCAAAATGCGCTTGATGATGCGCTAAGATGCATAAAGATGACCAAAAACGATCTGAGATTCAGAAATGACTATGTGGATGTGGATTCGTTCCGGCTGAAACTCGTTGATTCCTTTATGCACCAACCTTTGGATCTTCTTTTCTTCAACAATTCTATTAGTCAAAACATAAATAAAGCCTTTTTAAGCTCGGAGCTTGATTTAATTCCCTCTCTTTCTCTTTATCTTCAAGCAAATTCTATAAACGACCTACCCTCAAATGTGGCAATAAAAGAATTTGAAATTGATACTCTAAATAATAAGTTTATGAAGCATTATTCCAAGGTATCAAAAAACCTTCCTCAAGCCTTGAAAAATTCCATCTCTTATCTTTTTGAGGGCTTATATCTGGCAGATTCTCTGTCTAAAGAAGCTTTTGTTGATCTTACCGATGAAGAGATGGATTTTATCAAAAACAATTTCCCGGGGATCATCTTAGAGGACGTAACCGATGAATTCAAGACTCCGGAGGAATTAGACCAACAGGGTAAATATGAAGAGGAGCTTACTAAAAAGATGATCCCTTATTTGGCGAAAATAAAAAGGGAGAAAATTTATGAGGGGGGGATAGCTCTTTCATCAGCAACCAAAGCGTCTCTTTCGATTCTAAAAGATTATCTTAAGACCAAACCGCACATAGAATCAAATACAAAAGAGAGATTGAAAATCCCGCCCAAGGCGGGGAAGGACTTGGAAAATGACATCATCTTTAGAATAAATACTTATCTTGGCGAGATCATCATTGGAGGATTTGGATCCACCAGATATGAAGGAAGTCCTGCGGTAATAATAGATCTGGGAGGCGATGATGACTATTTTCTCTCAAAGGCTAAAGAGGACAGTATGAATTCATCCGTAATTATTGACCTGGGTGGAAATGATATTTATCGATCGAAAGGCGATTTCGTCATCGGATCAGGTTTCTTCGGATGTGGCATCTTGGTGGATTTGTCTGGGGATGATACATATTTGACAAATAATTTCTCTTTAGGCTCCGGTCTTTTCGGCGTGGGAATGCTTCTGGATGAAGGAGGGAATGATAAATATTTCGGAGATACCTTCACCATGGGAGCAGGGAGCTTCGGTTTAGGCATTTTATTAGATACAAAAGGAGCTGACCAATACACTGGTTCGCTTTACGCCCAGGGCTTTGGATTCATATCCGGATTTGGCGCTCTGATTGATTCGGCTGGAAACGACAATTGTTTTGCAGGGGGAAAATATAAGGACATTTTGAGATACAAAGATCATTATATTAGCTTGTCTCAAGGTTTCGCTTACGGCATAAGACCCATAATGTCGGGTGGAATCGGATTACTTTACGATCTATCCGGAAATGATCTTTATACTTCCGATATTTTCGGACAAGGATCAAGCTATTGGTGGGCATTGGGAAGCCTGGTGGATGAAGAAGGAAACGATAAATATGTTTCTTATCAATATGCTCAGGGTGCCGGAACGCACATGACCTTAGGAATTCTGGAAGATAAATCTGGAGACGATGTTTACCTATCGCACGGCGTATCGCAAGGATGCGGACATGATCTTGCCTTTGGATTGTTATATGATAAATCCGGCAATGACGATTACGTCAGTTATGATTTATCTCAAGGTGCCGGTAGTGCCAACGGAATCGGGATTCTTGTAGATGAAAAGGGGGATGATGGTTATTACGTGGAAAAGAAGGATAATACTCAAGGGTATGGAAACCCAAGACGGGATTATGGCTCAATAGGAATTCTTTTGGACTTGTCGGGAAATGATCATTACAACGGCAACGGAAAAGATAGCACCTGGTGGACCACGCCATCCCAATGGGGAGTGGGGATAGACAAGTAGGTTGGACGAGCACGAAGTCACATAGGACAAACCACTGATGTCCATTGGTGTTCTTCACCAACGGACATCTACCATGCTGGTCAAAAAGACCAACAGGTAACAAAGACGAAAGAGTATGTATTTCAGTTGTCCGAACAAAAAAGAAAATTAATATGAAATTAAAGGAGGTTTGGCATGGCAAGCG
>Ga0315289_10004152_pt1 | contig 21663 bp, 26 predicted proteins | sample YL17G11_40_MG_FD_203452 | JGI IMG/M metagenome (GOLD analysis project Ga0315289, IMG submission 203452) | Sediment microbial communities from Yellowstone Lake, YNP, Wyoming, USA - YL17G11_40 | ecosystem: Environmental > Aquatic > Freshwater > Lake > Sediment | place: USA: Wyoming | collected... | reverse complement strand
GCCAGCGTTCGACGGAACAGTGCCAGCTGATTATGCCCGTCTTTACTTTCGCAGCTATGTCAGAAGGATATTGAATCACGTCCGGCCTTTTTGCGTATCTGCCGTCCCTGTATGCGCCCACGACTTCTCGGTCATTGGCAATGCCCAGCAGGCCTTTGATGACCTCTTGTCGTGAGTAGTAGGCAAGAATTTCTTTCTGTTCCATGGCACTAATAAAGTATAAAAGGATTTAAAATGATTACACAGATGTGATTATATGGCAAAGGACCTTCTGAGCAAGCCCGAGAAGGACATGAAGCTGGACGGCGCGAGCGTAAGCGATGTCGTAAAGCAGATGTCCGACGCCGGCGGTTTCGGTGCAACGAACATGGCAACGGCCGTTGATGTACTTCAGGCAATGAAGGCGGACAAGAATTGCGTCAAGTTCCTTTCATTTCCCGCGTGCGTCGTTGCCACGGGCCTGCGCGGCGCCATAGCGGAGATGATCGCGAAAGGGCTAGTAGACGTGATAATAACCACGTGCGGCACCATGGATCACGACCTGGCAAAGGCGTGGGGCGGAAAATACTACGAGGGCAGCTTCGAGCTGGATGACGCAAAGCTGCATCAGGAGCAGATTTACAGGCTGGGCAACGTCCTGATACCGACGGATGACTACGGCGGCGTTCTAGAAAGGAACATGCAACCCATTCTCGAGGAGCTGGCGAAGATAAAGTCCGAATGGTCGGGCCGCGAGCTTCTTGTTGAGTTCGGCAAGCGATTGAAGGATGAGAATTCCATACTCTACCAGGCGGCCAAGCATAACGTTCCAATATTCGTGCCGGGTATAACGGACGGTTCATTCGGAACGAACATCGTCTGGTTCTCGCAGGACCACAAGTTCAAGATTGATATCCTCGCAGACGAGCGCGAACTGGCGGACATAGCGTTCAAGAACAAGACTACGGGGGCGCTGATGCTCGGCGGAGGCATATCCAAGCACCACACCATATGGTGGAACCAGTTCAAGGGCGGGCTGGACTATGCGGTCTATATTACAACGGCGACGCAGTACGATGGCTCGCTTTCTGGAGCCAGGCTAACGGAGGCCGTCAGCTGGGGCAAGATAAAAGAAACGGCGAAATACGTTACAGTGGATGGCGATGTGACAATAATTCTACCGTTCATCTTGGCCGCTCTTTATGCTAGGTCAAAGAACTAATTTGGTCGAACCTTGATGTAATCGCTTACGGTTATTTCCTTGGGACGGCCGAGCTTTTCAAAATCCAGCGCATTGAGATAGAACGGTTCGGAAACCCTGATTATTTTGCCTTCTTTCGCAATAACCTGACGATACGTGGCCGTTTCGCCATTGAACTCGTCAAATTCGAAAACGCGGGTCTGATTCTTTCGAACCTCTTTTGCCATGTAAACTAATCGGAAGAAAAGAATTTAAACGCGAGCAGAGGCTTGCCTATTCTTCGCTGACGCGAGGCGCAAGTATCATCGCAATCGATGCGTTGGATCCTTTGAACTCGATGCGCATCGGATAGTCCGTCGAGAGCGACAGTGCGCCCATGTCGGCTATGCGGGCGGCCTTGGCTATCTTCTTCAGATAATCCAGAGGATACTTTGCTTTGGCCGGGCTCTTGACATCGAGCTTGGTCAGTGCATCGTTGCCTGACATGAGCTTGAGTTCCGTGCGCGTCGAATCGCCTTCGGCGGCCATGCGGAAGCCTTCATTGGACAGCTCGAGCGCGACAGCGTCCGCGACGATGTCCGCATCATCTATGCCTTGGCTTAGCACGTCGGCCTGGAGCTCTGCCGTCGCTGTCCATGTGAGGTTGTTCACGGGCGGTATGTCCTCCACGTTAACGTCGAGCAGAGGAAGCTCGAAGACGCGGCGCGAACTGCCTTCGAGAATCACTTCCAAGCGATTGTCATTTAATTTCAGCGTGAGCTTGTCCGTTGGTCCGGCGCGCTTCAGCACAGTCAGGAAATTCGCCATGTTCATGCCGGCGTTGGCCTGGGCATCGCATTGGTAGACCTCGAAGGCCTCCTTGCCCAGCTTGAGTTCGATGACAGCAACCATGGCCCTGTCGGCCGCTACCAGGTCTATGCCTGCGGGTGTCAGCTTGAAAAGACCCTCATCTATAAGGCTCGCTATGCAATCTACACAGTCGCGTAAAAGTTTTGTATCACTGAGCGTTGCCATGAACATTCGCAACTACCTCCTTTGTTTTTCTCCACAGTCCCATATCGAAATCCTCAAGGCTCTGGATTACCTCTCCCCTGCACTCGAAGCCGTCTATCAATGGCAGCACGCGGCAGATGACGCGCACGAGCGCGCCCGTCTCCACGCCCGCCGTTGCTTCCGGCGAATCGAATATTATTTCGGTACGGCTCTTGCCATCGTCCAGCATGAGGCCGTTGGCCGATATGCCTAGTACGGTGCCCGTAAGACGCACACGCACGTCCTGTTCAGGATTTATCTCGGTTATTGCCCGCTCAACCGCCGGCAACCTTCTCCTTATGACCTGTTGTCCGTTGAGTTTCGGCTTCTCCACCAAGACACCTGCGTTAAACTAATAAGCACAAAGATAAATACTTAACTATGGTCCTTGAGTCGATATTTCCGGCGAAGAAGATAGAGAGCAAGCCCATCGACATGCTCGTGCTGAGTCTGATAATAGCGTTCGTCAGCGTTTTTGCCGCATGGTGGATATATCCGGCAGCGGCAGGCATCATATCGCCGCTGCTCGTGACAGTCGCGATGACACCGGTCGTCTACCGCATACTCATACACGAGGAGGAAGTAGAGGCTGAAGAAGCGGAGAAGAAGATAAGCGAGACGTTCTGGCAGAGGCATGGCGAGGTCATAGTGCTTTTCGGCCTGTTCTTCATCGGAAATTTCATATCCATATTCGCGATCGCGTTGCTATTCCCGCAGGAATTCGTGGAGAATGCGTTCTCGCAACAGCTGGCCGACATCGCCGCCGTTTCCGGCATGGCTGGTGCCGCGCTGACAGGCTCGATGTTGCTCAGCCCGATAATAACGAACAATCTGCGCGTTATGCTGTTCGCCTTCGCGCTTTCATTCATGTTCGCTACGGGTGCGCTGTTCATACTAAGCTGGAATGCTTCGATACTTGCATTGTTTCTGGCTACGTTCCTGCGCCAGGGCCTTTACACGGAGTTTGCGATGAAAACAGCCGGCATACTGCCCCACGTGCCCATAGAGATGTTGGCATATTTCCTCGCGGGCATAGCGGGCGGAATGTTGTCAGCCGGCGTGATTCGTGAAAAGATAGAGAGCCCGGAATTCAAGCTTGTTCTCAGGGACAGCCTGCTGTTGCTGGGATTGAGCGTGCTGGCCGTTGTTGTCGGCGGACTGGTCGAAGTATACCTCTAATGCTTCTTGTAGACGCTTCTGATCCAGAGCTTTTTGAATATTGGTATGGTCAATGTCGACAGCATGAAGGCGACCGTCGGCACGATGGCATTAAGCCACGGTTCTGTGACGCCGATTACCCAGAGATAGACTCCTATTGCGAAATAAGTGAAGATGGCGATGATGAGCTTCCGCGTACCGCTCGTTTCCCATGCCTTATCAGCCTCGACGCGCTCGTTCCTTTCCTTTATCTTCTTGATATCAGCTTCAAGCTCTCGTAGTGACGGCATATGGGTCATCAATAATGTCATTTTGAATTATTTATATAATTGCAGAACAGTTCTCTCTATAGGGCTCGTAGTCTAGCTTGGTTTAGGATCCGAGGTTCGGGACCTCGAGACCCCGGTTCAAATCCGGGCGAGCCCACCATCAAAATTTTCTTGCGAAAACAAGGAAGCCCGTGTGCCCGATCATCAGGCTGCGCGGTCTTGTCCAGGTGCGCTTGCCAACGTGTATCTGCCAGCTGCGCTGGATGCTCTCCAGTATTTTCGGCTCGCCGAACGAGCGTTTGGACAGCTCCTTGCAGACCGCCTGCACTTCTTCTACATGCAAACAGTAGACCGTGAGCCAGCCCCCAGGCTTCAGCGCCTTCTCCGCCAGCTTTATTATTTTTTCCGGACCTTCAAGGTCCAGCACTATCAGGTCGACGTTCTTTTCCTTAATGCCCTTCGAGATGTCCGCGAACTTCGGGAATATATTTTTTAAACCAGAATTTTTGATGTTCTTGCTTGCATGCCTGTAGAACTCCTTCCTTTTTTCGTATGTGTAGACCTTGCCCACATAGTTGGCGAGGAACATCGAAAGAAACCCGCTGCCAGTGCCCGCGTCCACGACCGTTGCATCCTTGTCTACGCCGGTCACGGCAAGTATTGTCGACGCGTCCTTGGGCAGTATAACCTGCGGTGCGCGCTTCGCCAGCTTGAACATGAAGTCAACAACGGTGGGCTGGACAACCGTGAACTGCTCCTTGCCCAACTTTATTTTTGTTCCGAACGGCTTTCCGACCAGCTTCTTCAGGTCCATGCCGCCGAACTCGCAGTCGAAGCGACCGGCGCATTTCACGAGGTAGCTCTTGAGACCGAGCAGCAGGATATGCTGGTCACGCATGATTCGCATGATAAAATTGCCACGTATGAACGCTTAAATCCTTTTCTTCACCTTACTTTTCAGGTGATTGAATGGGAAAGGACTCTCTGATAAGCGGCTTCTACAAACTGAACACGGAGGAGAGGTTGAAAAAAGTTCAGGAATTTGCAGACCTTACAGACGAAGAGGTCGGTATACTCTATAATAATTTTGGGTCCCTCGGCAAGGGTACGGCCGAGAGGATGGTTGAAAACGTCATTGGTGCGAGGGTGTTGCCCATCGGCATTGCCCCTAACTTTCGCATAAACGGCAAGGATTACATGGTTCCGATGTGCATAGAGGAACCATCCGTTGTCGCGGGGGCGGCGAATGCCGCGAAATATGCTCGCAAGGGCGACCCAGAAAATGGTATCCTTTCTCATTATTTGAGCGATTTGATGACTGGCCAAGTGCAAATCATCGAAGTTGATTATGAGACCGCGAACAAGGCCATTATCGAGAACAAACAAGAGATAATAAATCTCGCAAATTCTCTTGACCCTAACCTCATAAAGGTCGGTGGCGGTGCCAGGGACCTCAGAGCATATAAGGTCAAGTCGGACATGGGGGACTTTATGTACATGGAATTGGATGTGGACTGCCGTGACGCCATGGGCGCAAATGCCGTGAACACGATGTGCGAAGGCATAGCAGAGTACATAGAGAAGATTACCGGCGGTGAGGTCAACCTGAGGATACTCAGTAACAGTGCGCCAAAAAGGACGGTCGAAGCAAGCATGAAGGTCAGGGTAGCTGATTTGGGAACAGACAAATTCTCTTCAGAAAAGGTCGTAAAGCGTTTTCTATGGGGGGACAGATTTGCAAATTGGGTCTCAGGCAGAGCATCGACAAACAACAAAGGCATCATGAATGGAGTGGATAGTGTGCTTGTTGCAACAGGCAATGACTGGAGGGCTGTAGAGGCGGGTTCTCATAGTTATGCTGTTCGAGTCGGGGGTTACATGTCACTTGCCGATTGGCAGCAAGAAGGTGAACATCTTGTCGGTAAATTACGGACGCCGATGGCAGTAGGTATCGTGGGCGGCGCGGCGAAGACAGACCCTGTTGCAAAGGTATGTCTTAAGATACTTGGTGTTAACACGGCCAAAGAGCTCGGCGAAATTGTTGCGGCCGTCGGTCTCGCACAGACATTTGCAGCAAACTATGCATTATCGACAGTCGGCATACAGAAGGGTCATATGGAGCTGCATGCCGCGAACATAGCGGTGGGAGCTGGTGCCCAAGGGGAAGAGATAGATATCATCGCACAAAAAATGATTGGTGAAAAGAAAATAAGGGCAGACAAGGCACAAGAACTCCTAACAGAGTACAGAGCCAAAAACCAGTGACATATACTTTTATCTGCCCATGAAAACAGAGAATTCTCATGTTTGAACTGATACGCGTCGCGATAGCCCTTGTCGGCAGCATTGCGTGCGGTATTTGGGACCTGAAGACGACGAACGTTCCTGACTCGGTCTGTGCTGTGATGATTGCTGCGGGGTTGCTGTTCTTCGGTGTGGAAGGCTGGATGACGGGAGATTGGACAGGGCTCATGATGAGCCTGATTGCTGGGGGTCTTTTCGCTGCGTTCGGCCTGGGCATGTATCTTACGGGGCAGTGGGGCGGCGGTGACGGGGAGCTGCTGGCGGCTATCGGCATTTTGCTGCCCATGTGGCCGTTCGCTGCGAAGTCGATTTTTTCTCTGCCCATTGCCTTTTTTGTGAACGTTTTCTTCGTTGCCGCGATATACACGATCGCCTATGCCGCGCTATATGCCCGAAAAAAACCGAAGTTGCTGTCCGCAATAAGACGCGATGTCAAGGCAGACGGCCGAGTGTTTGCACCGCTGGCTGTTGGAGCGGTGGTTGCTGTCGCGGTGCTATGGACCATGTCCGGTGCGGCATGGTTGTTCCTGCTGCCTATCGCCATAGTCGGTCTGCCGATTCTTTACAGGCTGCTCAAGAACGTGGAGGACGGTTTCTATGAGCGCATACCGACGAGCAAATTAAAGCCGGATGACATGCTTGGTGAGGACATACCGCGTCTAGGTCTTAGCAAACGGCACATCCGTGGCCTGACGGTTGCGGAAGTCAAAAAAATAAAGAAGTTAAAATCTTTCGTGGTGATTAGGGATGGCGTCCGGTTCACGCCGTCGCTGGCCATAGCGTTGGTGATAACGCTCCTGATAGGCGACCTCGCAACCTTTATTATATCATATATCTAATTTGGTTGCATGAACGGCGACGATTTCAAGCGCTTAGATGACAAGATGAAGCTCGCTAATCTGCAGATAGATAAGCGACTTGCCATGATAGAAGAGGAAATTTCGATATTGCAGGGCAAGTTGAGGAACGTGACAGAAGAGGTCGTCGCGTTAAAGAGCTCACATAAAGCACAGCAGGCGCCTTCCATAACAGCGAGTGACATGGCTGATTTTGCTGACCAGCTGAAGCATCTGCGCGAAGTCACCGAAGAAATGGCAGAAATGAAACCCGTTCAGGCTGTTCCCGACATCTCGGAGCTGATGGGCCAGTTCAGGGAATTAAAATCTGCATTCAATGATATGCGCGAAAAGTTCTTGGCAATGCCGACCGCGGATCTTAAGCCTACGATTGACGCGCTTTCGCAGAGAGTGGCATCGTTAGAGAGACAGATTGTAGCATCGAGCCCAATGGTTCTGGAGTAATCAGCCCGCAACGACACGGCACGCGCCAGGCAGCTTGGTGCAAGCGCGGCGCAGCGCCTCTTTCACTATGTCGTCCTTGCCAGCGGGCGTGCGCACAAGAATCACGTTCTGCCGTTCCCTGATGCGCGCGGCCTGGCCTATGGGCTTGCCGAAGGACTGACGCATGCCCTCAGAGAATCGGTCAGCGCCAGCACCGGTTGCCATGGCGTTCTCGCGCAGGATGTGGTGCGGGTAAGGAAGAATTTTGATGAAGAAGCCGGTTGTTCCTAGGTGCTTCTCGAGCCATTTGCTTGCTGCCAATCGCGCAGCCTCGAGGCAGTTTGAACGCATCTGCACGTCCCTGCAACTGATAAGATGATAGACAAGAGGAAAACCGTCCTTTCCAGCGACATTCCCGCCTTCGAACTGGTGTATCTTGCTGGCCGGCACTCCTTTAACATAGCTCTTGGGCGGCCTGCGTATGGATATGCGCGTCCAAGGCCGCTTGGTTATCGCGTGGTAGCATCTGCCGGGTCGAATTGCCATAACAATCAAGTTCCAATTGGCTTCTGAACGTTTATAAACTTTACCAAAAGAACGATTTTTTCTCTTTCGGCTTCGGCTTTCGTAGCGCCTTCCGTATCCTATCTTCAGCGACCTTTGTCGCCTTTACGCCGTTGCCTATGCCGCACGTGTTTCCCACGCCCATTATGAGTATGCGTTCCCTAGCTCCAGCGCGCTTGACAGACTCTTTCAGCGTTTCCATGGCGTCCGGCACAGCTGCCAAGACTTCCTTGGCCATTGGGGACAGCGCCTCTTCCTCGTTGACCTTTACGACTATGGCGTCAACCGGTATTCCGCGCTTAACCGCGAACTCTTCGATCTCGTAACGGTCCACGCCAGTGCCCCCCATCGCAATGCCGATGCCCTCGGCAATGATACCAGTCTTCTCGCCTTCCAACCTCAGGCCGGCATCGATTGTTATTATCCTGTCGATGCGCTGTTTCCTCGTGAGTTTTAGCAGGAACTTGCCCGGATAGCCTGTGCTCGCGCCAGGCCCGCTTGCCTTTGACACAAGAACGGTCCTGCCAGCTATCTTCGCTTTCGATACGACGAACTCATCGTCCGCGTATACTTTCGGTTTGCCTGTCATCAGGTGAGATATGACGAGCGGCCCTATGCCATCGCCTATGGGCACGCCGTCTATGAACGCGTCGGTAGCTGCCTCGGCCGCTTTCGCTATGCGGCGTATCAACGGCATCTGCATCTGCAGAATCAGTCCCAGCTGGAATATTTTGTATTTCTTTATTATCTCGAGATTGTGCCGGACTATCTTTGCTATCTGGTGCACGGTCATGGCGCCGGCCAGAGCGTTCTTTATGTTCGCCGACCTTTCGGCATCCATTTCCGGTCCTATCTGTTTGACAAACCATTTGAATCGGTTGTCCGATTGGCGTACGACCATGTCTATCTTGCGGATTATGCCGTACGGGTCGGCGTCAACTGGCGATATGGAAAAGAAGTCCATGAAGCTTCGGATCCTCGAACGCATTTTCGCATCGGGACGTTTGGACACTGCCTTGATGACGCGATCCCGACTTCCGGTGGCCATCGCTTCTAGCTCAGCCGTTTCCTTCTCGAGCTTCAAAATCGTCTGGGTCGTCATGAGCCGAGGCCCGAACAGTATCATGACCAGGAAAATCAAGAACCATAGAACGGTCGATATAATGTCAGTTTGACCGCCAATTTGCGCAAGCATGTCGAACATTTGTAACTGCCCCTATTTAAATGTTGAAATAGGCCAGCACGGTGAGCAATGCGCCGATGGTTATCGGGATGCTTATGTTGTCGTCTATGCGAGGCAAAGCCTCTATGGTCATCGCTATCCACGCTGTCAGGAATGCCCTGAACGGATTGACAAAAACCAGCAGGACGGCAAATGCAGCCAACCAGAACGTTGCCGAGCCCTCCCAGCTCTTTTTCGGGTTGACGGGAAGCTTGTGCTTTCCGAAATAGAAACCTACTATTGTGGAAAAGGCGTCCGCGAGCGCCAACACGGCAATGGCAGCGGCGGCAATGCCGACGTCGAAAAGCAGCACGGCAACGGTTGCGCCCGCATAGAACGTTATCGCGCCCATCAGCGGTCGCTCGGCCGAACGTTCGTAGCCTGTGGCGAAGCTTTCGGCCAGCTTGTTGATGCCTGTTGCAGGCCCGTGCCTGTTGTGCCTCCACATCGCCCATATAAGGAAAACCGCGAATACAGCACCTGTCGCGGCAGCGCCAATCCATTTGCCAAACAGAAGCAGAGGCAAAATGCTAAGTATGCCTGCCGCATGGACCGCCTGGCGTCTCAGTTCGAACAGTTCCATGTGCTCACTTCTTCTTGAACGCTGCCCTGAACGGCCATGTGATCAGCTTTAGGAAGTATACGATGAAGTGCAGGAACTCGTACAGTACCACGAGACCGATGGCGGCCAGCGCGAACTTTATGCCCATGTCGATCGTGGCCTCTATGACGAAGGGCAGCGTTATGCCGAAATAGATGGCAACGCCGTTGATTATCCAGGGGAAAGCGAATCCTATCATGCCGGCTATGCTCGCCCTCACCAGCAGCTTGAACAACTTATATAGGACGAATAGCGATACGATGAAGACTATGGCTATCATCGCAATCTCGGGCGTCAGCCAGGTCGGCAATGCCATACAGAGTTATTCGGTTGCTCTGTTTAAAAAGTTTATTAGGACTGACGCAGATATAGAAAAGATGCCAAAGACGAAGATAATCATAATCGGCACGTCACATGTTTCTCCAGAGTCCGTTGCAGCTGCACGCGACCGCATACTGAAGGAACAGCCCGATTGCGTGGCCGTAGAGCTGGACCCGATACGTTATTATGCGCTGTTGCACCCGCAGCCGCCCACACTGAGGGCCGGGGCGACCGCATGGTTCCTGCAAACGCTCCAGACACGGATTGGCAAGGCTACCGGCGTCATGCCAGGGACCGAGATGCTGACCGCCATAGACGCCGGCAGGGCAGTTGGCGCCCAGGTGGTCCTCATAGACATGTCCATAGAGCATATCGTAGCAAAGATGCGGGCAGTGCCGGCCTTGCACAAGCTCGGAATGCTCACGTATCTGATAGCCGGAGCGGCCTTCGGAAAACGTGCAATCGACCTTTCAAAGGTGCCAGATGAACGGCTGGTCCGAGAGGTGCTGAGATACATGTCAAAGCACATGCCGGACTTCTACCGCATCCTTGTTTCTGAGCGAAATGCATACATGGCCAACTGGATTCGCGAACTGGCAAAGAAACACAAGAAGGTCATCGTCGTTGTCGGCATGGGCCACACAGCAGGCCTAAGCAAGCTATTAAAGGTCAGGGCAAAATAATTCTAGCATGGCCTTCAGCTTCAGCGGGACAGAAGTGCGCGACCTGATAATATCTTCAGCCGTGCTTGCGTTTGCATTAGGCGGCATAGACGGCTTTTTGCCGGCGCTTCTGATAGTGGTCGTCGTCTTCCTCAGCCACGAGATACTTGGCCACAAGCTGGTTGCACAATACTATGGATGCTTCGCAGAATATCGCATGTGGCCCATGGGTCTGCTATTGGCATTGGTAACTTCATTTTTCGGTGTCATATTCGCGGCTCCGGGCGCCGTTTACATCTCGCCCATGACAAAGAAACAGTTCGCGTTCAGCGTCGTCCACCTAACAAGAAGAGAGTATGGCCTGATATCGATCGCTGGCCCGGCAGTCAACATCGCACTCGGCATTGGGCTGCTAGCTGCCAGTTTTGTATGGCCCATAGGTCTGTTCGTCATCGGAGCGCGGTTCTCGGCCTTCCTAGCCATATTCAACCTTCTGCCGGTACCGCCGTTGGACGGACAGAAAGTGATGGCCTGGTCCAGATGGGCATGGATAGGGTCGATAGCCGCAGCTGCAACCATCTACATAGCGACGGTATTTATCTGAACTACCTTCTAAGGCCGACCTTTGCAATGAGGCTCAGTGCCACGATGAAACCAGCGATGCCGAAGGCCACTAGCAGGTTTATGAAGAACGCCTTTGCGGCCAATGCGAGCGTAGCTATCTCGGATACGCTGATCATAGCGAACAGCACTACGGTAAGCGCTGTGACACCTATCAGGAAGTCCCTTTCTTCGTCGACGCGTATGTTCAGTATTGCGACTGCTGCGCCGCAGATACCTAGCACCAACGCGATTATGGACATGTCGAGGTTCCAGAGCGCTCCGGCTGCCGATATCAGCAGTATCGCCAGAAACCATCCTGTGCCGGCCTCGAGTTTGAATGCGGTCTTTCGAGTTCTTGGCATGGCTATAGTTGCGGCAGCCGCCTTAAAAATCTAATCTCGGTATTCCGCCTCGGCAAGCTCGCGTATCTTTTTTGCCTTTTCCGGGCCGATGCCAGGCACTTCTCTCAGTTCTTCCTCGCTGGCGCCCACTATTGCTTTGACGCTCTTCAGCTTCTTCAGGAGTCTGCGAGCTAGCGTCACGGAAATTCCTGGCAGGCCGGAAATGACGTACTCCTGAAGGTCTGCCATGGTCATGCGCGGCCTCTTTTCCCTTATCGCAACCGTCCTTTCCTGGTCCACCTGTTCGCGCCTTGCCAGCCAGTATATCATGCCGGCGGTTTCCGTCTCATCGGAGGTCCAAAGAATGGGGATGCACAAGTCAACAGCGATGGCCGCCAATGCCCCGCGTATGGCGTTCGGCGTTATGCCGCTGCGGCCGTAAAGGGTCGGCCCCTCGATTATCAGCACGGGCTTCTCGAAGTTCTCTTTCATCGCCTTCATCTGCTCGAACAGCCTGCGATCGATGATGCTGGAAGCGAAATCGTCGCACGTCTTCCTCTCGATGCAGACACGGTCGCTGACGATATAGTCGCCCACTATCAGCGTCTTCTGCTGTAGCGTGCAGTCGTAGGCGGACAGCGCATTGACCACCCGGCTGCGCGCTTCCCTGTTGTCGACGAATATTAATATGCTCTTCTTAACCCGTTCTTCCGCCAGTGCCCTTGCCAATGCGCCCATAAAAATCAGCTATACTTAAATAATTGCAGAAATAAATATAGTATGTTGTCCGGGAAGATTTCAGCGTTCAGGCTCTGGTCTTCGGACTTTGCAGTCGGAGTTTCCCGCAAGGGTGCTTCAAAGAACATTGGACTTCGGACCGGGCAACGCTATAACAAAATTTCTATTTCATTTTCGTCCTGCATTTCTTTCAATATTTCTTTCATCGCCGCTTCCTTCCGTTTAGCGATGTAATAATACACTTCGTCCCGCGTCCCCTTGGTGAGCAGGAAGATTATCCTGCCTATCTTCGTCCGTCCGACACGACCGCGTCGCTGTATCATGCGGATTTCTGACGGCACTGGCTCGTAGAAAATGGCGACGTCCGCAGATGGTACGTGCAGGCCCTCTTCCGACACGGGCGAGCCGATCAGGCAGTTGTAGACGTCAACGTTATAGTCGCGGATGACGTCGATCTGCTCCTTCTGGCTCATGCCCTTTGTTCCGGCCTGTCCTATCAGTACGGCGGGCCTGCAGCCTTCTAAACGTTCGAGCACCTTCCTGACGCGCTCGATGTTGTCGCGGTAGTGGCTGAAGACGATTATCTTGATTTTCGGGTTGGCCAGCAATTGCTTTGAGACGGTTTCGGCAAGCGCGCGCATCTTCGGATGCTCCGCGCCCTCGTCATACATGTTTTCAACGGTCTGTATGACAGAAGCGATCTTCGGGTTTGCTAACAGACGCTTTGCCGACTTCGTATCGTCCTCGGTCAGTTTTATGAAATATAGGCGCGTGGCCGCCAGACTCTGGGTCTCGAGCAGTTCCAGCGCGTGCCAGACCTTCATAACTGTCGCGAGCTGCGCTAGGATGTGGAAACAGACGGGGTTCCTGTCGGTCTGCAGTTCGCGCTGCGCCTGCTTCTGCGCCAGCAGCACGTCCTTCTTGGAGCGTATGTTTATATCATATTTTTTCAAATTGTCGAGCGTGTCTTTCAGGACGCCTTTCAGGCTGGTCTGCGCGTCCTTCATCCACTGCGGCAAGTCGACCTTGACCCACTCGGTTTCAATCTCCTTGACGTAGGCAGTGACATCGGCATCCGTTTCAGTGCGAATCTCCACCGCTTCGATGAAAAGGTTTTTTCTAATCTCATTTATCTTGGTCTCATCGCTGCCCGGACTTGCTGTCAGGCCAAGAATGCGAGGATTGCTAGCAACCTTCACATATGCCTTGGCAACCGCAGGATAGGCGTATTTCTTCGTCGATCTGTGGCATTCGTCCACCACAAGAACCGAATAGCCCTTCAGATCGATGATTCCGTTGGCGATGTCATGTTCTATGCATTGCGGCGTTGATACGATGATTCTGGCGGTTTTGTAGAACCTGGCTCTCGCAGCAGGCGGAATCTTGCCGGTAATCAGGATGACGTCCTCTTCCGGCGCATCAAAAGCGTTTTGGAATGCCTTCTGGTGCTGGGCGCACAGAGGACGCGTAGGTGCCATTATCAATGCACGTGAATCTGGGAACTTTTGTAGTCGCTCGGCGGCCAGCAGGACCGCAATGGCTGTCTTGCCCGTGCCTGTCGGCAGAACGCAAAGCGTGTTCCTGTTCAGTGCAGTGGCAAGGATGTTCTTTTGGTATTCGCGCTCCTCGATGGCCTCCGGTTTAAGAAGAGGGTGGCTTACGAAAGGCATGCCAATACTATGAATTTCAGAGCCTTTAAATAGTAGTTTATACCAACTATATAGTAGTGAATAATATGGAAAGGAAAATACTGGTAGCTGACGATGATCAAATTGTAAGAAAAACGCTAACGGACCTTCTTACTTATGCAGGCCATAAGGTAACGGCGGTTCCTGATGGCGAGAGCGCTATCGCCCAATACGAGGGTCATGACATGCTGATAACCGATTATAACATGGGAATGGGCATGACCGGCATAGACGTGATAAAGGAGATAAAGAAAAAGCATCCGGACTACAAAATATTCTTGATGAGTTCCGATACTGGTGACGTGGAAAAAGAGGCATTGAAAGAGGGTGCAGCGGAGTTTTTGTCAAAACCGGTATATCCGGACGTGCTGCATTCTGCGATCAAAAAGCACCTTTCTGACGAAAATCAGCAGCCAGCTTAAGGATTGCTATAAATAGTTCTCTGGACGAAACAGTTCTAGGGCCCGTAGTCTAGCTTGGTATGATTCCAGCCTTGGGAGCTGGTGGCCTGCGTTCAAATCGCAGCGGGCCCACCACAATTATTTATATTAGAAGGATGAAGGTTTTGACATGCCAGGTAAGTTCATAGTCTTTGAAGGTCTGGACGGTTCGGGTCTTTCCACCCAGGCGCTGATGCTGCGCGATTGGCTCATAACAAAGGGCAATAATGTGGTCGTGACAAAGGAACAGACGGACGGCGCAGTCGGCGGTCTGATCAAGTCCTGCCTGAAGCATGAATGGAAGACCTCGCCGCTGGCCCTGCAGCTGCTCTTCGTGGCAGACCGGGCGCATCACCTCGCCACAGAGATCGAGCCGGCGTTGGCCGAGGGCAAGAACGTGATATGCGACCGATACGTCTTCTCGACGCTGGCGTTCGGCGCGCTCGGGGTCGACATTGAATTCCTGAAAACGATTAACTCCAAGTTTCGCATACCGGACATTACATTCATAATTGACTGTCTGCCCGACGTCTGCCTGCAGCGCATAGGCAAGTCCAGGTTCTCGCACACCGAGCTGTTCGAGGAGAAGGGCAAGTTCGAGAAGGTCAGGGCCACCTATCACAGCCTTGTCAAATTCTGGCCGAACGTGTACGTCATAGACGGCAACAGACCGAAAGACGTCATATTCGCCGAAATCCGCAAGATTGCAGAGAAGCACGGGCTCTGAAAGAGATTTATACTTTTGCTTCAACTATAGACTATGCCATGGCCCATGTTCTACGGCGACGTGCTGAAGCTAGGTGATCCTTCCGGTCAGGTGGGCATATGCACGCTCTGGACCGAGCAGGAGAAGATACTCAAGAACATCGACAAGAGCAAGTACTGCGTCGCCGGCAACCTATACAGCTCTTACGGCATAAACGCGATGATAAAGAACATTTTCGCGAACCCACGCATACGTTACATAGTTCTGTGCGGTGCGGACCTGTCCGGCAGCGGCAACGCCCTGATCAAGGTCATGTCTGGCAACACAGACGGCATACGCATAGACGCCAACATCGCGCCCGAGCTTCTTGACAAGTTCAGGGCGAACGTCAAGGTCATCGACATGCGCGGTAAGGAGTCGGAGATAGAAAGGACCATTGACGGTCTGCCAAAACTAGGGGCTTTCTGCGAACCGATAGAGCTTGGAACCTTACAAGAATCATTCCCGACGCTTTCAACGTCCAAAGCAGGATTCGCTATCACAGTAAAAAGCATAGCCGACGGCTGGCTCAGGCTGCTCGACACCATAATGAAGTTCGGAGAGGAGAAGCCGAGCGAATACGGCATCAAGCAGAAGGAGATACTCGATCTGGTCATGGTCATCGAGGGCGATGACGAGGGCATAGCGCCATGGTTCAGCTTCACACAAACCGACCTGGATAAATACTATCCGACTGTTCTGGACGGAGCAAAGAATCCGAACGTGCACTATACGTATGGCGAACGGCTGTTCAGCCATCCGATGATAGGCAGGCAGGACGGGGTCATGAAGATAGACCAGGTCGAGCTTGCCTTTGAACACATAAAGAAGGTGCCGCACACGCGAAGGGCAATAGCCTTCACATGGAACGTCGAACTCGATTCTACGTCACAGCACCCGCCGTGCATAACTCAGGTCAGCTGGAACATAAAGAACGGCAAGCTGTGTCAGACAGCAACGATACGCTCGAACGACATGTTCAATGCATGGCCCATGAACGCATTCGCTTTGCGCGAACTGCAGAGAAGGATGGCAAAGCGGCTGGGCGTCGAGATGGGTCAGACGATAATTATCTCCAATTCCGCTCATTTGTACGAGAACACATGGTCGGCCGCGGCGAAAGTCCTTGAGAAATACTATACTGGAGAAAGCGAGCAGTTCGCAGAGGATCCGCTGGGCTACTTCATCGTTTCTCTGCAGAACGGCGAGATAGTTCTGCAGCATTGCCTGCCGACTGGCGGGCCGAGCCAGTACGTTTTCCGGGGCAAGAACGCCATCGATGTGTACCGTGCGGCCGTGCACGAGAACCTGTTCTCGAAGTTTGACCACGCGGCGTATGTCGGAAAGGAGCTTGCGCGCGCCGAAGAAGCGCTAAAGAAAGGCCAGCCGTTCGTGCAGGACAAGGCCTAGCTGACAATGCTTCCATTGCCGGATGGTATAGCTCTCTGAATATCTTCTATCGGTATCTGCTCTATCATGGCCTTGTCGTCCGGCATGGCCTTCATCAGAATCTGTCTGCGGACTTCGCTCGCCAACTGCGATTGCGACATCTGGCCAGGCTGAATGGTGACAAGATATTTAGCATGCTCGTTAACGGCCTGCGTGTTGCCGCATATCAGCTTTGCGAAGCGCTTGCCTTCCTTGTCCTTTTCGAACTTCACACCTATCGAAACCTTCAGCTCCATCTTCTTCAGATAATTCTTTGTTCCGCGTATCATGAACGATCCTTTGGGCAGGAACTTGCCCGCAGGCGCCTGCTTCGATACCTGCTCAGGCTTTATCCAATAGACGTCCACGCCCCCCAGACCAGCCTTCCAGGCCGATGAGTAGGCTGCAGCGAACTCGGCAGCCTCGCGAATCGCAAGCGGCCTTATCTCCCTACCTTCTGATTTTATCACAGTGAGCGGCGCGCCAGCGATGTCTGCGTGGAGCACAATGTCAGTCGGTTCGATGCGTTTTGTGAAAATAATTTCGTTCTGCTTGGCGTCACGGCCACCGATGACGAGGAAGCCCTCGGTGGTGTGCATCCAACGGAAGCTCTCGTACCATTTGCCTCGCGCCCGTTTCTTTTTTGGCAGTTCTGTCGGTTTTTCTCCGAGTTTCACCGCGCCGGCCTTCAGCTCCTCTATTTTTTGCATCGTCTTGGCCAGCGCCACTTCCGCTGCGGCCAGTTTTGCCTTCGCAGTCTTCGCTTCCTTGAAATATTTTTCGGCGTTCTGCCTCGCGCCCTTCCTTATGTCTATCTCAGTTTCGACCACGATATCTCCCTCAATACGCTGATTATACCAAGCGCCAACAGGGCAGCACCAACGGTTATCACAATAACAGCCAGCCAATTGATCTGTTGCACCGGCACATACGTCATGGCATATTCGGTGACGTTCTTGGTAATATTTTTTGTGATGTTCTCCGTGATGTTTCCCGTGATGTTCGTCAATGCACCGGTTTGTGTCGTAGCAATTTCGGCGGGCGTTGATATAATCTTTTCAACGGGGGCAGCACCGGCCTCCCCGGCCACGGCATAATAGAAAGGTTGGTATATGGTGCTGTTGATGTTTAGCATCCCGCCAATCATCAAAAGCAGGCCAAGTGACAGAATCAGCATGAACTGCACGGGCCATTTTGGTTTGACGAGCCCAACGCCCTTCTCGGTTAGGTCGTAGTATATCCACTTGTGTCCCGTATCGATTCGTTTTACGAGTCCGGCAGACTCTAAGACAGAGAGATGCTCAACGATTGTGCTGCCGGACAGATGAAGTTCGCGACTCAGCTCGGCGGGCATCTTTCTCCTTTCAGCAAGCGCTTTGAGTATGTCAAGACGCCTTTCGGATGCGAGCGCCTTCAGAGTGCTGCGCGTGATTTCCATACTAAGGGTTAACAGTTATAGACTTTAAATACCTTCTTGATTGTTCGGTCGAAACCGAACAATTTCAACCCATTATAAATCTCATCCGTGAAGAGAATTTTTGGGGGTGAAAAAAATGCGTAAGATTTTGACTTTGGTAGCATTCGTATGCGCCGTGGTCATTGTACAGGCTACAGCCGTCAGCGCGCTTACATGGCCTTGGGAAAACACAAACACCAATACAAATGACAAGGTTGCGGAACAGATAATGAGCGCCATGGCAAGCGGTGCGATCAACGTGACCGCAGGCCAGGGAGTACCGACATATCCTTGGACGTATGATGACGTGCGCATAGATGTCTATCGCGGTATTGCCTTGGACACCTATAGTGCCAGAAACAGTTTCGGAAATGCGGAAATGCATGCTGCCGTAATGATGAGAATATCTCATGGCGGACAAGAGACCGTCTATTTCATAGTCGGCAGTGAGATGCACAAGATGCAACTGCAGGGAATTCAGGGTGGCGGTCAGAACTGGCTCATAAAGCTCAGCGCGGAAGATAACGGTCAGCAACTGTTGCTGTTCGCACATGAGGGCAACGGGGTCGCTACGGTCTCGGGCCTTTTCGGCGACCGATGGCTGATAAACTTCGAGCCTGTAGGTATAGGTTATACGACAGCTAAGGCGGAGCCGGTGCAGCCGACGGTCTGCGGGAGCAGCATGGGTTGCGGAATGATCGAGGAGCAGAGAGCGCCAGCGATACCAGTGATTGCCAAGGCAACGACAGCCGCAGGTTCAGAAGAGACATCTGACGGACCTGCCTTTTGGAAGTGATTTATGGCCGGCGAGAGCCGGTCTTTCTTTTTATTTAAAATTTTATTGTCACCTCAATATCGTTCGGAAAGCTCCGAACCAAAAGAGATTGTTTATATAATGGTTCTACACAATGTTAATCATGGAAACAAAAACAGTTCCCGTATTGGTCGCGATAACCATTGTTGGTGTTTTGATTTTAGGTTTAATGTATATTCAGCCGACGTCGACAAACAAGATGAAATATTTCTCATCCTACGGTGAGCTCTCGAATTTCGTAAAGGCGAGGAGCGAGGGCGCGTACTACGGAGCGACGAACATGGCGATGCGCACCGAGATGGCAGCGCCCACGGCAGCCGGAGTGTCTGGGGCTGAAAAAGCAGCAGATTATTCCACGACTAACATTCAGGTCGCCGGAGTAGACGAACCCGACATTGTGAAAACGGACGGAAAATACATCTATACGGTTTCTGGGAACAATGTGTTCATTGTTGATGCATATCCAGCAGAGAACGCGAAGATAAGTTCAGAAATCCAGGTGAACAAAAGCATTTCCGATATTTTTGTCAACAAGGACCGCTTGGTCGTCTTCAGCAGCGGCGGTTGGTACGGACCTATGGTCGGAAAGGGCGTTGCGGTGGAGATAGCTATGCCCACATGGTCGAGTGGCTCAACGATCTATGTCTATGACATCTCGGACCATTCAAACCCCGTGCTTGTTAGAAATATCTCCGTGGAAGGATCGTACTACGATGCAAGAATGATAGGCGACTATGTCTACACAATTGTCAATCAGCCGGTGCAGATACTTGACAGCGGACCAGTCTTGCCCGTAATAAATTTTGGTGCAGATGCAAAGACCATTGCTGCAGAGAACATAGCCTATTCTGATGTTTATGACACGTCGTTCGTCTACACCCATGTGGTGGCGATAAACACCCAGGACGATGCAGAGGAAGCGAATGACAAGGTCTACCTGCTCGGATACAGTCAAAACCTGTTCGTATCGCCCGAGAACATATACGTCGTCTACACGAAGATACTTTCTTACACCGAGGCTAACAAGAGGATTTTGGATGCCGTGATACCGCAACTGCCTTCCGATTTGCGCACAAGTGTCGAGGCTGTTTGGAACTCCCAGAACATGAGCTCCTATGAGAAGATGCAAGAAATAGGAAATCTGATACAGGAATATGCTCAGAGCTTAGGGCCGGAAGCAGGGGCAACGTTCATGAAGAACATAGAGGACATAGCAAGGGAAGTAACGATCCAGATGCAGAAAGAGATTGAAAAGACGGTCATACACAAGATATCGATATCGGGCGCGAACGTCGAATACAAGACGAGCGGCGAGGTGCCCGGCAGGACACTGAACCAATTTTCCATGGATGAGTATAACAGCAACTTCAGGATAGCGACAACGACAGGAAACAGTTGGGACAACACTTCTCTGAACCACGTTTACGTGCTCGATTCGAACCTGCAGACTATCGGTAAACTGGAGAACCTGGCGCAGTCCGAGCAGATATATTCGGCGCGCTTCATGGGTGATCGTGCATATCTGGTGACGTTCAAACGCACGGACCCGCTGTTCGTAATAGACATGTCGAATCCTTATGCGCCTACAGTGCTCGGCGAGCTGAAGATGCCGGGCTTCTCGGACTATTTGCATCCCTATGACGAGGGACATCTCATAGGCGTCGGTCAGCAGACGGACGAGAACGGGCGTGTCACAGGACAGGTCAAGCTATCGTTCTTTGACGTGAGCGATGTCGCGAACCCGAAAGAGCTTTCAACATACCTGATAGGCGAGAAGGGCGACTGGACATATTCAGAGGCGCTGTACGACCACAAGGCGTTCCTGTTCAGCAAGACAAAGGACCTGCTGGTCATACCCGTCAGCCTGAACAACTGGAAGGAGAACAAGTATCTGCAGGGCGCCTATGTGTTCTCTCTGACGCTTGACGGCGGTTTCATGCTGAAAGGAACAGTCACACACGTAACCGCGAACGCATCCCAAGAGGAACAATACTATGACTATTCCTCGGCCGTGCGCCGCGCGCTCTACATGGACACGACGCTGTATACGGTCTCGGACAGCATGGTAAAGGCAAATGCGCTTGCTGATTTAAGCGATATCGCAGCAGTCAAGCTAAATCAAGAATGATTTTTCCTTTGCGCTCCTGAATTTCTTTCACAGGTGCGCGCACCTGTCTTTTTATTTCTGTCCAGCTCTGGCCAGCATCACGGGCCGCTTTCAGATCGGATATGGTCTGTTCAACCAGACCAATGTTTCTGCTAATCGCTTCTGCCTTTAGTCTGCTCTCTTCGGTTTGTTTCTTCAACTTTTCGATTGCCGATTTCTGATTTTCTGCGATACGCTCGAACTTTCCAATTTGATTGCTGACTACCTTTGCTTTTCCGAGCTCGGTTTCGCTGACGGATTCGCGCGTGTATGCCTCGTCAAGCGCGTGAAGAAACGTCTGGACTTTTTCGGTGCGCCTGCTGCGGTAAAGGAGCATCTCAATCGGCGCGACATCGGCAATCTTTGAGCCCTCGAAAACCAATTGGGGCGAGAACTGCTTCAGCAACGAGTGCATGGCTTCGTATATGGTCATCAATTCATCGTCATCTATATTTTTGCACTGCTTATTCTTGTCAACCTGGGCTCGGAAGCAAATTTCTTCGGCATAGAGACCGGAGAGACTGAGGTTCACGGCCAGAAACCTGACTATGTCCTTGTCGCTCTGGTTCAACATCTCACGGAGAGTTGCCTGGTTGATTTTGAATGGTTCGAGCACTTCCGGAGGATATTTGTAAGGCTTTCGCGGAACCACCTGCCTGTCTTTCCACAGC
>Ga0315289_10004151_pt1 | contig 21663 bp, 14 predicted proteins | sample YL17G11_40_MG_FD_203452 | JGI IMG/M metagenome (GOLD analysis project Ga0315289, IMG submission 203452) | Sediment microbial communities from Yellowstone Lake, YNP, Wyoming, USA - YL17G11_40 | ecosystem: Environmental > Aquatic > Freshwater > Lake > Sediment | place: USA: Wyoming | collected... | reverse complement strand
CCCGCGCCCCGTCCCCCGGCCCCCCCCCCCCCCCGGCCGCGCCCCCCCCCCGGCCCGTCTCCCAGAGACGGGCCGACAGGCATGCGTTCCTGTGCTCTCATCCTCTTTCCCCCTCCTCCCTCTCCTCACGCTTCTCACACTCTCCTCACACTCTCCTCTCTTTCCCTCTCCTCTTTCCCTCTCGTCCGCCGTAATCGACTTCCAGGCTTGAGGTCCTGATAAAATGTTGAAGGTAGGTCCAGGGGCTGCGCTGGTGGCGATGCGGCGGGGCGGGGAGGCCCGGCCGCGCAGGAGCGCGGAAGGGCGTGACAGACGGCCAAATGGACGGTAGCGGGCCGGCGCACCCGTCGGCCTAGCAATGTTACGCAACGCCTCCCGCGCGCTCCGGCCGCCCGCCTGCCGGCGAGCTGGCGCGGCAGGCAAGGCGGCGGTGCAGAGCAGGGATGGTCGGCCGGAAGGCCGGGCGGGTGATGGATGAATCAGCGCGGATGGGTCCGCATTTACTTTTCTTTTTTCAGACGGGATTCCCGCCTTTTTTGTGAGGGGCCCCCTCGCATGCAACCAAACCTCCTCCCGCCCCGCCCCCGGGCGGTGCTGGGCCCGCCGCTGCCCCGCACCAACCATCGTTCCTCCTCCCTTTCTCCCCATCATCCACAGCACTTCCTGTTCTGCGCCGCCCTCCTCTTGGCCGCCACCGCCGCCCACCGGGTCGCCGCCGACGAGGCTGGCGAGGCCGGCGAGGCCGACGAGGCCGACGGCAACGCGCTGACCAACGACAAGTTCCTTCGCAAGGAAAAGTGCGACCTGTTCGAGCGGTGCGTGCCGACCAAGTTTGACTACACCAACCTGAATGAAAACTCGGCAGCGTTGCCGCCGCCCTCCCAGTGGCCGCAGTGCTTAGGGCCGTTCGTGCTGTGCTCGGTCGCCAACTGCACCATCCTCCCCAAAACAGGCGGCCCGCTCGGCCTTTTCCCCCGCCAAGCCGAGTGTGGGTGCCTGTCGCCGCCCGCCGTCCCGACCGTGGTCGGCCCGTCGCTGGTTACGCCCACGATCATCAAGGACGGCGCCCTGAATGACGCCGTCAACCGCGAATGCTTCGGTGGGGAGTCGCCATCGACCAAGAACAACACGTGCACCGAAGTCAACTCGGCGCCGGTGTGCAAGGCCATCAACGACCGCACCATCTACAAGGGCACCTGGCCGCTGATCTCCACTTTCGCGGCGTACGCCGACCAGGACGTCAAGGTTTGCAAGGGCAAGCCGGACGGCTCCTCCATCACGGCCGATTGTATGACTGCTGCGTGCTACCGTCGGGGCGCGTTTGACGGTTCGCCCTTTGTGTGCTACTGCCCCGTCGTGGCCGTGCCGCCGGGCGCCAACTACGCGGTCGGGTACCCGCGCTCCAAGTTCCCGGACGGCATTTCGTGCGACCAGCCGGAGGGGTACGTCCTGAGCGGCGCGTGAGACCCACCCGGACACAAAGGCGGCGCGCAGCAGTTGATTCATGAAGGGACGGGGAAGGTGGCGAGGGCCACCCCGATATGTTCCCCGCCGGGGAACATGTCGCCCGACGGAGAGGGAGAGAAGTCCGCGCGAGCGCCTGTATGTGGTTGTCGAGTGCCTTTGTATTGGTTCCACCATCGCTACACATACATACACACGCTCCCTCTTCTTTCACACGCCCAACCCGACCCGGGCAAACGCGGCGACCAGGGTGGCAACTCCGGCCAGCAAGGCCAGCGCCGCAAGGACGGCCGCCCCGCGCGCGTCGCTGAAGCCGTCACCTCCACCTCCACCGCCGCCGCCCAGGCGGGCCGCCCGGCGGCGGAAGACGATGAAAGCGTAAGCCATGAAGAGCACGGAGGCGTTCGCCACGGCCCCGCCGGCCACCAGGTAAGTTTTCGCGACCGCCTGTGAGGCGGGGCGTGTGGCCCCGTGCTGCGCGCCTACCCCCAACACCCCACCCAACACAACCTCTGCCGTCCCGCCTCCCTTGCCGCCGCTCAGAAGAGACACGCCCAGCAACAGCAGCAGCACCGCCACCTGCAGCCAGGCCAGGAAGGTGCGTTCGTTGGAGAAGAAGACTTTGGGCTCCGTGGCGCGCCGGGGCGGCCAGGCGGGAGGAGGGGGCGGGCCGGCAGACGCAGTCAGTGGCAGGAGAGGCGTGGAGGCGTTGCCCGCTGCTTGAAGGCCACGCCGCGTGATGGCCAGCCGGCGGGACCGGCGCCAAGATGAGAGGGACTGGAAGGAGCGGGTGCGGAGGGGTGGCTTTGGTTTCTCCGCTTCGCCCGCCCCCTCCACGGCCGCCGCGGCCTTGCGCGCAGGGCGAAGCGCGGTTGGCGTCGTGGCCGACACCCCCGCCGCCTGAGGCGGCCCTACCGACGAAGCCGAGTCGCCGCCGTTGCCCAACCCCACCCACCCGACGCTGGCCAAGCCGGCCGCGGGGTAGAGAGTGCTCGCAGCGCACAGGTACTTGCTGAAACGCACCCCGGACGCCACAATGGAGGGGTCCGAGATGAGGGCGGCCAACCAGGCGGGCGGCGGGGCCGGGGTGCCGCCCTCCTTGTACTGCGTTTTGATTTCGAGGACGGAAAAAGGGAAGGGCTCCGAGGAGGTGCCCGCCGGCGGGCCAACCCCACCTCCCGCCACCCAGTCGCGCAGGGGCACAGCCGCGGCTGTCGCGTCCCCCTCCGCCCCGCCCACAAAAGAAAGCCCTTCATCCAGCGTGACCCGGACCTTCTTCGACTCAAACGCCAACCGCCGACAAAGGGTTGCGATGACGGGGCGGAGAGGCTCGGTGGTTGAGCGGACGCCGGACGCCACAGCATCCACGAGGGGGGCCAAACCGTGCGGTATGGTGGCAGATGGGTCGAGCAAGGCGGCCGCGGCGGCCGCCCCGGAGACGCGCACGCGGTCTTTCGAGGAGGGGGTTGAGGGGCCCGCCGCTGGGTCGCCGGGCTCGCGGTGAGTCTTGGTCTCCACGAACACGGCGCCCGCCGCGTGGCCGTCTCCGTACCAGCGCAGGCGGGTGAGCGATGCGCCATCTAGGCGGGCCGACCGGGCGGCATGCACACCAAAGGCTGGCGTGTCCAGGTAGACGGAAGTCACAGCAGGTGTCCAGCCCGGCGGGGGCGACCCACGCACGCGCGCGCCGACGAGCGAGACGGGCAGGCGCGTGGCGAGGGCCAGTTTCACCTCAGCCTCGCGGCCGGGAGCCACGAAGAACTTTTGAGACTGTCTGATAAAGGTCGTCGGCGAGGCCGCGGCGTCGGCGGTGAACGTGGCGGACGAGGCGGGCATGGAGGCACAGGGACCGTGCCCGCTCTCCAGCGCGCGCAGGCTTGCGGCCACGTCGGAGATGGCAACCACCAGGCGGTCGCCCTCACCACCACCACCACCACCGCCGGCCTCCAAGAAAGGCCCTACATCCCGGACGAGTTGGTCAAAGGCGGTGCGCCAGCGGGCCAGGGACGCGGTGGTGGCGGAGGCCTGTGTGCAGGCGCAGGCCCCACCGCCTGGAAAGTAGGCGAGGGCGGTCCCAATCGCTGCCGCCCGGGCTGCCAGGCCGTGCGAGCCAGAGGTTGTGGGGTTGGTGTGGGTCATATCGGTGGGGTTGTCGGTGGGGTGCGGGCGTGGATTGAGCGGTGGACGGGCGGGCGCGCGTCGGGGTGATAGGAATGTGGGATCAAGGGTGTGAAGCGAGGCGAGGTGAGAGTTTACAAAAACTTCCATTTTCTCAGCTCGAGCAGCTCAGCAGCTCCACCCCCACCCGCACCGCCGGCGCTGGCGCGCGAAACCGGTCCATACCCTCGCGCAGGGTGTACGGCTGGCCCAGGGCCTCCATCAACGCCTCAAACTCCCCCCGGCCGCCCTCACCGCCACTCGCTAGCCCCTCAATCGCCGCGTGCAGCAAGTGGTTCCGCGCGATGTAGGCCGGGTTGACAGCGTCCTGGGCGGCCGCCCGGGCCGCGTCATCGGTCACGCCAGCAGCCAGGAGGGCGGCCCGGTAGGAATCCAGCCAGGCGGCCGCGTCGGCCGCGACCGCAGGGTCGACGCCCGATGCGCCCCAGGGAACGGTGGCGGTCGGGTCGGCAGTGGCTGGCGGGGGGGCAGCCCCCGCCAGCGCCGCCGCAAAGGCAGCGGGTGGGGCGCTGCCCGCCGCATCCCCGGCCCGTACCCCCGACAGGCTGCGCCAGGCGTTGGTCCAGTCCACTTTGGCCCGGGCCAGCAGGCTCATGAACCCGACCGACAGGTCCCGGTCGTACACGGGCAGGCCGACTTTGGACGCGATGACGCCCTCATACGCGTCCGCCAGGGCGTCGCCAAAGGCCTCCGTCGCGGTTAGCCCCGTCTCCCTGTCTATCAGGCCCGCCACCACGAAGGCAGATGCCAGGCGCTCAGCATTGAAGCAGGCGGCCGCAGGCTGACCCCTGAAGGAGTAGCGCAAGCCGGAATCGGAGGTGTTGGGCGTGAAGGCCGGGTCAAAGGCTTCGACGTAGCCAAAGGGGCCGTAGCTAGAAGGAGAGGGGAGATTGATGGAGAGGTGCAGGGGCGTGAGCGAGTGACGAAAGCACTGGCCGCGCGCGACCACACACCTATCCCGACTCTTGGGGGTGGGTGGGTGGGGGGGGTCATTCATTCATTCCATTCTCAACTCACTCGATCGTGTCGCCTAAAATGGAGCAATTGTCCGTGTTGAGCACGCCATGGCACCAGCCCATACCCTGCCAGGCAGTGACTGTGGTGGCGGTGCGGGTCAGGGCCGCGGTCAAGAGGGCGCCGTAGCGCGCGTTGTCGGCATCATCGCTGGCCTGTTTCGGGTGCGCCGCGTCCAGATCGGGGTAGTGGCGGCTCAGGACGTGGTCCGCCAGCGCTCGGGCCAGCGGCTTGTCGCCCCGGCTAGCCGGCAGTTCAAAAGAGCCGAACCGGACAAAGGAGGCGGCGACCCGGGTGACGACCGCGCCCGGCTCGGCCGCGGCCCGCCCATCGTAAAACTGGTCGCGCACGACAGGCTCGCCGCTGGCCACCAGGGCCAGCGCCCGGGTCGTCCGCACGCCCGCCGCCGCCATGGCCTCTGACATGACGTACTCGCGCACGGAGGAACGCAGGACGGCCCGCCCGTCGGCGAAGCGGGAGTAGGGCGTGCGGCCGGCGCCCTTGAGCTGCAACTCCAAGCGAGGCGCGGTGAGGGAGGCGGATGGGCAGGCCAGGTCCGGGTTGGTGGTGGGGACGTCGCCCAGGCCGATCGCCCGGCCATCGCCCAGCTGCCCCGCCCATGAACCAAACTGGTGCCCCCCATAGCAGGCCGCAAAGGGGCGGGCGCCCGGGAGAGGGGAGGCGCCGGCCAGGATGGCCGCAAATTCGGGGCGGCCCGCCTCGGCCGGGTCGAGGCCGAGGGCAATTAGGACGGGCTTGGAAAAGGCCAGGGTGGTGGGGCGGGCGCTGCCGGCCGGCGGGGTGGGAGTAACGTAAGAGAAGGCGGCGCCCTCGACCTGGCGCGTGCGATTGGAGGTGTCAGGGTCGGCAGGCAAGTCGGCCGTGAAGGCGGAGGCGACAGCGAGGTCCTGTGAGGATGGGAAGTTTTTTGTTTTGAGGTGCGAGGTTGTTTCTGTGCTCCGTCTTTGCGCGGCCGCCCCGCCCATCGATCCCTTATGCACACCTCCAGGGCCAGCGTCGCCGATCCTACTGCTGTCACGGGCGCGGCCCCAGCCGCCATGGTGCGGGTGAGCGGGCGCAGGGCGCGGCCGGAGGCCACAGACCGCCACAGCGCGGCGGCGGACGACGCGGCCGGGCGCGCCGTTGTGAGGGGCGTGGGAGGGGAGCGGCGGGCGTGTGGCGAGGTGAACGACCCGCGGGACGGGTTTGTCGCCCGAGCGCGCATGCGCGAATGAGGGAGAGGAGGAGTGAGGCGGGGTGTGTGCGTGCGGATGTGAGGAAGAGAGAGAGACACGAACACTTGATTGGCCAGCCGCTCTATTCTACCTGCGCGCGTGCTCCTCGTCTCTTTTGCATTCCTGTCACATCAACTCTCCCGCCAGTAGCGCGGCCCGCATACGGTCCAGCGCCCGGTATCGGTGCGAGATCGCATTTTTGTCGGCTTTTGTCATTTCTGCATACGTGCCGCCACCTCCCTCATCCGGCTGAAAGATGGGGTCCCACCCAAACGCGTGGCCGCCCCGGGCCGGCACGATCCGGCCCGGCGTCCGCCCCTCAAACAGCACCGGCTCCGCGCCCGGGCCGGCGCTGAAGGCAAAGGTGCACGTCGCGTCCGCACCCTTGTCCTCAAAACCAGCCAGCATGCGGTTGAGGCCGTCGTGCCCGCACGCCGACAGGAACCATTTGATGTACGGCCCCGGCAGACCGCCCAGAGCCCTGAACTCGAGGCCCGTGTCCTCCACGCACACCGGCCCGCCGATGGCGTCCGCCGCGGCGCGCGCCTTGGCGGCCGCGATGGCCCGGGGCTCGCCCTGGAGTTCGGGGAGGTCGAGCGGGGCGGAGCCGAGGGTGATGGGCAGGGCCGACCCGGCGGCGAGGATGGCGGTGACCTGAAAATGGGAGAGTGATGGGGAATGGGGATGGTTTGGAAAAGGGGAAAGGGGGGGTGGACAGGCCTGGCCCTCCCTAGCCTCCCCTTCCATTTTCGCTCTCTCACATGCCCTTTACCTCCTCCAGTTTCTTTGGGTTGCCCGTCACAAAGGTGAGGACGGGTTTGGCGTCGGGGCTGGAGGCGGCCATGATGAGGGAGGAGGCGGCACGGGCGCAGCAGCGGCCAGGTTGGGGAAGGGTAACAGCGCTCCTCGCTATCGTCTTCCTCGGGGTCGCCGCTCGAAATGTGGACCGTGTGGTGCGCGCGATGGAGGCGGCGTGCATGCGTTTGTGATTCAGCGGCGACGGAAAAGGAGAGAGACGGAGTGTACTCGACCTGTGACCCATCGGCACGATGGCACTCACACTATTGCGAATTGAGGGAGAGCCCATGTACCGCCGTGCCTCTGCCGCCAAGTCTCCGGTCGCGACTCCCTCCCCTCCCCGGACGACCAGGCGCAGCGCCCGGTCCGGCGGCGCGCCCTCCCCCTCACCCGCTCGCGCAACCCGCCGCCTTTTCCTCACCATCCTTGCCCTCAGCGCGACCCTTGGCGCGGGCGTCGCCACAGCGGCCTTTGCCCGCCCGCACCTGGCCCGCGCCCGGGCAGTCGAAGCCGCTTCCATTGAGGCCAGCCGCGCCCTGCCACACGCCGTATCCGCCGTCGGTGTGTCGTACGATGCCGGGAAGGAAGCCGGGTCGGGCCCGCTCGACCCGGCCACCCACCTAGTCGGCACGCTCTTCTACCCCACGCCCCACGCCAGTGGCGTCGGGCGCCCGCCCCGGTCTCCGCGCTGGTCAACCTGGCACTACACACGCGGGTACTTGGCGTTCGGGTCACGGCGGGGTGGCGGCGTCGGGTGGGGCGGGCGCCTCGTGGAGTGCGTCAGCGCGACCTTTTTCAACACCCTGCTGGCCACCGTCCGCCTGCCCGTGGCGGGGGTCGCCCTGCCGCCCTCGCCCGGCCCTCACCTGCCTGTCATCTTTTCACACGGCCTGGGCGGCACGCGGCACGCGTACTCCGCGCTGTGCGCGGGCCTCGCCGGGCGGGGCTTTGTCGTCCTCTCCCTGGAGCACGCGGACGCGACTGCGGCCGTTGCAAAATTGGCCGGGGACCGCGGCTGGCTGCCCTACGCCTCCTGGGCGGGCGACGCGGGGACCTTTGCCCGGTCGGCGTACCGCCAGGTGGAGCTGGACACGGCGGCGCGCTTGCTGGAGGCACTCGCCTCGCCCGGCGGGTCGGCGTCCCTGCCGGGCCTCTGCCTGGAGGACCTTGGCGGCCGCCCGTCCCCGCTGCCGTCACTCCTGTCCGGTACGCTCGCGCGGGCCCCTCACATCCGCCCCGCCGTCGTCGGCCACTCCTTTGGCGGGGCGGCGGCCGTCCAGGCGGCGGCGACGGGCAAGTGGTCGGCGGCGGTCGCGGTCGACCCCTGGTATGGCGCCCTCCCCGCGGATGCGCCGCCCTTCACCACGGGCCTTGCCTCCCCGCTCCTCGTCCTGGCCTCCCACCAGTGGAACATTCCGAACGCGAAGACGGGGGAGCTGTCGTGCGGGAAGGCGCGCCAGGACGCCCTGTTCCAGGCGGCAGCTGGAAAGGGGGCCGGCCTGGTGCACGCGGTCGTCGGCCAGACGCTGCACGTCGATTTCGGGGACGTGGCCGCCCTGGTCGGTGCGGCCTACCCCGCCCTTGCGGCCAAGCCCTCCAAGAAAGCGATGGCCCTGCAGACGGGGCGGTTGGGGCTGGCCAATGACAATGGCGGCAGCGGCCTGGGCACCGCCGACGCAGTCGCTGTCGTGCGGCTGACCGCGCGCGCTACGGCCGACTGGCTGGCCAAGTTCATGAGGGAGGAGGGCGGGGTGGTGGGGCAGAGGGAGGGCAGCGCGCTCATGGGGGCGGCCGCCAAAGAGGGGGTGCAGCTGGTGAGTGTGAAGGTGCGGGCGGGGAGTTGAGAGAGAGGGGGGCGCGGAGCGCGGAGCAACCGCGCGCACCTTCTGAGCACTATTGTCTTCCTTCTCCTGTTTCCTCGATTTTCTTCGCTTTCCCGCTTGGCCCGTTTCCGTCAACCCTCGCCCGCCCCACTGGGCAGTTCGCACACCTTCCGCCGGCCCTGCCCGACGGCCCGCCGAGCGTGCTAGCCTGGCCACGCCCCGGCTGCTGGCTGAAGATCCAGTGCGCACGCTGTTCATCAATGCTCTCCAAGAGCGCGTCCGCGCCCTGCCTTCACGGCCTGGCCGCTGCCGCCCAACATGCCCCGCCGCCTTTGCGAGCTTTGACATGGGGGCTGGTATCTGGGGGCGCACGGGAGAATGTGAGTCTGGATTGGGCGTGGGGGCGGGGGCGGACGAGGTGCGTCCGAGCGCGCGCCCTCGGACCAAACCGACGGCCGAGAGCGCACCTCGCGCGCCGCCGCACCTTCCACCGCACCTTCCCAACCGCCCCGCTTCCCCCCTCACGGCCCGCCCTCCACCACCACCACCACACGCAGCCCCGCCAACCCCTCTCCGCCCGCGCCCCGGCCTCCTCGTCCTCCTCCTCCCCGCGGGCCCCCGCCTGGGCCGCCTTTGCCGCGACGGCCGCCCTGGCCCTGGCGGCTGCGCCTGCGCCGGCCCTGGCAGGGGCCGCGGCCGCCCCCACAGCGTCAGGCGACACCCCTGCCCTCTCCTCTCCCGACTACCTCGCCGAGGCCATGCGCTTCCGCGGCCTGGCCGGGATCGAGTGCCTTGAAGCCTACGCCGCGACGGACGAGCAGGGCGGCGGCGCCTCCGCGCTTTCGCCCCCCCAACTCCACCAGCGCGCGCCGTCCGTTGCTGCGTCTCTTGCTGCCCCCCAACCGTCGGCGCGCGCGCGCTCGCTCGCCGCCTGCCTCGTCACGCCCGCCTTTCCTGAGGAGGAAAACCCGGGCGCCGAGCTGCGGGCCGCCGTGCAGCGCCTGAATGCGGCGGCCGAGCTGGAGGCCACGCTCGAGTACGCAGCCGAGACGGCGGGCGTGGCCGCCCCTGGCGGCGGCCTTCTCTCCACAACCGCGCGCGCTGGCTCGTCCTCGGCCGCCCGCCTGGCCTCGGCCCGCACGGCGCCCGTGCTGGGCGGCGGCGGAGGGGGCGGCCCTGGCGGCCGTGGTGGCCCGCGCCCCGGCCCCACCCCTCTCATCCCCCCCGCCCGTCGGGCCCGCCGCTGGGCGGCCCTGGCGGCCGAGGACGGCTTGCCCGCCGAGGCGGTCGCCGCCCTGGAGACGGTCCTCGCCGCAGCGGCCGCCGCCGCCGCGGGCCCGCCCGCCCGCTCGCCGCCCGCGCCCCGGGCGTCGGCTGAGACCATTGCGGCCGTCGCGCCCGTGTTTGGCGGCGGCGTCCCCCTCCTGCCCCCGCCCGGCGCGTGCAAGCACACGTTGAGCTTTGGGGGGTCGCTGGATGACAGCGACTTTGAGGCGGAGCAGCTGTGGTGCCCGCTGCCGCCGGGCGTCGTGGCCCCGCCGCCCGCGGACTGGCCGGAGGAGGAGGCCTGGCTAGGGGCGGCCGCGTCGGGCGGGGCGGTCGAGCTGGCGTCCCGGACCTGAGAACAAAAAAAAGTAGTACCGCGTCCTTCCAAGTTTCCTTTTTCATATTCCGTTTAGGCGTTTAGGCCTTAGGCTCCTGCTGCATGTTGAAGGAAGGCCGCGGCGCGCGCTGTGTCCGCCGGCGCGCGCGGCGTCCCCTCTGCTCCCTGCCCCCCCCCCCCGCCCCTCGCTCCCCGCCCTCTGTTTTCCGTTCCCCTTCCCCCCTCTTTGTCCTGGACAGTGGCGGTGCGTCCCATTCGACCACCGCCCTGTTGACAGGACAGATGCGCTTCATGTAGTGCGTGCGTCGTGTTAGCGCGTGTGTGTGTGTGTGTGAGTGTGTGTATGTGCGTGTCGTTGGCCTGCGGCGGCGAGAGGGGCGGACCCGTTTCTCTCCATCCCTCGCCACCCGTGCGTGCACCCACACGCCCTCCACCCCCCTCCTCCCCTTCCCGCCCCGACTCTCTTTCCCCGCCCGGGTCTTTCTTCTTCCCTAGCGAACTCCCTATTATTTCTCTGTGTACGAGTGCGGTCGCTCTGTGCGAGGGCAGGAGAGAGCGAGTCGCATCTCGCCTCCCCTGGTCTCCTGCACGTGCGCGCCTCTACGCACGCAAAAAAAAACCTCCCCCCCCTATCCCTGTTGAGACCGAGCCTCCCCTGTGGTGTGTGTGTGTTAGGATCAAGGCCCTGTAAATAAAAGTGAGAAACGCGCTCGGCTCTACATATCCACGCACGTCACTCTCTCTCTCTCGCACGCGCGCTCTCGCGCTTCTCTACCCCAGGCCTGCCGCGGCCGCCGCGAGGACTCCTGCATTGTACAGCGCGTGCGCGAGCGTGGCCGCCCCGAGGTCAACCGGGCCGGCGCCTGGGTTTCGCCGCCCGTGCCCCACCCGCCCGCCGGCCAGCGCGGTCGCCCCCAGCGCCAGGCCCAGCCCAAACAGGGCGGGCACGTCCGCGGGCGCGACGGCGGCGTGGGAGGCCGCAAAAGCGGCCGCCGAGAGGGCGACCGCAGCCGGGGCGCCCACGGCCCCGCCATCCAGCAGGGCCGCCAGGAGCACGCCCCGGTAGGAGAGCTCCTCCACGGCGGGGGCCAGCACCGTGGACGCGACCAGCAGGGCGGCCGCCCCCGTCGGCGACGTGGCCGTCAGCAGGGCCGCCACCGCGTCTGTGGTCGGCGAGTCCAGGGCCGCGGGCGAGGGGAATCCACCACCAGCCGCGTTCAGGACGCCCCAGGCCGCAGCAAAGGCGGTTGCGAGCAGGCAGCCTCCCGCCGCCCCACCCACGCCGATGAGCGCGCTCTCCAGGCTGGCGCCATACACGGGTGCCCGCACCCCGCCTTCGGGTCGTTGCGCGGCCGCTGAAAAGAGAGCCACCACCGCGGCGAGGGTGAGAGCCTCAGTCGCGGCCGCCGCCACGGCGGCCTGGTCGGGGTCGAGGGCCGGGGCGGGGAGGTAAAACAGGGCGCGGCCAGCCAGGTCAACCCCACCCGCCCCAAGCGAGAGGGTAACGGTCAGGCACTGGGCCAGCAGGCGAAAGGCCGGGTAGGGGCGGAAACCGCCCTCCGACCCTCCTCCGGCCAGCGTGTCTTCGTCCTCCGGCTCAGAGGGCGCCGATTGAGGGGGGGAGGCCCGCACATGGCGGCAACCGGGCCGTCGCCCCGCATAAGCAGGCGGGTGCCCGCCCCGCCATTCTCCTCGGGGCCCCGCTCGCGCGCCAGGAAGTGGGGGCCCACACCCACAACCCAACTGGCACCGCATCGGGGGCCTCGAAGAAGTGAAGGAGTTTATTTTTTATTTTTTACTTCAGAACCCGCAGCTCCACCTCTTCCACCTCCACTGGCGTCACCACGATGCCGCTCCTGCTCACCGGCGCCGCCAGCCCAAGCGCCGAGTCCGCATGCCCCTCCCCCTCCAACGCCTCCCACTGCCGGCCGGGCACAAGCCCAGGCGCGCCCGCGGTGCTCGTTCTGTAGTCGGGCATCCACCATAGCCGGGCGGGCAAGACTGGGTTGCCTGCAAAGTTTGGCCACTTCCACCACCGGGCGTCGCCTGTGGGCGGGCCGCCACCGGGCGGCACGGGACCGGTCGCCGAGGCGAGCGCAGCATGCCGCCGCCTGCACAGGAGAGCCATCGCCGAACCGAGCGTGATGAGGACGCCCGCCGCGACCCCTATTTCCAACCAGCGCCTGGCCTGGCCACCGCCGCCGCCGCCGCCGCCGCCGCCCGCTGACGGCGCTTCTGCCGCCGCCCCTGCCGCCTGCATGCCCGCCTCAGCTACCGCACCCAGTCCTGCACAGTCCACGCCCCTGTAAAAGCGGGCGACACCCGGGCTACCCCCACTACGGTCCAGCTGGACCAAGGTATCGAGGAATGTGATGCCGCCCAGGATGGTGCCCGGAGCCCCATTGTCGAACACGCCCAGACAGACCGCATCCGCCTTGGCCGGGTGCGGAAAGAGGTAGCTGCGGGGCGGCAGGGACAGGGGCGTGGCCGGCGCCAGCGTGAGGGTGAGGTTTGGGAAGGGCGCGCCTGGCCAGGCGCCGGCGTCCACACCCAGCCCGCCCCAACACACGTCCGGGAAGGCCGGGTCGGCACCCTTCACGCGGGAGGCGCCCAGGCCGGTCGCGGCCTCGCCCACCGCGCCCCGGAACGCCGTATAGGCGGGCGTCGGCAGGTAGGTGTAGGTCGTGCCGGAGTCGAGGACGACGCCCATCCCGCCCTCCCACACCTCGGGTTGGGGCGGCGTCGTGTCTAGGGGCGCCGCCCCGGCCCCGTCGCCCAGAGCCATTGCCTCCAACTTGATGGTGTAAAAGGAGGCTTGGCCGCGGATGAGGGGCGTCGTGATGGCATCGTCGCTACTGCCCAGCCCATCCGGCAGGCCCGGCCCCAGGAGCAACGCCCCGCCCGCTGGCCCGGCGCCCTCTCCATCCGCGGGCGGTGCCAGGCACAGGGAAAACGCGCGGCCCGTCAGCACGCCCGCCTCTGCGAGCTGGTCGACCAGCCCCACGCCATCGGCTCCCAGCCCTGCAATGCCGGCGGCGGGCTGGGCTTTGATGGACCCCGTCTCCTTCAGGGCACAGCCAAAGGCGAGGCGGGCAGTGGTGCTCGTATTTCCGCCCCTGTGGCTGCTGCTCCCTGGCAGCCCGGGCGGCAGCGACATGCCGTCCGAAATCAGGGCGCCCGCGGTGGAAGACCCTTCGGCATACATCCGGCGGTACGCGCAGCGCTGGTCCACGCCACACGTGCACGCGGGCGCCCCGCACTCGCAGGCCGGGTCGGTGCAGGAGAGGCGGACAGCGGTGGCCGAGGCGTCGGGGTTGAACACGCCGTGCTCGGTGCCGCACTCGCCAGGTGCGCACCCCGCACACGTAAAGGCGGTCAGCGTGGAGCCCGTGTCCACGATCGCGTTGAGCACCTGGGGCGGGGTGCCCAGGGCCAGGGGCACCGTGAAGACGCCCTGGTCCCTGGCCGAGCCGGAGAGCGGGTAGGTGGGGGTGGACGCAAGGCGCCGGCCGGCTGATGCGAAAGCGTTGGCGCGCAACGGCAGGGCGACGAGTGCGGGTGGTGAGGCCACACCACCCTCTGCCAGAATGGCCGCAGCAGCGGTCACAACAGCGAGGCGGAGCATCGGATGAGGTGTGGGCGGGGTGAAAGGGCCGCCCTTTTTTATTTCGAGCGCGCCCCACAGCGGCGCCACACGGCGAAAGAGGTATAATACAACGGCTGTCATCATCATCCCACCATTTCCTCAGCTCTTAGACCCGTGCACCCCCAACCAGCCTGCCGCCCGTTCAAACGCTTCCTCCGCCGCCGCCGCGATGGCCGGGTCCTTGTCATCCCCTCGCAGCGTCCACCCGTGCCGCATGTCCTCCCAGTGCTGGGTGGCGGTCGGGAAGGGCTTGGACGCCAGGGATAGCTTGATTTCCTCCCGGAATGCATCCGGCACCTGCTGGTCCTCCCCGTTGGTTCCCACAAAGACGGGGCGGGCAATGGCGGCCACGTCCGCGGGGGCCAGCAGGGACGGGTGCAGCATGACCCCGGCATCAATTAGGGGCGCGTCACCACCGGCCAGCAGGGCTACGTACAGGCCGCCCCAGCAAAAGCCGGCCGCGGAGACGGGGAGGCCCGGGTAGGCGGCCCGTGCATACGCGGCCGCAGCCTCGGCGTCCGGCATCACGCTCTCCCTGGGGAACCTAGCCAGCCAGGGCATGAACGCGTCCGGGGTCAGCGGCGTGTCGGCCGCAAAGGCGCCGCCCCGGAAGAAGTCAGGGGCCACCACCGCAAAGCCCTTGAGCGCCAGGCGGTCGCACCACAGGCGGGGGTTGGCCCGGAAGATGCCAAAAATGTCAGTGATGAACAGGACGACGCCCTGGAGGGCGACCCCGTCGGGCGGGGTAGCCAGGTAGGCCGCCATGGGTGGGTTCAGGCCGGTCAGCACGATTTCAGTGCCTGTAGGCGTCCCACTCCAGACGGTGCCTGGGTCGGTACAGGCACAGGTCGTCATGAGAAAGGTGTGTGTGCGTGCCGGGGTCGAGTGTCGGAGGGTGTTTGGAGTTTGTGTGTGTGTCTCTTTCTTGGGGCCACGCGGACGTGAGCCCCCCACGCGCTCAACAGAATTTGAAGATGGCCAGGCGTGCGTGGCCGAGTTAGTGTGGGTGTGCTCGCGCTCTCAGGGACCGACCGCGGGGGGCGCGAGAAAGAGGAGAGAGAGCATGAATATGTAAATGAAGGGAGGCCCTCTGCCCCGCATTCACACACAAGCACGTTTTCTCATAACACCGCCCGCCGCCCGGTCGGAAACGCTTCGAACTCAACTCAAGGACGTCTGTGGCAGGAGCATACTTGTCGACGGACGAGGCACGGTGTCACGCGCTTCCAAAACATGGACGCACAACAAACCCCTCCTTCCCTCCCCGCCCGCGCGGGCGCCTGGGCCCGCGAGACACTGACCTCGACGGCCGCGTCCGCCCAGGCGGCGCCCGCCAGCACGGCGGTCCTCGTGCTGCTGACGGTCGCCCACGTGGCCCGCCTGCTCGCGGGCCGCCCGCCACTCTCCGCCCTCTGCCTCTCCACGCCCGCCCTCCTGGCCCACCCGGCCGCCCAGGCTTATCGCATTCTCTCCTCCTCCCTTGCCCACTCCGGCTGGATGCACCTCCTCTTCAACGTCGCCGCGCTGGGGCCGCTCCTGTCCAGGCGGGAACGGGCAGGGCCCGGCGCCGTCGCCGACCTCGCCGGCCTTGTCCTCGCTGGTGGTCTCCTCTTCCTGGCCACAGGCGCCGCCGCCGCCGTGGCCCCTCCCTCCCTCGCTCTCCCCACCCCAGGCTGCGCGGTCGGCATTTCCGGCGCCATATTCGGGCTGATGACAGCCGAGGCTGCTGGCCCGTCCTCCACTGCCGCTCACATCGTCCTGGCCGGCGGCGCCCTGTCCATCCCGGGCCGGGCCTACCCGTGGGCCCTGATAGTCGCCCTCCAGTTTCTGATTCCTGGCCTTTCCGCGGCTGGGCACGTGTGCGGGGCCCTGGCGGGGGAGGGGCTGGGCGCGGCGCGGCGGGCGGGCCTGGCTGGCGACCCGTGGGGCTACAGTGGTGGGGTGGGGTTGCCGGTGACGACGGGCGGTGCTGGTGGGTCTTCGTGGTCGGCCCGCCTGCGCGCGTTTTTCCAGCGCGGGGCAGGTCGGGAGGGAGGAGAGTGGTCGCCCCTGCCGGGCGAGGCGCCGGACGCGTCCTCCGCGGAGGCCCGGGCGGCGGCAGGGGCGGCCGCGGCGGCTCGGGCGGCGGCGTCCGCGGCGGCGGGGCGGTGACACTTCCTCCGCGGCGGCCCGGGCGGGAGCAGCAGAGTTTGTAAAAGCTTAGCATTTTCTTTGTAACACAACCCCAAACAGCTCCCCCCCTCACACGCCCCGGCCCCGCCCCTCAGCCTCCCTCACTCACTCACCCCCCGGCCCACCCGCCTCCCCTCTCAGCCCGGGCGGCATCGCGCTCGTCACCGCCGCCCGGGCCGCCTCCATCATGGCGCCCGCGTCGCCGGGCGGGATGGGCGGGTGGACAACTACGGTCACCCCGCCCGCAAACAGGCGGCCTTCCTGGCCGGCCGGCATCAGCGCGCCCGTCCCGACCAGGGTGACCGGCACCACCGGCACCTTGGCTTTGACAGCCACAGAGAAGGCCCCCTTCTTGAAGTCCGCCACCACGCAGTCCTTGGACCGCGTGCCCTCCGGGAAGAACAGGACGGGCGCGCCCGCTTTCAACAGCTCCCCGCACTCGCTCAGGCATTTCAGCTGGCTGCGCCGGTCCACCCGGTTAAGGCGGACGTGACCGGTCAGGAACATGGACCACCCGATGATGGGGATGAGGAAGTTGGAGGTCTTGGAAATGAACTTGAAGGGCCGGTCCAGGTGGAAGAGCGTGTAAATGTCCAGGTAGGACTGGTGGTTGGCCACATACACGGCGGGCGCGTTGGGCGGCGGCAGGTTTTCCCGGCCCACGATGGTCACCCGGTAGAAGATGCCGGTGCTAACCTTGGCCCACACATTGTTGACCCAGTGCTGGGCCCGGCGGCGGACGGGATCGAGCAAGCGGACGGGGAGGGCGAGGAGGAGCATGGTCACAAACAGCGGGATGGCGAGGGTGAGAGTGACCGCGTAAAAGAGGGCGCCCTTGATGAGGGCAAAAAACCTGCGCAGGCTGGTGGGGTGGGCGGCGCGGGCGAGGGCGGCCATGATGGCGTCGGCCTCGGTGGGGGTGGGCGCTGGTGTGTGGGAGAGAGGTGAGAGAGGGGTGAGAGAAACGGCGACCTGGACAGCGGCGGCCCCCGCTCTCGTTGCTGCGTCGCGCGCACTCTCTACGCCCGATCCCGATTCAGCACCAGCATATCCTCTAGCTTCACCTGTTGCTGTGCCGGCCGCCCAGGCGATGACTGTTGCCTGGCGGGCGGGCGTGGCTGGGGCAAGGCGCGGAGAGACTGCGAGCGACCGCGACTTCGTCGCTGCCGGCGGGCGGGCGCATGCGGGGAACGCGGGGCGTCCGTGTGCGCCCCGGGTGACAACTCCCGCCCCAGCGCGACCGGCCGTTGAGGCTAACATTCGATGGGGCAGGAAGCGCGTTGTCAAAGGGATGGCCTGAACGTGGCAGTCACACGCTGACTCGGTCTCCGGATAGGAAGGAAAGAACAGTCTCGCCCAATTGAAGGGAACTCGGACCGTGGAAACGGGATATCGCAGGCCTCCGTAGTATATCAAGCGACTGGGGGCAATTCGGGCACAGATCAAGCACTGATCAGGCTACGGTGACGGGAGTCCGTGCACACGGCGGGGGGAGTGGACCCGCGCGGGACGCCCAAGACAGACAAGAGTGAAAAAGGGGTGAAAGAAGATTTTTTAAACCCACACGTCTCTTTCGTCTCCCTGGAGGCCGCCCAGCCACCCACGCCTCCGGTGGTCCTCCACATTCCACCTTGCTTGCCATGCTTACGTGACGCCACCCTGACCCCCATTATATCCCAGCCCTGACGCCGCGAATCCCGGGCCACAATGGCAGGCCGAGACCAGAAGCTGTTTCCCCGCCTGGTCTGTGCAGCGGGCGGGCCAGCGGCGCCTCTCCTCGCCGCGGTCCCGGCGCTTGGACGCGCCTACACCCCAACTTTCTGGGCGAGAGGCCCACATGCTCAGACCATCATCGGACGTGAGTTTTGGCGAGACACGATGGCGAGACAAACTCGCCGCAGGCGGAAAGACGGAGCGCGTGCGTGCTTCTCCAAATGGGCGCGAGTTCTCCCATCTTTATCCTTCAACCTATCCCCCCCGCTTCTCCGAGTGGCCGCGCGTTCTCCCATCTTTATCATTAAAACTATCCCCCGATCTCTCCAGTCGCCCGCAACCTCTCCATCCCGTCTACCTCATATGACCGCCAGCTCGTACCCTGCGCTGACGGTGGCACGGTCGCCCTGGACTGGTGGAGCGGGCCCGCGGGGTGGCCCGGCGAAGCCGGCTACCGCGCACGGTCGCCGCCCAACCTTGTCCCGCTAGACGCGCCAGTCCTCATCGTGCTGCACGGGCTGACAGGGTCCGGCACGGAAGGCTACATCAAAGGCGCGTGCGCGGCGGCCACCGCGGCCGGCTGGCGCTGTGCCGTCCTCACCTACCGCGGGTGTGGCGGCCTAGCCCTGACCAGCCCGCTCCCGTACACGGCGGACGGCACCGCGGACGCGGCGGCCGGGCTGGCAGCGGCCGGCGCGGCCTTCCCGGCGTGCTCCGGCGTCGCGGCCGTGGGGTTCTCCCTGGGCGCCATCATCCTCACAAAGTACATCGCGGAAGCCGAAGCCGGTGCCTGGCCGGCCTCGCCCCCCCTGACCGCGGCCACCTGCATTTCCTCGCCCTTCTGCCTGGCCTCGGCCGCGGGTCGCCTGGACGAGCCCTGGACGCCCGGGTGGGTGTACAACAGGGTTCTGGCGTCGAGGCTGGGTGCGTACTTTCGGGAGCATGAAGGCGAGCTCGCGGCACACCCCGCGGTGGCTGACGCGCTCGCGGCCGGCACGACCCGGCGCGCGAAGACCGTTTCGGCCTGGGATGCCGCCGTGGTCGCGTCTGTCGCGGGCCACGCGTCCGCGGGCGCCTACTACGCGGCCGCCTCTTCAGCCGCCCACATCACCGGCATCAGGCGGACGCCCACGCTCTTTCTGGTTGCCGCTGACGACCCCTTCCTGGGCGCCCTGCCAGAGGCCGAAGTCCGGGGCTCGCCTTCCACAGCCCTCGCCGTCAGCGCGCAGGGCGGCCACTGCGCCTTCCTGCTCGGCGCCTGGCCGTTTGGGCGGGCGTGGAGTGATGATGTGCTGGTGCAATGGTTGGAAGGGGTGCGGGCGCAGGGGAGGGGGCGGAGGGCGAGGTTGTAAAAGAGGAGCGCAGCTCTGTTGGCACAGGCCGTTTGGAGGGCATTCAAGCGCCCCACTGTTTTTCATTCTAGCGTGCTGGGATCGGCTGCTGCACGGGCAGCGCTACCCTCCACGATGGCGGACAGCTATATGTCGGTAGGTGCTGGGTGTGCAGGCGTCGGGTGCCCTGATGAGCAGAGGGGGTGGGGGGCGAAAAGGGCGTGTGTGCAACTTGCACACACGCGCTCTTGTTTTTATCCATCATCAACCTCTCCCCTCCCCATCTTCCCATCCCACGGGCACGCCCACGCCCAACCGCCTCACACACCTCACGCCAACCGCCTCATTTGACCCCCCCCCCCCCCCCCATCCCCCCCTTACTTTCACAGGCCGACCTCCTGGCCGTCTGGGTACTCCTCATCGCCACCGTCGTCGCCACCTTTTTCCTACAGCGCAAGCGGGAGCGCTTCCACTTCCTGCCGCCCGCTGCGGCGGCCATGGCGTTCGGCATCCTCACCGGGGTCGCCCTGCGCGCGGCGGGCATGGCCCACACCCTCCACTTCTCGCCCGACACCTTCTTCTTTGGCCTGCTGCCGCCCATCATCTTCGCGGCGGGGCTGACCATGAAGAAGCGCCCCTTTTTCAGCCACCTGGCCCCGATCTCCGTGCTGGCTGTCGGGGGCACCCTCATCTCCACGCTCGCCATCGGGCTGGCGACCTACGGCCTGGTCCTCCTGCGCATCGTCAAGCGATCCCACCTGGGCCCGCACCCGCTGGCGGAGTGCTTCCTCTTTGGGGCCGCCCTGTCCGCCACGGACACGGTCGCCACCCTGGCCACCCTGACCCACGTCCCCGTGCCGCCCATCCTCTTCCACCTCATCTCCGGCGAGAGCGTCCTGAACGACGCGGTGTCGGTCGTCCTCTTCCACACGCTCGCAGGGTCTTACCACGTCTCCTTCAACCCGCTCCGCCTGGCGTTCCGGTTTGCGTGGGTGCTGGCGGGGTCCATCGGCCTGGGCGCGGCGGTCGCCCTGGGCTGCGCCTTTGTCCTCAAACGCTTCGAGCTGGACCCGCTGGCCGGTGGGGGGGGGGGGGATGGCGGCGCCGGCGGTGGCGGTGGCGGTGGCGGCGTGCATGCTGCCTGGGCGCCGGCCGGGCTGGCCAGCGGATCCTACGCCGACGGGGGGGCGCACCAGCAGCAGCACCAACACGCACCGCAGGCCAGCCCGCTCGCCTTCGCGGAGCCGACCGTGTACGAGACCTGCCTCGTCCTCATGGGCGCCTACCTCGCTTACCTCCTGGCCGAGTCGGCGGGCATGAGCGGCATTGTGTCCCTGTTCGCGGCGGGCGTGGCCACCGCGCACTACAGCCTGCACAGCGTCACCCCGGACGCGCGGACGGTTCTGCTGGGCGCGACCTCGACGGCCGCCTTCCTGGCGGAAGCCTTCGTGTTCGCCTACCTGGGCATCCAAGTCCCGCTCCAGGCGGGCCGGGCGGGCTTGGACTGGGGGCTGCTGGTGTGCGTCGTCCCCGTCATGGTCGCCGCCCGGGCGGCCGCCGTGTTCCCGCTGGCCCGCCTGCTCAACGCCCGGCCGGCCGCGACGCCCCTGCCGGCCTCCGTCCAGCGGATGCTGGCCCTGGCGGGCCTGCGCGGCGCGGTCGCCTACGCCCTCATCCTGCGCCTGCCCGCCGTGCCAGGGGAATCCCTGCGCGGCGTGCCGAGCCTGGAGGCGGCCGTCCTGGCGGCGGCGGTCGTGTCCACGCTCGGCCTGGGGCCCGCCATCCGACCTGCCCTGGCCGCGACGGGGCTGCTGGGGGCGTCCGACGCGGACGTCGCGGTGGCGGGGCTGGTGGAGGTGCGGGGGCTGGCGCCGGGCGTGGCGGCGGAGCAGGTGGCGGCGGGCCAGGAGGCCGCGGCCCCGGCCTCCCCCACCTGGCGCACGTGGCGGGAGTGGGATGACCGGGTGTTGAAGCCACTGTTTGGCGGGCGGAGTGGGGGTGGGGGTGAGGGTGGGGGGGGTGCGTCGGGCGGCAGCGGCGCCCCACTCAGCACGCCGGCGTTCGGCGGGGGGGGTGCTGGTCGAGCGGCACCGCAACTGCCAGAGCTGGAGCCCCTGTCCGCGGCCGCCATGGAGAGCGCGCTGTACGTCCCGCCCGACCCGTTTGCCCAGGGGGGTTGAGCTGGAGCCCCTGTCCGTGGCCGCCATGGAAAGCGCGCTGTACGTCCCGCCCGACCCGTTTGCCCAGGGGGGTTGATGTAGTTCATTGTTCCGTTTTTTTTGTGTTTGTTTGCTTGCCCTTATTCCTCATCCTTCGCAATATGCCGCGCCTCTCCCTACCCTTGGCGGGCCTGGCCCTCCTGGCCGCCCTGGCGTGCGCTTGCCTGGCCGAGAAGGTGGCGGGCGACGCGGTGCTGGTGAGCGAGATTGAGAGCGAGCGAGCGAGCATTCAAAGAGAGAGCAAAGCGATCCGAGACACACACGCGCGCGGCGTGCTCCCACGCCCGACCCGGCGACCTTGGCAGAGGCCTGTGCACCGGGACATGACCAGTGGCCAGCGACCCACCACCCAGCGAGAGTGCAAAATCTGCAGAGTGCATAGTGCCTCCCGCCCGCAAAAAAAAGGCGCCCCCCCACCCCCCCCCGCTTCTCGCTCACCGCGCGCTCCTGCTCCCCTCAACCACGCC